>Ga0073909_10000336_pt1 | contig 16041 bp, 14 predicted proteins | sample Coa_R1_6_FD_66439 | JGI IMG/M metagenome (GOLD analysis project Ga0073909, IMG submission 66439) | Surface soil microbial communities from Centralia Pennsylvania, which are recovering from an underground coalmine fire. - Coalmine... | ecosystem: Environmental > Terrestrial > Soil > Unclassified... | reverse complement strand
GGCAAGCTGCAGAACATCGTCTCGTTCCGGCATGAAGATATTCCAGTTGCACTGGGCATCGTGATCGACAATTCCGGATCGATGCGCGAGAAGCGCGACAAGGTGAATAAGGCCGCGATCAACCTGGTGAAGGCGAGCAATCCGCAGGACGAAGTGTTCATCGTTAATTTCAACGATGAGTACTACCTGGATCAGGACTTTACGGCTGACATCGGCAAAATGAAGGAAGCGCTCGAGAAGGTGGACACTCGCGGCGGGACGGCGCTCTACGATGCGGTGGTCGCTTCGGCGGGACACCTGAAGAAAAACGCCAAGCTCGAAAAGCGCGTGCTGCTGGTGGTGACGGATGGCGAGGACAACGAAAGCCAGGAGACGCTGGAGCAGGCGATCCGCCGCTTGCAGGAAGAGAATGGGCCGACGGTGTATGCGATCGGGTTGTTGGGCGAAGAGAAGGCGCGGCGCGCGCGCAAGGCGCTGCAGTTTATCGCGGAGAAGACCGGGGGCATCGCATTCTTCCCTAAGAGCCTGGATGAAGTGGACTCGATCACTCGCAATGTTGCGCACGACATCCGCAACCAGTATACGCTCGGGTATAAGCCAACCAATCCCAAGAGTTCAGGCGGGTATCGCACCATTCGCGTGGACGCCAAGTCGAAGGGCTACGGCAAGTTGACGGTGCGCACCAAGAGCGGATACTACGCGGGGCAGGATCGGGCGGCCGGCGACGCCGACGTTCCGAAAAAGGCGGGTGCGCCCAAGTAACATTGACGGTGGTGTACCGACTTCCATAGTCTGTAGAGTGCGAAACGCGACAACCATGTCCCGCCTGCGTGTTGCCGACGACATCACTCAGTTGGTCGGCGAAACTCCCATGCTGCAATTCACACGGCTGGTCCCCCCGGGATCGGCCGATGTTTTTGCCAAGCTCGAATACCTGAATCCGGGTGGGAGCGTGAAAGACCGTGCGGCGATCGGGATCATTCAGCGGGCCGAGAAAGAAGGGAAACTGCAGCCGGGCGGGACCATCGTGGAGGCGACGGCGGGCAACACCGGTATCGGGCTGGCGCTGATCGGCGTGAAGCGCGGGTACAAGGTGGCGCTGTTCGTGCCGGAGAAGTTTTCGGAAGAAAAAGTGATGATCATGCAGGCCCTCGGCGCCGAAGTGGCTCGCACTCCGGAAGCCGAGGGCATGGCGGGCGCGATTGCCCGCGCGAATGAGTTGGTCGCAGCAACGCCTGGGGCCTTCATGGCTGCGCAGTTTGAAAATCCTGCCAATCCTGACTACCACTACGAAACCACCGCGCGAGAAATCTTTGAGCAGATGGATGGACGCATCGATGGCGTGGTGCTGGGCTCGGGGACTTCCGGCACATTCACGGGCGTGGCGCGTTTCGTGAAAGAGCGCTTGCCGAAGGCGGTTACGGTGCTGGTGGAGACTGAAGGCTCGGTAATGGGCGGCGGGAAGCCGGGTCCGCACAAGGTAGAAGGCATTGGGGCGAGCTTCATTCCCAAGAATTTCGATAAGTCGGTGTGTGATGAGATTGTGGCGGTTACTGACGATCAGGCCTTTGGGATGGTAAAGGAACTGGCTGCGAAGGAAGGCGTGCTGGCGGGATCGAGCGGCGGGGCGGCCGTGTATGCAGCTTTGGAGTTGGCTCGACGGTTGGGTTCGGGGAAGCGCGTCGTCACGATTGTGCCGGATTCGGCCGAGCGGTATTTGTCGAAGAAGATTTTTGAGGGTGGGATTTAGGGGGCAGTTTTCAGCTGTCGGCTTTCAGTCATCAGCTGTCGATTCTCGGCCTTGGGCCGTGGTTTGATCTGCATAGGTCCTTCGCTTCGCTCAGGATGACAATTTAAATTTATGAAAAAAGATAAAGAAGTAGGGTTCGCCACGCGGGCGATTCATGTGGGGCAGGAACCGGATTCGGCCACTGGCGCGGTCGCTCCTCCTATCTATGCGACTTCCACCTATGTACAGGACGAGATTGGCAAGCATAAGGGGTATGAATACGCGCGTGTTTCGAATCCTACTCGGGATCGGTTGGAGCAGAACCTTGCTGCGCTCGAAGGAGGGACGGCGGCCAAGGTCTTTGCCAGCGGGATGGCCGCGATCAATGCCATCGTGACAACGCTGAAAGCGGGCGATCACGTGGTGTGTGGGCACAATCTTTATGGCGGAACACCGCGTTTGTTCAACCAGGTGTGGGCGGATTTTGGGCTGGAGTTCAGTTATGCGGATACTTCGGTGGCGCAGAACGTCGAGCGGGCGCTGAAGAAGAACACGCGCATGGTGTTCATTGAGACTCCGACCAATCCCTTGATGGCGTTGACGGATATCCGGGCCGTGAGCGCGGTCTGTCGCAAGAAGAAAGTGGACTTGGTAGTCGACAATACGTTCATGTCGCCGTACTTCCAGCAGCCGATTGCGTTGGGGGCGGACATGGTGGTGCATTCGACGACGAAGTTTCTGAATGGGCACAGCGATGGATTGGGCGGAGTGGTGGTGTGCACGCGTCCGGAGCAGGCGGAGAAACTGGCGTTTCTGCAGAAGGCGGCCGGGGCTATTTTGTCGCCTTTCGAGTGCTGGCTGATTTTACGGGGCGTCAAGACGCTGGCGGCGCGGATGCGCATACACGACGAGAGCGGTCGCGCGGTGGCTGCGTTCCTGGATGGACATAAGAAGGTGAAGAAAGTTTTCTATCCTGGGCTGAAGGATCATCCGCAGCACGAACTGGCGAAGAAGCAGATGTCCGGATTTGGCGCGATGATTTCGTTCGAGACCGGATCGCTTTCAAATGCGAACAAGATGCTGCGCAGGGTGCGCGTGTGCTCGTTGGGCGAATCGCTGGGCGGAGTGGAGACGCTGATCTCGCACCCGGCGACCATGACGCATGCTGCGGTGGGCGAGAAGGGGCGTAAGGCGATCGGGATTACGGATGGCTTGGTCCGGATTTCGGTTGGGATTGAGGACGTGGAAGATATAGTTGAAGATCTCGATCAGGCGTTGAGCGCGATATAGTGTGCTGCAGGGCTTTGATTTCGCCAGGGTTGGTTATCGGGGAGGGCTATGAACAATCCCGTTGAAGAGCAGGTTGCACAATATTATTCGCACGGCACTCTGGAAGAGACCATTCTGGAAGCCTTGAAAGCCGCCGGCAAGAATCCGGATAAATTAGAGTTAGCCGACCTGGAACCATTCGATGAGTTCCACGCGGGTGGGCGTGAAGCCACCGTGGAGTTTGGCGCGCAAATGGGACTCGGCCCTGGCTCCTACGTGCTCGACGTCGGGAGCGGCGTGGGTGGCCCGGCTCGTTATTTTGCACAAGCGCTCGGTTGGCGTGTGGTGGGTGTCGACCTGACGAGGGAGTTCGTGGAGGTCGCAACCTCGCTTTCCAAACGGGCGGGCATGGGCGGCTCCGTGTCTTTTCAGCAGGCAACCGCCATCGCGATTCCGCTGGAAAGCCGGACGTTTGATGGCGCCTATACGATTCATGTCGCAATGAATGTCGAGGAAAAGGTAAGTCTGTTTCGGGAGGTTCACCGCCTGCTCAAGCCGGGAGGCACATTTGGAATTTTCGACATTATGCGCGAAGGGGATGGGCCGCTGACGTTTCCGCTCCCGTGGGCTCGGACAAAAGACACGAGTTTCGTTGAGACCGTAGAAACATATCGAGAGTTCCTGCAGAGCGCCGGCTTCAAAGTTGAAAGAGTACGCAATCGCCGCAACTTTACGGCCGAGTTTTTCCAGAAGCTACAGGCGCGGATGGCAGCGAACGGCGGAAAGCTACCCCCTCTCGGTCTGCATCTCCTCGGAGGCCGGGAATGGCCGCAGCGAATTCAAAACTTCGGTGCTGACTTCGGGAGCGGACGGGTGGCACCAGTAGAGATAATCTGCCGGGCGAATTGACCGAAGCTGAGGGGCCCAAGAGAATCTGGTTGCCGTGATATTCTCCCCGGCATGTTGCATCGAATTCTTCAGACTTGTTTCCTTCTTGCATTCCTGCTGATTAATTGGTCAGTGTATGCCCGCGTCACGCGTGTCCAGATTTCTTCCCGGCATGATGTGCTGGGAGGCAAGACCTTCGGCGATGCTGGGGCTTACGAGCGCTTAGTTGGGCGCGTGTATTTTTCTCTTCCGGTTGCGAATCCGCACAATCAACGGATTGTTGATCTCGGGAATGCTGAGAATCTGAAGAACGGCGAGGTGGAATTTTCTGCCGACTTCGTGGCGGTGCGTCCGAAGGATGCGCACCAGGGAAACGGTTCGATGCTGCTGGAGGTTCCGAACCGCGGGCACTCGCGCATCCTTTCTCTGGTGGATGGTGGCGATGAGGAACTGGCCAAGGATGCGGGAGACGGATGGTTCCTGCGGAACGGCTTCACGTTGGTGAGCCTGGGGTGGCAGTGGGATGCGGATGGCACCGATGCACTCAAGGTCTATGCGCCGATTGCGAAGGAGAATGGAAAAACGATTACGGGCCTGCTGCGCGGCGATTTCATGCTGGCGAAGGCAATGGACGACGTCCCGCTCGGGCACTACTTCGTGGGACGCATTGGTGGAGTTGAGTATCCGGTATCGGCGCCGAACGATGTGCGCAACGAGCTGACGGTGCGGGATACGAGAGAAGGGCCGCGCACTACGATTCCTCGCAGCGACTGGGACTTTGCGCATGTGATCGACGGCAAGCTGGTTCCTAGCAATCGGCATATTCAACTCAAAGGCGGATTTCAGCCAGGGAAGATCTACGAGTACGTTTACGTGGTGGCGGACCCGGTGGTAGCAGGTTGCGGATTTGCGGCGGTGCGTGACTTCGCGGCGTACGCCAAGCATGCGTCTGATGCCGTAACTCCATCGGCGCGCGTGTATGGCGAAGGGATTTCGCAGAATGGACGATTTCTGCGCGACTTCCTGTATCAGGGTTTCAATGCCGACGAGGATGGCCGCATGGCGCTCGACGGCGTTTTAGCGCATGTGGCGGGCGCGGGAAGGGGAAGCTTCAATTATCGCTTTGCGCAGCCCTCGCGCGATGCGCAACCGACGTCGTCGATCTTCTTTCCGACCGACATTTTTCCGTTTACTGATCTGCCGGAGACGGATGCGGTCACTGGAGAGGCTGGCGGATTGCTGGATCGTGCTGCGAAAGACAAGGTCGTGCCGAAGGTTTTCTTGTCCAACACTTCCTATGAATACTGGGGACGCGTGGCCGCGCTGATCCACGTGAGCGCCGACGGGAAGAGTGACGTGGATGTGTCGGAGAATGTTCGCATTTATCACCTCACGGGACTGCAGCATTATTCGGGGCCGTTTCCTCCTGCTAAGGGCGAGGCCGATACGATGGGCCAGTTTCCGCAGTCGCCATTGCCGGTCAAATACTTCTGGCGGTCGATGATCGCGAATATGGACGCTTGGGTCCGTAATGGAACGGCGCCGCCGGCCAGCAGTTATCCGAAAATTGCGGATCGGACTCTGGTTCCATTGGGCGAGCTAGCGTTTCCCGCGATACCGGGAGTGACCCGTCCGCGCGAAGCTAACGCTGCTTACCGTATGGACTATGGGCCGAAGTTCGCGCAGGGCATCCTCGAGACGCAACCGCCGAAGGTGGGTGCAGCGTTCCCGGTGCTGGTGCCGCAGGTGAATGAAGATGGCAATGAAGTCGATGGGGTGCGCTTGCCTGAACTGACCGTTCCACTTGCGACTTATACGGGGTGGAGTTTGCGCGATCCTTCGATCGGCGCGCCGGACCAGCGATGCGCATTTGTCGGGTCGTCCGTGGTGTTTGCGCGGACGGCCGAGGAACGGAAGAAATCGGGTGATCCACGGAAGTCGATTGCGGAGCGGTATGCGAGCCGCGAGGACTACCTGTCGCGCTTCACCAAGGCGCTCGATGAGTTAGTGTCAGCGCGCTGGATCCTGCCAGAGGATCGCGCCCCGATGGTGCAACTGGGAGAGCGGGAATGGGAGGAGGTAATTAAGACGCGGACTGGGTACTGAGTGAAATGGTCTGGACCACAGTTACGCTTGAAGTGCACGGATTCGGATATCCTCATGTCCATGAATTTAGACTTCCTGTGGCTGACAGGTGCACTGCAATTGCTGGTTCTGTTTGTCGTTGGGCCAGTAATCGCCATTGCTATCGCCTATGCGGCATGGCGACAAAAGCCACAGAATTTCAACCCCAAGCGGTACGGGATGTCGTGCGTCGCGTCCGGCGTGATTGCTTCTCTGCTATTGGGGGTGGCGAAGTGGATCAACGCCGACGTCAGAACTGCGCAGTACTTCCTGCAATTAGCCTGCGTCTTGTCTGGAGGCCTGTTACTTGGTGTGGGTGTTGGGGCCTTGATCCCGGTACTTTTGCATGTGTGGCGTTGGCACAAGACAACAAGCCTCGCCGATCCCAATCAGACAGAATGATGGCTCTTAAAAAATCCCCACGGCACCAGTTAACCGCAGACTGCAAAGCAGCCTCGAGACTCCAAGGCATCAGCTCACGCACTTGTCGATCCACTTTAAGTAGACCTCGCTGCCTTCTTCCACAGCGAGCGCAATGCATTCAGGCACTTCGTACGAATGTAGGCGTTGGATTGCCTCGCGCACGCCTGGGAAAGCGTCGGCCGTGGTCTTGATCAACAGCAGATACTCTTGCGCTTCTTCTACCTTGCTTTCCCAGCGGTAGACGGATTCGATCCTCGGGATAATGTTTACGCAGGCCGCCAAGCGGCTGTCCACCAAAGCTCGGGCGATCTTCTTGCTCTCTTCCACTGAGGAAGCGGTCGTCAGGACGAGTCTCTTGTTCGTCATATAGAATCGGGCACCGTGCGCCACTTCGCGATTTGCCCCGCGTTTGCATCACACGCAGGCGGTTGAAGCATCACAGCACGGGCGGTTGCCGGTCCATAATATGCAACCAAAATAACGCGGGGAAGCAAAACCATAGATTCAGTGGATTGGAATCATGACAACACAAATCAAGTTCGGGACGTCGGGGTGGCGCGCGGTGGTGGCGGATGAGTTTACGTTTGCCAACGTGCGACGGGCTGTGAATGGCATAGCGCGCTACGTGGTGTCGCAGAAGCCGAAAGGCGCCAAGGTCATCGTGGGACGGGACCCGCGGTTCATGGGAGAGAACCTGTGCGCCATGGCGGCGGAAATTCTGTCGGCACACGGCGTGACGCCGCTGGTGGTCGCCGAGGCCGTGCCGACGCCGGCTATCTCGTATGCGGTAACCCAGGCCAAGGCGGATGGCGCCATCAACTTTACGGCTTCGCACAATCCGCCGGAGTACAACGGGATCAAGTTCTCCACGCCCGACGGGGCTCCGGCGCTTCCGGAAGTGACGAAGAAAATTGAGGCGGAGATTGTGGCTTCCGATGCGGCGGGCGGGAATGGTTCCGGGGCGAAGGGGCCGGGGCCGCAGGCGCTCGATCCGAAGCGGATGTATTTGTCGCGCTTGCGTGAAATTGTGGATCTGGATGTTATTCGCAAGGCTGGGTTGCGGGTGGTGTTCGATCCTTTCTGGGGGGCGGCGCGAGGGTATACCGACGAGTTGCTGCGGGAAGGCGGCGTTGCGGTGGCATCGGTTCATGACTATCGCGATGTGATGTTTGGCGGGCATGCTCCCGAGCCTGACGATCACCTACTAGAAGACTGCCGCAAGAAAATGCGCGAGACCAAGGCGCACATTGGGATCGCGACCGATGGAGACGCGGACCGGTTCGGCGTGGTAGATGAAGATGGCACGTTCTTCCAGCCAAACTACATCATCGCGCTGCTGTTCGATTACCTGGTGGAGAGCCGGGGATGGGTGAATGGAGTCGGGAAGTCGGTGGCGACGACGAACCTGATCAATGCGCTGGCGAAGCATCACAAGGTCGAATTGCACGAGACGCCGGTAGGGTTCAAGTACATCGGAGAGTTGATCAAGGGAGACAAGATCTGCATTGGCGGGGAAGAGAGCGCGGGGTTGTCGATCCGGCATCACGTGCCCGAGAAGGATGGCGTGCTGGCCGGGCTGATGTGCTGTGAGATGGTGGCGCGCCGGGGCAAGTCGTTGGGTGCACAATTACAGGAGCTATTTGTCAAAGTTGGTTCCTTTTATCCGCAACGGGAGAACTTCCGCTTGACGCAGGAAGTGAAAGAGAAGTTCACTGAAAAGCTACGGTCTGAGCCCCAGGAATTCTTCGGCCGCAAGGTCGGAGAGGTGGTTCGCAAAGACGGCTTGAAGCTGGTGTTCCAAGATGGCTCCTGGATTTGCTATCGCTTATCAGGAACCGAGCCCGTCGTGCGAGTCTATTCCGAAGCCGCAAATGCGGATGAACTCGCCAGGCTGAGCACAGCGGCCAAGCAATGGATTTTCGAGTAGGGAAGTTTTCCAAAGTTCCGCAATTTCTAAAGCCCGAAGACGGTCTGCGCGCCATGGTGGATAGGGTTCCACAGGCGGAGGCGCTGGCCGAGCGTTGGGTGGAGAAGTCGCGGCCCATCTGGAGCGTGCTGCACGCCGAGCGCCGGCGACTGGCAACGGCAGGAGTTGCCCTGTTGGCCGCATGGCTGTTTCTGCACGTTATGTTTGGTGCGAACGGGATGGTGATCTACCGGTCGAAGCGCGCGGAGCGGCAGAGCCTGCAGGCCGACATCGATAAGTTGCAGAAAGAGAACGACCTTTATATGCAGCAGATCCGGTCGCTGCAGAATGATCCGAAGGCGATCGAGAAGGAAGCGCGCGAACAGTTGCACTACGCACGTCCGGGCGAAGTAGTGTATGTGCCGCCCGCACCGGAGCGCCCTGCCAGTAACGCTGCCCGCAAGTGAAGGTCTGTTGGGCCTTCCGACGACATTTTGGATGTCAAGGTGTGGTAGCATTCTTGGCACGCCACGTCTAAAGATCCCAGGAATTGAATGCGCCGCGAAGGGATGCGGTCTCTGGCTGCAAATTAGGCTCGGGTTTGTAGAGGCGACAGCGTCACACAACTAACAATTCCATTAGGAGGATTCAGTTCGATGCGCAAAGTATTCTCGGTTTGTCTGCTGTTTTGCATGGTTCTGTCGATAGCATCATTTACGTTCGCGGCCGACGATAAGGCTGACACCGTAAATGGCTGGATCAGCGATTCCAAGTGCGGAGCCAAGGGAGCCAATGCTGGAGCGGCCGCCTGCACGAAGAAGTGCCTGGAAGAGGGCGCCAAGGTGGTAGTGGTTACCGACGGCGACCAGAAGGTTCTGAACGTGGAAAATCCGGACGCGCTGAAAGGTCATGAGGGCCATCACGTCGCGGTCAGCGGCCATGTGACTGGGGATACCATCCACGTGACCGGCGTAAAGATGCTGTGAAGTAGAAATTTACGGAAGAGAAGAGAGCGGCTTCGCGGCCGCTCTTTTTGTTTTTGGGATCATATCCCAGGTTCGGCAGGCGAGGACGCCCGCCGCTCCATTCGCGCCAAGACTTCTACCGCACGACGCCTTCTAGCGGGGAACTGGCCGTGGCGTAGAGTTTCTTCGGCATGCGTCCGGCGCGATAGGCCTGGCGTCCCGCCAAGACTGCGTTCTTCATAGCTTCTGCCATCAAAACTGGATCTTGTGCTCCCGCGATGCCGGTGTTCATGAGGACGGCGTCTGCGCCTAACTCCATGGCAATCGCGGCGTCGGAGGCCGTGCCCACGCCCGCGTCGACGATCAGCGGCACGCTGGTGATGACTTCCCGAAGAATTCGAATGTTCGCCTGATTCTGTATGCCCAGGCCGCTGCCGATAGGAGCGCCCAGCGGCATGACAGCGGCCGCGCCCGCATCGAGAAGGCGCTTGGCAAAAACGACGTCGTCGGACGTGTAGGGAAGGACTGTGAATCCTTCTTTTGCGAGAACCTTCGTCGCCTCGAGCGTGGCCTGCACGTCGGGGTAAAGAGTTGCCTGGTCGCCGATGACTTCGAGCTTCACCCAGTCGGAGAGTCCGACTTCGCGCGCCAGACGCGCGGCGCGAATGGCTTCGTCGGCGGTGTAGCAGCCGGCCGTGTTGGGGAGGAGGAAGTATTTCTTCGGGTCGATGTAATCGAGCAGCGATTCCTTGCCGCGGTCGAGGTTCACGCGTCGAACGGCGACCGTGACCATATCTGCGCCACTGGCTTCGAGAGAGCGCGCGGTTTCCTGAAACGACCTGTACTTGCCCGTACCAACGATCAGGCGGGACTGGAAGGAGCGTCCGGCAATCAGCAGTGCATCTGACATATCTTTATTGTAATGAAATGGGCGGGAGGGCGTGCGGAAAGGTCACCCGCTGATGTGACCCACTACCGGAGCGGCCTCGGCGTGCGCGTAGATGTCTTCGATGAGCTTGCGGTAGCGGTCTTCGACCGCGCGGCGGCGGACCTTCATGGTGTGGGTGAGGGTGCCATCGGCGGGCGTGAATTCATCGGGAACCAGGATGACTCTCTTCAGCTTTTCGAAGCGGGCGAGATTGCGGTTGACGTCTTCGACGATTCCTTCGTAGAGCGCTTGTACCTTGGCATTTGCTACCAAATCAGAGCGTGACTGGAAGGCGACCTGATTGTTGCGCCCCCAATCTTCTAGCAAAGTGAAATAGGGAGAGATCACTACGGCAGGAAACTTCCGCTTGTCGCCGACGATGATGGCCTCGGCGATGAGTGCGTTGTGTTTGAGAGAGTTTTCGATGGGCTGGGGTGCGATGAATTTTCCGCCTGACGTTTTGATTAGATCCTTCTTGCGGTCGGTAACGGAAAGGAAGCCGTCGGCATCGAGATTGCCGATGTCACCCGTCTTGAACCATCCGTCGACGAAAGCGTTGGCAGTTTCGTCGGGCCGCTTCCAATATCCTTTGAAGACCGAGGGGCCGCGCACAAGGATCTCACCATCGTCGGCGATCGTGACTTCAACGTTACCGAGCGGCTTGCCGACGGTGCCAAGTTTGTGCGCGCGAGGAGTGTTGACGGCAATGACTGGTGAAGTTTCCGTGAGGCCGTAGCCTTCGTGGATGCGGATGCCGATCCACGAAAACCATTCCGCCAATTCGCGGCCCAGTGGGGCGCCGCCGGAAATGAAGACTTGCCCGCGTCCACCCATACCTGCGCGGACCTTCGAGTAGACAAGTTTGTCGGCCAGCCGCCATGCAGGGGAATTTGGGGTCTCGCCCTTTAAAGTCTCCGCGGCGTGGGCACGCCCCACGGCTAGCGCCCAGCGAAAGATGAGATTCTTCGGAAAGGCCTTTGCCTTGATGTCGGCTTGCGTATGGATCTTTTCGTACACGCGCGGGACCGACACGAACACGGTGGGCTTCACTTCAAGAAGCGTTTGGGATAACTGATCGACGAAAGGACAGTAGGCCAGCGTGACGCCGTTGTAGAGCATGGCGAAGTCAACGTGGCGTGCCGTGATATGGGAAAGCGGAAGGAATGAGACACTCACGTGCTGTCCAGCGAACTCGAATCCGCGCAGCGAATACGCAATGTTCGAGGCAAGATTGTCGTGCGTGAGCATCACACCCTTGGAAACACCGGTAGTGCCGGATGTGTAAATCAAGGTTGCGAGGTCGTCGGGAACAATTTTTCGTGCGCGCGCGTCGAGCTGGGGATCGCGCTCGACGGGGCCTTCGCACATGAGTTGGCCCATATGAAATCCCTGATTCGTCTCCACCGAGTCCATGACGACGATTTTCTCGACCAGCGTTTGGGCGCGAGTCGACTGGACTTTGCGCAATTGCTGCTCTGACGAAACGAAGATCGCGCGGCACTGTGCGTCTTTCAGGATGAAGGCGGATTGGTCAGCCGTGAGCGTGGAATAGATCGGCACCGAAACAATCCCCAACAATTGGCAGGCGAAATCGGCAATCGTCCACTCGGGCCGATTCTCGCTGAGGATGGCGACGCGGTCGCCTTTGCCGATGCCCCAGCGCTCGAGAGCATGGGAGACTCCGGCGACATTCCGATAGAGCTCCTGCGAGGAGATCGGTACCCACTGGATGGCCTGACGATGCATCATCACGCGCTCATGAGCGCGGTCGACAATGGCGAAAAAGATGTCGTTGAGAGTGGCGATGCTCATCCCGAAGAGTGCGCTCCTGGGGCGCGGAAGATCACACGTGTGAGATGTATCGCGAAAATCGCTGGTTGTAGGTGTTCCCAGGCGAGGTGAACGTATAACCGTTGTGCACTCATGACCGATGGGTGGTGCGCGTCAAAATGCCGAAGCACGCGTGAGTAAACTGTAACGACTATATGACGCGGCGCGCAATGCGAAACGTGGGCGAGATGTTGCGGCTTGAGTTGCGGGGTCGAGGAAAGAAGGAGAGGTCAACTTAGGTGTGGGCAGGTTGGGCTGGTGCTTGTGGCCTGTAGAGTATCTGCAACTATCGATGAGGGTAGTGCCTAGACCGGTGAGGCCAAGTCTGCGGTTGTTTTTCGAGTCCGAAAATGCACTGACCAGGCTTTTGCGGTTGGGTTGAAGTTTGACGCGACATGGGGTGGTTGTTATGATCAATGCGCGGGGTGGAGCAGTCTGGTAGCTCGTTGGGCTCATAACCCAAAGGTCGGTGGTTCAAATCCACCCCCCGCAACCAACCTCAAAGCCTTCAGGCTACGCGATTTGCGTGGCTTTTTTCATCGGCCAACGCGCTCCCCAAATTGGGTCCATTGGGTCCAACTTCGAGATTAAGCCCCGCTTTGCTTGCAGCCAGACGCCGATACTCAAGTTCCTCATGAGTGTGCGAGTACCTGTCCGTTGTTCGCAAAGAGGAATGCCCAATCCACTGCTTCTGTAAATCCTCTGGCGTGCCCCTCTTTCGCAACATGGTGACCCGAGAGTGCCTGAACGCATGAAGTCCAGCCCTCGGGATTCCTAGCTGCCTCAGAAGAGGAGGATGTTGCCGCCCGAAATGGGAGAACCGTTCCGAGCCTCGAAGACGCGGCCAGCCTTCTTGTCCCCAACATGCTGCTTCAATAGATCAGCAAGACCGGGGTCAATGTCAATCTCTCTGACAGCGTTCTTGGTCTTCGGAGACTGCTCTTTGCTTTTTCGCAAAAAAGGCGCATGATTTTGGGCACCAGTTCCTCCAATTCAGCATACTAAGGAGGGCAAGGCGATGATTACCAGCCCCTCGCCTCTTCGTTTTCCTGCCGAGTCGACCCCGAACGCTGTAAAACAGAACGCAAGCAAGGCCGCAGACTTTGAATCTGTGGCTCAACTTCTGGAAGACTTCATCCCGAGATTTAAGAACGAGCACGAAAGACAGTTCTACCGAGAAGCCGTGGACGCCTATCGAACAGCAGCACGCGACTTTCTTCGCCAAGGATAGTCAGACGATAAGGGCCAAGACATCGCAGAATACGCGGTCATGCTGGCAGTGATCCTTGTACTGTTGTTGGCACAATACGACTGGTTGGCTCCAACGCCAATACAGTGTCCTCGCAAGCTGCGAGTTCCATTCAGTGATTTCGACCGATGCCAAAGACCTGCGGTGTGACGGGGATCACAGACGCCAGTCCAGACCTGCCATACTCTCTGCCCATCTCAGGGGGTGAGACATGCAGCGACCGTCGGCGGCACAGGCCGTTTACAAGCTAACGAGTGCAGGTGAGCAAGCTGGGTTTACTGTCGAAGAGATGATCCAGATGCTGAACGCCGGGATCACTGTGGAGACCCTGCTCCACTTGATCGAGTGGCGACTTAGAGGAATAGACCCCAGCCCAGCCCGTTCTTCCCGCTGGATCATGTAGCCGCGAAGCATTCGAGAGAGCGGACCGATTAGCCCCCCGGCACTGCCGATTCCCACCGCGATAAGAAGGGTCGTTGCACCTTTCTTCAACGTGTAGTCGCCAACAACAGACAGCGTGTCCCACCCATCAGATCATCTTGCGAAGACCACTCGCGTTGACAGTCATACAGTATGTGAGATACACTTTAACTTGGGGTGGTTACCACCTTCTCCTCTTTCAGGTTCCCTGAACTAAGTCAGCTCATCTGAAGTTATCTCCCCTTAGCTGCTAATAAACCTTTTAGGAGGTTTCAATGTTTGCACGCACTGTCACTTTTCATCTGAAATCGAATACATTTTCTGATTACACGCGAACCTTCGAGAACGACACGCTTCCTATGCTTCGCAAGCAGAAGGGCTTCAAGGACGAAATCACGTTGTCGAATCCCGGCAGCCTGGATGTGATTGCCATCAGTCTGTGGGACAGCAAGTTCAATGCAGATGCCTACAACACCAGCGGCTATCCAGAAGTGTTGAGAACACTTGGACGAATGATCGACGGAACGCCCAAGGTTCAGACGTTTGAGACGGTTAGTTCTACCTTTCACAATGTTCCAGTAACAGCGTAGAGGTCTGCAAACATGTCGCGCGGGAGGGCGGTTCAATTCCGTCTTCCCGAGTGACAAGTGCAGAGTCAGTCTTTTCGACGCATGACTCTCGACCCAAAGGAGACGGTTATGACTTCTTCGGTGAGATTAAAACATCTCAAACGAATTGCATGTTATCGAACATTGGCGTGACCATTGGCCAGCACGTCGTTTCGGGGTAGGCCAAGCAGTGCTCGTCGGACTGGAAGGCTTTTCGTGACGTCTATCACCTTCATCGGTTTCGGCTCCGCATCTTAACAAACCGAACTGTAAGAATGACAATTGAGATGAGGCATAGGACCTCAATTACATTCGCTAGGCTCATTTCTTCCTCCCCAAGTCTTAGCTCGTCTTTCTCCGAGGTCCGGTCACCTCGGCCTACTCCGCGCCTGCACGCGAAGGGTATTTCCTGCTCGGGTCGCATCCGCACAATTGCCGCTCGTCCTGAAGTTCGTGCAGATGTCATTCAAAAAAGATGCGGCGCAGTGGTGGGGTTGGGTCGGGTCCAAGATGGTACTTGGGTCACAGACTGCGCCACATGGAGAGACGAGGCGACATACTGAGTCGCGCTCGTTCCCGTCTCGTTATGCATACAACTTACGATGGTTCCGCTTGTGCGTCTGCTCAGTATTGCTCAGAGTCTGGAAACATTCTGACTGCAACATTGTAGAAAGGATCGAACAGCTGCCTTGCAGCGGATCAGCAAAGAATGTCCGTTTCTGCGAGGAAGAGAATCGCAGCGGCTCAGAAAGCGCGTTGGGCGAAATGGAAAGCGGCAAAGGGGGAGATTGCGACCCGACGGTCCGCTCAATTGCTAACGGGTTCTTTGGCCGATTTCTTGCAGGAGACTTGAGCGAATGCTGCTTTCAGGATCCATTTTTCCCTTCACAATCTTGACAGAACCAACACGCTTTCGAATGACGCTAATCGCCGTTCACCGTATTCCAAGTGGGTCATTCTCCCTCTTATCCAGATCAGAGCAAAGAGGCGTGAGAGCGAGTTGAGCACAGCTTACCCCGTTTAGGCTCCGTCCTTGCTTGGTTATACTCCCGTCCTTGTTCACGCAAATGAGATCGGTGGTACGGCATGATCTCCCGTCATCTCGCAGAGCAATGAGACCACCTGTGCCGTCTACTACTGAAAACTGATGTGGCTTTGAGACGACCTGAGGAGGCGGCCCAGCGCCTTGATGATCTTGAAGACCTGGCTTTTCATGCGGAGGTTATCGTTCTGGACGACGCCGGACGAGGGATACACTTTCCGGCGGACCTGGAGCAGCATCTTCGAGATGTGAACCTGCAGCCCGGCGAGGTCCTGGTATTTCAGCGAACCATGCAGGACCAAACCTTACTGTGGTTCATGGATTCGCATCGATCCATCGTTTATAAGCTGGTTTTGACGTTTACGACTAATATCTCATCTCAAATACGGGACCGGTTGTGGACATGGCCGGCGGATCCCGATTCTGCGGTCGCAACAGCCCCTTCCTTTCCTTTGGGCGAAGCAGGGGAAGTTGTCGGGGAAATTCTGGCTGAACTGGATGGCAAGCTGGCTTCTCCCATAGTCGAGACACTGCAGAAGATGGGAGCGCGGATGGCCTTCCTCGTGGCCGGCACCGAGATTACAAGTCTGCCGATTGATAGTTGTGAATCATGGCGGAGATCGAAAATCAATCTATCGTATCTTCCCGGTGCTCGCGGGC
>Ga0073909_10000332_pt1 | contig 16067 bp, 13 predicted proteins | sample Coa_R1_6_FD_66439 | JGI IMG/M metagenome (GOLD analysis project Ga0073909, IMG submission 66439) | Surface soil microbial communities from Centralia Pennsylvania, which are recovering from an underground coalmine fire. - Coalmine... | ecosystem: Environmental > Terrestrial > Soil > Unclassified... | reverse complement strand
CTGGAATCCCTGCCTTTGAAATTCGTCTGCCACTCGCCGTGCTTTCGGAGCGAGGCGGGTTCTTACGGCAAGGATACTCGAGGCATGATCCGTAACCACCAGTTCGACAAGGTCGAGCTGGTGCAGGTCGTGAACCCCAAGGATTCGTACGATGCTCTCGAGCGGCTCACCGGGCACGCCGAGGAGATTCTCAAGCGGCTCGAGCTGAGTTATCGCGTGGTTACTCTGTGCACGGGGGACATGGGCTTCGCAGCGGCCAAGACCTACGACATCGAAGTCTGGTTGCCGGGACAAAATGCGTACCGGGAGATTTCCTCGTGCAGCAATTTCGAGGCGTTTCAGGCGCGGCGCATGCAAGCACGGTATCGCAACGAGAAGGGCAAGCCCGAGCCAGTGCATACCCTGAACGGATCGGGGCTCGCCGTGGGGCGCACCTTGATCGCGGTCATGGAAAACTATCAGCGTGCCGATGGCGGAATCGACATACCGCGGGCTCTGCGAGCCTACATGGGCGGCCAGGAGGTCATCGAGCCGTCGTCTTGAGCGCGCGCTGGTAGAATGCGCGCGACCGGAGAGGTGACGGAGCGGTTGAACGTGCCGGTCTCGAAAACCGGAATACGCGCAAGCGTATCGTGGGTTCGAATCCCACCCTCTCCGCCAGAACCCGCTCAACCGGCCGGACCGCGCGACCTTCTACGGCGGCGGCGAGCGCGGCTACACCGATTACCCGGCGCTCGCGGAGCGGCGATGAGAGCGTTCCCTGGAGAGCGCGGTTTGACCTGGGTCAACGTGGACCCGGCCGCCGCGGTAATGCTGGATTCAAGTTCGTTCAAAAGGAGATTGTCATGTATGCACACATCCTCGTACCCACCGACGGCTCGCCCCTTTCGGAAAGGGCGGTAAAGCACGCAGTGATGCTCGCCAAGGTCGGAGGTGGAAAGCTGCTGCTGTTCCACGTCGTGGCGCCGTATCAGATGCCCGTCTACGCGGATGGAATGAGGTTGCCGAGCCTGCCGAGGGAAGCGGTCCTCAAAAACTCCGCGCGCAGGGCGCGGCGCATCCTCACCGCCGCGGAGAAGAAAGCCAAGGCGGCCAAGGTGCCGGTCGCCAGGGCCTGGGCGATCAGCGGCTCGCCGTACTATGCCATCGCCGAGATCGCAGGCAAGCGTGGATGCGACCTGATCGTCATGGGCTCGCACGGGCGCAGCGGCCTGTCGCGGCTCTTTCTTGGAAGCGAAACCCAGGCGGTGCTCGCGAGGGTGAAGATTCCGGTGCTGGTGGTGCGCTAGCATGCTGCGGCCTCTTCGGCGCGCGGCGCTCGTGCTCGCGGCGCTGCACTCGGCGGCCTTCGCGGCGGACGAGTCCGCGGTCCGCGGCAGGCAGGTCTTCGAGAGCCGGTGCGCCAGCTGTCACGTCGGCTCGCCGCCGTCGGCCGCGACGCTGGGTCCGCCTTTGTCCGGGATTGTCGGCAGGAAAGCGGGAGGCGGAGCGTCCGGCGTGCACTCGCGCGCCATGGCCGAGTCGGGGATCGTGTGGAGCCGCGACTCGCTGCGTCGCTTCCTTTCCAACCCGGGACGCGAAGTGCCCGGGACGATCATGCCGGTGCGTTTGGACGACCCGAAGCAGCTCGAGGACTTGCTGGACTACCTCGTGACGCTGCGCTGAGGCGCAGATTCATTTCGTCACAGGTGGATAGCCGACCTTTCGAAGGTCGGCGACCTTTCCCTGCCTGTCACATGACCTTCATCGCCGGAGGTGATAGAGCGAGCTGAATTCGTCCCGGCACGGTACAAGCCTCGCCGCGTTTCAGGCGTCGGGGGTGATGTAAGGTTCTTCCTGTCAGTATCGGTCCCGAACCGCGACTTCGATAAGAGATGTCGGGTCTCTGGAGTATTTGCCGAAACTCCGTCATCTGTTCCACGGCCGAGCGCTTACCAACAAACGCGGGTTTGGCAGCGGCTTTCAGCTAGAAGCCTTGATTTCCCTAGAGAAACAATGCTCGAGCCGCACGGTATCGGAACGGGCGTTCCTAAAGATCGGCTGGGTAGTCCCAATGGTATTAAAGGCCTACGCGTGGCACGATCAATGCATAAAGGGCGGTGCTAGGTTTCGCTCGCGGCGAACTTGTTTCAAATTTCGTCGCCAGGCTTCGAACGTACCTTAACGACAAATGCACCTGGTATTAAGGCACAAGAGTAAGCGGAACTATTGCACAGGAGCGGGGGTCTTCCGCTATTGCGGAAGCAGTCCATATTGCCTAGCATCTGAGCCTCGCTGTGAAGAACAAAAGTTGACCCGAACTTGCTGGTTTGGGTCGGCGAGCGGGATGCTGGCGGTACGCAAGTGGGTAAAGTTGGGAGGGAACGGTGAGCGTTAGGATTTTCGGCCACTATGTGTCGTTGCCGCTGCTGCTGCTGATGCTGGCAGAAGCGGCGATTCACGTAAGCGTCGTATACTTGGCCACTGCTCTGCGGTTCCTGGACCTCAGCCTGCCGCTCTACATCGAAGGCGCTCCTGCAGCCCTGTTCCCGCGTGCGCTGCTCTACTCGGGCGCCATGCTGGGGATCATGACGGCGTTCGGGCTGTATGGGTCTGCGCTGCACAAGAGGGACCGCGAGTACCACGCGCGCTTCCTCGCCAGCTTCCCGGCCGGGGCGGTCATCATGGCCATCATTTTCTACGTCGTCCCCGCGAGCGTCTTGGGTCGCGGCCTTATGGCCTTGAGCCTGCTCTTCTCGTTTGTATTTACCGCGCTCGCCCGCGAGGTGTTCTTCCGCGTGGTCGGCCACGAAGCTCTGAAACGCCGCGTGCTCGTGCTCGGGAGCGGGTCCCGCGCTGCGGGGGTGGAAGCCCTGCTGGACAAGCTCGGTCCCGGTGCGGGGTTTCACCTCGTGGGGTTCGTGCAGTGTGGGGAAGGCCAACCCAGTCTGGACAAGTCCAGGCTCCTCGGTGATTGCACCGCGTTGCGCGCCCTGGTCGAGCAGCACCGCGTCGACGAAGTCGTGGTCGGCGTCAGGGACAGGCGCAATGGCTACTTTCCGACGTCCAGGCTCCTCGAGTGCAAGCTCGAAGGGGTCAGCATCGTAGATCTGCCGACGTTTTTCGAAAGGGAGACCGGTTACGTACAGCTCAATTCGCTCAGCGCGAGTTGGATGATCTTTTCGGAGGGGTTCACCAAGACGGGCTTCCAGAAGATACTCAAGCGCGCATTCGACATCTCCGTCAGCGTATCCATGCTGATTGCGACACTCCCGGTGATGCTCATCGCGGTTCTGGCCATCTGGCACGAAACCGGCCGGCCTGTCCTCTATCGCCAGAAGCGGGTAGGAGAGTCGGGTCGTATCTTCGAGATTCTCAAATTCCGCAGCATGCGCGTCGAGGCGGAGCATGACGGTGTACCGCGGTGGGCGAAGAAGAACGACGATCGCGTCACACGCGTAGGCAGGTTCCTTAGATTGACCAGGATCGACGAGCTGCCGCAACTGGTCAACGTGTTGCGCGGCGACATGAGCTTTGTCGGCCCGCGCCCGGAGCGGCCGCCGTTCGTGAGCGAGCTGAGCCGGAAGGTTCCTTTCTACGCCAGCAGGCACTCCGTAAAGCCGGGCATCACGGGTTGGGCGCAGATTCGCTATCCCTACGGCGCATCGGTCGATGACGCCGTGCAGAAACTCCAGTTCGATCTGTACTACGTGAAGAATCACTCCTTGTTCCTGGACCTCGTGATCCTGCTCCAAACAACGCAAGTGGTGTTGTTTGGCCAGGGCGCACGCTGAACGGGCTCAAGTGCGTCGCGACGTCACGCGCCGCCGCGGGGTGAGGGCCATCCGCAGCGCGGGTGGCGCCCGCCTTCTAGTGGGGCACGCGAAGAGGTTGAAGCGGCGACGCTTCCCAGCGCACCACTCGGTTGTGTTCGAAGTAGACTCGCGACGGCCCGTAGTCCCACACCGTTTCTGTCTCCGAAAGCGGCGTGCCTTGGATCGAGCGCACCTCGTTCTTGGTCGATCCGACGTCGAAAAATCCCTCGCGCAGCTCGATCGGCTGGTCGCGGGCTATGCGCAGAGGATTGTCAGGGTGCTGGGTCCAGGAAATCACCTTCCCTTGCTTGAATCGGACAGAGGACTTGCCGTATTCCCAGATGTCGCCGTACGTCAGCGTCGGGATGCCTTGGATGGCATAGACCTCCCCGAGCGTGGAGCCCGCGGAAATCCCTCCGGTCTCCTCGTGCGGAATGTCCCGCGCCGGCGGCACGGGTACGTTGGTCTCCGCAGAGGAGCCGCTCGGTCCCGCACTTCTGGCCTCCTTCACGTCGTCGTCGCCGGAGCGAAACATCGTGTACGTCGCCAGCGCGAGTGCGGCAATCGCGATGAACGCGTGGCGTCGTCTCGGGACCCCGTCGGGAGGCTGGTGCTCCGTGGGCCTCGCCTGGGCCGCAGGTTGGGCATTTCCCGCTACGGTGCCCGGCTCCCGGGCCACCACGCCTGCGCTTTCGGCGTTCGTCGCGGGCTCCATGGGAGGAAGTACCCCGTTTTCGCGGTAGTACCGTTCGATCGCCTGGTAGGCGAACGTGATTTGCTTGCTGCGTTCCTCGGCCAATTCTCTTTCCGGCGCAGCGGGAAAACGGTCGGGATGCCAGCGACCGATGAGGCGCTTGTAGCGCGCGCGCAGCGCCTTCCAGTCGGTGTCCTGGGTTGCCTTGAGGATGGCGTAGTGGCGCGAGTAGTCATGCATAGCCGGAGTATTATTACAAATTTCCCCCAGCGTGGGACGCGAGGGCAGCTTCTGGGGGAGCCACTGCATGATAACGAGCGTGTCGCGAGGCGGAAATGAATAAGCCGTACTGGGTCGTGGTGTCACTGGGAGTGCTGGTCTTGTCAGGTTGTGAAAGCCCGGGTGAGATTCCATTGCCCGCCGAGCCGGCGGGCATCAGCCAGGACTACCGCATCGGAGTGGACGACCGCGTGCAGGTAACCGTATGGCGTAATCCGGAATTGTCTGTAATCGCGCCGGTGCGGCCGGACGGAAAAATCTCGGTTCCCCTCATCGGTGACGTCGAGGCGGGTGGTCGCACCCCAACCGAGGTCGCGGAGACCATCAAGAAACAACTGTCCACCTACATCCGCGATCCGAACGTGGCGGTCATCATCACGGAACTGCGTTCGCACGAGTTCCTCTCCCGAGTGCGGGTAACGGGCGCAGTGCGTACTCCGCGCTCGATGCCGTACCGCCAGGGGATGACGGTGCTCGATGCGGTCCTGGAAGCTGGAGGCGTCAACGATTTTGCGTCGCCCAACAAAGCGAAGCTGTATCGCAAGGCCAAAGACAAGGTGGACGTTTTCGAAATCCAGCTTGGCGATATCCTCAACAAGGGACGCCTGCAAACCAACATATCGCTCCGGCCCGGGGATGTACTTACGATTCCCGAGAGGCTGTTCTAGCGGCAAGCCCGACGGAAACTAAAGGATAAAGGAGTAAAGACGATGCAATTGTCGCCAGAGCAACTCACAAGAACGCTTCTCAACGAGACATTCAATTCGCGCCGCTTCCTGGTGGCGACGTTCGTTTTTGTGAATGTGGCGCTGCTCATTGCAGGGCTCCTTTGGCCGAAGGCTTACACGGCGTCCACCAGCATACTCGTCGATGAAAGGACTATTATCCAGCCGCTGATGCAGGGCGCGGCAGTGGCGACGGACGCGCTGGACCGCAGCAGGAATGCGCGCGAGGTGATCTTCGGGCGCAAGATCATGGACGCCATCCTCGAATACGGCGGGTGGCTGAAGGCCAGTCCAAGCATCGAAGAGAGGGAAGCGCTGATCGAGGAAATCAAGAAACGCACACTCATCACCATAGTCGGGAAGAACATTCTGAGAATCGAGTACAAGGACAGCGAGCCCGAAAGAGCGTTCCGCGTGACGGAAAAAGTCGCCGAGTTGTTCATGCAGGAGAGTATTGCCGCGAAAGCGGCCGAAAGCCGCGCGGCGTTCGATTTCATCGACAAGCAGACGCAGGAGTACCAGGACAAGCTCACGCGCGCAGAGTCGGAGTTGAAGGAGTTGCGTTCCGCGACGCTCGAGTCGAACCTCGGCAGCGAGACCGAGGTTACGACGCGGCTCAACGAGCTCCGCACCCGGATAGAGGGAACACAGCAGGAGCTGCGTGAGGCAGAAGTCATGGAGGCTTCGCTCGAGCGCCAGGTTTCGGGTGAGGCGGAGTCGACGACCGATATCCTTCGCGAAGGCCAGTACCGGACCCGCATCGGGGAACTCGAATCAAAGCTCGACACTCTGCGCCTGAGCTACCACGATACGCATCCGGACATCGTTCAGGTCAAGCAGCAGATCCAGGCGCTGACCGAAAACCTGAATTCCGAACGGGCGCGTCGCGACCAGTCCAGGCGCTCGGGAAAGGCGAACGACTCGACGCCCGTGAATAATCCGGTCTACCAGCAACTGCGCCGCGACCAATCGCAGAATCAAAGCCAGATGGATGCCCTTACGGCGCGTCTCGCGGACTTGAAGCGGCAGCTGCAGGACCAGCTGAGCAGGGGCAAGCGCATGCACAGCGGCGATGCGCGCCTGGCCGAGCTTACGCGCGACTATCAGATCAACCGGGATATCTATCAGGACCTGTTGCGCCGGCGCGAGAATGCGCGCGTTTCGATGAATATGGACCGCGAGCGCCAGGGCTTGAGCTTCAAGATTCAGGAACCCGTCAGCATGCCATCGGCTCCGAGCGGCCTCAGATTCTCGCATTTCGTGCTCGGTGGCCTGGTGCTGGGGCTAATGCTGCCCCTTTTGCTGTTATACGGGCGCCTGCAGCTCGATCCCCGCATCCGCACCGGAAGCGCTATCGCCATCGCGCACAAGTTTCCGGTGGTCGCGGTTGTCCCTCATCTGTGGACTCCGGCGGAATTGAAGACCCTTCGCACGGAGCTGGTGTTCCTGAGCCTCATTGTGGTGACCACAGTCGGCGTTTCTGCAACCCTGTCTGCGATGCGTCTTCTAAAGGCCATTTGAGATGAGCAAGATCGAGAAAGCACTCAATCGGGCGCGCGCAAGCGGCCTCCAGGTCGTGCCCCTGACGGAGGCCCCGTCCAGAAATCAGACGGGAACCGCTGTAGTCACGCACAGGACGGGCAACCCCGAGACCATTCCGCAAATGGCGCGGAATGAAGTCCGCATGCTCGGACCGGTCGACCTGGAGCAGCGAGGCATCATCCAGCCTCAGGCCGGCGAGGAACCCGCAGTACAGATCATCCGTGAATTGCGGACCAAGATCATCCAGCAAAGCAAGGGCCAGAACGCCGTAATTCTCGTGACGTCGGTGAGCAAGGGATGCGGAGGCAGCTTCATCGCGCGGAACCTCGGAGCGGCATTCGCGTTCGATCTCGGAAAGACTGCCCTGCTCATCGACTGCAATCTGGCGGACCCGAGCGTGCACAACCTGCTCCGCAGCACTGCGGTATCGGGGCTTACGGATTACCTCGAAAACCCTTCGCTGGATGTCAAAGACATTATTCATCCGATGGGGATCGCGCGTTATCGCCTCATCACCGCGGGGAAGCGCTGCGATGCCGCAGAGGAGTTCCTCACATCCGCGAAGATGAAGCAGCTCATGGAATCCGTTCGGGAACGGTACCAGGAGCGCTTTGTTGTCCTGGACGGCCCGCCGATGTCCAAGATCGCCGACATCCGAATTCTTGCCGAGCTCGCTGACTTCGTGCTGGTCGTCGCCGGCTACGGGCGCTCCACGAACGCGCAGATCGCCAGTTGCCTCAACGCAATCGGAGAAAAGAAACTGCTTGGCTTGGTCTTCAACGAAGAGCCGCGCATTCCGCGGATTCGCTGACCGGATGCCAGGAGGCGTTGTAGGGGCGGCTCGCATGACCGGGCTGTGGCGGAGGGTTCGCTTGCCGGAGCGTAGTGCACGGCGTGGTCGCAGCCGTACCGGCTTTGGCGGATTGAAACGATGGTGCTTGGTCGTGCTCTGTTCGGGCTGTCTCAGTCCTGTGACGACCCTCGCGGGGCAATTGGGCTACGCGGCCGGAACCTACCTGAGCTACGAAAGCAATATCGACCGCATTGAAACCAACCCGCGTCCCGAGTTGATCGCGTCGGTTTTCGGCGGGCTTTCCTACCAGGAGAACACGGCCGAGGTGACTGCGCGAGCCACGGCGTATCTCGAGCACCGGCACTTCACCAAGCACACGTTCAGTGACGACAACCGGGGGTATCTGCAGGCCACCGGGACCTGGACCATCATGCCGAGGCGCTTGCTCTGGATCGTGGACGATACATTCCAGGACGTCGGGATCAACCTCCTCACACCAGCCACGCCCGCCAATCGCACCAATTCCAATTCGTTCAACACGGGTCCGGACCTTACCTATCCCCTGAGTTCCTCGAATGCGGCGGTGGTGGGTGCGAGGTACGGCCGGCTCGATATTCAAAACAGCCTGGCGGACAACCAGCGCTATCTGGGTTACGTGCGCGGCGTACATACGATGCCATCGCTATCGAAAATATCGCTGAATCTGGAGGAGTCGCGAATTTATTTCGAGCCTGGAAACACGTTCTCCCGAGCTTCGCGGCAGGACGTATTTGCTCGCTTCGAAACCCTGTCCAGCGGCGAAGGGCTGTATGCGGGCGATGGCGCAAAGCTCGACCTCGGAAAGTCGCACGTGGTCCAATACACGGCCGACCCCAACACGCCCCCTAATGACCTCGACGGACACCTCGTGCGTCTCGCGCTCTCCAAGGCCATCTCGAGTCAATTCACGCTCCGGATGTCGTATTCGGACCAGATCTCGGATACCTACAGCGATCTGATCGCCGGGATCGCCGGGTCCTCGGGCTCACTTGCGCCCACGGACGGATCGGTATTCCTGGTTACGACGAGCGGCCTGGCCACGGCCGATGTGTATCACAGCAAGCGGGTGGATGTGGGCTTCGCCAGCCACGGCGGGAGTATCGAGTACACTCTGCTGCCGTATGCACGATCGGTCGATTTCCAGACCCTGGACCAGGACTACAACGAAATCGGCACGCTCTTCTTTTGGAGATGGATATCGGGGCCGAGGCGTTTCGACGTATTCGCAAACTTTTCGAAGCGCAAGTACGATATCCTCGAACGAACGGACGCGGATCGCAATTACGGAGCGAGCGTAGAATTCAAGTTGAACCGTACCTTGACACTCTCGTTTGTGGCGGGGCAGCAGCAGCGCGACAGCACGGCTGCCGGAAACAGCTACGTGGACCGACGAGCGCTGGTGCTCCTGGGCTACTCCGCCAACTACGACCTTCGACTCTTGCGATAAACCCGATATGTATCTAGAGCATTTCGGCCTGTCAGCGCAACCGTTCCGGCTCACGCCGGACAGCGACTTCCTTTTCATGAGCGAGTCGCATAGCCGTGCCAAGGTCTACATGGACTACACCGTGTGGAATCGGGAAGGGTTTGTCGTCATTACCGGGGAAATCGGATGCGGCAAGACCACGCTCATCCAGAAGCTCCTCTCGGAGCTCAGCGAGAACGTTGTTGTCGCCAAGGTTTTTCAGACACAACTCGATGAGGTCGAGTTCCTTCAGGCGGTATTGGTCGAATTCGGGTTGAATCCGTTCAACGCGAAAAAGGTCGAGCTGCTCGACATGCTCAACAACTTCCTTATCGACCAGTTCCTGCAGCGCAAGCAGATCGTGCTCATCGTGGACGATGCACACAATCTGAGCATGAAAGTGCTGGAAGAGATCCGCATGCTGGCGGGGCTGGAGACCCGGAAGGAGAAAATCCTTCACGTGATTCTGGTAGGCCAGCCCCAACTGATCGAGATGCTCGATCATCCCGACATGCAACAGCTGATGCAACGCGTAAAGCTTCGCTATCACATCCGCGCGCTTACGGAGCCGGAAGTCGGTGACTATATCCGGCACCGGCTGAGTATCGTCGGCGCCTCGAACCGGACGCTGTTCTTGCCCGAAACCTTGCCCGTCGTATATCGGTACGCCGGCGGCATTCCGCGCCTCATAAACGTGCTGTGTGATACGACGATGACCTGCGCCTACGCCGACAGCCTGAAGGTTATCAACGCGGGCGCCGTGGAGGTCGCAGTCAAGGAACTTCAATGGCCGACTTTTTCGGAACGCACGGAAAAGAACCGCTTCAAGCTGAAGACCGATGCAGCCGAGGGCGGAATGCGAGGGATCCTGCGCGAGCAGGCTCAAATGCTTCTGGCGATCGCCGCACAAGTCAGCAAGATCGAAGAGCGCTCGCCCGTGCTCGAGTCCATCGGAAAGAGCCTGATGGCAATCGAGAGACACCTCAACAGTCTCGTCCAGAACCGCAACGTACAGCCGGAGCCGAGCTCCAAGGCCGACCGTCAGCAAAAAGCCAGCTAAGGATGGCGCGAGCGGTGCAGTAAAAGTTCAACGCTACGGTCGCAATATTCCCGCAGCGGAGGCAGATTGTTGCGGGATACACGGATGCACCGGTAATAGTGACGAATTCCCGTCGGTATTGTTGACTTTCCGAACGTACTCCGAGGAGAATCACTGTCCCTATCCAAAGCGGCTCATGATTCCATGGTGCGCGCACAGATTTCTTTGTTCCTGGTCCTCGTCGCCCTAACAGTCTCTGCCTGTTCGTCATCTGATTCGGCGGAATGGTCCGATGGGTCCACCACGGGTTCCGCGGGTAGCGGGGCGTCCACGACCGGTGGCACCACGACCGGAGGCACGACGACGGGGGGCACGACGACTGGGGGCACCACGACGGGCGGCACGACGACGGGAGGCACGACGCCACCGCCGGCAAATCCGCCGCCAGGTAGCCAAACGTTTGCCACCCGATGCGCGGCGCCCGGAGTCATCAAGTGCGTGAGCTTCGACTCCGCTGCGGACATCGCGGGTGGTTTCGGCAGCAACTCGGGCATTTTCGCCAACGGCTCCGGAGTGAAGCCGGCCATCGATACCACGGTCAAGGCATCCGGTGCGGGTTCGCTCATGTTTACTATCCCGGCGAATTCCAGCGCGGATTCGTCCGGTTCGTACTTCACCAACTTCTCTCCCGACCTGCTGACGCAGTTCGGCGAGAACTCGGTGTTTTACGTTCAGTGGCGGCAGCGCTTCAGCCCGGAATTCATCAATACGTTCTACACCAGCGTATTCGGCGGGGGCGCGAATGGATGGAAGCAGGTGATCATCGGCGCCGGGGATCAGCCCGGTGCGCTCACCACTTCGTGCACCGTCCTCGAGACGGTCGTGCAGAACACCTATCAGACGAAGTTTCCCCAGATGTACAACTCCTGCTCGGGCTCGACTTCGCACGGCGCGTTCTATTCGTTCGAGGAGCCGTTCGGCAATTCCGACTTCAAGAAGCAGAACGCGCGCCCGAGTCCCTTCTGCCTCTATTCGCAGGGACCCAACAACTACTTCCCTCCCAACGGAAACTGCTTTGGCTACGTCGCCAACGAGTGGATGACTTTCCAGGTGAGGATCCAGACTGGCCCGAGGCTAACGACCGGGTTGCAGGATGAGTGGACAAACAGTCTCGTCACGCTCTTTGTTGCTCGGTTCAACTCGGTGTCCGAGAAGGTGATCGAGTTTCCGATAAACCTCAGCGCGGGTGATCCTTCAGAGGATCTGAAATTCGGGAAGGTCTGGCTGCTCCCCTATCACACGAACAAGGATCCGGCCCAGACCAACCTCGTGGCGCACACGTGGTACGACGAATTGATCATTTCAACCCAGCCCATCGCCGACGCGCAATGAGTGCCTCGAGCCTATCGATCAATGCCGGCGTGTCGTTCGGGAGGCGCGAATCGTTGCGTCGCGAGCTCAGGATACTGCTGCTTTGGCCCGTCCTGGCGATCGCCGCGTGCAGTGCCGGGGATGCCGGCTGGACCGCGGCGGCAGGCGGGGGGGGAGGAACAACAGGAGGGACAACCGGAGGAACAACCGGCGGAGGAACAGGAGGAGGCGTTGACACCAGCCCGCCCTCCGTGCCCACCAATCTGACGGGCGCTGCGGGGGGGCCAACATCGGCCAATCTCTCCTGGGCTGCGTCGTCCGATAACGTCGCGGTGCAGGACTACGTCATCCTTCGGGGTGGTGTTCAGGTGCAGACGACCAGCGCGACGAACTTCACGGACGTGAATCTGTCTCCCGGCTCGACCTACAGCTACACGGTGCGTGCCCGCGACACGTCGAACAACATGTCGGCCAGTTCAGCGGTCAAGCAGGTGACGACCCCGACTGTTCCCAACGACGTCAGCCCGCCTACGATACCCACGAACCTCATAGCCACGGCTCTGAGTTCCAGCGCCATCAGATTGACGTGGAGCGCATCGACCGACAATTTCGGGGTGACAGGATATGTAGTGCGCCGGGACGGGGTCCAGATTGCAACCGTTTCCACCATAGCCTTCAACGATTCCTGTCTCGCCTCGAACGCCGCTCACACCTATACCGTCGCCGCGATCGACGGGGCGAACAATGCCTCGGCGGAAACGGCCAGCGCAGGGGCTACGACCCTCGCGGCCGGGCCGCCGACAGCGCTTGGCACTTTGGCGGCTTCAATGGCGCCGGGGACCTGGTCGCCGTTCACCATGGGCGGACTCAACACCGCGCTCTTGTCCGCGACGTCCCAGACCGTTCCATCCTTCATGCTCTTTGCGGCCAGGGGCAGTTGGGATTGCGCCCACAAGAAGCTTCAGTTTGCCGGGAGCAGCCACTCGCCCCATCCGTACGGCCCCATCGCGGGCGCGGGTGCCCTAATCACCTGGGATGATGCAACCAACCAGTGGACCAAGGAGAGCTACTCCTGGAGCTCCGACGACGAGGGACATTCCTACTACCACGTTACGATCAACCCGAATACCGGCGACCTGTATCACCGGAATTTCACCTCGGCGCAGGTCATGTTCCGCGCGTACGGAACGACCGGGCAGGGCTCATGGTTGCTCGGGCAGGTCGCGAATGTCCCCAATCGCGCGAACCAGGTGGCGAGTGGTCTCGAGTGGTTCCCTGAACTGAACAGCGGCAGCGGGGGTCTTGTTTTCGTGGACCAGCAGGGCGCGTCGTGGTCCAACGCCGCGCTCACTTCGTGGAGCAACGCTCCGCCGCAAGTGTCCGGCGACTACCACAACTGGTCCGCTCGGGCCGGGGGATTCGTCTACTGGGGCGGCGGCTTTGTAAACGCCACGAACAACAACTCGACGGCCATGTATCGGTTGAGTTCCACGGGAGTCGGCACAAAGATGCCCGATACGCCGATTGCCGCCGCGGTGAACGGAGGCCCGGCGATCGTGATCGCGCACCCCAATGGGTCCGACTTGCTGCTCGTCGGCGTGAACGCCGGTGATCCGGTTTTCCGGTTCGACGGCACCACCTGGACCAACGTTGGCGCTCAGCAGATCGGTCCCAGGTATTTCGTGGGGTTTCCGGTCCCGGACTACGGGGTCGTAGTCTTTTTGCAGACCACGGACGGAATCGGCACTCCCAAAGCTGTCGTCTACAAGCCGTAACGTCCTCGGCTGTCGCAGCAAATCCGGAAATCTTCCGCCCGCGAGGGGCGGAGCCCGCCTTCTTGGCGGGCTGCCGGGATTCCGCGTAAAATCAACACGCTGTGCATGTCCAGCTATCCGGCAGGATGCTGGTACGACAAGCCGCGCGAGCGGCCCGGGGGGTTGCTTAAGTGGTCGACGAATTGCAGTTGAACCTTGCGCCTGCCGACCTGCGGGTCGCTCTTGAATGAATCCAGTGCCGAATGTGTTCGCCGCGCCCGTGAACACCGGGGCGCCGGACGCAGTGCAAGTCAGGAAACTGCAACCCGCAGATTTCTCCCGATGGGATGAGTTCGTACGCGACTGCAGCGAGGCGACGTTCTTCCACCGCGCAGGATGGAGCCCGGTCATAGAGCGGGCTTTCGGGCACCGTACCAACTTCCTCTTTGCCGAGGCAGAGGGGCGGATCGAGGGAGTCCTGCCGCTGGCCGAAGTGAGGAGCTTCCTGTTTGGGAATACGCTGGTGTCGCTGCCGTTTTGTGTCTACGGCGGAGTCGCCGCCACGACCGACAGAGCCCGGAGGGCGCTCGACAGCGCCGCGGTGACTCTTGCCGAGGAGCGGCGCGTCGACCATCTCGAATACCGGTCGCTTGTGCCCCACCACGCTGAATGGGCGCATACCGACCTCTATGTGACGTTTCGAAAAGCGATCGATCCCGATCCCGAGAAAAACCTCCTCGAGATCCCGCGCAAGCAGCGGGCGATGGTGCGAAAGGGAATCAAGGCCGGCCTGACCGGCGAGATCGACGACGGCGTGGAGCGCTTCTTCGCGGCCTACTCCCAGAGTGTTCACCGACTCGGGACGCCGGTCTTCCCTCGCCGGTACTTCGAGATCCTGCGCGAGACCTTCGGAGCGGACTGCGAGGTCCTGAACGTCACCCGGAACGGAGTGCTCGTCGCAAGCGTCATGTCCTTCTATTTCCGCGACGAGGTCCTGCCCTACTACGGCGGCGGGACCGAGGAGGCGCGCGAGGTAGCGGGAAACGATTTCATGTATTGGGAACTGATGCGTCGCGCCTGTGAGCGAGGGCTTCGCGTGTTCGACTACGGACGCAGCAAACGCGGTACCGGCTCGTTCGATTTCAAGAAAAACTGGGGCTTCGAGCCGCAGCCCCTGAACTACGAGTACCGGCTGGTGAAGGGCAAGCGCGTGGCAGAGGTGAATCCACTGAATCCCAAGTACCGACTGCTCATCAAGCTCTGGCAGCGCATGCCATTGTCGCTCGCCAACCGGATCGGGCCGCTTATCGCGAGAAGTCTGGGCTAGCGACTGGCCTTGGACACGCGATCGACAGCTGGATTCGTGTACGGGGCCGAGCGTTCTGGAGAAGAGAGGGTCGGGATGTCCGTGCCGGTAGGGACCGAGACAGGACCGCGGGCGGCGCCGCTGGTCGTGCACGTCATCTTTCGGCTCGACGTGGGCGGGCTGGAAAATGGGCTCGTCAACCTGATAAACCGGATTCCCGCGGAGCGCTTTCGCCACGCCATAGTCTGCCTCACCGATTACTCGGACTTCCGCCAGCGCGTAAAGCGGGAAGATGTACCCGTGTTCGCCTTGCACAAGCCACCCGGCAACAGCCCGGCTACCCAATTCAGGCTGTGGTGGTTGCTGAACAAGCTGCGCCCGGACATCGTTCACACTCGCAACATAGGCACGCTCGAGGCAGCGCTGCCGGCAGCGCTCGCCGGGGTTCCTGCCCGCATCCATGGAGAGCACGGCCGGGATGTCGACGACCTCGACGGTGCCAACGCCCGCCGCCGCATTGCGCGCCGGCTGTACAAGCCATTCGTCCATCGCTACATCGCCCTGTCCAAGGATCTGGAGTCCTACCTGGCCGATGCGATCGGGGTGCCGCTCTCGCGCATCGTCCAGATCTACAACGGCGTGGACTCCACGCTGTTCCACCCTTCCGAGCAGGGTCGCGAGCCGCTGCCGCATGCGGGTTTCTCGGAGGCCGGGCACTTCGTGATCGGCACGGTGGGCCGGATGCAGGAAGTCAAGGACCAGCTGACCCTGGCTCGGGCGTTTGTCCGGGTCATGCAGTTGATGCCGGGTGCCGAGCGGCGCCTGCGCCTGGTGATGATCGGTGAAGGACCCCTGCGCGAGCGTGTACGCGCGCTCCTCGCCGAAGCTGGAATGGAAAAGTATGCGTGGCTGCCCGGCAACCGCGACGACGTCGCCCGCATCATGCGAGGCTTCGATCTGTTCGTGCTGCCGTCGCTCGCCGAGGGGATCTCCAACACGATACTCGAGGCGATGGCGACCGGGCTGCCGGTCCTTGCGACCGCGGTCGGCGGCAATCTGGAGCTGGTACAGACCGGCGTCACCGGCACGCTCGTGCCGCGAGACGATCCGGAGAGCATGGCACGAGCCGTGCTTGCTTACGCCGAGAACGGCGATCTTTGCAAGCGCCAGGGGCTGGAGGCGCGACGCGCTGTTGTAGGCAAGTTCAGCATGGACGCCATGGTAAATGCCTACATGTCGGTGTACGACCAGGTGCTCGCGGGCGCG
>Ga0073909_10000328_pt1 | contig 16160 bp, 13 predicted proteins | sample Coa_R1_6_FD_66439 | JGI IMG/M metagenome (GOLD analysis project Ga0073909, IMG submission 66439) | Surface soil microbial communities from Centralia Pennsylvania, which are recovering from an underground coalmine fire. - Coalmine... | ecosystem: Environmental > Terrestrial > Soil > Unclassified... | reverse complement strand
CCGGGCGACGAGGTTCTCTACCCCGACCCCGGCTTCCCCGGCTACGCTTCGATTACTGCCGGATTCGGTGGCGTGCCCGTCGCCTACGAACTTTTGGAGCGGCACGGCTTCCAACCTGATCCCCAGGAGATTGCCGCGAAGATCACCCCGCGCACCAAGGCAATTCTGACCTGTTCGCCGAACAACCCAACCGGCACCGTGTATACCGATGCGGTTCAACGACGGATCGCCGAGTTGGCCGTCAGGCACGATCTGTACGTGCTCTCGGATGAGATTTACGCGCGCATCATATACGGCGAAGATTACATTTCCATGTTCAGCTATCCGGGTATGGCCGAGCGCACCGTGATCATCGACGGGTTCTCCAAGAGCTTTGCGATGACCGGATGGCGTCTCGGATATGCGGTGGCACCGCCGGAAATCGCGGAACAACTGGATCTGCTGGCGATCAACACCTATACCTGCGTCGCTGAATTCACGCAGTACGCGGCGATCGAGGCCTTGCGCGATACATCTGCCGCCACGCCGAAGATGGTGAAGGAATTCTCCAGCCGTCGCGAACAGTTCGCGCGGGAGTTGAACGAAATTCCGGGCTTCCGCTGCCCCGCTCCCGACGGAGCGTTCTATGCGTGGGTCAACATTGCGGGAACAGGCATGAGTGCCGATGAAGTCTGCCAAATCATGCTCGAGGAAGCTGGCGTGGCTGCCATTCCCGGAGCCGCATTCGGCATGTCGGGACGGGAGTTCGTGCGATTCTCGTTTGCATCGTCGAATGCGATGCTGCATGAGGCCGTGCAACGGATTCAGAAAGCCTCGACGGCATGGCAGCGCTCCCCGGTAGCGCGCTAACAACTATTTTTCAGGCACGTGGCAGCGCCTTGCGATCGCTGCGGTAGTCTTTCCAGGACTTCTTTGCAGGTCATGCTCTCACGGAGACCCACGAAATGAAGGAGACTTCCAGACCCCTGCGGTTCCCAGGCTCGGCCTTATTGCTTCTGCTCGCCACGGCTGCATTCTCCCAATCGCGTCCGTTGGCCAACGTCGACCAGGTTCACATCATTTACAAACGCCTCCTCCCGCAGATCGAAAAGATTCCGATCTTTGATCATCATGCCCACCCTGGCTTCCCCGATGATCCGGATGTGGATGCCATGGCGTCTCCGCCGGGCAGCGCACCTTTGCGCGAACGCGACTCAAACCCTGAGCTGGTGGCGGCGGCAAAAGCACTGTTCAACTATCCCTACGACGACTTGTCGGCCGAACACGCGAAGTGGTTGGTCAGCAAGAAGGCAGAACTGAAGAAGCAGCAGGGCAAAGCGTATTTCTCGAACCTGCTCGACAAACTGAACATCGAGCAAGGCGTTGCCAATCGTGCCATGATGGCGGATTATCTCGATCCCAAGCGGTTCGTCTGGGTTTTCTTTGCAGACTCCTTCATGTGGCCGTTCGACAATCAGAAAGAGAAGGCACGCAATGGCGACCAGGCGGTGTACATTCCGCTGCAGGAGAAGATGCTCCACCGCTGGATGGAACAGGAGCAGGTGAAGAGTCTTCCCCCTGGCTTCGACGACTACCTGAAATTCATCACGCAAACGCTCGAGGACAATCAGAAAAAAGGCGGCATCGCCATGAAATTTGAAGTCGCCTACTTCCGGTCGCTACGGTTTGGAGATCCGAGCCGGGAAGATGCGGAAGCGATCTACAAAAAGTATGTTGCGGGGGGAGTGCCAACCGAGCCCGAGTACCGCACGTTTCAGGATTACATCTTTCGTTATCTGATTCGCGAAGGCGGGCGTTTGCATCTTCCCGTTCATATTCATACCGCAGTCGGCATTGGAGACTATTTCAATATCTCTGAAAGCAATGTGATGAATCTGGAGAACATCCTGCGTGATCCGCGCTATGCCAGTACCGTATTCGTACTAATTCACGGAGGGTATCCGCTGGAACGCGAGGCCATCTGGCTGGCTTCGGTCAAGAATGTCTACATGGATTCGTCGCTGATGGAAGTCGTCATGTATCCGGCGGCCTTCAAAGATTCGCTGCGCCAGTGGCTGGAAACCTTCCCCGACAAAATCACGTTCGGCACCGACTCATTCCCGTACAATGACGCTCTGGGCGCGGAAGAGAGCTACTGGTTAGGCGTGCAGACTGCGCGCACAGGGTTGGCAGCAGCGCTGGCTGAGATGGTCGCCACCGATGAAGTCAGCGAAGCCAAGGCGCTCGAAATGGCTCACGCCTATCTGCACGACACGGCGGTGAGTTTGTACCCAGGAAAGGTCCACTGATGCCCAAGGCGAAGAAGACCACGCGCAAAACTGGTGTCTCGAAGAAACGAAAAAAAGTACCGAAGCGCGGTGCCGCCAAGCTTGCCCCCGCGAAGATGTCGGGAGTCAAAGGGGAACTGAAGTACATCCCGTGGAACACGGTCGAACTTGAGAATATGAACCCGCTGTTGCAGCGGCAGCTGGTGGTTGGCCAGGACATCATGGTGGCGCGAGTCCTGATGAAGAAAGGCTGCATCGTGCCGCTCCACAGTCACTATAACGAGCAGGTGACATACATCCTCGAGGGCGCGCTTAAGTTCTGGATCGACGGCAAAGAGATTGTCGTCCATGCCGGGGAAGTGTTGACCATCCCGCGCAACATGCCGCACAAGGCGGAAGCGCTGATGGACACCGTGGACCTCGACGTTTTCAATCCACCGCGCGCCGACTGGATCAACAAGGCCGACGACTACCTGCGCCTCGAGAAGGAAGAGCACCATCAAGACAAGCTTTGGAAACAAGGCTGATTTCGCTATCCTGAAGGTCGGCGCAGGGACCCGCGTTCCCGGAACCCCTGTTTTAGAGCGGTGCTGCCTTTGCGTCATCCACGATGAATCCAACTGCGCCCGACATCAAGAGTCCCGCGTCCGTGTCCCGGCTGCGCTGCATCAACTGCGGCGCCGAGGCCGATCGGGCTGATCAGGACTTTCGCTGCCCGAGCTGCGGCGATCTGTTCGAGGTCTTCTATCCTGGCTGGCAATCAGGTCAGGGATTAACAGCTGGCCAGCCGGCTGACGCTCTCAAGCAACTTTGGCGTGATCGAAAGACGTCACTCGCTTTGGCTGACACCAGCGGGGTATGGAGATTTCGGGAACTTCTTCCTGCGCTTAAGTCGGGATTCGAGCCGATCACTTTGCGCGAGGGGAATACTCCGCTCTACGATCTGCCGCGCTGCGCTCGATCCGCAGGCGTGCAGTTCCTGCAGGCCAAGCATCAGGGCATGAACCCAACCGCCTCGTTCAAAGACACGGGCATGACGACGGCGAGTTCGTTTGCACGACAGGAAGGTTTTCGCTGGGTCGCTTGCGCTTCGACCGGCAACACTTCTGCGTCGATGGCAGCTTACGCTGCGCGCGGAGGGATGCGCAGCCTTGTGCTCATTCCTGAGGGCAAGATTTCCTGGGGAAAGCTTTCGCAATCGCTCGACTATGGGGCGGTGACCTGTCAACTCCGCACCGACTTTGACGGCTGCGTACGCGTGTTGAATGAGTTGGTCAAACGGAAGCCGATCTACCTGCTAAATTCGGTTAATCCTTACCGTATCGAGGGCCAGAAAACCGCTGGCGTCGAATTGCTGGAGCAGCTGAATTGGCAGTCTCCGGATCATATTGTCGTTCCGGGGGGAAATCTGGGGAACTCCTCTGCGATTGGTAAGGCGTTGGTCGAGATGAAAGACCTCGGCCTGATTACGCGATTGCCGAAGCTATCGGTCATCCAGGCGGAAGGCGCGAATCCCTTTTTCCGCAGCATCCATGAGCACGCTGGCAAGAAACTGATCCCAACTCAGGCGGACACACTCGCCACGGCGATTCGGATCGGCAATCCCGCGTCGTGGAAGAAAGCTCTGCGAGTTGTCCAGGCGACAGGCGGTGTCGTGGAACAAGTGACCGAGATTGAGATGGCCATGGCCAAGGCGGAAATCGGAGCCGATGGTGTGGGTTGCGAGCCAGCCTCAGCCGTGACTTTGGCCGGGTTGAAGAAGCTGGTCAAGCGAGGATTCGTGAAGTCGAACGAAAGCGTGGTGCTGATCTTGACGGGCCACGTTTTGAAAGACCCGGAGTTTACTTTGAAATTCCATCGGGGAGATCTTTTTTCGGGCACGCAACATGAGAAGGATGCAGGTTCTCTCGCGCCGCTTCAACGCGCTCCGATTGTGCTCGATGCGACCATGGACGCGGTCGCCAAAACCCTTGAGCAGTTCGAGAACGAGGGTCGGCAATAGCGATGCCTTCCAGGAGGCAATCGCGCAAGTTCAGTATCAAGCTACCCGCGACGTCCGCGAATCTTGGTCCGGCATTCGATGCTGCAGCTTTGGCGTTTGATCTTCATCTCAAACTTGAGGCACAGGGCACTCGCGAGTACTCGATCCAAGCGACCGGAAGAGACGCCGAGATCTGTGGCAATCTCGAGAACCATCTGATCCTGACCACCTACCGGGAAGTTCTGAACGCAGCGAAACGACCAGCGTCTCCACTCGCGCTGAAGATCGATAATGACATTCCGATCGGAAAAGGATGCGGATCGTCAGCGGCCGCTCGCCTGGCCGGTATTGCTTTGGCCGATCACTTTGGAGGCCTGCGCTGGACCGACGCTCAAATCGTCGGCGAAGCTTCCCGCCGCGAGCACCATCCTGACAACGCTTCGGCCTGCTGGATGGGCGGCCTGACGGTGGCACGGATGTCGGGAGAGTCAGAAGCGCAGGTCGCCCGCATCGCACCGAGAGGAAAGTGGCCTCTGCTTCTGGCCGTGCCGCCGGAGCCGCTGTCGACTGAAAAGGCGCGGGCCGTTCTGCCCTTGCAATATTCGCGCGCCGATGCGGTCGTGAATATTCAGAACTCTATGTTGCTGCTGGCGGCTTTTATGCAGAGCAAGCCTGAGTTTCTGGAGGCCGCTCTCGAAGATCGTATCCACCAGCCGTTCCGTTCCCCGCTGTGCCCTCTGTTGCCAGGCATGGCAGGCTTTGAGCGGGGACAGGGAATTTTGGGAACCGCCTTGAGCGGCGCTGGTCCATCGGTTCTTATTTTCCTGGACCCTCGAAGCAAACAGCCGCCAAAGAGAATCGCCGCCAAGGTGGCGGCGTATCTAAAAGCCAAAAACCTATCTGCCGAACTCTTCCTCACGACGATTGCGAGCAAAGGCGCGGCTGCCAGTCGCAAAGGATAGTGACTGAGCCGAGGGCCGCAACGCGCAGCCCTCCCGGCAACATTAAATTCGGCCGTTAGTTCGGCTGCTCGTTTTCGAGCACCGTGTAGACGCTCCAGCAGTGCGCCTCAAAACTCACCTGCGGCTGACGCGCGGCTCGCGCCGGATAGGACTCGACCGCTAGAAAATAACTCAAAATCTCGTGCTCGACTTCACGCCGCCGAGCTTCCTCCACCAGGTCCAAACTCGTTTTCGACTTCATGCACTCCATATCCCAACCTTTCGCGTAAGTACCGACTGTCTGTCGGGCACTCAGCTATCAGATTTCTCGGGAAAAATGCCAAGAACCGTCCGGCACCTTTGCCTTCGATTGGGGGGAAGGTGCAGATTAGTGGCGTGACAGACACTCGTAAATAGCACCGGCGTGCTACCCGTTCCTCGGAAGGTAACGCAGCGATTTTGCATCTCCTTAGGAGAGCGATTTTTCCGTCTGGTCTTCTCGGCAGAGTCTCGAGATCCGCGGCGACTTTGGACTGTAGCGCACGATCACGTCCCTACCCTTCAAATGCTCCAGGAATCTTCGTGCGGACTCTTCTCTGAAGAATGTCTTTGTGAGATGACCAGCGTAGTAGGTGCCTTCCACCGAGTAGGAATAGCCGATTTCGCCGGCGTAAGAGCTTACGAGATACCAGAGGCCTTCTTCTCCATTCCGGGTTACCGCTCCTGATTCGACTCGCCCCCTGATGGTCGGCCAGTCGGCTGCGCATTTCACGCGATTGTCGTCCGTGTGTGAATTTGTGAAAAAATCGGTGAGAGTGTGACCCATCAATTGGGCCAGGATACTCTTTCGGTTCGACATATGCAGTGTGCTTTGGTCCGCCGTGCGCACTGCAGAGATGGCCGGCTGGCGAGCCTGATAGCGAATCGGGATCATTTGCCCTTTTACCAGGTCGACGTAGTCCCACGCATCCTGTTCATCAGCGAACTGGTGCGTCAAATATCCGGAGAAGATCGATCCTTCCGCGGAGTATGAATAACCAAGCTGGACTAGTGACTGTTGAGCGAAACCGATGACCTTGGCCGTCTCGATTCTGCCCTGCGTCATAGGCCAACTTCCGGCTCGCAGTGATCGGTACAAGCCCGTTACTCGCCGAAGAAAAAATGCGATGGCGACCAGCAGGGCGAATGCAAGGAACGAAAGAATGAGCTGAGCGTACTGCGTGAGGATGGAATAGGTTGCTGAGACCATCGTGGCTCGAAAGAGCATAGCGCGAAAAACGGAAGGCGAGGCTACTTGCTCATGGGCGGGACGATCCCATTGTGCCGCAGATACACCACCATCTGACCGTAGTGATCGAAGATGTGGGCTACTGTGAGCGTCGTTACTCCCAGGCGCGTGATTGTGTTCTGTCCCCAGGGGCTCTTGAGGGATTCTGTGGCGTTCTTTTCATTCATGCTGGCGACGGCCTTGTGCATGTAGACGAAGGAATCTTTCAAGAACTGAACAATCTCCGTCTTCGTCTTAATTGAAGCTGGACCTTCTTCGCCTCCAAAATCCACAGGCGGTTTTTCCTGTAGGATCGCTCCCCCAAATTCGTAATTGGAAGCGGCCACGTGCTTGATCTGGCCGGCGAACGTGCGTACGCCTTTGAACTCTCCGTCTGTGGGAGCGTAGCTGTACGTGTCTTCCGGCATTACTTCGACCGCTGACATGAACTCCTTCTCGGCGTTAGAGAGGGCACGATCCATCACCTGGTTGAGGGTACGAGGGGGCTCCGGCTTCGGCATCTGCTGCGCGACCAACGCGCTGCAACACCACAACAGCAGAATTCCCAGGCGAATGGTTATTGTCTTCATCGTCTCCCCCTCAACTTGAAACCATACCTAATCTCTCACAACCGAAGGCGCCATCGCGAGATGGTGAGCGCTCAACCGATGCTTTCGGATGGTTGCTAACCCTGCTACCAGCGCCAATGCCGAGCATAGCAAGGCATTCGGCAAGCCTATGCGCGTTGCCAGAGCGCCCCACATTGTACTGCCAATCGCCATGCCACCTTGTAACACGAGCAGATACATTGATAACGCCCGCGCCCTCACCCACGAGGGACACATCGTTTGGGCTGCCGTGTTCAGGCAAGCGAGGATTCCAATCCATGCAGCTCCGGCTGTTGCCAACGTGGCGCACAAACCGCCAAACGATGAGATGCGTCCTGCAGCGAAGGTCATGGCGGCGAACACGACAATGGCCGCCGCCACCAGCCCATCCACCGAGAGCCGACGGCGCAGCCGTGGCAAGATTGTGGCTCCCGCTAGTGCTCCCACGCCGAAGCAGCCTAGCAACACCCCGTAGCCAGTCGCGCCGAATGGACGGGCCAGAATCGGCAACAACGCCAGTAATGCGATCGCTCCCACGCTGAACGCACCGGTGCGGATCAGCACCGACCGGACCAGCGACGATTGCCGAACATAACGAACGCCACCCCGTATGGCATCCAAAAGAGCTCCGGTTTCGATTCTCTCGGGTGCCGGCCGACGCCAGTGATAGAGGACGAGGATCACGCCGAAGAACGACACGGCGTTTAGCAGGAATGCCGTTCCAGAATCTGCTTTGGCGATGACGATGCCGCCCAGCGCGGGGCCAATCGCGCGTGCTACGTTGAATCCGGCCGAATTGAGGGCGACCGCGGCCGCGTGCTGCTCGGGGGGAACCAGTTCTGGTGTGATGGCCTGCCAGGCTGGATCGTTCATTACGGCGCCCAGTCCCAGCAGGAAGGTGAACCCAAGCAAGGTCCAGGGACCGACCATGTGCAGCAGCGTGAGAATTCCAAGTGTGCCGGACGCCAGTACCATCCAGCCCTGGGTTATCAGGAGAAAGCGGCGCCGGTCGACGAGATCAGCTAAAGCACCTGCGGGAAGAATAACAAGAAAGACGGGAAGAGCTACCGCCGCCTGGACCAAGCCGACCATTAAAGGTGACATGGTCAGGGTTGTCATCATCCAACCGGCGCCGACGGCCTGCATCCATGTACCGATATAAGAGACGATAGCTGCGAGCCACATCGAGCGGAAGATGGGTTCCCGCAACGGCGCCCAGGCGGAAATGCTCTGCTTGCCGGGAATCGAGGGCGGCAGTGTGGGCGTTTTCACCATCTCGGCCATCTAGAGAGATCCCTCCAAGGCGGTGGCGGAGGCGCGCCCGAAAGGCCACTCTCCGCCTCGCCAGGCGCGCGCCATGTAGATCAGGATCCCCAAGATCAGAATTACAAAAGCGTATCGGATTTCCTTAACTGCATTCGCACGCACGAACAGGATATAGCCAAAGCCAATCGATGCAACCAGTGCGGGGAGAGGGTAGAACCACATACGAAAAGGCCGTGGCATGTCGGGACGGCGAATTCGCAGGATGATCAGTCCAATCGATTGCACCAGGAACTGCAGCATGATCCGGATGACCACTAGTGCTGCAATCACGTCGGCGAGGCGGAAGAAACAAAAGATCGCCGCCACCACCCCGAGAGCTATCAGAGATACATAGGGAAACCGGTGCTTGGGATGAACCTTGGAGAAAATTCGGAAGTAGTTGCCATCGAGTGCGGCCGCATACGGAACCCGGGAATAGCCGAGCATCAGAGAGAAGACAGAGGTGAAAGCCGTCCACATGACGAGTCCCGTAACGATGCGCGCGGCCCACGACCCGTATGTTCGCTGCATAAACAGTGAAACGATGTGCAGCCGGTCGTTCGCGCCATTGACGGCCACCATTTCGCGCCACGGAACGACCGCCAAGATGCTCAAATTCATCACGATATATAGACCAGCCACCAGCGAAATTGATAGCAGCAGGGCACGCGGAATGTTGCGGGCCGGATCTTTGACCTCATCGCCCAGAAAACAAACGTTATAGTAGCCCCAGTAGTCGTAAGTGGCGATCAACATCGCGCTTCCCAGCCCGTTAAAAAAGCTTCTCGAAAATGCAAAGGCGCCGTCAGGAAAGTCAAATGCCTGAGCGGCATTGAAATGGGTGAGACCCGCGACGATGATCCAGCCGATCGTACCCATCACTATCACCCACATCACCGCCGAAAGCCGTCCAATCACGGTGATTCGCCGATACAGCAGAAACACAGCCAGCACACATGCAGCGACAGCGACAGCCGTTCCTGGGGTGACCAGCCAACTCACCTCGAGGTTCCCGACCAGCGGTATGCGCGTCTTCGCCGCATGTGAGAAATAGACCTTGGCCAGATTCGGCCAGAAATATCCGGCGTAGTCCGCGACGCCGATGCAGCCCGACGCGATCGATAAGGGAGCGCTGAAGGAAAGTTGCCAAATGAAGAGAAACGAAATTAGCTTTCCGAGGGTATTTGGACCGTAGATCTCTTTCAAGTACCGGTAGGAGCCGCCAGAGCCGGGCATTGCCGCCCCCAATTCTGCCCATACCAACCCGTCACAGATCGCGAATCCCGCTCCCAGGATCCATCCCAGCATCGCTTGCGGGCCGCCCATTGCGGTCACGATCAGGGGCATCGTGATGAAAGGCCCCACACCGATCATGTCGAGCATGTTCAGCGAAGTCGCAGAGGCTAGCCCCATTCCGCGAATCAGCTGCGGAGGACCTTCTTTGTTCGATAGCTCTGGGCTTGAGTTCGGCATGCACGTGCAACAGTCGATCTTGTTTTAAAGCGAGGCAACCGATTGCCGGCCGCGGCGGGACGCCCTTCTCTCACATACCTAGTTAGTGCTTGTCGGTAGCCTCTTGTCCGGCAGCGAGAAGATTCACGTAAAGACGCAACGCACCAGGAACTCCCGCAGGCAATTGGCGAAAGAAGGCGTAGCCGGTGTAGATATACGTTCCCTTGCCATAGGGAGCCACTACAAGTCCGCCCTTGAGATCGCTTTCTCCTGGATCATGTGATGCCAGGAGCGGAGTGAATTTTGCGTCCCATGTATCGAGGAAATAGAGGCCGCGCTCCTGCACCCAACCGTCAAAGTCATGTGCGGAAATATCGTTCGGATAATGAAAGATTCGATTGTCCGGCGCAAGGATCTGAACCGCGGCTTCCTCGACTGACACCCTCCCTCGACTCAGGCTCGCCGGATATGGAGTAAACGATCCGGAATTGAAGCTACTGGTGTCGGTTTCGTACTGCACCAGCAGCGTGCCGCCCGCTGAAACGAAATCCAGCAATTTCTTGTTGTTCGACACCACGTCTTTCTGCGTGTCGTAAGCGCGAATCCCCAGAACGATGGTTGAGTAACGATTCAAATCTTCCCAGGCGATCTTCTCTGCCGGAATCATCGTGACGTCTAGGCCGACCTCGCGCAGCACTTCGGGAATATCGTCTCCGGCTCCCATGATGTAGCCGATCTTCAAGTTGTTCGGGACTTTCACATCGACGACGCTGACCTTCTGAATGGACGGCTGGTAATAGTAGAACGTGTCCAGGTCGTCGCGGGTCACGACCGAATATCCGTCCGAATACGTTTTGCCTTGGTACTCCAAGGAGGCCTTGATGGAGAAGCGTCCTTCCTTTTGGGCGATCGGAACAATCTGAAATTGGCAGGTCTTTACTGCTCCCGAGCTGGAGAACGACGCGTGTTGTGACGTTGGACTTACTTGCCACCCGGCGGGTGCGGTAACTTTGACGGTTGTTGAGGAACTTCCTGACACCCCGCTGCGGACCTGGACTTTCAGAGTCCGAGGTTCTTTCTGTCCGACGGGGATTACCTGCGACACGGGATCGATCGCGATGGAAAAAGGCGGACCGACGGCTAGTGATCGCCGCTTCTCGTGTTCGGCGGAGTCTTTATAAGCCACCGTTCCCACGCCGCTCAGTTCACTGCTGAGTTCCTCGGCTATGTAATCGACGTGGGCATGGAGTGGGGAAGGAGGAAAGGCGAGTGTCGCATAGCGTGCGTCGTCGACGATGTTGAGGCCCTCGGTCTCCGGGTCGTTCCGATGCCAGTAGGGTCGACTGTACGCTGCGTTCTCGTGGACGGTCACCCGAAATTGCGTGGTGCCTTCCTTTCCCGCGGCAATGGTTTGTATTTTTCCGGATGTTGCTGCGGCCTTCCAGCCTTCGGGCAATTCCAGGTCGATATTCTGTACCGAGACTTCGTGATCCCCAGAATTCCGCACCCGAACGCTCACTCCGAAAGTTTGTCCGGGCACAGCCATGAAGGCTTCTTCAGCATTGGGCGCAACTGCAGCAGCTACGTCAACGGAGACGGTCAGTCCGAGAGCGAGATTTGCCGCTTCGTGAAACTGTTCCTGCTTTAAACGGAGATTACCCAATAGTTCGCGCTGCTCAATCGGAGCAAGCTGCTTGTCAGCCACCAGACGCGAGATCAGAGCATTTAAATCGCGAAGCCCTTGGAGGAGTGGCAAGGCAGCTTTGCCGGGATCGGCCGCCAGTTTCTTTGCTTCCTCAACTTCGCCCCGGATCTTTACGAGTTCCGGACGGAGGTAGGGGATCTTGGCTTCGTCAGGGCCAAGACGGTTCGCCAGTCCGGGCAAAGTGGTATCGATTCCATCGAAGAAATCTTCCTCGTGCCCGTCTTTGTTTTTGGTGGAGGGGAGTACCGAATCCACGAGGCGGTAGAAGACGAAGTGGGGACCTGCGTCGACCGACCATCCTCCAGCGCCTTGCGAGAGCTGACGCCGTAAACCCTCCATCGCGAATTGCTGGTGCGTCATACCCAGCAGAGGATCTTTCTCGCCCGTCGCCAGCTTCACCGTGTACTTTTCCGGGGCGCATTCTGTGCTGCGAAAAGGACAAACTCGGTCGAAATAGAATTTCTTTGCCTGCCAGGGAAGCAGCCCTTCAGCGATCTGTTCCGGGAAGCGCTTGGGATCGGCCGCGGCCCGAAACGCCTCGCGCGTCAGCGTGCCGGAAGCCTGATGATTGCCATGACCATCATCTTCGGTGCCTTCGAAGCGCGATACCAAAACATCGGGTCGGAAGGTTCGAATGACGCGAACAATATCTGCTAGAGCGGGATCGTGTCCATGCCACTTTTCAAAAGTCTCGTCCTGGCTCTTGGAGAAACCGAAGTCGGCCACGTGCGTGAACCGCTGCTCCGCGCCGTAATAGCGGTCCGAGGCGGTCAGTTCCAGAGAGCGCACTACTCCCAGGACATCGAACAAGTTGCTGCCCACTTTGTTCTGGCCGCCTTCGCCCCGGTTCAGCGTGAGCAGCAAAACGGTGTCCCCCTTCCCGCGTGACTCGACCGTCATCATGCCGCCGTCTTCGTCGTCAGGATGCGCCGTGGTGTGCATCAGCCGGGCGGTGGTCGAAAGTCGTCGAAGCATGAGTTCGAGCCCGGCCTTCCCAGAATCCTGGGGAAGAGGATTGAGGCTGGCAGCATCCTTCGCCGTCTGTGCGGATGTGCAGCTGAGTAAACCCAGGGTCAAAAGCAGCCGAGAGAGCAAGGAAAGAATTCCAGGGCTAGAGTTGCATTGGCGGAGTGCCCACTTTTGGCGCCCTTCGAGAAAGATCATGCTCTGTAGTAGATGGAAAACTCCGTGGATTGGACGCAAGTTTCTGGCTGAAAACCCAAGCAAATAAGACTGTTGCCGCCGGGAACGGTTAGCAATCTCACTTGCTCAGCGCCAACAGCGGTTCCTGGCAGAAGCGCGCTGCTTTTAGAAGATCGGCAAAATCGGGAGTGGCCCGGAGCTTATCTAGTAGCGGGTCATTCTCGAGAGCGGAGTAGGCACAGTAGTTCTGCTCAATCGCAATTCGCAACATGTGCACGGCGGCGTCCTTCTTTCCTGCGTACGCCAGCTCGGCTCCACGCTGATACGCGGTTTCCGGGTCGTCTCCGGCGGCGAGGGCGGTCGAATCCTCTTGCGAGATCCGATCGAGTTCTGCGCCTGGCCGGACGCCCAACACCGCTTCCGTCAGATCCCGATGGTAGCGCGGGCCCGCGGGCACCTTCTTCACGGCTTCCTTAGCTTCTTTCAATTTGCCTTCGCGCAACAAGATTTGCGGCATGACCCAATTCGCCCACTCCGATCCCGCATCGACAAGAATGTATTCGCGGGCGCGCTCGGTATTTCCCATGTACAGGAACGTCCAGGTGCAGGAGCGAAACAGATAGTTCCCCGGATCGAGGTGCAATGCAGCATCACACTCGCGGCTCGATTCCTCGAGCAGGCCGGCGTATCGATCGACATAGCCGAGCGTGAAGTGCGCCTGCGCGCTTTGCGGACGGCGCTTCACCAACGTGCGGGCCGACTGGTAGGCCTTCGACAAGTCTCCGCGTTCGACGCGATTTGTGATGAGTTGACTGGCGGCCAGAATCAGGTTTGGATCGAGAGCCAGCGCGCGTTCGCAGGAAGAATTCGACTTCTGGAAGGTCTCTTCTCCCCCGCTCGAATACTGTGAATCGAAGTAATAGCGGATGCCGAGAGCTTGCCACGCCGGTGCGTAACTCTGGTCGAGACCGACGGCTCGCTCGAGCATGGAAATTGCTTGCTTGTTTGGCTTTTCATCGTGCGGGACGGCGGTGCTGCGCAGGTACAGATCGTAAGCTTCCTGATTCTTAGGAGGTATGCTGGTTTCGAGGAATTCCGTGCCGGAACCAAGGACTGGAAGAAGTCCGCTTCGGACCTGCTTGGTAAGAACTTCTTGCAGCGCGATGAAGTCTTGACTTGGTGCGGTGATGGGGGCGCTCTGCCAGTTGACGCTATCGGTTCCGACATTGACTGACTGCAGCGTCACCAGGAGTTGATTTCCCTGACGCATGAAGTGTCCTGTGACCAGATTGGCCACAAGCAATTCGCGACCCGCTTGCTGCGGATCAGTGTCAGCGCTGATGTATTTGCGGGTGCTCGCCGTGGGACGCACGTCGAGCGTCCGGTTGTACGTCAGAACCGATGCGATCTCGTCGGCAAGCGCAAAGCGCAGATAGTCCAAGCTGCTATCGCCAGTCATGTTCTGCAGCGGAAGCACTGCAATCGTGTTCTTCGCGACCACCGGCGCAGGAGCTTTGCGATGCTTGAACCACCACGCGCCAACTGCGCCCAAGACGGTGATGAGCAACGCAGCCATCCCGATCATGAGGTAGGTCTGGGTCGCGCTCGAACTTCGGAACGTTTGTGTCGCCACCTTGAGGGGCTGAACAATCTTGGCGCCGGTCTTGACCAGACCAGATTCAGTTTCTCGCCGCAGATGTTCGAGGTCGGCCTTCATCTCGGCGGCGCTCTGGTAGCGCTTGGCTTTGTCCTTCTCCATCGCGCGGCCGATGATGTTCTCCAATTCACCCGAAACGTTGGGATTCAGGCTGCGCGGTGGAGTGGGCTTCTGATGCAGAACCGCGTCGAGCGTGGTGACGATGTTTGTGCCCGAAAACGGCTTCTTTCCGGTGCACATTTCGTAGAGCACTACCCCGAACGAAAAGAGATCGCTGCGTGGATCGAGTGGCTCGCTCCGGGCCTGTTCGGGGGCCATGTACACCGCCGTGCCGGGAATGACACCCACGGCGGTGAGCGAGTCTTCAATGCTGGTATCCGTTGCCGTGGCTAACTTGGACTCTTTGGTCAGTTTGGCGAGGCCGAAGTCCAGCACTTTTGCCTGTCCGCCGGTCGTAAGGAAAATGTTGGCGGGTTTGATATCGCGATGAATGATGCCCTTTGCATGCGATGCGACGAGGGCCTCGGCCACCTGAACCGCGATGTCGAGAATCTGATCGCAATCCATTGGCTTCCCATGGATCAGCTGCTTCAGGCTCTCGCCCTCCAGCTTTTCCATCACGATGAAGGGATGCCCGTTGTTGTCCGCGATGTCGTGGATAGTGCAGATGTTCGGATGATTGAGCTGGGAGGCTGCTTTTGCCTCGCGCTCAAACCGTTCCAGCGACTTGGGATCCCCGACCAGGTTGTCCGGAATAAACTTCAGGGCGACACGCCGGCCCAGGCGGATATCTTCCGCCTCATACACCACTCCCATGCCGCCGCCGCCGAGCTTTCCAAGGATGCGGTAGTGGGAGACGGTTTCGCCGATCATTTCACGCACAATCAGACTCGGCGGCCATGTTAGGACGGTACCGCTGTTTGGTCAACCGAATCAGGGTTGGAAGCCTCAGCCATCAGAATTCTATTCTCATGATTCCTTGAATTTCCCAGTTCGACCAACAACCAAATGGGTTCGCCTCGACGTGTAGAACACCAACACCTTGGCTGTACTTGGTGGGGATGTCATAGTGAATGAAGGTGGTGACTTCGCGCGATCCTGCTGCAGAACTTGAGTTGAGCTTTGGAATGATGGGGAACCTCTTTCCATCCACGACCAACACGCCCAAAGCCTCATTTGGTTGCGGACAGTTGTTGCTGGTCGGCCCCCAGGGAGAGGCAAAGCTCACGGGCGCTTCAATTGCCGTGATTGTGCCGTTTGGTGGCAAGGTGAATTTGAGATCAGCGTCGGTGAGCCAGGTTCCAGAAGCAGGAGGAGTAACACGGTTTCAGCTCCTATATACCATGTATTGTCATCCTGCTGGATTACTGCGCTCGATGGGGTAAATGTCGTGTGAGTGTGTTTGTCTTGAGCGGATAGCGAAACCGCAAGCAGGAGAATTGCACCGACGAATCGCATGAGTCTCCTTCAGTGCCAATCAGTAGAAAGCCGTTTGTTGCTGTCGACATGGATTCAGCGTGCTTGTTGCAAACAGCTACAGCAGGCCGGCGGACGACCCGACCCACTCCATATTCCGGTTGTGATCCACGCCCATCATGAGCCCACGTCCCATGCGCAGGATGGTCAGGACTGGCATTAACTCGTCCACCCAGATGTACATCACTCGGACTTCGACCTTCGTCCCGCCGAAAGGCGTTTCGATCACCGGCTCAAAGTGCAGGCGCTCTTGCAGAATGTACTGCGACCGGCGCTCTGGGGGCACCGCCGCGATGTCCTCTTTCGTGGGCGCGATTAGCACCCCGAGCCCAGCAAACGAATAGAGGGGCTTCAGGGC
>Ga0073909_10000326_pt1 | contig 16241 bp, 18 predicted proteins | sample Coa_R1_6_FD_66439 | JGI IMG/M metagenome (GOLD analysis project Ga0073909, IMG submission 66439) | Surface soil microbial communities from Centralia Pennsylvania, which are recovering from an underground coalmine fire. - Coalmine... | ecosystem: Environmental > Terrestrial > Soil > Unclassified... | reverse complement strand
GGTGGATTTCTCTACCCTCTGACAGTTTTTAAACCGAAAAACTATTAACCGCGGAGGACACGGAGGAGCACGGAGAACTGCAGAAGCCCTTCACCGCAAAGATCGCTAAGGACGCAAAGAGAGGCCGGTATCTCCTCCACGATTTTTTGCCTTGAGATCATGGGTCAGGCTGCAATGCTTGATCTGGCGGACTTGGCGCCCGCGCTACATTTACTTTGGGCGCTTATAGAGGTCGCACTTCTTGATGTAGCCGGCCACTTGCGGGTCTACGAATTTGCCTAGCGGTTTGCCTACGGCGGCGGCTTCGCGGATTGAGGTCGCGGAGATCGCGAGGTGGACGCCGTCCAGGACGTGGACGGTGGCGCCTTTTAGGACGAGGTCGCCGCGGGCCGGTTGTTTCTCGAAGGGCTTGGTAATGTGGGCGGCGGGCCGGAGTTTTTCCGGGAGCGAGTTGGCTACGTCGGCGAGGGAGTATCCGGGGCGGGAGGCGACGATGAATTCGACTTCGTTGAAGAGCTGTTCTGCCTCGTGCCACTTGGCGATGTCGCGGAAAGCGTCGATTCCGATGAGAAAGAAGAGTTCGTCAATCTTCTTGAGCGACCGCTTGAGGCGGCGGATGGTGTCTATGGTGTAGTTCGCGGCTGGCGGAGGGGGTGCGGACTTTCTGCTGATCGGAACGCTTTTTGAAATCCCCTCGAGTTCTTCGGGAGGAGCTTCGAGCAACGAAGGAATGAGTGACTTGTCAGCGTTGGTCGCAAGAACGACCATGGCGTAGCGGTGCGCGAAGGCCGAGAGCGGCTGCTTCTGCTTGTGGGGCGGGACGTTGGCCGGGACGAAGAGAACGCGGTTGAGCCCAAATTTTTCACGGGCGGCGTGGGCGAGCGCAATGTGTCCGCGGTGGATGGGATCGAAAGTGCCGCCGAAGAGTCCTAGTTTCATGCCATTCCTTGAGAAGATTGCCCGCTAGTCTCATGATTTCGGGGGACTGTTGCAAGTCTTTGTTCCTTTATTTGCGGAAGGCGCGGGAACGGGCGTATGCTGACGACTCTCGCAGGACAACTCGCCACGTCGTCCGCAGTTCCTTGACAGTACACGAATTTGGACGGACAGGCCCCTGTCCCGTAGTACACGGCCCGTTCGGGCCCATCTTGTTGGACTGCTGTAACTCGCCGCTTTCTCTTTGCGGCTCTAAGATTTACTTGTATGCGACAGAACCTCCCCCTTCTTCGCACCAGTGTCGTTCCCCCCACGCGGGACCCAATCCTGCGCTATGGGGTGGCGGTGCTGAGCACTACCCTCGCGCTGATTCCTGCCTTGTTGTTTTCCGATGTAGCCGAAAGCCGACTCGCGGTTTTTGCCGTCGCAGTGATGGTGAGTGCGTGGTACGGAGGATGGAAGCCGGGGTTGGTGGCGACTTCCTTCGCACTTACGGTGAGCGCTTATTACTCGCTCGCGGGTCCGCACACCCCTGCTGAATACAGGCAGGCCGTGATCCGGCTATCGCTGTTTGTCAGTGTGGCCATTCTTATCTGCTGGTTCAACGGCGCGCTGCGCGCCGCGCAGGAGGGATTGCGGCGTTCGGAAATGAATTTCCGTTCGCTGGTGACGAATGCGCCGTATGGCATCTGCCGCTGCGACTCGCTTGGCCACATTGTCGATGTGAATCCCGCGATGGTCGCGTCGCTCGGATACTCGTCGGCCGATGAACTGGTGGGACGGGACTTGAACACGCTGTACGCCGATGGGCAGCAGTGGTTTGTGCTGGCCGACTACCTCGCCAACCGGAGGGAATTCAAGGGGCTGGATGGGGAGTGGACGCGGAAGGATGGATCGACGACGGCGGTGCGGTTGTCGGGACGCGCGATCAGCGACGAAAAGAAAAATATCAGCTTCGAAATATTCACGGAAGACGTGACCGAGCGGCGCGCACTCGAGCAGCAACTGCGGCAGTCGCAGAAGATGGAAGCGATCGGACGGCTGGCAGGTGGTATCGCCCACGACTTCAATAATCTGTTGATGGTGATCTCGGGATACTCGGAGTTTCTGCTGGAGCGGCTGGGTCCGGATCCGGCGCTGCGCGGCCCTGCCAAAGAGATCTCGACGGCGGCGGAGCGGGCAACATCGCTGACGCGGCAACTGCTGGCCTTCAGCCGGAAGCAGATGCTAGCGCCGAAGGTGCTCGATCTGAACGCGGTTGTAACAGAAAACCTGAAGATGCTGACGCGCTTGATCGGCGAGGACATCGACTTGGTGATGATCCCAGGAGCGGACCTGGGAGCCGTGAAAGCGGATCCGGGGCAGATCGAGCAGGTCATCCTGAACCTGGCGGTGAATGCGCGGGACGCCATGCCTCATGGTGGGCGGCTGACGATCGAGACTTCGAATGTGACTTTGGATGAGGCATACGCACGGGTGCACTCCCCGGTGCAGCCCGGTGATTACACGATGCTGGCGATTACCGATACCGGCGTCGGCATGGACAGCGACACGCAGTCGCACATCTTTGAACCGTTCTTTACAACGAAGGGACCAAAGGGTACCGGGCTTGGGCTTTCGACCGTGTACGGGATTGTGAAGCAGAGCGGGGGCTACATCTGGGTGTACAGCGAGCCCAGCAAAGGAACATCGTTCAAAATCTATATGCCGCACGTCACGGTGGATGAAGCGGACTCGGTGGAGCAACCTGCGGCTGCGACAGCGAAAGCGGCCGAACCAGCGGAGACTCCGCGAGAAACGATTCTGGTAGTGGAAGACGAGGTCAATCTTCGCCGCCTGACCCGGCAATTCCTGGAGAACCAGGGCTACACGGTGGTGGAAGCCGCGGACGGAGCGGCAGCCGTGCAGATCTGCGTGGCGCACCAGGGAACGGTTCACCTGATGCTCACGGACGTCATCATGCCGGGGATGAACGGGCGAGAACTTGCGCAGCGCGTTTCTGAAATACGACCGAACATGAAAGTGCTGTACATGTCGGGGTACACGGAAAACGCAATCGGCCACAACGGCACACTGGATGCGGGCATCACGCTCCTCCAGAAGCCCTTTACCCTGCACGCACTCAAGGCAAAAGTGCGTGAGGTGCTGGATAAATCCATGCTCCCCCTGGAGGTTGCCATGTCTGCTCGAGCAGTAATCCATACCGAGGCTCGTGTGCCCCGGGATAAAGTTCCGCGCTTCCGCGCGCAACGGTTCAATCTGCATCTGCCGTTGCGTTACCGGGAGGTCGGAGAACAAGGATGGCGGCAAGGAACGACGTCAAACATCAGTCGGTCCGGGCTTCTCTTTAACGCGGAGGAAGTCCTGCAGCCTAACGCCCAACTGGAAATCAACCTGGTGTTGCCGGCAGAGATTGCTGGACTGAGTCCGACCGAAGTCGTTTGCCGCGGTGAGGTGGTTCGCTCCGTGGAAGGCGAGGGAGCGACGACAACCCCGGCACTGGCGGCAAAGATTCTGCAGTACCACTTTCAACACGGCTCGCGCGTGTCGGAAGCGTAAGTATGCGAGCGGCCGACGCAAGGTCGGTCGGGCCGGGCGCTTGCCCGGTCGGATCTCCCAGGTTCTGCGGTGAGTAGGCCACGCTCGCCGCGGGACGCGGCAGACCACGAAAAAGTCTCAGTGCGCGGGTCGGACCGCTACTAAAGCCAAGGCGCTTCCGTTGGTTTTTGCGGCACAGCCTGGAGGCGTGCCCTGATACGAAAACCGCGAAGCTTGAGAGGTTCGTGGGCTTACTTACTGGGCGTCCTGAGAATCCATATATGATTGGAGAGTCGTACTTCGCAGTTCTTCTACTTTCTCCGCCATAGCAAACTTCAGCTTCTCGATGCCTTCGCCGGTTACGGCGGAGATCGGGAACAGCTGGAGTTTTTTCTTTTTGCAGTACTGCTTGAGTTTGGCGAGCTTGTCTTTGTTGGCGGCGTCGATTTTGGAAGCGACCATCAGCATGGGCTTTTCGGCGAGATGAGCGCCGAAGCTGTCGAGCTCTCCGAGGATAACTTCGACGTCTTTGACCACGTCGGGGCGGCCGCTGGCGTCGGAGACATCGACCAGGTGGACGAGCAAGCGCGTGCGCTCGATGTGGCGAAGGAACTGCGTTCCCAGGCCCGCGCCCTCGTGGGCGCCCTCGATCAGGCCAGGGATGTCGGCGACGACGAAGCTGACTTCGTTCTTGTCACCGACGACAACCACTCCGAGATTTGGCTGCAGCGTGGTGAAGGGGTAGTCGGCAATCTTGGGGCGTGCGGCCGAGATGCGTGAGATCAGAGTAGACTTGCCGACATTTGGAAATCCTACCAGGCCGACGTCGGCGAGGAGTTTCAATTCGAGGCGGAACACGCGTTCTTCGCCGGGGCGTCCTTCTTCGTGCTCGCGCGGAGCCTGGTGCGTGGAGGTGGCGAAGCGGGCATTGCCGCGGCCACCGCGTCCGCCGTGAGCAATGACAATGCGCTCGTCGGGGCGGGAAAAGTCCCAAACTTTCTGGCCGGTTTCTTCGTCGTAGACGATGGTGCCGACCGGGACTTTCAGGGTGACGTCGACGCCTTCGCGGCCGGTTTTGTTGGAGCCTTCGCCGTGACGCCCGCGTTCTGCTTTGTATTCAGGATTGAAACGGAAGTGGACGAGCGTGTTGTGACGCTCGCTGGATTCCATGATGACGTCGCCACCCTTGCCGCCGTCGCCGCCGGAGGGACCTCCGCGAGGGACGAATTTTTCGCGCCGGAAGGCGAGGCAGCCGTTACCGCCGTCGCCGGCTTTGACTCGAATTGTGGCTTCGTCGATGAACATATCTAGTCATCAGTCGCTAGTCATCCGTCTTCAGCCTGGCTGATAGCTGGTGGCTGTTGGTCGGTAGCTAAAACCTCGCTCCGATCGAAAATGGATGCAAAAACAATAGCCCCTTGACCTCAGGGGCTGGTTAGCATGGACGGGCGAGAACGCCCGTCGCTCCATTAATTAATTTTTCGCTTCTACGGGTTCGACCATGACGAACTTGCCCATCTGGCCGCGATCTTTGAAGACGATGCGACCGGTGATTTTGGCGAAGAGCGTGTCGTCTTTGCCGCGGCCTACGTTGAGCCCGGGCTTCACGCGGGTGCCGCGCTGGCGCACGATGATGGTGCCGCCGGGGACAACTTGTCCGCCGAATGCTTTGAAGCCGAGGCGCTGCGCGTTAGAGTCGCGGCCGTTTCGGGATGTGCCTTGTCCTTTTTTATGTGCCATAGAAAATCAGTTCTCAGTTCTCGGTTGTCAAGTCTCAGTTAGCCGCTTCGCGGCCCGGACTACTTCTTCTTTGTAGAAGGCTTCTTAGCCGCAGTTTTCTTGGCCGCTTTCTTTTTAGCGGCTTTGGGCGCGGCTGATTTGGTTTCGGATTCGGGGGCGGCCTTCTTTACTTTGGGCTCTTTCTTCGGGAGATCGGGAGCTTTGAAGGATTGGCCGTCGTAGGCGATTTCGGTGATGCGGACGGCGCTGAAAGACTGGCGGTGTCCGCGGAGCTTTTTGTACTGCTTCTTGCGTTTGTAGTGGAAGACCAGGATTTTGGCGCCGCGTCCTTGTTCGACGACTTCGCCGACAACGCGGGCTTCACTGGCGGGACGGACGATCTCTCCCGCGGAGGCCGAGACGGCCAGCACGTCGTTGAATTCCACGTGGCCGTCGGTACCGGTACCGACTTTTTCGACTCGGATCACATCCCCGGGCGCCACTCGGTACTGCTTACCGCCGGCGCGGATGACCGCGTACATACTCATGCCTCCGAAAATTGCTGTCCGCGGCGCACACGGGCGCTGTCGCGGGGAGCCTGAAATCTCTTTGCTTGCTGTTTTATGCCGCGCTTCTGTCAGCCACGGCGGGCGGGCCAGAACGGTTCCGCAAGTACAGGCAAACCACACCATTTTAGCTTGGGGTGTGGAAATCGGTCAATCGCTTGCGGGCTTGCACCCGCATTGCTTGCGTGACGCCCCGCCGGGGGCTCATAGTTTTCCGTCGGCCTTACCCAGCGCTTACGCGCTGGGCTAATGAACGCCGCCGCTCCGCGGCCATGTTCGTGCCAACGGCCACCGAGGCTCGGCTCGTGCCAGAGATCGCGAGGGCTGGGTTTCATGCCAAGGCCGCGAGGGCAGCGGGTCGTACCAATCGCATCAACGGATTCCGACGAAGTACGCGGCATTCGCCCGTAGCTGGGCTTTTGTGGGACAATGCCGCGCTTGATTTCGCGGGTATTTCCTTGCGGGAGGATTGCTATGGGGGTTCGGATCGTTAAGAGAGTCGGGTGGGCATTTCTGGCGGTGGTGCTGTTGTCGAGTCTGACATTGGCGCAGGGCAAGAAGGCTTCGGCTAAAGCGGCGGGGGGAGGGCCGGATAAAGCGCATCTGCAGAAGATATGGGATGCCTGGAGCACGCTCGATCCGGCGAATGCGGCACAGTTTTATGCGTCAGGGCCACACGTGTTCTTCGATCTCGCGCCGTTGAAGTATGGGAGTTGGGAGGAGTATCAAAAGGGCGTGGTCGCGGTGCTGGGGGATTTCAAGACGGCGAAGCTGACGGTGAATGATGACGCGGAGATCCATGCCGCTGGGCCGATCTATTGGGCAACAGCAACGGTGAAAGAAGATGCGATCATGAAGTCGGGCAAGCGGGAGATGGGGAATTTCCGATGGACCGTTGTTTTTGAGAAGGAGAATGGGAAGTGGTTGATTGCGCATGAGCACATTTCGGTGCCCGCGCAGTAGAGCGAGAATTGATTTTTCACGAACCCACGGTTTGACGCCGTGGGTTTTGTTTTTGCGGGCGTAGGCTCGTGAGATTTGCGAGCTTAGTGGAGATAGGCTTTGTCGAAGAAGTAGAGCGTCATCCCGGCGCCGACCAGGATTACGAATACCCGGATCCAGGACTGGGGTAATTTTTGCGAGTAATGGGCGGCGGAGTAGCCGCCTAGAATTGCTCCCAGTGTCATGACGATGGCTTGCGGCCAGGCGATGGCGTGGGCCGCGATGAACGTCACGACGGCGACTCCGTTGATTACGGCACCCAGCACAACCTTCAGAGCGTTCATGGCGTGGATGTCGGTCATGCCCAGCGCGGCCAGCATTGCCAAGTTGATGATGCCGACGCCACCTCCGAAGTATCCTCCATAGATTGAGACCAGGAGCTCGAACGCGCACGCCCAGAAGAGGGCGGCGGTGGTGGCGTCATGACCCAGGCTGGATGGGCGTCCGTGGGATAGTTGTTTTCCGAATGCGAAGAGAATTGTTGCGCCGAGCATCAGCCAAGGCAGGACTCGCATGAAAGTGTGCGCGGGAGTCTTCAGGAGCAGGATGGCGCCGGCGATTCCTCCTACTACGCTGATCGCGATCAGCGGGATCAGTACCCGACGGGTGATGTCGAGGCGGTTGCGGTAGGCGCCTCCGCTGGCCGTGGTGCCGACCCAGAGCGCAAAGCAGTTCGTGGCGTTGGACGGGATGGGTGGAACTCCCGTGAACAACAGTGCTGGGAACGCGACGAAGCTGCCGCCGCCGGCGACGGCGTTAAGAGCGCCGCCTAGAATCCCCGCGACGAACAGCACGATGGCGGTATCAATGGGCAAGGGAGTAGGTGTATCAGAAACGACGAGGGATGTCAGGGGGATGGTCGACTGTGGGAAAGTTGAGGTGGATGAGGAAAAATTCCCAGACTGAGGCACCGGCGTACACGGAATTCTGCCAACCTTTTGATCGCTGCCGCGTCTTTGAACGGGGGGTCTTCGTGATGCGTATTGCAATCTTGGTGGGTGTGTTTTGTCTAGCGAGCGCGTGGGCTGCCGCTCAACAGGCACCTGCGGTCGCGCCGCCGAATCCTTGTGCGGCAGCCGAGCAGAGACAATTGGAGTTTTGGGTCGGCGAATGGGATCTGACTTGGCCCGGTGAGAAGCAAGGGGAGGTTGGTCATGGTACGAACACGGTCCGGCGCGTTTTGGAGAGGTGCGTTGTGGAGGAGAATTTTTCGGGTGAGAGTGCGATGCATTTGCGCGGAATGAGCGTTTCGATCTTCGATACGCGGGCTGGCAAATGGAAACAGACGTGGGTCGACAACGAGGGCGCATACTTAGATTTCGTCGGCGAGTTTAAAGACGGGCAGATGATCCTGGCGCGAGATGCTGTGCGGGCGGATGGGACGAAGGTGATCCAGCGCATGGTGTTCAAAAATATTTCGCGCAATGAATTTGACTGGAGCTGGGAGGCGTCGAAGGACGGCGGGAAGACTTGGGAAGTGCAATGGCCGATTCACTATAAGAGGAAGGCGTAGCGGGTCGGTTGGTTGGAATGGTCTGGCTTTCGCGCGAATTGGGGAAACGCAAGGTCCCTCGCTACGTTCGGCTTCGCCTCACTTGCTCGGGATGACAGCTGGTTGAAGGATGCTCTGTTGTCAGCCCCCACTGTGCGTCATTCACTGCGCATCATCCGTTCCACATCTTCCGCACTCGCTGGACAAAGGTTTCTTTGGCGTGAAACCATCCGTGCGTTCAAATTTACGGAGGGATCATGCTTGGTAAGAAGGTTCTGCACGGGGCCCTGGTTTTAATTGCGGGAGCGGTGATCGGCGGCGCTGTCGGTCTTGCTGGCGCGGCGGATCACCCCGAGGCTTTTACGGGCCTGGTGGTGCAGCCGATGATCTCGCCGCGTCCGGTCGCGGGTGCGGATGGACGCGTTCATCTCGCTTACGAGCTCTCGTTTGTGAATGAGACGAAGATGATCTCGCAAGTGGATTCGATTGCGGCCGTCGATGCGGACTCGGGCGCGGTGCTGACTGAGTGGAAGGGAAAAGAGCTCAGCGAGATTTTCCGGATTAATGGAGGGGAGTCGGGCACGGCGCTGGGGCCTTCGCATTCGGCCTATGCTTTCCTCGACGTGACTCTGCCGGCGAGTGCCACAGAACCCAAAACATCAAGCATCGCATATCGGTTTCGCGCTCGATGCCTGACGCAAACAACGAACACAAGGGGACGGGCGGCGAGCTCCAGACCGGCATGCCGGCCAACGTGACGTTTGAAGGCGTACCTACGCCGGTGGATACCAAGAAACCGATTGTCGTCGCACACCACTGCGCGGACCGGGGTGGGTTGCGATCAATGGAGGCTGCGCGCAAATCTCTGCGCATCGCGGTTCGGTACTCGCTTTCAACGGCAAAGCTTATATCGCGCAACGCTTCGCGATCGACTGGATCCGCGTGGATACGGAGGGACGGCTTTTCAAAGGAGCGATGGATCAACTATCGAGTTATCCATTTTTCGGAGTGCCTGTGTATGCCGCTGCAAGTGGGACAGTGGTAGAGGCGACCGACGGGATGCCGGAACAGGTTCCGGGTCCGCCTAAGGGTGTGACCGTGGAAACTCTCGCTGGGAATCACCTCGTGGTCGATATGGGCGATGGGAATTTTGCGTTGTATGCGCATCTCAAGACCGGCACGGTTGCGGTGAAGGTTGGCGATCATGTGAAGACTGGGGATGTGCTTGGTCATCTGGGGAACACTGGGATTTCGTCGGCTCCATTTGCATTTTCACGTGATGGACGGACCATCACCGCTAGCGTCGCGCGGGTTGCCGTATGAGATTGAGGGGTTCTCGAGCCAGGGGAAGCTGGATGGCGATGATGGATTCTTTGAGAAAGGTGATCCTGGGAAGATTGACGGGAGCTGGTTTCCGGGGGCCCATAAGAATGAGCTGCCGCTGGAGAATGAGGTCGTGGATTTTGGGAAGGGAAGTGAATTGGTGCGGGTCACGCTTACGGTTTGACGGATCAGCGTTGGGCTATTACTCAACGAGTTCTCGATTGGAGCAATTCCCGGGTTTATGGCCCGGGTTTTGTTTTTAGTGACTGCGTCGCTGGCCTGTCGAATTTTCTTCAGCTGGTGCTCGGTGTCCGCCCGCGCGAGTCCGCCGGGGAGGGCATTGGTGCTTCGCCTCGCTCAGGATGAGAAGACGGTTACTGCGACCCTTCGCAGCGGAAGAATTGTCGATGGCCTCTTCGCAACAGTGATGTTCTATTCGCAAATCGCCAGGGCGCGGACTGGGAACGAGGTGCCGCCTTCAATTGCCGGGGGGACTGCGAAGAAGCGGAAGTTTCTGCCTTCGATCTGATCGAGGCCGCAGAGGTGCTCGACGATCGGGATGCCGGCCGCGAGCAGAATGGTGTGGGCCGGGCGGGCCGGGTCTTGCATGTTGTCGATGTTGGCGCAATCGATGCCGACCAGAGTGGCGCCGGCATGGGCGAGGTGTTCGCACGCGGCGGCGGTGAGGAACGGGCCGGAGCGGAAGTAGTCTCCGCCTTCCCAACGGCACGACCAGTTGGTGTGGAGGAGGACGGTTTTTCCGCGTACGGCGAATCCGGAAACGATAGCGGGCTCGATGGGACCGTCTTCGGGCGCGCGGATGACGATGCCCGGCAGGTTGGCAAGCTTTTCAAGGGGTACCGAGGCGAGATCGCTTCCGTGGGGATGACGATGGAACGGGGCGTCGACGTAGGTGCCGGTGTTGCCGCCAATTTCGTAGGATGCGATCTGAAATGAAGTTCCAGGCGAATAGTGAGCGTGCCCGCCGGCGTCTCCGTGAGCCAGGAAGACGTGGAATTTTGGAATCGGGAGGCCGGGGTAGGCGGGCATGTTGGGTGCAAGTTTGTGGCTGAGGTCGAAGATCATGCGCGTGTCCCAAACAAGGTCGACGGAAAAGCTTACCTCAGGTTTGGAAGCTCGGTTATCTACGGATCGGTGACGGCATGACTGAAGTCGCAACCGACAACGAAAGCTGACAACCGCAATTAGAAATTTTGGGTCTCAGGTACTGGAGGGAGAAAGGTACGGAGAGAGCAGAAAATAAGAGTCCCGAGGTGATGTTGATCTCATTCATCTCGGCCAGTAGCTCGCGTTAGACCCTTGCTGACCTGCTCTCGTCGCTTCCTTGCGGGTTGCAACGCGCGATCAAAACTCGGGCTCCGGGCTTACCGCCAACCGGACAAACCAGTTCAACGCCTCGGGACTCTATCTTGCCTTCAACGGTCGTTCTTGTTCTCCTCGACCAGCGCTTTGCTATAGACCCTCACTCGCCTTCCTTATCGCTTCCGCAACAAGGTGACTTCGCTTGAGTCCCGGACGCGGCACCAACCGGCAAAACTTAAGAACGTGTCGAAGAACGAGTGTGTTTTTACTCCTTCTATTTTTAGAGTCAACGAAAACAATGCGAATTTATCTCCCTCAAAATCAATCGAGTGCAGCCAGTTCACAGGCAGGTGACGATTTTTGGTGCATCACTGTTGGCTGCTGCAGTGCGAGGTCTCGCAGTAGCGCACATTCACACCGTTCCCAGGTTCATTGAGCGCATCGCGCAACAAGTCTGTGATGTGGAAATATCGTCATTGCGCAGTATTCATGCGGATTTGAAAATTTCGCCGTGCACTCGAGGGTGCTCCGCAAAGCTACTTACGGGCAGGTTCGCTCCCCCCTAGAATCGCCTCTGAGGTTTCTGTCGATGACCATCCTAAACGATCCGAGAGGCAAAGTGATTGATGTGAACTCCAACCCCATCGTCAAGCTGGTCGGATTCGCGCTTCTAGGACTCGTCGCCGTCATTCTCTTGTTCAACTGCGTCACGAAGGTGCCTACCGGAAATGTTGGCGTGCTTACGCTGTTTGGGCGCGTGACCGGGGAAGTGCTCGGCGAAGGCATTCACCTGATTAATCCGCTGAAGACCAACAACCAGATGTCGATCCAGACCCAGACCATCAAGGAATCGGCCAGTGTGCCGTCGAGTGAAGGACTGGTGATGAATCTCGATACCTCGCTCATCTACCACCTGAATCCGGACCGGGCGGCCGACGTATTCCAGAAGATTGGGGGAAACTACGAGCAGGTGGTCGTGGAGCCGACCTTGCGCGCCGCGATCCGCGAGGCGACTGCCTCACATACCGCCAATGCGCTCTACACGGGCGAGCGTGAAATGGTCGCTAAACAGATCAGCGACCAGCTGACGACAGAGTTGAACAAGCGCGGCCTGGTGGTCGAGAACGTTCTGTTGCGCGACATCCAGTTGCCGCAGACCCTGAAGGCTTCGATCGAGTCAAAGCAGCAGGCCGAGCAGGAAGCGCTGGCAATGAACTTCCGGCTGCAGAAAGAAAAGCAGGAGGCTGAGCGGAAGCGCATCGAGGCGGGCGGTATTCGCGACTTCCAGCAGATTGTCGCGCAGGGCATCAGCCCGCAGCTTTTGGAATGGAAAGGTATCGAGGCGACCGAACTGCTTTCGAAGAGTCCGAATACGAAGGTGGTCGTCATCGGCAATCCTAAGAATGGTCTGCCGTTGATACTGGGTCAGTAAATCTCAGCTCCGCGGCTGCTACCATAAAGTCTGTGCCCGCCTTGCTCGACGTCCGAAATCTGGAAGTGTCGTTCCCTACCGCCGCGTCTCCACGTGCGGGGACGGGAGCGCCTTCGTCGATGCCCCGCGCCGTGCGCGACCTTTCATTCACGATTGCTCCTGGCGAGGTGTTGGGGCTGGTCGGAGAGTCTGGCTCGGGAAAATCGGTTACATCACTGGCCGTCATGCGGCTGTTACCTCCGCAAGCTCAATTCTCCGGACAAATCTTATTCAGTAATGGCGATGGAGCGGTGCACGACCTGCTGAATCTGCCATCGGACGACATGCGCGGCCTGCGCGGCTCGAGCGTGGCCATGATCTTTCAAGAGCCCATGACTGCCCTGAACCCGGTGATGCGCGTCGGCAACCAGATCGCCGAAGCGGTGCTGGCGCATGAGGCTGTCTCGAAGTCGGAAGCATGGCAGCGCGCCGTGGAAGGAATGAACGATGTCGCGATCCCCGATGCGGAGCGTCGCGCACGAGATTATCCCCACCAATTGTCTGGCGGCATGCGGCAGCGCGTGATGATCGCGATGGCGATTGTGAACCGGCCGCGGCTGCTGATCGCCGACGAACCGACGACGGCGCTCGATGTCACGATTCAGGCGCAGATTCTGGAGCTGCTGGCCGACCTGCGGAGCCGGTTCAAGCTGGCGATGCTCTTCATTTCGCATGATCTTGCTGTCGTGTCGCAGGTGGCCGACCGAGTGGCCGTAATGTACGCCGGAAGCCTGGTGGAACTGGGGGCGAGGCGCGATATCTTCGATGCGCCTGCCCATCCCTACACGCGCGGGCTGCTGCGAGCCGTACCCACGTTGGCAACGGATCGGTCGCAACCTCTACGAACCATCGAAGGGTCCGTGCCTTCCGCCAATGCGCCGCTGCCCGGTTGTCCGTTCGAGCCGCGCTGTGGGGATCGCATCCTCGATTGCTCTCTTCGAATGCCGCCATTATTGGAAGTGTCTGCGGGTCACTGGGCGCGCTGCCCGGTCGTCAATCGGACGGCGGGCTTGCGCCCGGGGGTATAATCCCGAATTCGTCGGTGGGGCTCGTGCGCATTCTTGTTCTGAGCGACATTCACGGCAATCTGGACGCGTTGGAGGCCTGCCTGGCCGCAGTGGGCGACTACGATGCCGCCGTCAATCTCGGGGACATCGTTGGCTATGGCGCGAGCCCGAACGAGGTGATCGAGCGGTCGCGCGAGGTCGGCAAGTACTTCGTGCGCGGCAACCATGACAAAGCGTCCAGCGGCCTGATGGACTTGAAGGACTTTAATCCCATCGCCGGGCTGGCGGCGCTATGGACACGCGATCAGCTCACTCCGGAAAATCTGGAATGGCTCCGCAGCCTGCCGCAAGGACCAGTGCAGATCCCGGGATTGCCGGACGTGCAATTTGTACATGGCTCGCCGATCGATGAAGACGAGTACCTGGTCACGCTTCACGACGCGCTCGCGCCGTTGTCGGCTTTGCCGGCGCTCGTTACGTTCTTCGGGCACACTCACCTGCAAGGCGCGTTTTCCTTCAAGATCGCGGCTGGGGACGCATACCGGCCTGTGTATCGAACGATTGGGCAGAGCGAAGAAGTTGTGTACGCTCTGAAGCGGGATTTCCGCTACCTGATTAATCCGGGATCCGTGGGGCAGCCGCGAGACGGCGACTGGCGCGCAGCGTTTGCGGTTTTCGATAGCGAAAAGTGGAGCGCCACCTTCCACCGCGTTCCCTACAACCTGAAGAGCGCTCAAGACCGTATCTTCGCGGCAAACCTTCCGCAAAGACTGGCGACCCGCTTGGCTGCGGGACGGTAGAATACAACCCCCAATACCGCAGAGGACACGGAGGCTCACAGAGGAACTACGACTGCCTGTGTCTTTTCTTTGGTTATGAAGTCCGCTTCCTCTAAGAGCAAGATGGGCGTTGTAGACTTGTCCAATGTCTCCGTCGTTTCGATCAAGAACCAGTTCCCGCTCCTCAGAAGGGTTATTCCCCGCGCAGGGTGTGCCCGATTCCTACCTGATCGCGCATGTGGATGGCGGTGCACGCGGCAATCCGGGCCCAGCGGGTTACGGAGTTGTGATCACCGACCAGACTGGGCGCAAGGTCGCTAGCTTGAGCGAGTATCTCGGCCACCAGACCAATAACTACGCGGAGTACAACGGACTGCTGGCGGCGTTGGATTACGCGATTGAACATGGGCCTCGTGCGTTGAAGGTCGTCGGTGACTCAGAGTTGCTGGTGAAGCAGATTCGCGGCGAATACAAAGTGAAAAGTCCCACATTGTTGGACCTTTACCAGCGCGCGAAAAAAATGATCGGAAAGCTGGAATGGTTCTCGATCCAGCATGTGCTGCGCGGCGGGAATCAGGAGGCCGACCGACTGGCGAACATGGCGATGGACAAGGGGATGGGGAGAACTTCCGCTGCACCATCACTGGCGCCGGCGCCGCGAGGACAAGAATACGAGGGTGTCGTGCGTGAGGGAGTCATTGTGGTGAATGGAGCGAAATTGCCCGAGGGCACACGCGTCCAGATCCGGGTACGTGATGGAAAGTGAGATATGCGCCTGCGGAAGTGTTCACTGCTACTCGGCCGCCGACGTGTGATCGTGAACGATCTTCCAGCCGTCGGGAAACTTCCTGAAAATCAATGTGAATAATCCATGAGGAGTTTTCCCGTCGCTCATGGTCACATGCCAGGCACCGCGCACGAAAGCCGCATCATTCCCAAGGGGCTCGATCTTCAGATCGCTGAATTCCAGGCGCCCCATTTCTCTCCCGGCCTGCTGATAGTTCTTGCGATAGCGATCGATGGCGCCTTGCCAGCCGGCGGTTTGCTGAGCTCCGGAGAAGAACGTCAGGTCGGGAGAGTTCCAGTAGCCCGACATGAAGCCTTCGAGGTTATGGCGGTTCCAGGCTTGCTGCTGCTGCTCGAGGAGTCGCCGGACGGCGGCTGCTGGATCAGCGGGCTGTGGTATTTGGGAAAACAACGGAATAAGAGATACAGCGGCGAGTAGGAGCGCGCGCATTTTGTTTCTCCAGTGAGCGCACTAGTCTCGCATAGGTTGATGAGACAAGATCTTAAAACGCAGAGGACGCGGAGAAGCATGACGGTCAAAAGCCCATTACACGCTCTGGTAATACTTCATTAATTCCTCCGGTGTGACGCGCTCAATCGCGCGAGTTAAGCGGGACTCTTCTTTGCGACCAGCGCTTTCACCTGCCACGGACGCTTCTTGCGCTCGGCTTCAGGCTTGTCACGATCCACCATCCGGTCGTACTGGTACGATTCGCTGACTGTACCCAGTGATTCGTTGTACAGGCTGGGTAGGCCCAGGGCTTCTTTCAGTTCTTCTGAGAACGAATGCAGAGCCTTCAAGTGGTCGGCTGTGGCGGGCACCTCGGTCTTTGAGGTCTTCAGAAACTGCTGGTAGCCCTTGTTGACGAGCTTGGAGATTTCGCTGCCCACCAGGTAGCCTGGGTACGCGAAGATCTTGATGCCGCTCTCGCCGTCCTTCTGTATCGCCGACGAGACGTTGTATTTCTTTAAGAAGACGCGGCCCGAGGTGCCGGGCGCCTCAAGCACGTCGAAGCCGTGTTCGCGCAACCAGGCGAGAGCTTCGTCGAATGTCTTTTGTTCCAGTTTACTGGCCATCTCTTGTACTCAATCCCTTCTTCGCTCGTAAGCTTAGATGCAGTGCGGGTGAAAACCGTTCCTATCCCAAAAGATCCTTGGAACCAGGCCACCTCTTCTATAATCGAATCACTGTAGTTGATACCAACTTTTCGCCGTATCCGGCACATTACGATAGTCACAGCGTTCTGACTTCATGGCACAGGCTTCCACCAAAAAGCCGGCAGACGACCCGGCCGCAAC
>Ga0073909_10000323_pt1 | contig 16373 bp, 19 predicted proteins | sample Coa_R1_6_FD_66439 | JGI IMG/M metagenome (GOLD analysis project Ga0073909, IMG submission 66439) | Surface soil microbial communities from Centralia Pennsylvania, which are recovering from an underground coalmine fire. - Coalmine... | ecosystem: Environmental > Terrestrial > Soil > Unclassified... | reverse complement strand
CGCTCCTGCAGCCGTGCTCGAGCGCGGCTCTTGCGAGCTGCTCGGGGCTCGCCGAATCGGCGAGCGTGTCGATGTCGCGCGACTTGGAGATGTCCCAGTTCTGGCAGAACTTGCAGGCGAGGTTGCAGCCGGCGGTGCCGAACGACAGGATGCTCGAGCCCGGGTAGAAATGGTTGAGCGGTTTCTTCTCCACGGGGTCGATGCAGAAGCCCGAGGAGCGCCCGTACGTGGTGAGCACCATGCGGTTGTCCTCCCGCATGCGCACGAAGCAGGCACCGCGCTGGCCCTCGTGCAGGCGGCAGTCGCGCGGGCAAAGATCGCATTGCATCCTGCCGTCCTCCAGCATGTGCCACCAGCGGCCGGCGTACGGCGCGTCGACGACGGCGCTCACGAGCGCAACGCCGTTTCGCGCCATTTGAGCGCGCCGTAGCGCCTTACACGGCAGCTCCGTGTGTCGGTGCTCTGGGCGATGCCCGCCTTCTGCTTCAGGCGCGCGATGAACTGTTCGGGATCGGAGAGGTCCTCCCACACTTGCGGCAGGAAGGTGGCGCGCCGGCTTTCCTCGACCTGCTCCAGGATCACACCGTCGATGCCCGGACGAAGCTTCCGCAGCAGGTCAGCGTGGTCTTCGAACGCGACCGTCTTGGGCGTGGAGAGCAGCGAGACCTCGATCTCGGTGCGCGCGAATTCCTCGAGCGACAGCGGCTTGAAGCGGTTGTCCTCGAACGCCGCGGCGCGGGCGTTCGCGGCGACGTCCCCGGCGAGCGGCCGGTGCGCCTCGAGCGCACCCACGCAGCCCCGCAACTCCTCGCCCTGCATGAGGGTGACGAAAGTCGCGCGCGACTCGCGAAGCCAGGTCTCGTTCGCCGCCTCGGGAGAGGCCGCGGGGCCCGCTCCTAGCGCATCGGCGATCGACGCCCGAGCGATCTCGAGCAATTTCTTTCCGTGTTCCTCGCCGTAGCCCGCATGCCCCGAATCGAGCGCGAAGGACGCGTAGCCGACGACGCGGTGCCTGTCGCCCGCGGTATCGCCGGAGTTGCGGCAATCGAGCAGCTTCGCCGCAAGGCCCTTGCGCTTCGCGGCGGCGAGCATGCCTGCAACCGGCGTCGCGCCGCACGCGCGATCGTGCGAGATCCCCGTGTCGAAATCGAGAATCGATTGCACCGTGGCGCGGTCGATTTCGCGCGCGCGGTCGTAGTCGTGATAGTGCGAAAGGTCGGAGCTGATCACGATGAGCGTCTCGGTGCCGCCCCACAGTCGCTCGAGAACTTCGGCGACGTCTGCGGGCGCCGCATCCCCCACGACCAGCGGCACCAGAGAAAAATCCCCAAGTACCTGCTGCAGGAAAGGCAGCTGCACCTCGAGCGCGTGTTCCTCGGCGTGCGTCGCCGCCGACTCGACCACCTGGGGCATATCGCGAACCGCCCTGAGCGCGTTTGCGTCGATGGGGATGCGGCCGAGCGGGGTCCCGAACGCGGCCGCCTGAGGCAGCGCGAGACCGCGAACCGGCACGCGATGGCAGGGACCGAGGACCACGACGCGTTTCACGACGCCGCGCGCGGGACGCAACAGATCGTACGCGCTCGCCGCGACCGGCCCGGAATAGAGATAGCCGGCGTGGGGAACGATCAACGCCTTGGGAAACCCCGGCTGCTGGGGCCTTTCCGGCGCCCGATCCAGGTACGCAGCGACCTCATCGGCGAGCTCGCGCGGGTTGTCCGGGTAGAACATCCCGGCAACCGCCGGCGGGCGTACTGCAGGATCTCGAAAGAGGCCCATGGCCTCAATATAGACCTTCCCGCGGCGCCGGGCGCCCCTGACGTTACTTCGGCGCCGCGCTCCGTCGCTTGGCGCTCCAGGAGCCCTTGACGCCCTTCGCGCTCACCTCGCCCGACATGGCGTCCCCGGCGGCCTTGCCTTCGAACGCCATCATCCTTCCGTTGTACAGCAGGCCGAAGCTGACCTTCTCGCCCAGCACCTGCATGTCCCGAAGGTAATCCTCGGACCGGCCGTCGCTCACCAGGCCGCCGACGGTGTGCGGCTCCTGGTTGATCTCGAGCGAAAGCGGGCCGCGGGCTAACCGCTTCGGCAGGACCAGGTCCCACTCCCCGCGGATCCGCGCGGGCACGACGTAGTAGTACAGGCGCGTCCAGGTCGTCCCGCTGATGAACTCCTTTTCCGGCACGTCCATCGACACGTCCTTGTCCGGCTTCCAGGGCGAGAGCGGATAGTCGTGCGAGACGATGCGCGTCCCGGGGCGCAGCTCCGCCATGAACCGGGGCACCAAGCGGGTGACGAACCGCGGCAGGAGATAGAGCGTCACCACGGTCGCCTCGCGGATATCGGTCTCGAACAGGTCCCCCTGGATGAACTTGACGCGGTCGGCGACCTCTTCCTTTTTCGCCCCGGCGTTCGCCAGCCCGATCAGCTCGGGTTGGAGCTCGACGCCCACGCCGCGCGCCTTGTAGCGCTTCGCCGCGGTGATGACCAGCCGGCCGTCGCCCGAGCCCAGGTCGTAGACCACGTCGTCCGCGCGAATGTCGGCGAGATTGAGCATCGCGTCGACGATCACCCAGGGCGTGGGAACATAGGGGCCGGCGATGTTGTCCTTCGGCTCCTGCGCGAGCGCGGGCGCGGACACGAGGACCGCCAGGGCGACGAGCCAACGCAGATTCATTCTTCCTCCATTCGTTCGATCAAACCCCGCAGCGCGAACGCCACCGAGCGCTCGCGTATTCCCTTGCGGTCGCCGCGGAAGCGTCGCGCGGCGCTCTCGGGCGCGCGCCCCTTCCGCGACCACGCGAAGCACACCAGGCCCACCGGCTTGCTCCTCGTACCTCCGCCCGGGCCTGCAACGCCGGTGACGGCGACCGCGACCTGCGCCCGGCTGCGCGCGAGCGCGCCCGACGCCATCTCCCTCGCGGTCTCCTCGCTGACTGCGCCATGCCGCGCGAGCGTCGCGGCGCGCACACCGAGCATCTCCTTCTTCGACTCGTTCGAGTAGGTCACGAAGCCGCGTTCGAACCATTCCGAGCTTCCCGCGATCGAGGTCACCGCCTGCGCGATCCATCCGCCCGTGCAGGACTCGGCGGTGGCGAGCGCGAGGCCCCGCTCCCTGAGGCGCGCACCGACCTGGCGCGCGAGCGGCCCGAGCCTCATCAGAAGAACATCCGCTTCACTATCGCTATGAGCAGCAGCGTGTAGAACGCCGCGACGATATCGTCGAACATCACCCCGAAGCCGCCCTTGATGGTGCGGTCGATGTGGCGGATCGGCGGCGGCTTGACCACGTCGAAGAAGCGGAACGCGCCGAAGGCGAACACCCACCACTCCCACGCATCGGGAATCATCAGCAGGATGAGCATCATCGCGACGACTTCGTCCCAGTTCATGGAACTATGGTCGGCGACGCCGAGGTCGCGCCCAGTGCGCCCGCACGCCCAGACCCCGATCACGAAGAACGCGACGATCACCGATAACAAGGCCGGCGCATCCAGCCAACGGTTGAGAATCATGTAGATCGGGAACGCGAGGACGGTCCCTGCCGTCCCGGGGGCGACGGGCGCGAGCCCCGTCCCGAATCCGAGCGCGATGAAGCGCGCCGGGTGCGCAAAGGTGAACCGGGCGGTGGGATGCGTGATCATGCGAAATGGTCGAAGCCGGCGCGCGAGGTGGTGACGGGCTTGCCGCGGGCGTCGCGAACGCGCACGGCGGGCTTCCCCGCGACCACCGTTCCGATGGCCGTCACGAGGACGCGCGCCTTTTTCCCGGCCGCAACGATCCTGGATCGCAGCGACGCCGGCGCGGTGAACACCAGCTCGTAGTCGTCGCCTCCGGCCAGGACGCACCGCTTCGCCAGGGCCGCGTTTCCGCACGAGGCGATCGCCGGGGCGCGGGGGATGTCCTCCCAGCGCAGCTCGGCAGCGACGCCCGACGCCCGGGCGATGTGACCGAGATCGGCGAGCAGGCCGTCGGAAACGTCGATCGCGCTGTGCGCCAGGCCGCGCAGGCGCAGCCCGAGCGCGACGCGCGGCTCGGGTGCGTGCAAGCGCTCGAGGCAGGCTTGGCGAGCCTTGCCCTCCAGGCCCACGCGACCTTCAAGGTGCGCGAGCCCCAATGCTGCTTCGCCGGTCGCGCCCGATACCCAGATATCGTCTCCAGCGCGCGCCGCGTCGCGCCGCAGCGCGAGCTGACGCGGCACCTCTCCGATCACGGTGACGCAGATCGCGAGCGGCCCCCTGGTCGTGTCGCCGCCGATCAACTCGGCACCGAAGCGGCGTGCGAGCCTCAGGAAGCCCCTGGCGAACGCGGCGATCCATTTTCCGTTCGCCCTGGGCAGCGCAAGCGCGAGCAGCGCCCAGCGCGGATGGGCCCCCATCGCGGCCAGATCCGAGAGGTTGACCGCGAGCGCCTTGTGGCCGAGCGTGTCCGCCTCCGCATCGGCGAAAAAGTGGGTGCCCGCGATCATCATGTCGGTCGACACCGCCAGCGTCGTGCCGGCGCGGGTCCGGACGAGCGCGCAATCGTCGCCGACGCCGAGCAAGGCGGTGCGTGCCGGTCGCGCGAAATACCTGCGGATGATCTCGAACTCGGTGCTCACCGGGGCTTGGATCGCAAGCGCTCGTCCGGGCGCAGCTCGGCGACGAGCTTGTCGAGCACGCCGTTGACATACTTGTGCCCGTCGGTGCCGCCGAATTCCTTCGCCAGCTCGACAGCCTCGTTGATCACCACGCGGAATGGAATGTCCGGAGCGTTCTTCAGCTCGAAGGCCGCGAGGAGCAGGATGCCGCGCTCGACCGGCGAGAGTTCCTTGAGCTTGCGGTCGAGCGCAGGCGCGATCAGGCCTTCGAGCGCGCCCGCGTCCCCGATGGTCCCCTCCAGGAGGCGCGAGAAATACTTGGAGTCGGCCTTGCCGAATTCCTTCGACTGCGCGAGCTGGGTCTGGAGTCCCGCTGCGCCCTCGCCCGACAGCTGCCAGGCGTACAGCGCCTGCAGCGCGAACTCGCGCGAGCGCCGCCGCGCCGATTTCATCGGTGGCTCTTCGCGATGTTCCTGGCGAGGGTCGCCATTTCCACCGCGACCTCGGCGCAGTCTTTCCCCTTTTGCGCGGCGCGTTTCTGCGCCTGCTCCTCGGTGTCGGCAGTAAGGATGCCGTTGGCGACCGGGATGCCGCTGTCGAGCTGCACCTGCATCAGCCCGGACGCAGATTCATTCGCGACGATCTCGAAGTGATAGGTTTCGCCCCGGATCACCGCGCCGAGCGCGACCAGCGCGTCATACTTCTCGGTGTTGGCGAGCTTCTGCAGCGCGAATGGAACTTCCAGCGATCCAGGCACGCTGACGACGGTCACTGTCTTCACGCGCAGCTCCTCGAGCCGCTCGCAGCAGGCCTCGAGCAGCGCGGCGCCGATCCTCTCGTTGAAGCGGGAGCGCACGATCCCGACCCGCAGGCCTTCCCCGATCAAGTCGGGTTTGATCTCCGTCATCCGCCGTCCCGCGTTCGCGGCGCCTTCTCGACGTAGCCTGCGACCTCGAGCTGCCATCCGGCCATGCTGGGCATTTTGCGGGGCGAGGCCATGAGGCGCATCTTGCCCACCTTGAGATCGCGCAGGATCTGCGCGCCGATGCCGTAGGTGAGGAAATCCATTTTCCCGGGCGCGTCCGGCCGCTCGGGCGAGGCGACGCGCTCGATCAGCTGGGCTGCGCTCTCGGCGCAGTTGAGCAGCACCATCACGCCCCTGCCCTCGGCGGCGATGCGCTCGAGTGCGTCGTCGACCGGCCACGAGTGCGTTCCGGGGCCCGCTTCGAGCAGATCGAGCACGGACAGCGGCGCGTGCACGCGCACCAGCGTTTCCTTGTCGGGCGAGATCTCGCCACGCACCAACGCGAGCTGCGTCTCGCCCGTGAGCTTCTCCAGGTAGGCGACGAGCTGGAAAGGACCGAAGCGGGTCTGTACGGTGCGCTCGGTGACGCGCTTGATCAGCGACTCGTTCTGGCTGCGGTGCCGGATGAGGTCGGCGATCGATGCGATCTTCAGGCCGTGGCGCTTGCTGAACTCGAGCAGGTCGGGAAGCCGCGCCATGCTGCCGTCGTCCTTCATGATCTCGCACAGCACCGCCGCCGGGTACAGGCCGGCGAGCTGCGCGAGGTCGCAGCACGCCTCGGTGTGTCCGGCGCGCGCGAGCACGCCGCCCGCCTGCGCAATCAGCGGGAACACGTGCCCCGGCTGGACGATGTCGCGGGGAGTCGCCTTCGGAGACGCCGCGATCTTGATGGTATGCGCGCGATCGGCGGCCGAGATCCCGGTGGTGACTCCCGAGGCGGCCTCGATCGAGACGGTGAAATTGGTGCCGTGCACCGAGCGGTTGCGCGCCACCATCGGCAGGAGATTGAGGCGCTCGGCGTGCGACTCGGTGATCGGCATGCACACCAGACCGCGGCCGAACTTGGCCATGAAGTTGATTTTCTCGGGCGTGACGAACTCGGCCGCGAAGATCAGGTCGCCCTCGTTCTCTCGATCCTCGTCGTCGACGAGCACGGCCATGCGGCCGGCCTTCAGCTCGGCAATGATTTCCTGGATCGAATTGAGGCTCATGGATTCGCCCGATTTCCGAGCGAGAATTTTACGCCTATCGGCGCCGGGCCGCGCCCGGGGAGGCTCCGTCCCGGGGAGGACGGAGTGCGACGCTCACTCTTCGGCGCCGCCCTGCTCCTCGCCCTCGATCTTCTCGCGGATGCGCGCGCCCTTGCCGGAGAGCTTGCGCATGTAGTAGAGCTTGGCGCGGCGCACGTCGCCTTTGCGCTTGACCTCGACCGAGGCGATCAGCGGCGAGTAGGTCTGGAAGGTGCGCTCGACGCCTTCGCCCGAGGACACCTTGCGGACGGTGAACGACGAGTTGATGCCGCGGTTCTTCTTTGCGATGACCACGCCTTCGTAGGCCTGGACGCGCTTGCGCTCGCCCTCGAGGACGCTCACGTTGACGATCACGGTGTCGCCCGGGGAGAACTCGGGGAGCTTCTTCCCCATGCGCTTGATTTCTTCTTGTTCGAGCTGCTGTATCACGTTCATCGTCCTACTCCTTGTTCATCTCCTGCTTGAATTCCTCGAGCAACTTGCGCTCGGCGTCGCTCATCCCGCGCCGCTCCAGCAGCTCGGGCCTTCTCGACCACGTGCGCCCCAGCGACTGCTTCAGACGCCATCGCTCGATCTGCGCATGGTGCCCCGACAACAGCACCGGCGGCACCGCCTTGCCTTCGTACACCTCGGGCCGCGTGTATTGCGGGCAGTCGAGGAGGCCGTGCACGAACGATTCCTGCTCCGCCGAGCCTTCGTCTCCCAGCGCCCCCGGGATCTGCCGCACCACCGCGTCGATCACCGCCATCGCGGCGAGCTCGCCGCCCGATAGCACGTAATCGCCGATCGACAACTCCTCGTCGACCGCGCCTTCCAGCAGGCGCTCGTCCACGCCCTCGTAGCGTCCGCAGAGCAAAATCAGCCGCTTCTCTGCCGAGAGCTCCATCACCTTTCCGTGGTCCATCACCGCCCCCTGGGGCGAGAGATGAATCACCTTTGCATCGCCTGGCGCCGCCGCTTTCGCCGCGGCGATCGCTTTCGCAAGCGGCCCGGCCAGCATCACCATGCCGGGACCGCCCCCGTACGGCCTGTCGTCGACCGTCCGGTAGTTGTCGGTCGTGAAATCCCGCGGATTCCACAGCGCGAGCCTCCACAACCCCTCTTCCCTCGCCCGCCGCGTTATGCCGTAATCGCTGACCGCGACGAACGCCTCCGGGAAGAGCGTTACGCAATCGAAGCGGATCACCAGTCCGCCTCCCACTCCACTTCGACCCTGCCGGCCCTCAAATCAACCTTCCGGATCACGTCCCCCGCCACCGGCAGGAGCCGCTCGCCGCCCTTGTGCTCGACGCGCATCACATCGTGCACGCCCGCACTGAAGAACTCCTTCACCCGCCCGAGCTGCTCGCCCCGGGCGTTGACCACTTCGAAACCGATCACGTCCGTCTGATAGAACTCGTGCTCGGCGGTCTGCGGCAGATCCTTGCGCTCGAGGGCCACCTCGGCCCCGTTGTACATCTTCGCCGCTTCCGGGCTGGCACAGCCTTCGAAGCGCGCGATCAGGAATCCGCCCTGCTCGCGGCACTCCGCCACCGCGATCTTTCTGTGCTTCCCCGGCCCGCCGACCCACCACTCGGAAAACTTCCAGAGGTTGGCGCCGTAGCGCTGGATCTTGACGTCGCCTTTCACGCCCCAGGGGCCCAGCACGCGCCCCATCACCACCAGCTTGGTTGGCGCAGCCAACCAGCCCGCCGCTTACTTTGCCGCGGCCTCGGCCGGCGCTTTGTAGCCTTTGAACAGCCGCGCCACCGTCGGGGACAGCTTCGCACCCTTGCCGCGCCAGAAAACGAGCCGATCGGTCGCGAAACGCAGCGACTCGCGGCCCTTGGGGGCCTTCGGGTCGTAAAAGCCGACGCGCTCGATGAAGCGCTTGCCCGCGGCCTTGTGCGAATCGGCGACTACGACGTTGAAAAAGGGCCGTTTCTTGGCCCCGCCGCGCGCCAGTCGAATCACCACCATGTTCGGAGAGTCCGGAGTCGAAAAGGGCGTGATTTTACGCGAGCTTAGGCAGGGATGGCAAGGAAAAACGAGGGCCACGCAAAGTCCGGGGGCCTCGCACGATCAATTGACCGTCAAATGATCTTCTCAGTAGTCGTACACGACCGTATCCGACCCTCCGGCGGTAAAGAAGTAGTAGTCCGCCGTGTAGTTGATGCGCACGGTGGTCCCCGCGGCGCTTTCAGTGCACCCCTCTCTGGGCGCCACACCGCCCGCGGTGTTTACGCGTTGTACGCTCGTGACCTTGCCGAACGAGCCCTGCCGGCCTACGGACTTCGCGGTCAGCAGCAGCCAGGGAATGGCATCGCCCGCCGGCGCGGTGGCCGCTTCCTTCACCGTCCCCAGGACCATGCTGCCGTCAGCGGCTTCCCAACGCGGCCCGGCAAAATGCCGGCCGATCCTGTTTCCGCCTGCATCGAAGAGATCGGCTTCGGGGCTCACGAAAGCCCACTCGTATCCCCCGGCCTGCGCTTTTCCGGCGCGGCACTCGTAGATCTGCACGCCCTTTGCCGGAACGATCATCGCCAGGGATTCGTTCGCGCCCGGTCTCAGCTTGTCCGGAACGTCGACCGCGGACCTCGGTGGTCGCGGGCTCGCGCAGGCAGCGACGAAGAGCACAAGGCAGAGGGCAAAGATTTTCGATGCTTTGAGCATGATGTTTCCCTTCGAAACAAAATTGCAACAGACTAATCGACGGGCGTATGCGGAGGATTTCTGCGCAAGCCGATTTTTGTTTTGTTTGTTTCGCGTCCCGTACCCGGCGAGCGGCGGAATATCTCTCAGCCGACGGCTTCGAAGGCCTCCCCTTCGGGCACGCTGATGCCCGAGCCGCCCATCTCCTTCGGGAGATCCTTCATCTTCGGCAGCCCGTCCCTGAAGTGGAGCTTGGTCTCCTGATAGTTGACGTGCACACCCGGCTGGTACGGGAAGTCCGGGATCACCGCCGCATACACGTCCACGAGATCCCAGTGCGGATGCCGGGTGAAGAGATGGCCGCCACAGGTCTTGCACCACTTGCGATCGCTGCGCGGCGTCTTGTTGTAGGTCCCGATCTTGTCCTCGCCCTGCGTGACCTGCACCGCCTCGGGCTTCCAGAGGGTGAAGGCGTTGACCGGTGCCGCCGACCAGGTGCGGCACGACTCGCAATGGCAATAGCCCATCGCGGCCGGCTCACCGCTGACCGTGAACTTGACCGATCCGCAAAAACAGCTTCCTTGGAAAGTCTTTCCCTTGCTCATGATGTGTCTCCTGTTGAAATTCACTTCCGCTCGATAACGACTTCGAGGTATTCGCTCTTCTCTCCTTGTGATGGGGATGGGGTTTTTCCGGTGTAAACCGGTGGTGCTAGTATCCCTGCTGTTCCGCATTGCGATTTGGCCGAAACCCCGCGTTACTTGCCCGAAACTCCATGGACGCGCTCTCAGACGTTCTCAAGTCGATACGCCTTGAAGGTGCGGTCTATCTCAACGCCGAGTTCACCGCGCCCTGGTGCATCCGGGGGGAGTGCAGCGTGGCTAGCGTCAGGAAGCGGCTCGCCGGGGCCGAGCACGTCGTGTTCTTCCATTTCCTTACCGAAGGCGCCTGCAAGGTGCGGCTGGCCGACACCGACGGAGCGCTCGATGTGGCCGCCGGCGACTTGATCTTGATTTCACAGGACGATAGGCACCTGATGGGCAGCGACCTGCACCTCGCACCCATGGAGGCCGACAGCCTGGGCGGCGCGGATGCCACCATGGACGCCGACGTCATCCAGATGCGCCACGGCGGCGGCGGCGCGGCCACACGTTTCGTGTGCGGCTATCTCGCCTGCAGCCGCAGCGTGTGCCGCCCGCTACTCGATGCGCTGCCGCGCTTGCTGCGCATCCCGATCGGCGACGGGCCAGCGGCGACGCTACTGCGCGAGCTGTTGCGGGTGGGCGTGCGCGAATCCTCGGTCTCGCGGCCTGGCGCCGAATCCATGCTCGCCAAGCTGTCCGAGCTCATGTTCGTGGAAGCGATGCGGCGCCACGCCGAGAGTCTGCCCCCGGAGGGCAAGGGCTGGCTCGCGGGAGTGCGCGACGCGCAAATCGGGCGCGCATTGGCGCTGCTGCACGGCGAACCGGGCAGGGCGTGGACGGTGGACGAGCTGGCGCGCGAGGTGGCGCTTTCGCGTTCCGCGCTGGCCGAGCGTTTCTCGGCGCTGGTGGGCGAGCCCCCCATGCAATACCTGATGCGCTGGCGCCTGGCGCTCGCGGCGCAAGCGCTGCGCTCGGGCGGGGACGCGATTGCGCGCGTCGCCGAGCAGAGCGGCTACGAATCCGAAGCTGCCTTCAACCGCGCGTTCAAGCGCGAGTTCGGGATACCTCCCGCCGCCTGGCGCCGGGAGGCAACGGGGTCCTCGCCCTAGAAACTGGACGGCAGCGCAAGAAACGCGGCGTTGCGGTCAATTCGGGGGAAGCCGCCCGGCGCATCATTCGCTGCATGAATCTCTTCGATGCCTGCGGCGTCCCCCTGTCGAACGGCAGCCCTGCTGCAATCGACCGCCACGAAGCGGCGATCGGCATGCTGCTCGGCAGGCCCGGCGATCCGCAAGGCGCGATCGCGGCGGCGCTCGCGGAAGATCCGGGTTTCGTCATGGGCCATTGCCTGCGCGCCGCATGGCTGGTCCTGTCCGCCGACGAAGTGATGGAGCCCGCGCTGCGCGAGTGCATCGCCGCCGCCGAGGGACTCGCTTCGCGGGCCAACGATCGCGAGCGCGGTCACATCGCAGCGGCGCGCGCCTGGCTGGAGCGCGATTTCCAGCGGGCGACGCGGCTGTACGGCGAGGTGCTGATCGACTATCCGCGCGACCGGCTCGCTCTGCGCGTCGCCCTCTTCGGCGACTTCTTTCTCGGGCAGCAAAACATGCTGCGCGACCGCGTTGCGCAGGTGCTGCCGCATTGGGACGAAAGCGTGCCTGGCTACGGCTACGTCCTGGGCATGTATGCATTCGGCCTGGAAGAGACGGCACTCTACGCACAGGCGGAGGACACGGCACGGCGCGCGCTCGAGCTCGACCGCCCCAACCCGAGCGCCATCCACGCGATCGCGCACGTCATGGAGATGCGGGGGCGCCAGCGCGAAGGGATCGCCTGGCTCAAGGAAACCGCGGCGCAGTGGGACCAGGGCAACGGGTCGGCGACCCACTTCTGGTGGCATCTCGCGCTCTTCCATCTCGATCTCAACGAGGTGTCGAGCGCGCTCGATATCTACGACGCGCACATCGCCCGCCCGGGGATGCCTTTGTCGTCGCTCGCGGACGCCTCGGCTCTGCTGTGGCGGCTCCACCTCCGGGGGGTGTCTCTCGGCGGGCGGTGGCGCGAGCTGGCCGGTCAGTGGGCGGATCGGCGTCTCGCCGCCTATTGTCCCTTCTATGATTTGCATGCGATGGTCGCGTTCATCGGAACGGGCGATGCGGCGCACGTGGAGGAGTCCCTCCGGGTGCTGCGCGATCGGGCTGCCGGGGACGATCCGGGCGCACGGAGGGTCCGCGACATCTCGCTGCCGATCGCCAATGCGTTCGCCGCGTTCGGAAAGGGAGATTACGGCACGGCGATAGAAGGGCTGGGCGAGATCCGCCTCATCGACCACGGCATCGGCGGCAGCCACGCGCAGCGTGACGCGCTCGACCTCACGCTGATCGAGGCCGCGTTGCGCCATCACGAGGTCCGCCTCGCGCGCGCGCTCGCCGCCGAACGCACCGCGCTGAAGCCGAGCAGTGCCTTCAATCGCGCACTCGCGCGGAGGGCACAGGCCGGTCTCGGCTTGGCGGCCTGAGATCGGTTGCACCGTCAGTACATTCCGCAATCGCTGCGCGTGGTTCCCTAGGAGCTACCGCGTCCCGGGCATGATGCCCTTCATCCCGCGCATCATGCGGGCGACGTTGCCGCCCTTCATCATCTTCATCATTTTCTGCATCTGCTCGAACTGAGCGAGGAGGCGGTTCACCTCCTGCACGGGGACTCCGGCGCCCGCGGCGATGCGGCGCTTGCGCGACGCCTTGATGATCTCGGGGCGTACGCGTTCGCCCGGCGTCATGGAGTTGATGATGCCCTCGACGCGTCGCAGGTGCTTCTCGTCCATCTGCGGCGACTGGGCGGCTTGCGCGAACTGCGCCGGCAGCTTGTCGAGCAGCGAAGCCATGCCACCCATTTTGCGCATCTGGCCGATCTGCAGCTTGAAATCCTCGAGGTCGAAGCCCTTGCCCTTCCTTACCTTCTCGGCGAGCTTCTTCGCCTCTTCGACGTTGACGCTCCGGCTCGCCTCCTCGACCAGCGACAGCACGTCGCCCATCCCGAGGATGCGAGCGGCCATGCGCTCGGGATGAAAGAGCTCAAGACCGTCGGGCTTCTCGCTCACGCCCGCGAACTTGATCGGCTTGCCGGTCACCTGGCGCACCGACAGCGCCGCGCCGCCGCGCGCATCGCCGTCGAGCTTGGTGAGCACCACGCCGGTCAGCGCGAGAGTCTCGCCGAACGCGCGAGCAACGTTCACCGCGTCCTGCCCCTGCATCGAATCGACCACGAACAGCGTTTCGGCCGGCGAGAGCGCGGCGTGCAATTCCGCGAGTTCCTTCATCATCGGCTCATCGATCGCCAGACGACCCGCGGTGTCGACGATCAGCACGTCGTTGTAGTGCTTTCTCGCATGGTCGAGCCCAGCGAGCGCAATCGCGAGGGGCTTCTCGCCGGTACTCGATGGAAGAAAATCGACGCCGACCTGCCGCGCGAGCGTGCCGAGCTGCTCGATTGCCGCCGGGCGGTAGACGTCGCAGGAAACGAGGAGCGGCTTCTTCCCGTGGCCTTCCTTCAGAAGCTTCGCGAGCTTCGCCGCGGTGGTCGTCTTCCCGGAACCCTGCAAGCCGGCGAGGAGGATCACCGCGGGCGGCACGACAGCGAGGTCGATTCCGGTGTTCTCGCCGCCCATGAGTGCGGTGAGCTCGCGATGCACCACACCGACGAACGCCTGCCCCGGCGTCAGACTCCCCGCGACATCCTGCCCCAGCGCCGCTTCGCGCACGCGGGCGATGAAATCGCGAACGACCGCAACGGCGACGTCCGCTTCGAGGAGCGCCACGCGCACCTCGCGCAGCGCGTCCTGGATATTCGTCTCGGTGAGGCGCGCCTCGCCGCGGATCGTTTTCACGACCCGGGCAAGCCTCTGGGTCAGATTGTCTAGCACGGTCCTCGGGGACGGACAGGCACTACGCCGGTGTACACTTCACGGATGCCAGCGATTCTACTCTACGGCGCCGCCTTTCTGCTCTACGCGGCGCTCGCGTTTCACTTCTGGCGCACGCGTTGGCGCGGCGACAGAGTCTCCGCCTTCGCCCCTTGGGAGCGCGGTGCGATCCTCTTGCCCCTCGCGCTGCACACCTGGCTCGTCTACGACATGCTGCTCGCTCCAGGGGAGCTGCGCTTCGGCTTCGGGCAGGCGTTGTCGATGATGCTTTGGCTCGCGGTGATTATCTACTGGATCGAAAGCCGGTTCCTCGAGGTCGAGGGCATGCAGGCGCCGGTTCTCGCGCTCGCCGCGGTATGCGTGCCGCTGCCGGCACTTTTCCCGGGGCTCGCCTCGCCTTCGTCGGCGATTGCGCATTCCACCGAGCTTCGCCTGCACCTCGCGCTGGCGATGATCGCGTACGGGCTGTTCACCATCGCGGCGCTGCACGCGCTCCTCATGACGCTGATGGAGCGGCGCCTGCACGGCGGCGCGCTCGTCGGGGCGCTCGCGGCGCTGCCTCCCCTGCTCACCATGGAACGGCTGCTGTTCCGCGTACTCATCGCGGGGTTTGCGTTCCTGACCCTGACGCTGGTCACCGGGATGTTGTTTTCGGAGACACTCTTCGGCCGCGCAATGCGGTTCGACCACAAGACCGTGTTCGCCTTCGCCTCGTGGATCATCTTCGCGGCGCTTCTCGCCGGCCGGCATCTCTACGGCTGGCGCGGGCGGACTGCGCTGCGCTGGACCCTTGCCGGGTTCGCCGCGCTGCTGCTTGCCTACGTGGGCAGCCGTTTCGTGATCGAGGTAATACTGCGCCGCGGGTTGGTCTAAACTGGCTGATCTAAACTGAGGGCTGGAACGCTCCCGGAGCTCCCTTGGACGAACTCCCTCTACTGACGCTGTTCGCGGTTCTCCTCTTCCTTCTCGTCCTCTCGGCCTTCTTCGCGATGGCGGAGACCGGGATGATGGCGGTCAACCGCTACCGGTTGCGCGCGCTCGAGCGCACCGGGCACCGCGGCGCGCGCCTGGCCTCCGATCTCCTGCGCGAGACCGACAAGCTGCTCTCGGTCTTGCTCGCGGGCAACACCCTGATCAACGCCGCGATCACGATGCTCGTCGGCGTAATCACCATCGGGCTGTTCGGGCAGGACCGGATGGTGCTCGGCGGGGCGACCGTGGTGGTCGCTTTCCTGATCCTGGTGGTCGCCGAAATCACGCCGAAGGTGATCGGCGCGCGTTATCCGGAGCAGGTCGCGCTCGCGGCAAGCTACGTGCTCAAGCCCGTCGTCAAGGGTTTCGTCTGGACGTTGTGGATCGCCAATCTCTTCGTGCGCTGCCTGCTGTGGATGATGCGCATCCCGACCGAGCAAGCGCCGCAGCGGCTGTCGATCGAGGAGTTGCGCATACTCGTGCTCGAATCCGGGCAGTTCATGCCGAAGAAGCACCAGAGCATCCTCATCAACCTGTTCGACCTGGAAGCGATCACCATCGAAGACGTGATGACGCCCAGAGCGCAGATCGAGGCGGTCGACCTCGAAGCCTCGGTCGAGAGCCTGCTCACCCAGCTCACCACCGCCTACCACACGCGTCTTGTCGCGTACCGCGGCGAGCTCGGCAACCTCGCGGGCATCCTCCACCTGCGCAAAGTCATGCACCTGCTGCGGGCGGAGGAGTTCGACCGAAAAGCGCTCGCCGCACTCCTCGCAGAGCCCTACTTCGTGCCGGCCGGGACGCGGGTGTTCGCCCAGCTGCAATACTTCCAGGAGAACCGCCAGCGCATCGCGCTGGTTGTCGACGAGTACGGCGAGCTGCTGGGACTGGTGACGCTCGAGGACATCATCGAGGAGATCATCGGCGAATTCACCACTACCGCGCCGATGAAGTCCCAGGTCTACGCCTGGGACAAGGACGGCAGCGCCCTGGTCGAAGGGTCGAGCATGCTGCGCGAGCTGAACCGCAAGCTCGGGCTCGCGCTACCCCTGGACGGCCCGAAGACCCTGAACGGTCTCATCCTCGAGCATCTTCGGGACATTCCCGACGCGGGCGTCGCCCTCAAGATCGCGGAGGTGCCGATGGAAATCGTCCAGACCCAGGATCGCGTAGTCAAGACCGTGCGGCTGTTCCGGCCGCGCGCATCCGGCCTCGCCCGAGCGGCCTGAAAGGCCGCGGGGCCGGGGCGCCTAACGCGAGGAAAAAATCACGGTCCGTCTCCCGATAACACCTTGTCTTCAAGGTATTGCGAGGGAGTCTTGAGACTTTACAAACGCCCTGTGGCCATGCATCATCGCAGGACCCTTCCGCCGGACGCGCCCGATCGCAGGCCCCTCCGCGCGGATTAGAGCAGGAGACGTCGTATGGCCACCGCAGCAGCGCCCGCCGCAAAGGTCAAGATCAAGGAGGTCATGTACCTTTGGGAGGGCAAGGACAAGAGCGGCAAGCAGATCAAGGGCCAGATGCGCGCCGGCGGCACGGCGCTGGTCAACGTCACCCTGCGTCGCCA
>Ga0073909_10000322_pt1 | contig 16471 bp, 17 predicted proteins | sample Coa_R1_6_FD_66439 | JGI IMG/M metagenome (GOLD analysis project Ga0073909, IMG submission 66439) | Surface soil microbial communities from Centralia Pennsylvania, which are recovering from an underground coalmine fire. - Coalmine... | ecosystem: Environmental > Terrestrial > Soil > Unclassified... | reverse complement strand
CTCCAAGCCAAAGGGCTCCAAGCCAAAGAGCGCCAAGCCCTTTGCAAAAAAGAGAAAGAGACGGAAATGACGACGATCGACATTCGCGAAATTCTGGACATGCTGCCGCACCGCTACCCTATGCTCCTGGTGGACCGGGTCCTGGAGTGCGAGCCCGGAAAGCGCGTCCGCGCGATCAAGAACGTTACCATCAACGAGCCGTTCTTCAACGGACACTTCCCGGGGCTTCCGATCATGCCCGGCGTCCTGGTGGTGGAGGCGCTCGCGCAGGCGGCTGCAATCCTGGCGTTCCGCACGGCCGAGAAGAAATCCGACGGGAAGTCGATCTATTACCTCGTCGGGATCGACGGGGCGCGGTTCAAGCGCCCGGTCATTCCCGGGGATCAGCTCGTGCTCGAGGTCACCGCCGACCGCATCGGCCGGGAGCTGATGAAATTCTCGGCAGAGGCGCGGGTCGGCGACGCGACCGCCGCCGAGGCCACTCTGTTGTGCACCCTGCGGCCGGCATGATCCATCCGACCGCGATCGTTCACCCGGGAGCCAGGCTGGCCGCGGGCGTGTCGGTCGGGCCGTATTCCGTCATCGGCGAGCATGTCGAGATCGGAGAGGGCACCACCATAGGCGCGCACGTGGTGATCGACGGCAGGACGCGCATCGGTAAGAGCAACCGCATCTTCGCGCACAGCGTCCTGGGCGGAGAGCCGCAGGACAAGAAATACGCGGGCGAACCGACGCGGCTGGAGATCGGCGACCGCAACCTGATCCGCGAGTTCTGCACGTTCAACTGCGGCACCGTGCAGGATGACGGCATTACGCGCATCGGCAACGATAACTGGATCATGGCGTATGTGCACGTCGCTCACGACTGCCAGGTCGGGAACTACACGATCTTCGCGAACGCCGCCTCGATTGCCGGACATGTCCACGTGGGCGACTATGCCGTGCTCGGCGGATTCACGGGAGTGCACCAATTCGTCCTGATCGGAGCCCACTCGATGACCGCGGGCGCAACACTGCTTCTCCAGGACCTGCCTCCCTACGTCATGGCGGCGGGCAACAGCGCCAAGCCGTTCGGGATCAACTCGGAAGGCCTGAAGCGCCGCGGCTTCACCGAAGAGCAGATCACCGAGATCAGGCGCGCCTACAAGACGCTCTACCGGTCCGGGCTGACCCTCGAGGAGGCGCGCAGCTCGATCGCGGCGCAGGGGGAAAAGGTGCCGGAGCTTCGGATACTGGTCGAGTTCCTCGAGCGCTCGCGGCGCGGCATCGTGCGCTAGCCCGGTGAAAGGCGATCCGCTCCTCGTAGGCATGGTGGCGGGAGAGGCCTCGGGGGATTTCCTCGGTGCCCACCTGATCGCCGCTCTGCGCGAGCGCGTTCCCGGCCTGCGCTTCGTCGGCATCGGTGGTCCGAAGATGGAGGCGCTGGGCTTCGAGTCCTGGTTCCCCATGGAAAAGCTCGCGGTGCGGGGCTACGTCGAGGTGCTGCGGCATTTCCTGGAGATACACGCGATCCACCGCAAGCTCGGCCGGCGCCTCCTCGATGCCAGGCCCGGGCTCTTCATCGGTGTCGACGCGCCCGATTTCAACCTGTCGCTCGAGCGCAGGCTGAAGCGCTCGGGAATCCCCACGGTGCACTACGTGAGCCCTTCCCTGTGGGCGTGGCGCGGCGGGCGCATGTCGGCCATCGCTGCTTCGGTCGACAAAATGCTGGTGCTCTTTCCCTTCGAGGAGGCGCTCTACCGCGATGCCAAGGTTCCCGTCGCCTATGTCGGGCACCCGCTCGCCGACTTGAGCCCCGATGAGGACGGGTCCGCCGCGGCGCGCGAGCAGCTGCGCCTGCCCGCGGCGCGGAAGATCGTCGCCTTGCTGCCGGGCAGCCGGCAATCCGAGCTGCGCTACATGGCGGCATGCTTCATACAGACCGCCAAGCTGATCGCCGCGCGCCAGCCGGCCGTGCACTTCCTCGTGCCGCTGATCAGTCGCGAGACGCGCGCGATGTTCGAGGAAACCCTCTACGAGGAAGCTGCCTCCGGGCTGCCGGTGACCGTTCTCTTTGGGCACGCCCGCGAGGCGATCGCCGCGTGCGACGTCGCGCTGGTCGCAAGCGGGACGGCGACGCTCGAGACGGCGCTCGCGCGCAAACCCATGGTGATCACCTACAAGATGGCCGGGCTTACCGCCTTCATCATGAAGAGGATGGGCTATTTGCCCTGGGTGGGCCTGCCCAACATCATCGCCGGCGAGTTCGTGGTGCCGGAAATCCTCCAGAACGACGCGACCCCCGAGAATTTGGCGCAGGCGGTGCTGAACTCGCTCAACGATCCGGTCGTAAGCCGCAGGCTTCCCGAGCGGCTCGATCGCATCCGTCTGCTCCTGCGCAAGGACACGGCGGCGCGCGCGAGCGAAGCCATCCTCCCGTGGTTGCGGCCCGCCTGATCTGCGGCGTCGACGAAGCGGGCCGCGGGCCGCTCGCAGGCCCGGTCTTCGCGGCGGCAGTGGTATTCCTCCCGGGACGGCGCGCGCCGAACGGTATCGCGGACTCGAAGCTTCTCTCCGCGCGCAGGCGCGAGCGGCTCGAAGGCGTGATCAAGGAGCGATCGCTCGTCTGGGGCGTCGCCTCGGCGAGCGTCGAGGAGATCGACACCCTGAACATCCTTCGGGCGAGCCTTCTCGCAATGCGCCGCGCGGTGGAGTCCCTGAGGCTGATCCCCGACGAGATCCTGTGCGACGGAATGCATTGCCCGGATTTCGCCGTTCCGGCCAGGGCGATCGTCGACGGAGACGCGAAGGTCAAGGTCATCTCGGCGGCATCGATCCTCGCGAAAACGGCCCGCGACGCCGAGATGCGCCGCCTGCACGAGCGCTTTCCGCAGTACGGCTTCGACGCGCACAAGGGATACCCGACCCCGCAGCACCTCGAGGCCCTGCGCCGCTTCGGCGTATGCGAAGCCTATCGGCGCAGCTTCGCTCCGGTGCGCGAGGCCCTCGAGCGCGCCTGAAGGCGCACGAGCTCGGCGAGGAGCTTGCGCAGCCCGGCGCGTTCCGCCGCCGGACGAAATAGCCGCCTCCGCACCGCCGTCAGCCGTTTGAGGCGGGCGTAATAGCGGGGGTCGAGCGTCGCGCGGCGAATCTGGCGCGCGAGCGCGCGCTCGTCGCCGAGCCGGTAGTAGCCCGGGTAGTTCCCGCCCAGCATGCCGACGTTGCCCGGAACACGGGAGGCGACCAGGGGAACGCCGGCGGCGGCCGCTTCGCAGACGACGTTGGCGCCGCCCTCCATGCGTGAGCTCAGTACGAGGAGGCGGCTTCCGGCAAGCCAGCCGAGCGCCGTGCCATGCGGCACGTTTCCGAGCCAGCGATAGCGGGCGTCGAGGCGCATGAGGCGGCGCGCTTCCGCGGCCATCTCCGGCGAAAGCGCGTCCCCCAGATGCACCAGCTCGAGCTCCGGCAAATCGCGGAGAAACGCGAGGGCGTAGGCGGCACGAAAAGGGTCTTTCTCCTCGCGCAGATGCCCGAGCACCGCGATGCGAAACCCCGAGGACCGGCGAGGGGAAGACGCGACCTCGGCCGACTGGTAGATCACGCGCGTCTTCGGCCGCAACCTCGCGGGAAGCCCGGTCTTGCCCATTTCCTGGAGTACGACCAGTCGGTCCGCGAGATCGAGCGATGCGCGCGCGTCGCGGTCGGCGTGGATGTCGCGATAGAGATCGGTTCCGGTGAGGACGACGACCAGGGGCGCTTCGGGATGGCGGGCCCGAAAAGCGGCGATCGACGCGTGGCTGCGCCGCGCGTGCAGCGCGATCATCGCGTCGGCCGCCCAGCCGTTCCAGACGCGCGAGACCCGGACCGAATGCCCGAGCGAGCGCAGCATCTCGGCCCAGCGGATGGCGGTGTGCCGGTTGCCGCTTCGCGAGCGAGCTCCCGCCGGCGTGATCAGCGCAATTTTCATGTTATGTTCGGTGCTCTCCAGGCCATGTCGTCACTCCGCGAAAATTCCCCGACGCTGTCGGACCAGTTGCGCGACGCGAGGCGGCGTACCCAGTCGCTCACGGGGGACCTCCGGGGCGAGCAATTGTTCGGCCCCAAGCTCTCGATCGTCAACCCCGTGCTCTGGGAACTGGGCCACGTGGCGTGGTTCCAGGAACACTGGTGCCTCAGGCTGCGCCCGGACGAGTCGCTTGCGGATAGCCTGCTCAAGGGGTCCGATGCGCTCTACGACTCGGCCAAGGTCGCGCACGACACGCGCTGGGATCTGCCGCTGCCGTCCTTGAGCGGGACGCTCGACTATCAGGAGCGGGTCCTCGAGCGGATCCTCGAGAGACTCGAGACGGAGGCGAGCGACCCCTGGTTCGTCTATTTCGTCCAGCTGGCGATCTTTCACGAGGACATGCACGCGGAGGCTTTTCACTATACGCGCCAGACCCTTGGCTATTCCGACCCGCTCCAGAGCACAGCATCGGCAGAGAACGCCGGCACCGAGGAGCTACGGGGCGATACGGAGGTGGCGGGTGGCACCTATCTCGTCGGCGCCTCGAGAAACTCGGGCTTTCATTTCGACAACGAGAAATGGGCGCACCCGGTTACGGTCACGCCGTTCCGCATCGCGCGCGCCCCCGTCACGAACCGGGAGTTCCTGGAATTCGTCCGCGAAGGCGGTTACCGGCGGCGGGATTGGTGGTCGGCGGAAGGCTGGGAACGCAAGCAGGCAAGCATGCCGCGTTACTGGAAAGGCGGCGGGGACGAATGGCTCGAGCGCCGCTTCTTGGATTGGGTGCCGCTGGAGCCCGACCTGCCCGTCATGCATGTCGACTGGCACGAGGCCAACGCCTACTGCCGCTATGCGGGAAGGCGGCTGCCGACCGAAGCCGAGTGGGAGATCGCCGCCTCGGTCGCGGAGGCTGGCGTCAGGCGCCGCTATCCCTGGGGAAACTCGAACGACGGCGGCCGCGCGAACCTGGGCGGGCGAGGGCGGGCCCCGGTGGACGCATACGCATCGGGCGACAGCTACGGCGGGTGCCGCCAGATGATCGGCAACGTCTGGGAGTGGACCTCCAGCGCCTTCGAGCCTTACCCGGGCTTCGTGTCGGACCCGTACCGTGAATACTCCGAACCCTGGTTCGGAACGCACAAGGTGCTGCGCGGAGGCAGCTTTACGACGCCCGCCCGGCTCATCGCGAACAGCTGGCGGAATTTCTACCAGCCGGACCGGGGCGACGTCTTCGCCGGGTTTCGCACCTGCGCGGCCGAGGGGGAGCGCCCGACTTGAAGTCGATCCGATCGAGAAGCAATGCCGCGGTCAAGGCGCTGATCAAGCTCGCCGGTTCCTCGCGCGAGCGGCGCAGGACCGGGAGCACGCTGCTCGAGGGAGAGCGGCTGGTGCGCGCCTACGCGGAAAGCGGCGGGAGGGCGGAGACGATATTCGCGAGCGAGGGCGCCGTCGCCGATCCGGCGACGCGCTCGTTCGTGGAGAAATTTCCCGCAGGTGAGCATCTGGTGCTCGCCGACGGTATCTTCGGAGCCATTTCGCAGCTCGTCAGCGCGGCCGGGATTGCGGCGGTCATCCGCACGCCCGAAGCGGGTCCCCTGCCCAAGCCGGTCTCGGGTTGCCTGCTGCTCGAAGGCATCCAGGATCCCGGCAATCTGGGATCGATACTGCGGACGGCGGTCGCGGCGGGCACGCGCCAGGTGTTTCTTTCAGAGGGCTCGGTGTTCGCGTGGGCGCCGAAGGTGGTCCGCGCCGGCATGGGCGCGCACTTTTCTCTCTCCATTTTCGAGAACGTCGCTCTGGAGCCGCTCGCTCGCTCGTTCTCCGGCCGGATCGTCGCCACCGCTCCGCGCGCGGCGGGCTCGCTCTACGACCTGGACTTGAAAGGGGACGTGGCCTGGCTGTTCGGAAACGAGGGCGCTGGACTTTCGTCGGCGGCCAGGGGACTCGCCACGACGCAGGTGCGCATTCCCATGCCGGGACCCGCGGAGTCGCTGAATATCGCCGCTGCCGCGGCGATATGCCTGTTCGAGCAAGTCCGGCAGCGAGGTCAGTAAACCCGCCGCTCGAGCTTGAATTCCTGCATGATGGTGGTGGCGATCTCCTCGATCGATTTGGTCGTCGAGTTCGCCCACCTTACTCCCTCGCGCTGCATCAGCTTCTCGGCCTGCTGCACTTCCCAGCGGCAGTTCTCCAGTTCGGCGTACTTGCTGTTGGGGCGGCGCTCGTTGCGGATCTCGCGCAGCCTCTCCGGGGCGATCGACAGGCCGAAGAGCTTCTGGCGGTAGCCGTCGAGGGTCTTGGGCAGGCTCAGGCGGTCGAAATCCTCGGGGATGAGCGGACAGTTCGCCGCGCGAATGCCGAACTGCAGCGAGAGATAGAGGCTGGTGGGCGTCTTGCCGCTGCGCGATACGCCGACGAGGATCACGTCCGCCTTGTCGAGGTCCCGGGAAGATGCGCCGTCGTCGTGGGCCAGGGCGAAATTGATCGCCTCGATGCGGTGGGTGTAGCCCTTCGCGTCGTGCGCGCTGTGCGAGCGCCCGATGGTGTGGGTCGATTTGGAGCCGAACTCCGCTTCCAGGGGGTCGAGGAAATTCTGGAAAAAATCCAGCACGAACGCATCCGCCTTGTGCACGGTGTCGCGGATGTCCGAGTTCACCAGGGTCGTGAAGACGACCGGACGGAAGCCCGCCGGCCGCGGAGCGGCGTTGATGCGGGTTACGCAGGCCTCGGCTTTCGCGACCGAGTCGATGAAAGGGATGGTCTCGTGCGTCGATTCCACTCCGTCGAACTGCGTGAGCAGGCTGTGCCCCAGCATCTCGACCGTGATACCCGTGCCATCGGAGACGAAGAACACGGTTCGGCGGCGGTCGGACATGAAAGGGTCGTCGGGAGTGGAAAAGCGGCTGCGCCGAAGGGACGCTGTCTGTAAAATAGCCGTTTCAACAAGATCCTTCAACCTCGACTTCATCCTCGATGAAGGACACGCGCATGGCCGGGCTCAAGTACGTAGTGAATTTCGATCGGCTCGGCATGGCCGACGTCGAGCAGGTCGGCGGCAAGAACGCCTCGCTGGGGGAGATGATCTCCCAGCTCTCCCAGGCAGGAATCCGGGTGCCGGGAGGCTTCGCGACCACCGCCGACGCCTTTCGCGAGTTTCTGGGGCAGGGCGGTCTCGCCGGCCGCATCGAGAAGAGGCTGGAGGGACTCGACTCGGAGGACGTCGACGCGCTCGCGCGGTGCGGCGAGGAGATCCGGGGCTGGATCGAGGCCGCGGAGCTGCCCAAGCGTCTCCAGACGGAAATCGCCGAGGCTTACCGCGGGCTGACCGGCGGCGACGAGAACGTGTCGGTGGCGGTGCGCTCGAGCGCCACGGCCGAGGACCTTCCCGACGCCTCCTTCGCCGGCCAGCAGGAGACCTTCCTCAATATTCGCGGCTTGCCCAACGTGATGACTGCGCTCAAGCGCGTGTTCGCGTCCCTGTACAACGACCGGGCGATTTCCTACCGCCGCCACCGCGGATACGATCACGCAGCAGTGGCCCTGTCGGCGGGCGTGCAGCGCATGGCGCGCAGCGATCTGGGCGCGAGCGGCGTGATGTTCACCATGGACACCGAGTCGGGCTTCCGCGACGTCGTGTTCATCACGGCCTCGTGGGGTCTGGGAGAGATGGTGGTGCAGGGAGCGGTGAACCCCGACGAGTTCTACGTCCACAAGCCGATGCTGCGCGCCGGAAGAGCTCACGTGCTCCGGCGCGGCCTGGGCTCGAAGCAGCAGAAGATGATTTTCGCCGACCGGGCCGCGGCGGGACATTCGGTCAAGACGGTCGACGTGTCCGAAGCGGACCGTCACCGCTTCTGCCTCTCCGACGAGGACATCGTCGAGCTCGCCCGCTTCGCGGTGAAGATCGAGGAACACTACGGCCGGCCCATGGACATCGAATGGGCGAAAGACGGCTCGGACGGCCGGCTCTACATCCTCCAGGCGCGGCCCGAGACAGTGAAATCGCGCAAGACCGCGGAGGGGCAGGAGCGCTTCCTCCTCAAGCAGAAATCCGAGGTCCTGGCCACGGGCCGTGCCATCGGACACAAGATTGGCGCCGGCGCAGCGCGCGTGGTGAAGGACGCTTCGGAGATGAATCGCGTCAAGCCGGGCGACGTCATCGTCACCGACATGACCGATCCCAACTGGGAGCCGGTGATGAAACGGGCGGCGGCCATCGTCACCAACCGGGGAGGGCGGACCTGCCACGCCGCGATCATCGCGCGCGAGCTCGGAATTCCCGCCGTCGTGGGTTGCGGGGACGCGACCGCCAGGCTCAAGGACGGCGATCTGTACACCGTGTCCTGCGCCGAGGGCGACACCGGGAACATCTACCGCGGGAAGCTCGAATTCGAAGTGACCTCGCGCGAGTACGGCGAGATGCCCGATTGCCCGGTGAAGATCACCATGAACATCGGCAATCCGACGCTCGCCTTCGACTTCCAGGCGCTGCCGAACGCGGGAGTCGGCCTCGCGCGGCTGGAGTTCGTCATCAACAACATGATCGGCGTGCATCCCAAGGCGGTGCTCGACTATCCTGAGGTGCCTGCCGAGCTGAAGGCCGAGGTCGAGCGCGCGGCGCGCGGCTACGCGAGCCCGCGGGCCTTCTTCGTGGAGAAGCTGACCGAAGGGGTGGCGACCATCGCCGCCGCGTTCTGGCCGAAGCCGGTCATCGTGCGCCTGTCCGATTTCAAGTCGAACGAATACAAGAAACTCATCGGCGGTTCGCGCTACGAGCCTGACGAGGAGAATCCCATGCTCGGCTTCCGCGGCGCCTCGCGCTACATCGCAAAATCGTTCCGCGAATGCTTCGAAATGGAATGCGAGGCGATGCGCAAGGTGAGGAACGACATCGGGCTGACGAACGTCGAGATCATGGTGCCGTTCATTCGCACCCTGAAGGAATGCCGCGAGGTGATCGCGCTCCTCGCCGACAACGGGCTCAAGCGCACGCAGAACGGCCTGCGCCTGATCATGATGTGCGAGGTCCCATCGAACGCGGTGCTCGCAGAGCAGTTCCTCGAGCACTTCGACGGATTCTCGATCGGCTCGAACGATCTTACCCAGCTCACCCTGGGGCTGGACCGCGACTCCGGGCTGGTGGCCGACGCCTTCGACGAGCGTGACCCGGCGGTGAAGGCGATGCTGCGCCAGGCGATACAGGCGTGCCGCAAGGCGGGGAAATACGTGGGCATCTGCGGGCAAGGTCCGTCCGACCACCTCGATTTCGCCAAATGGCTGGTCGAGGAGGGCATCGAGAGCCTGTCGCTCAACCCGGATACGGTGGTCGACACCTGGCTGCAGCTCGCACGGGAAACCGGCGCCCCGGCGAAGGCGAAGGTCACGGCGAGCTAACTGTCGGAAGCGGCGCCAGTTCGACGCGGCATCTTCCCCTCGGCGCTTTCCCTTGATAAGTCCCGGCGTCCACAGATGTACGAAGGCGCCGCAAGGGGCCCCTTATGCCGCGTCGAACCGGCGCCGGCTCGTCACCTCGCTCGCAACAGTCGCTGCTGCTCGCGCTTCCACTCCTTTTCCTTCTCCGTGGCGCGCTTGTCGTGCTGCTTCTTGCCCTTCGCGAGGCCGATGTTGAGCTTGACGCGCCCGCGCACGTAATGAAAGTCGAGCGGGACAAGGGTGTAGCCTGCGCGATCGACCTTGCCGATGAGGCGGCGGATCTCCTCGGCGTGCAGCAGCAGCTTTCGCGTGCGCACCGGATCGGGCTGGACGTGAGTCGAGGCGGCGGGGAGCGGGCTGATGTGCGCGCCGATGAGGAAGATCTCCTCGTTGCTCACAATCACGTAGGCTTCCTTCAGCTGGGCGCGTCCGGCGCGGATGGCCTTCACTTCCCAGCCTTCCAGCGCGAGTCCGGCCTCGTAGCGCTCCTCGATGAAGTAGTCGTACTGGGCCTTGCGATTTTCGACGATCGTCACGGCGATCCGCTTCCGATAGAATTTTCGATTTTACAACGATGAGCGCCGTCGCCCGCTCGGCCCTGGTGAGCCACAGCGCGCAGCAGATGTTCGCGCTGGTCTCGGAAGTCGAGTCGTACCCGCGGTTTCTGCCCTGGTGCGACAAGGCGCGCGTCGTGGAGCGCGGGCAGGGGCGCGCGGTGGCGAGCCTGCGCATCAACTTTCGCGGGCTGAAAGAGGAATTCACCACGGAGAACCGTGAACGGCCGGACGACCGCATCGATATGAAGCTGGTCTCGGGGCCTTTCCGCAGCCTGGAGGGAATCTGGCGGTTCACCGCGCTGTCGGACCGGGCCTGCAAGGTCGAACTGGATCTGCGATACGAATTCGCCAGCGCGCTGCTCGGCAGGGTGATCGGGGCCGTGTTCGACGAGATCGCGAACAGCCTGGTCGACGCCTTTGCGCGCGAAGCCGACCGCCGGTACCGGGACTCATGAAGGGCCCGGGAATCACCGTCGAGGTGGTGCTCGCCCTGCCGGAGCGGCAGACCCTGCGCCGCGTGCGGCTGCCGACAGGGAGCAACGTGGAGGACGCACTCGTGGCGAGCGGCCTGGCGCAGGGGTTCCGGAGCATCGCCTCGGCCCGGGTCGGCATCTACGGGAAAGGGGTTCCCGTCCGGACGGCGCTCCGGGACGGTGACAGGGTGGAAATCTACCGGCCGCTGCGGGCCGATCCGAAGGACGTCAGGCGAGTGCGCGCGGCGAAGAAGCGCGCAAAGCCCTGAGCGTCAGTTGCAGTACTGCGAAACGTCTGCGCGCGCCTGCGTCTTCCCCGCCTCGATCTGCGCGTCTTCCATGTAGTAGCGCTCGCCTTTCTCGTTGATCTGGGAGATTCGGCCGCCGATCTCGAAGTTTGCGAGGCGCTGCCGGGCGTTGCGGCAGTTCGCTTCCTTGGCCTGGGCTTCCGCGGTCTTCTGTTCCGCCACCTTTGCGGCCTTCGCCTGGTCCTCTTTCTGCTGGGCCGGCGTCCTCGGTGCCTTGGTGGCGTCGCTCTTCGCCGCCTTGTCAGCCGCGCCTTCGGCGGGGGCGACGGCCGATGCCGGCGGGATGCCGCCGCGGGACATCGTCTCCCGCTTCATATTCGGGGGACAGGGATTCTGGGAATAGAAAATCTTGCCATTCGAATCGACGCATTTGTTCACCTGGGCCTGCACTGCCGCGGTGGCCAGGGCTGCGATCATGAAAAGCGCGATACGAATCATGGGAATTCCCTCGAGGGGTGAGGCGACCATAACCAGTTTTAACGCGCCAGTCAATCGACCGGCGCACTGAAAAGTGCAGGATTTACCGGGAGTTGCAGCTTGCGTATAATGCGCCTTTTGGGTGTGGTCATGCGTCTGGTTCAGAAGGCTCTCACCTTTGACGACGTCCTCCTCGTTCCGGCCCACTCCCTCGTCCTGCCCCGTGAAGTCAGCCTCAAGACGCGGCTGACCCGAAAGATCAGCCTCAACATCCCGCTGGTCTCGGCGGCGATGGACACCGTCACCGAAGCGCGCCTCGCGATCGCCATCGCGCAGGAAGGCGGCATCGGTATCGTCCACAAGAATCTGCCCGCGAAGAAGCAGGCAGCGGAAGTCGCCAAGGTCAAGCGCTACGAATCGGGCGTGCTGCGCGATCCAGTGACCGTATCCCCCGACATCACGGTGCGCGAGCTGCTCGCGCTCACGCAGCAGTACCGCGTGTCGGGGTTCCCGGTGGTGGAGAAGGGGAAAGTCGTCGGCATGGTCACCAACCGCGACTACCGCTTCGAGACCAACCTCGACCAGCCGGTGCGCGCCATCATGACGCCGCGCGAGCGCCTGATCTACGTGAAGGAAGGCGCGAGCCCCGAGGAGGCGCGCGCTTTGCTGCACAAGCACCGCCTGGAGCGCGTGCTGGTCGTGCGCGACGGCTTCGAGCTGCGCGGCCTCATCACCGTCAAGGACATCCTGAAGTCGAGCGAGCACCCGGACGCGGCCAAGGATCAGCACGGCAAGTTGCGCGTGGGTGCCGCGGTCGGAGTGGGCGAAGGTACTGAGGAACGCGTCGAGGCGCTGGTGGAAGCCGGAGTCGACGTCATCGTGGTCGATACGGCTCACGGGCATTCGCAGGGCGTCCTCGACCGCCTGCGCTGGGTGAAGAAGAACTCGGGCAACGCGGAAGTGATCGGGGGAAACATCGCGACCGCGGACGGCGCCAAGGCGCTCATCGATGCGGGCGCGGATGGCGTGAAGGTCGGTATTGGCCCGGGCTCGATCTGCACAACGCGCATCGTCGCAGGAGTCGGGATCCCGCAGATCACCGCAATCCAGAATGTGGCCCATGCGCTCGAAAAGAGCGATGTTCCCCTCATCGCCGACGGCGGGGTGCGCTTCTCGGGCGATGTCGCCAAGGCGATCGCTTCCGGCGCCCATACGGTCATGCTCGGGAGCCTGCTGGCGGGCACCGAGGAATCGCCCGGCGAGATCGAGCTTTTCCAGGGACGCTCGTACAAATCCTACCGCGGCATGGGCTCGCTATCTGCTATGCAGCAGGGCGCCGCCGACCGCTATTTCCAGGACTCCTCGGTGCATGCCGACAAGCTCGTTCCCGAGGGCGTCGAGGGCCGGGTGCCTTACAAGGGTCCGGTGGTGCGCGTGATCGAGCAGCTCATGGGTGGAGTGCGCGCGAGCATGGGCTACTGCGGCTGCGAGGACATCGACGCGATGCGCACCCGGGTGCAGTTCGTGGAGATCACCTCCGCCGGGATGCGCGAATCCCACGTCCACGACGTGCAGATCGTCAAAGAAGCTCCCAACTACCAGATCGGGGACTGAGCGCAGCCTCGTGCACGACAAGATCCTCATCCTCGATTTCGGCGCGCAGTATTCGCAGCTGATCGCGCGCCGGGTCCGGGAAGCGAAAGTTTATTGCGAGCTGCACCCCTTCGACGTCGACGAAGGCTTCATCCGGGAGTTCGCTCCGCGCGGGGTGATCCTGTCCGGCGGTCCCGCCTCGGTCTACGAGGACGCCACGCCGAAAGCGCCCGATGCCGTGTTCAAGCTGGGCGTGCCGGTTCTGGGCATCTGCTACGGCATGCAGACCATGGCGGCGCAACTGGGCGGCGGCGTCGAAAATTCCAAAGTGCGCGAATTCGGCTACGCCGAGGTGCGCGCGCGCGGACATTCGAAGCTGCTCGACGGCATCCAGGACCGCGTCAACGGCGAGCGGCACGGCCTGCTCGACGTGTGGATGAGTCACGGCGACAAGGTCACCGCGCTCCCCGCCGGCTTCAAGGTCATCGCCAGCAACGACTCGACTCCGATCGCGGGAATGGCGGACGAATCGCGCGGCTTCTATGGTGTCCAGTTCCATCCCGAGGTGACGCACACGCGCCAGGGCGGGGCGATCCTCGAGCGCTTCGTCCACAAGATCTGCGGCTGCGGCGACGACTGGAACATGCCCGACTACGTGGCCGAAGCGGTCGAGAAGGTGCGCCGCGCGGTCGGTGATGAGGAAGTTCTTCTGGGGCTTTCGGGCGGCGTGGATTCCGCCGTCGCCGCTGCCCTCATCCATCGCGCGATCGGCGACCGGCTCACCTGCGTTTTCGTGGACACGGGCCTGCTCCGCCTGAACGAGGCGGGACAGGTGATGGACACCTTCTCGAAGCACCTCGGGGTCAAGGTGGATCTGGTCGACGCTTCGGCCCGCTTTCTTTCCGCGCTCGCGGGTGTCGCCGATCCCGAGGCGAAGCGCAAAGTCATCGGTCGCGAGTTCGTCGAGGTGTTTCAGGCGGAGGCGAAGAAATTCCGGAACGTGAAATGGCTCGCTCAAGGGACCATCTATCCGGATGTGATCGAGTCGGCCGGCGCGAAGACCAAGAAGGCGCACACCATCAAGTCGCACCACAACGTGGGCGGCCTGCCGGAGACGCTGCACTTGAAGCTTCTCGAGCCGCTGCGGGATCTGTTCAAGGACGAAGTGCGCGAGCTGGGGCTGGCGCTCGGCCTGCCGCGGGAGATGGTTTTCCGCCATCCGTTTCCCGGCCCTGGCCTGGGCGTGCGCATCCTGGGCGAGGTGAAGCGCGAGCACGCGGACCTGCTGCGCCGCGCCGACGCGATATTCATCGAGGAGCTGCGCGCGGCAGACTGGTACGACAAGGTCGCCCAGGCCTTCGCGGTGTTCCTGCCGGTGAAATCGGTAGGCGTGATGGGCGACGGGCGTACCTACGAGTACGTGATCGCGCTGCGCGCGGTGCAGACGACGGACTTCATGACCGCCCACTGGGCTCCGCTGCCCCACGAGCTGCTCGGAAAGGTCTCCGGCCGCATCATCAACGAAGTGCGGGGGATCAACCGGGTCGTATACGACATCTCGGGCAAGCCGCCGGCGACCATCGAATGGGAATGAACGCCGAAATCGACACGGCGATGATGCGCGAAGCGCTGCACCTCGCCACTCGGGCGGCGGCGCAGGGCGAGGTGCCCGTGGGGGCGGTGGTGGTGAAGGACGGCAGGATCATCGGACGCGGCTACAACGCTCCGATCCTCGCGACCGATCCGACCGCGCACGCGGAGATACAGGCGCTGCGCGAGGCGGGGAGAGCGCTCGAGAACTACCGTCTCGGCGGCTGCACGCTGTACGTCACCCTCGAGCCCTGCGCGATGTGCGCCGGGGCGATCATGCACGCGCGCATCGCGCGCCTCGTGTATGGAGCAGCAGATCCCAAGACCGGTGCCTGCGGCGGCGTGGTGAACCTCTTCGCCGAAAGCAGGCTGAACCACCACACCGAGGTCACGGGCGGTGTTCTCGCGGCGGAAGCGGGGAAAATGCTGTCGGAGTTCTTCGCTGCGCGGAGAAAGGCGTCGAGTGCCGAGGATTGAAATCTCGATCCCGGAGCAGCGGCTCACGCTCTGGGGTGACGACGGCAGGGCGCTCGAGCGCTATCCGGTTTCGACCGCGCGCAACGGCGCGGGTGAGCGGGAGGGCAGTTTCTGCACGCCGCGAGGCGATCACATCGTGCGCGCAAAAATCGGATCGGGCCAGCCGATCAACACGGTGTTCAGGGGGCGCCGCCCGACAGGGGAGATCTGGACGCCGGAGCTCGGCGAGCGCTTCCCGGGGCGCGACTGGATCCTCACGCGCATCCTGTGGCTGTCGGGCAGCGAGGTGGGCAAGAATCGCCTGGGCAACGTGGATACGATGAGGCGCTATATCTACATCCACGGCAGCCCGGATTCCGTGCCGATGGGCAAGCCGGGGTCGATCGGCTGCATCCGCATGCGCAACCGCGATATCGTGGATCTCTTCGATCGCGTGCCGGCCGGAATACCCGTGGGCATTGCTGGCTAGCCGGTAGCGAGAAATGAGAATTTCGGTCGTCGTTCCGGCGTTCAACGAAGAAGCGCTCATTCCGGCCGCGCTGGGGAGCATTCGCGCCGCGATGGCGGCGTTCGATGCGCGAGGATGGGAATCCGAGCTCGTGGTCTGCGACAACAATTCCACCGATCGGACCGGCGAGCTGGCGCGTGTCGGCGGGGCCAAGGTCGTCTTCGAACCCGTCAATCAGATCGCGCGGGCGCGGAACACGGGAGCGGAGCACGCGCGAGGCGATTGGTTGCTATTCGTCGACGCCGATTCGCGGCCGAGCCGGGACCTTTTCGAGGACGCCGCGGCGGCCATCGCGGGCGGGCGCTGCATGGCCGGCGGAAGCACGGTACGGCTGGACACCGACCGCCGCGATGCAAGGTTTTTTGCGGGCGTATGGAACGCGCTCAGCCGGATCTGCCGATGGGGCGCAGGGTCGTTCGTTTTCTGCGAGGCCGCCGCGTTTCGGGCGATCGGCGGCTTCAGCCCGTTGCTCTACGCGGGGGAGGAGATCGACCTGTTCGGGCGGCTCAAGCGCCTCGCCCGGGACACCGCGCGCACTATCGTAATCCTGCACCGGCATCCCCTCTCGACGAGCGACCGGAAGGTTCGCCTGTACAGCTTCCGCGAGCATCTGGCGTTCGTATTGAAGATGGTCTTTTCGGCGGGCCGCGTGCTGCGCGATCGCGACGCCTGTTTTCCCTGGTACGACGGCCGCAGATAGTTACCGTCTGTTACACTTGCGCCAGCACGCTTCGAATATAGTTTCTCGCATCGTTTCCAGTCCGGGTAAATTTCCAGTGCGTCTCCTGCTTCTGGCCGTCGCCGGCTCGCTCGCTCTTTCCGGCTGCCACGGAAAGACCGACCCGCCCGGCGCCGCCCCGACCGGGGTTACGCCAAAGGCCGGGGACGGCCTGGCCGTCATTCAGTGGGACACGCTGCCCGACCTGACTTACTGGATATTCTACGAGCCCGGCAGCACCGTTGCCGTCGCGACGCCGGAATCCATCGCGATCCGCCGGGCGCTCTCGCCCCGCGTCGTCACCAATCTTGCCAACGGGCTTCAATATGCGTTCGTGATGAACGCGACTCGCGACGACAGCGCGGCCGGCCCGAACTCGCTTCCCGTGTTCGCCACGCCCAGGCTGGCGGGA
>Ga0073909_10000321_pt1 | contig 16491 bp, 24 predicted proteins | sample Coa_R1_6_FD_66439 | JGI IMG/M metagenome (GOLD analysis project Ga0073909, IMG submission 66439) | Surface soil microbial communities from Centralia Pennsylvania, which are recovering from an underground coalmine fire. - Coalmine... | ecosystem: Environmental > Terrestrial > Soil > Unclassified... | reverse complement strand
ACCCGGGCCCAGGGCGCGCCGGACACGGTCATCACCAACGTCGTCGTCCTCGACCACTGGGGCGTCGTCCGGGCCGACGTCGGCCTGCGCGACGGCCGGATCGTCGCCCTCGGGCGGGCCGGCAACCCCGACATCGCCGACGGCGTCCACCCCGACCTGCGCATCGGGCCGGGCACCGACGTCATCGCCGGGGAGGGCAAGATCCTCACCGCCGGGGGTATCGACACCCACGTCCACTTCCTCTCCACCAGCCAGGTCCACGAGGCCCTTGCCACCGGCCTGACCACCCTCGGCGGCGGCGGCACCGGCCCGTCGGAGGGGTCCAAGGCGACGACCGTGACTCCGGGCGCGTGGCACCTGTCGACCGTCCTGCGCGGCCTGGACCACCTGCCGGTCAACGTCCTGCTTCTGGGGAAGGGCAACACGGTCAGTGCCGAAGGGCTGCGCGAGCAGGCGTATGCCGGGGCGTCGGGCTACAAGGTGCACGAGGACTGGGGCTCGACGCCGGCTGCGATCGACGCGGCCCTGCGGGCCGCGGACGAGTTCGGACTGCAGGTGGCGCTGCACAGCGACTCGCTCAACGAGGCCGGCTACGTCGACTCCACGCTGCGGGCGATCGGCGGCCGATCCATCTCGGCCTTCCACGTCGAGGGCGCAGGTGGCGGGCACGCCCCGGACATCCTCACCATCGCCTCGCACCCGAACGTGCTGCCCGGCTCGACCAACCCGACCCTGCCGCACACCGTCAACACGGTGGCCGAGCACCTCGACATGCTCATGGTCTGCCACCACCTCAACCCCTCGGTGCCGGAGGACCTCGCCTTCGCCGAGTCGCGGATCCGGGCGACCACCATCGCGGCCGAGGACATCCTGCACGACATGGGTGCCCTGTCGATGACCTCCTCCGACGCCCAGGCCATGGGCCGGATCGGGGAGGTCATCACCCGCACCTGGCAGGTCGCGCACGTCATGAAGGCACGCCGCGGGTCGCTCGGCGGCGACCTGCCGGCGGACAACCTGCGGGCCCGGCGCTACGTCGCCAAGTACACGATCAACCCTGCTGTCGCCCACGGCATCGACGACGAGGTCGGCTCGGTCGAGACCGGCAAGCTGGCCGACCTGGTCCTGTGGGAGCCGAAGTTCTTCGGGGTTCGCCCGTCGGTCGTCATCAAGTCCGGTGCGATCGTCTGGGCCGCCCTCGGTGACCCGAACGCCTCGATCCCCACCCCGCAACCGGTCCTCATGCGCCCGGCCCTCGTCGGCGACGCGGCGCCCGAGCTGTCGCTGGCCTTCGTGGCACCGGTGGCGATCGCCGACGGGCTGGGTGAGCGGCTCGGGCTCCGGCGCTCGTTGGCCGGGGTCAAGCCGACGCGGCACGTGGGCAAGAAGGACATGGTCAACAACGACGCACTCCCCACCATCGAGATCGACGCCGAGACCTTCGCCGTCACCATCGACGGCGACCTGGTCACCCCTGCGCCGGCGACCGAGCTGCCCTTGGCCCAGCTGTACGCGATGTTCTGATGTCGACGTCGCTCGCGATGCTGTTGCTGGCCGATGCCCGGCTCCCGGTGGGTGGCCACACCCAGTCGGCCGGTCTGGAGCCGGCGGCCCTCTCCGGTATGCCGGTCGCCTCGGTACCTGCCTACGTCGAGGCCCGCCTGCGGACCAGCACCCTCGTCGACGCCGGGTCCGCCGTCGTCGCCCTTCGCTCGCTGCGAGCTGGCGGCGGGGGAGCGGGCGGGTTGTGGGCGGCATACGGCCACTGGGCGGCGCGGACGCCGAGCCAGCACCAGCGGGCCGCCGCCGACCTCGCCGGCCGGGGGTACCTGCGGGTCCTCGACCGGCTCGCGCCGGGGTCCGCGTATGCCGGGTCGGTGCGCCAGCTGCCCTCGGCCGCTAGGCCGTTCGCCATGGCCGCACTCGGCGCCCATCTCGGCCTGGACGCGAGGATGCTGGCGACGGCTATGGTCCACGACGACGTCGCGACCATCACGTCGGCGGCACTAAAGGTCTATCCGCTCGACCCGCTCGAGGCCACCGAATGGACCGTCGCAGCGGGATCGGTCGGTGCCGAGATCGTCGACGCCGTGGCCGACCTCGTTGACCCGCGGCAGATCCCGTGCCCGTCCGCACCACTCGTCGAGGCGTGGGTCGATGACCACTCCCGCTCGAACCGGAGGTTGTTCCGTGCCTGAAACCATTGCTACGCAAGCCGATTCGGCCACTTCGGAGCCTCGGCGGGCGCTTCGTCTGGGCGTGGCCGGACCGGTCGGCACCGGCAAGACCTCGCTCATCGGGCTGATCTGCTCGCGGCTGGGCAGGGATCTGAGCCTCGCTGTCGTGACGAACGACATCTACACCGACGAGGACGCCCGCATGCTCCGGGCCGCCAATGTCCTTGCGCCAGAACGTATTCGGGCGGTTGAAACGGGCGCGTGCCCACACACGGCGATCCGCGACGACGTGACCGCCAACCTGATGGCGGTCGAGGACCTGGAGCGCGACTTCAGCCCGGTCGACATCGTCCTCGTCGAGTCCGGCGGTGACAACCTCACGGCGACCTTCTCACCGGCCCTGGTCGACGCGCAGCTGTTCGTCCTCGACGTCGCCGGCGGAGGAGACGTCGTCCGCAAGGGTGGGCCGGGGATCGCCCGGGCCGACCTGCTGGTCGTCAACAAGACCGACCTCGCCCCGCACGTCGGTGTCGACGCGGTGCGGATGGCCCGCGAAGGTCGCGAGGCTCGACAGGGGCGACCGGTCGTCGCGCTGTCCCGCCATGACGAGGCAGCGGTCGAGGAGCTCCTCGCCTGGGTGCGCTCGACCTTTGCCGAGTTCCGGGCCGAGCGACTCGTCCCGACCGATCCCGGACCGATGGCACCGCACAGCCACGGCCCGGGCGACGAGTCGCACCATCACCACGAGCACGATGTCGTCGCTCATCACTGAGCTGTCGACGCGGACCACCCGGATCCGTGTCGAGTCGGACCGGTCCGGGCAGGCCCGGCTGCACGGCGAGTACGGAGTCATCGCAGCACGTCAGGTGAGCGCCGACGGGGCCGACCTCGAGGCGGCCCTCGTCGCCACGGAGGCCACCCTGCTCGGCGGTGACGACGTCCGGATCGAGGTCACCGTCGGCGCCGGTGTCAGCCTGACCCTGCGCGACATCGCGGCGACGGTCGCCTACGCCGGACACGGCCGGTCCGCGTCCTGGTCCGTCGTCGTGACGGTCGAGCCTGGCGGGTGGCTGGCCTGGGTGACCCAGCCGTTCATCGTCTCCGACGGGGCCGACATCGAGCGCTCCCTTGACATCGACCTCGCCGAGGGAGCCGGCTTGAGGCTCCATGACAGCGTGGTCCTCGGTCGGCACGGACAGGCCGGTGGGCGGCTCCGCTGCCGCACCTACGTGGCATACGACGGGGTGCCGCTGCTCGTCGAGGAGGTGACGTATGCCGGCGGCCCCGCCACGCCGGTCAGTCAGGCCTTCGTACGGGGAGACTCTCGGCGGATCGACACCGACCTGGTCCTGGGTGCTGCCCTGGCCGAGGAGGCGACCGTGGCCGAAGGTCGCAGGGGTGTTCGACATGTCGAACACCCCTGCGACACTCGGCCACTCCACCGAACCACCCTCGACCTGGCCGGCCCCGGCCAGGTGATCCGCACCCTCTCCTGAGGACGACGCGAGGTTGGCAGCTCGGCCACCGTGCCGGCGTCGACGGCGAACCGGCGGGTGACGCCGAACCCGGCAGGCAAGGCTGTCGTCGTCCGCGCGACCGGTTACCGGACGCCCTACCGAACCGTAGGTGCTGTGACCACAACGCCTACGGTTCGGTAACCAGTGGAGTAGCCGGTTCCGGACGCGCCCGACCGGAGCCCGCCAAGCCGATCCAGCCGCCGCCCAGCTCGGCTCCTGCGGACCGGCATCCGTCCTCCGCAGCTGACCGCACGAGGATCAGGCGGGCTGCTCGACCACCTGGCCGGCGTCGACGGCGAACCGGCGGGTGACGCGCACCGCCTCGAGCAGCCGGCGGTCGTGGCTGACGAGGAGCAACGTCCCCGGATAGGAGTCGAGCGCCGACTCCAGCTGCTCGATGGCAGGCAGGTCGAGGTGGTTGGTCGGCTCGTCGAGGACGAGCAGGTTGACTCCGCGCGCCTGGAGCAGGGCGAGCGCGGCCCGGGTGCGTTCGCCGGGGGAGAGGGACGCCGAGGGCCGGGTCACGTGGTCGGCGCGCAGGCCGTACTTGGCGAGCAGCGTCCGGACCTCGGCCGGCGCCAGCGACGCCTCACTGGCAAAGGCGTCCAGAAGCGGTCGGGAGTCCTCGAAGAGCGACCGGGCCTGGTCGACCTCACCGACGACGACCGACGGCCCGAGGGCGGCATACCCCTCGTCCGGCGCGAGCTGCCCGAGGAGGACGGCCAGCAGGGTGGACTTGCCCGAGCCGTTGGGACCGGTGATGGCGACCCGGTCGGCCCAGTCGACCTGCAGGTCGACCGGGCCGAGGGTGAACGCACCACGGTGCACGACGACGCCGCGTGCAGTGGCGACGACTGCCCCGGCCCGTGGTGCGACCGCGATCTCCATCTGCAGCAGCCACTCCTTGCGCGGCTCCTCGACCACCTCCAGCCGCTCGATGGCACGCTCGGTCTGCCGGGCCTTGGCGGCGGTCTTCTCCGACTGCGCCGCCTGGTGGGCCACGATGCTGCGGTCGTTGTCGCGCTTGCTCTTGCGGGCCGTCTTGACGCCCTGGTCGGCCCACGAACGCTGGGTCCTCGCCCGCTGGCTCAACGCACCGAGCCGATCGGCATACGCGTCGTAGTCCTCGCGCGCGTGACGGCGCCGGATCTCGCGCTCGTCGAGGTATGCCGCGTAGCCGCCGCCGAAGGTGTTGACCTGCTGTTGGGCCAGGTCGAGCTCGACGACGCTGGTGACGGTGCGGGTGAGGAACTCGCGGTCGTGGCTGACGACGACGGTACCGACCCGCAGGTCGGTGACGAACCGCTCGAGCCGGGCCAGCCCCTCCAGATCCAGGTCGTTGGTCGGCTCGTCGAGGAGGAAGACGTCGTAGCGGGACAGGAGCAGGGCGGCCAGACCGACGCGGGCCGCCTGGCCACCGGAGAGCGAGGTCATCGAGGCGTCGGTGGCCACCGAGTCCGCGACGTCGGCGAGCACCGCCTCCACCCGGTCGTCCAGATCCGCGCCGCCGAGGTGCAGCCACCGTTCGAGCGCGACGGCATACGCATCCTCAGCGGGCCGGCCCTCGACGAGCGCGCCGTCGGCCATCGCGTGGGCTGCGTCCTCCATCTGGACCTGGGCCGCGGTGACACCCGTCCGGCGTCCGAGGTATGCCGCGACCGTCTCGCCGCGAACCCGCTCCGGCTCCTGGGGGAGGTAGCCGACGACGGCCGAAGAGGGAGACCACTCGACGCGGCCGCCGGCGGGCTGGTCGAGACGGGCGAGCATCCGGAGCAGGGTCGACTTGCCCGAGCCGTTGGCCCCCACGAGACCCACGACGTCGCCGGGGGCGACGACGAGGTCCAGGCCCGCGAAGAGGATGCGGGCGCCGTGGCCCGCCGACAGGCCGCGGGCGACGATGGTGGCGCTCATGCAGGCCGACGTTAGTGCCACCCAGTCCTCAGCCGGCGATCTGCCGGCCGAGGACTGGGTGGCGGTGTCCCGTGGGTCGGGTCAGCAGTCGAGCGACAGGTAGAAGTAGTCGTCGACCATGGCGTTGGAAGTGCTCGAGAGGCCCACCTTGATGGTCGAGCCGTAGCCGTTCTGCCCGTCGGGGGAAGCGTCGACGTTCGACGCCCAGGTCTGGGTGGAGGCGACCGGTGCGCAACCGGTGACCGGGCGGTTGAAGAGGATGTCGTATCGACCGGTCGAGACGTGGGTGACGCTCACGACTCCGGAGGCGCGGCCCTGGTAGATCGACCCGTCGGGAGCGACGTTCACGTACAACGGCGGGACGTAGTAGCCGGCGACGTCGGCGAACAGGTGGGCCGAGCCGTGGACCTTGAGGTTGAACTGGGCGCCGGTTCCGGTCTTCACCGGGAGGGTCACCATGTTGGCGATCGCGGCGCCCGGACCATGGATCAGGTTGAGGATGGAGGCGTTCGGCTCAGCCTGGCCGAAGGCCCAGCCGCTGACGAAGCCGTCGGTGTTCTGGGAGATCGCGCCCACGTTGACCTGGAGCGCCACCGCCGTGCTCGGCACACCGCATCCGGACGACTTGCCACCCTGCGGCACGAGGGCGCCGGCCGCGGTGAAGGCACGCGTCGCGTTGGTCACGACCCCGCCGGCCAGCCGCGTGTCCAGGATGCGACAGGGGTCCAGGGCGACGAACTTCAGCTCCGACCCGGGTGTGGGCGGCGCCGCAGCCAGCGCCGGCGCCATGGTTGCCGGCCGCTCTGCTGCCGCGGCACTCGAGTTCGGGTTGCCACCGTTCCGCGCGCCCACCGCGGCCGTGGCCGTCGTGGCGCAGGCGAGAATGACGGCGGCCGCAGCGACAGTGCGCCCGACCCGGCCCTTCATCGAAGTGTTCATGGCTCTCTCTTCCTACCTCTGGGCTCACCCCGGGTGACCCCGCGGATCCCGAATGGATACCGCTCCACCGGTCTAGGAGTCGCGCGGACAACGCGCTGATACAGATGCCGGCCCCGAGACTGACCCGTTCGGGGGTCCAGGGGCGAACAAGGGCGTGGGACAGGGCGAAACGCCCGGGCGCGGGGGGCGGAGGGACGACGTGAGCGGGCGGCATACGGCCCGATTTGGATCGGCCCCCGAACGTCTGGCACTATTGGACGGTTGCCTGACGCGCGAGACGCACCCATGTGCGGACCGCCGCCCCCGATGGCACCGAGCGAACCACCAGTGGTGGGGCCTCACCTCGGGGAAGCGCAGGCGCCGGTCTCCACCGGCAACCGATCACTCCCGACGGGCTGATGCGCGAGAGCGTATGCCGCCGGGCCGCGGAGCGGGCGCGACACGCCCGACCTCGGGGGTCGGGCGCACGGAGACTGAACGATGGACGGCGAGAAGAGAGACGCACGCGACATGGCGGGACAGAAGATCCGCATCCGCTTGAAGTCGTATGACCACGAGGTCATCGACAACTCGGCGCGCAAGATTGTCGACACGGTGACGCGCGCTGGCGCGACCGTGGTCGGTCCGGTGCCACTGCCGACGGAGAAGAACGTCTTCGTCGTCATTCGGTCGCCCCACAAGTACAAGGACAGCCGCGAGCACTTCGAGATGCGCACCCACAAGCGCCTCATCGACATCATCGACCCGACGCCCAAGGCCGTCGACTCGTTGATGCGCCTCGACCTCCCGGCTGACGTCAACATCGAGATCAAGCTCTGAGGCCTGGATCCATGACGAATACCGCAACCAAGACGACCAAGGGCGTGCTCGGCGAGAAGCTCGGCATGACCCAGGTGTGGGACGCCGACAACCGGCTCATTCCCGTCACCGTCATCAAGGCCGGCCCCTGTGTCGTCACGCAGGTGCGTGGCGCCGAGGCCGACGGGTATGCCGCGGTCCAGATCGCCTACGGCGCGATCGACCCCCGCAAGGTGACCAAGCCGATGACCGGCCACTTCGAGAAGGCCGGCGTGACCCCGCGCCGCCACCTCGTCGAGCTCCGCACCGCCGACGCGGCCGACTACAGCCTCGGCCAGGAGATCACCGTCGAGGCCTTCGAGTCCGGCACGACCGTCGACGTGACGGGCACGACCAAGGGCAAGGGCTTCGCCGGTGTCATGAAGCGACACGGGTTCAAGGGCGTCAGCTCCTCCCACGGCTCCCACAAGAACCACCGCAAGCCCGGCTCGATCGGCGGGTGCTCCACCCCCGGTCGCGTCTTCAAGGGCATGCGGATGGCCGGCCGCATGGGCGGCGAGCGCCAGACCACCCAGAACCTCACCATCCACGCCGTGGACGCCGACAAGGGACTGCTGCTCGTCAAGGGTGCCGTTCCCGGCCCCCGTGGCGCAGTCGTCCTCGTCCGCACGGCAGCGAAGGGAGCGCAGTCCTGATGGCTACCAAGACCGCTGACGTCACCCTGCCCGCCGAGATCTTCGACGTGCAGACCAACGTCCCCCTCATCCACCAGGTCGTCGTCGCGCAGCTCGCCGCGGCACGTCAGGGCACGCACTCCACCAAGACCCGCGGCGAGGTCCGCGGCGGTGGCAAGAAGCCCTACAAGCAGAAGGGCACCGGCCGCGCCCGTCAGGGATCGACCCGTGCGCCGCAGTTCGCCGGCGGTGGCGTCGTCCACGGCCCGCAGCCGCGTAACTACGCCCAGCGGACCCCCAAGAAGATGAAGGCCGCCGCCCTGCGCGGGGCCCTCTCCGACCGGGCCCGTCACGGCCGCATCCACGTCGTCCCGTCCCTCGTGACCGCTGACGCCCCGTCCACCAAGGACGCCGCCCAGCTCCTCGCCGGGATCACCGAGCGCAAGAACCTGCTCGTCGTGCTCGACCGCAGCGACATCGTCTCGATGAAGTCGGTCCGCAACCTGGACAACGTCCACGTGCTCGCGGTCGACCAGCTCAACACCTACGACGTGCTGTGCGCCGACGACGTCGTCTTCACCCAGGCCGCCTTCGAGACCTTCGTCGCGGGCCCGGTCAAGGGTTCGGACGTCGTCGCGTTCTCGGGTCCGGCTGAGGTCATCGACGTCGAGGTCACCGAGGCACCCGCCGCCGAGCTGCCCGAGCTGCCCGAAGGTGCGGTCGCCGCGCTCGAGGACGGGTCGGCTCCCGAGGGCTACACCGTCAAGGGCAACGCCGACTCCGGCCTGTACCACGAGCCCGAGGGCCGCTGGTACGACGCGACCGTCGCCGAGTTCTGGTTCACGTCGGCCGCGGACGCCGAGGCCGCCGGCTTCAAGAAGGCCGGTTCCCGCGCCAAGAAGGCTGAGTCCGAGGAGGACACCAAGTGAGCAACGTTCACAAGGACCCGCGCGACATCCTGATCGCGCCGGTCGTCTCCGAGAAGAGCTACGGGCTGCTCGACGAGGGCAAGTACACCTTCGTCGTCGACCCGCGGGCCAACAAGACCGAGATCAAGATCGCCGTCGAGAAGATCTTCGGCGTCAAGGTCGACAAGGTCCACACGCTCAACCGCCAGGGCAAGGCCCGCCGGACCCGTTTCGGGCTGGGCAAGCGCAAGGACACCAAGCGCGCGATCGTCTCCCTCCGCGAGGGCTCGATCGACATCTTCGGCAGCGCCGGCGTCTGAAGGATCTGAGGAAGAGAAACAGACATGGGTATCCGTAAGTACAAGCCGACGACGCCGGGACGGCGTGGATCGAGCGTGGCTGACTTCGTCGAGGTCACCCGCTCCACCCCCGAGAAGTCCCTCGTCCGTCCGCTCTCCAAGAGCGGTGGCCGCAACTCCAGCGGCCGCATCACGACCCGTCACATCGGTGGTGGCCACAAGCGCGCCTACCGGGTGATCGACTTCCGTCGCCACGACAAGGACGGCGTGCCGGCCAAGGTCGCGCACATCGAGTACGACCCGAACCGCACGGCTCGGATCGCGCTCCTGCACTACGCCGACGGTGAGAAGCGCTACATCCTGGCCCCCAAGGGCCTGGAGCAGGGCGCCAACATCGAGAACGGCGCCGGTGCCGACATCAAGCCCGGCAACAGCCTGCCGCTGCGCAACATCCCGACCGGTACGGTCATCCACGCCGTCGAGCTGCGGCCCGGTGGCGGTGCCAAGATCGCCCGTTCCGCCGGTGTCCGCGTCCAGCTCGTCGCCAAGGACGGTGCCTTCGCCCAGCTGCGTATGCCGTCCGGTGAGATCCGCAACGTCGACGCGCGCTGCCGCGCCACCGTCGGCGAGGTCGGCAACGCCGAGCAGTCCAACATCAACTGGGGCAAGGCCGGCCGGATGCGGTGGAAGGGCAAGCGCCCGACCGTCCGCGGTGTCGCGATGAACCCGGTCGACCACCCGCACGGTGGTGGTGAGGGCAAGACCTCCGGTGGTCGTCACCCGGTCAGCCCGTGGGGCCAGGCCGAGGGCCGAACCCGCCATCCCAACAAGGCGAGCAACAAGATGATCGTGCGCCGCCGCCGTTCCGGCAAGAAGCGCTGATAGGAGCCTCTCGAAATGCCTCGTAGCCTCAAGAAGGGCCCCTTCATCGACGACCACCTTCAGAAGAAGGTGGACGCCCAGAACGAAACGGGTTCCAAGAACGTCATCAAGACCTGGTCGCGTCGTTCGGTCATCAGCCCGGACATGCTCGGCCACACCTTTGCCGTGCACAACGGCAACAAGCACATCCCGGTCTTCGTGACCGAGTCGATGGTCGGCCACAAGCTGGGCGAGTTCAGCCCGACGCGCACCTTCAAGGGTCACGTCAAGGAAGACAAGAAGGGGCGTCGTCGCTGATGGCCACCAACAACACGACCGCTGAGGTGTCGGTGCTCGAGGCCAAGGCCTCGGCGCGGCACGTCCGGGTCACCCCCCAGAAGGCCCGGCGGATCATCGACCTCATCCGCGGCAAGCAGGCCGTCGAGGCCGTGACCACGCTGCGCTTCGCGCCGCAGGCCGCGTCCGAGCCGATCCTCAAGGTCGTCGAGTCCGCGATCGCCAATGCGCGGGTCAAGGCCGACAAGACTGCCGAGTCCTTCGACGAGCGTGACCTGGTCATCACCCAGGCCTTCGTCGACGAGGGCCCGACCATGAAGCGTTTCCGTCCGCGGGCCCAGGGCCGCGCGGCACGAATCAACAAGCGGACCAGCCACATCACCGTGGTGGTCACGCCCCAGGAGAAGAAGACGGGAGGCAACCGCTGATGGGACAGAAGGTCAACCCCCACGGCTTCCGTCTCGGTATCACGACGGAGCACCAGAGCCGTTGGTTCGCCGACTCCACCAAGGTGGGTCAGCGCTACCGCGACTACGTCAAGGAAGACGTCGCGATCCGCAAGCTCATGTCCGAGGGCATGGACCGGGCCGGCATCGCCCGCGTCGAGATCGAGCGCACCCGTGACCGGGTCCGGGTGGACATCCACACGGCCCGTCCCGGCATCGTCATCGGCCGTCGCGGCGCCGAGGCCGACCGGATCCGTGGCGAGCTCGAGAAGCTCACCGGCAAGCAGGTCCAGCTGAACATCCTCGAGGTCAAGAACCCCGAGATCGAGGCCCAGCTGGTTGCCCAGGGCATCGCCGAGCAGCTGTCGGCCCGCGTGTCGTTCCGTCGCGCCATGCGCAAGGGCATGCAGTCCGCCACCCGCGCCGGCGCCAAGGGCATCCGGGTCCAGGTCTCCGGTCGTCTCGGCGGCGCCGAGATGAGCCGCACCGAGTTCTACCGCGAGGGTCGCGTGCCGCTGCACACCCTTCGCGCGAACATCGACTACGGCTTCTACGAGGCCAAGACGACGTTCGGCCGGATCGGTGTCAAGGTCTGGATCTATAAGGGCGACATGACCTCGCGTGAGTTCGCCCAGCAGCAGGCCACCGCGCCGCGTCAGGGCCGTGGCCCGCGTCGCGACGGTGCCGACCGTCCGGCCCGTGCCCGTCGCCCCGAGCGCGACGGCGGCACCTCGACCGAAGCCACGTCCGCTCCCGTGGAGGCCGCTCCGGTGGCCGCCGCGACGAGCACCGAAGGAGGCGACGCCTGATGTTGATCCCGCGTCGTGTCAAGCACCGCAAGCAGCACCACCCGGGTCGCTCGGGCGCTGCCAAGGGCGGCACCAAGATCAGCTTCGGTGACTACGGCATCCAGGCCCTGGAGCCGGCATACGTCACCAACCGACAGATCGAGTCCGCGCGTATCGCGATGACCCGTTACATCAAGCGTGGCGGCAAGGTGTGGATCAACATCTACCCCGACCGCCCGCTGACCAAGAAGCCCGCTGAGACCCGCATGGGCTCCGGTAAGGGTTCGCCCGAGTGGTGGATCGCCAACGTCAAGCCGGGTCGTGTGATGTTCGAGCTCTCCGGGGTCCCGGAGGACGTTGCGCGCGAGGCGATGCGCCTGGCGATGCACAAGCTCCCGATGAAGTGCCGCTTCGTCCGGCGCGAAGGTGGTGACTTCTGATGGCAGTCGGTTCCAAGGACCTGGCTTCCGCCGAGCTGCGTGGCTTTGACGACGACCGTCTGGTCGACGAGCTCCGCAAGGCCAAGGAGGAGCTCTTCAACCTGCGCTTCCAGTCGGCCACCGGCCAGCTGGACAACCACGGTCGGCTCCGTGCGGTCCGCAAGGACATCGCCCGGATCTACACCGAGATGCGTGAGCGCGAGCTCGGCATCGGCGCCGCCCCGGCGAAGGGCGACGACAAGTGAGTGAGAACGTGAAGGACGAAACCGTGGCCGAGCAGGCTTCGCACGATCGCAACGACCGCAAGACCCGTCAGGGCTATGTGGTCAGCGACAAGATGGACAAGACCGTGGTGGTCGAGGTCGAGGACCGCGTCAAGCACGCGCTCTACGGCAAGGTCATCCGGCGCTCCAGCAAGGTCAAGGCGCACGACGAGCAGAACACTGCCGGCGTCGGTGACCGCGTCCTGATCATGGAGACCCGCCCGCTCAGCGCCACCAAGCGCTGGCGTCTGGTGGAGATCCTCGAGAAGGCCAAGTAATTCCGGTTCGGCAAGGCTCCGCGGCAGCGCCCGGAGAACCGGCACGACATTTAGGAGATAAGAAGTGATCCAGCAGGAGTCGCGACTGCGTGTCGCCGACAACACCGGTGCCAAGGAGATCTTGTGCATCCGTGTTCTCGGTGGCTCGGGTCGACGGTATGCCGGTATCGGCGACACGATCGTCGCCACGGTGAAGGACGCCATCCCCGGCGGCAACGTCAAGAAGGGCGACGTCGTCAAGGCGGTCATCGTGCGCACGACGAAGGAACGTCGCCGTCCCGATGGCAGCTACATCAAGTTCGACGAGAACGCCGCAGTGATCCTCAAGGGCGACGGTGACCCCCGGGGCACCCGCATCTTCGGCCCGGTGGGCCGCGAGCTGCGCGACAAGAAGTTCATGAAGATCATCTCGCTGGCGCCGGAGGTGCTCTGACTCATGGCGACCAAGGCAACGAAGATGAAGATCAAGAAGGGCGACACCGTCCAGGTCCTCAGTGGGTCCAGCAAGGGCACCACGGGCAAGGTCATCGCCGTCTACACCGAGACCCAGCGCGTCCTCGTCGAGGGCGTCAACCGGGTCACCCGGCACACCAAGGCCGGCCAGTCCGCCCGCGGTACCCGCACCGGTGGTCTGGTTGTCCAGGAGGCCCCGATCCACGTGAGCAACGTGGCGGTCGTGGACCCTTCGGACAAGAAGCCCACCCGTATCAAGACCAAGGTCGAGACGCATCAGCGAGATGGCAAGACCAAGACGTTGCGCACCCGCATCGGCGCGCGCACCGGTAAGGACCTGTGATGACTGACGTTGCCACCACCAGCAGCCCCCGCCTCAAGCAGCGGTATGCCGAGGAGATCAAGTCCTCGATGCAGGACCAGTTCGCCTACGCGAACCCCATGCAGATCCCCGGCGTCGTCAAGGTCATCGTCAACATGGGTGTCGGCGAGGCCGCTCGCGACTCCAAGCTGATCGACGGTGCGATCAAGGACCTGACCGCCATCACGGGCCAGAAGCCCCTCGTCACCAAGGCCCGCAAGTCCATCGCCCAGTTCAAGCTGCGTGAGGGCATGCCGATCGGCACCCACGCGACGCTGCGCGGCGACCGGATGTGGGAGTTCCTCGACCGGCTCATCTCGGTCGCGCTGCCCCGCATCCGCGACTTCCGCGGTCTGTCGCCGAAGCAGTTCGACGGCAACGGCAACTACACCTTCGGTCTCAACGAGCAGTCGATGTTCCACGAGATCGACCAGGACCGCATCGACCGGGTCCGCGGCATGGACATCACCGTGGTGACGACGGCCAAGACCGACGACGAGGGCCGGGCGCTGCTCAAGGCTCTCGGCTTCCCCTTCAAGGAGAACTGACATGGCCAAGACCGCACTGGTCAACAAGGCTGCCAAGACCCCGAAGTTCAAGGTCCGTGGCTACACGCGCTGCCAGCGCTGCGGCCGTCCGCACTCGGTCTACCGCAAGTTCGGCCTGTGCCGGATCTGCCTGCGGGAGATGGCCCACCGCGGCGAGCTCCCCGGCGTGACCAAGAGCAGCTGGTAGTCACCGCCCGGTGACCCACCGCCGGCCAGGCGACTGACCGGCATACGAGCAAGACCCAAAACCATCTACATCGCAGGTCGCCCGCAACGCGGGGGAAACCACGGTGAGGGAGGGCGGAGAAGCCCATGACCATGACAGACCCGATTGCGGACATGTTGACCCGCGTCCGGAACGCCAACTCGGCGCACCACGACACCGTCAGCATGCCGTTTTCCAAGCTCAAGAGCCACATCGCGGAGATCCTCGAGGCCGAGGGTTACATCGCGAACTGGACCGTCGAGGACGCCGAGGTCGGCAAGACCCTGACGATCAACCTCAAGTACGGGCCCAACCGGGAGCGTTCCATCGCCGGCGTCCGCCGCGTGAGCAAGCCCGGTCTGCGTGTCTACGCCAAGTCCACGAGCCTGCCCAAGGTGCTCGGTGGCCTCGGCGTGGCCATCCTGTCCACGTCGTCCGGCCTGCTCACCGATCGTCAGGCCGCTAGCAAGGGTGTAGGTGGGGAAGTCCTCGCCTACATCTGGTGAGGGGCTGACATGTCGCGAATCGGACGTCTTCCCGTCGCCGTTCCCACCGGCGTCGACGTGACCATCGACGGCCAGACCGTCAAGGTCAAGGGCCCCAAGGGCGAGCTCAGCCACATCGTGGCCGAGCCGATCAGCGTGGAGCGGGACGAGGATGGCCTCAAGGTCACCCGGCCCGACGACGAGCGCACCAACCGCTCGCTCCACGGCCTGACCCGCACGCTCATCAACAACATGGTCCTCGGTGTCACCGACGGCTATGAGAAGAAGATGGAGATCTACGGCACCGGTTACCGCGTCCTCGCGCGCGGCACCGACCTGGAGTTCGCTCTGGGCTACAGCCACCCGATCACCGTCAAGGCTCCGGCCGGCATCACCTTCGCCGTCGAGAACCAGACCCGCTTCGCGGTCCAGGGCATCGACAAGCAGCTGGTGGGTGAGGTCGCGGCCAACATCCGCAAGCTCCGCAAGCCCGACCCGTACAAGGGCAAGGGCGTGCGCTACGCCGGCGAGCAGATCCGCCGCAAGGTCGGAAAGGCTGGTAAGAAGTAATGGCTCTCATCATCAAGCGTGCCAAGGGCAAGTCCGCCGCCCGCGGCCGTCGCCACGCGCGCGTCCGCAAGTTCGTCTCGGGCACCGCGGTCCGTCCGCGCCTTGTCGTGTCGCGCTCGTCGCGCCACGTGTTCGCCCAGATCGTCGACGACACGGTCGGCAAGACCGTCGCGTCCGCCTCGACCATGGAGGCCGACCTGCGTTCGTTCGAGGGTGACAAGACCGCCAAGGCCAAGAAGGTCGGCGAGCTGCTCGCCGAGCGGGCCAAGGGCGCGGGCGTCGAGGCGGTCGTCTTCGACCGTGGTGGCAACAAGTACCACGGCCGGGTTGCTGCGATCGCCGACGGCGCTCGCGAGGGAGGGCTTTCGCTGTGAGCTCACCCCACAAAGCAGCTCGCTGCGCTCGCTCCTTCGCGGGGACCCCGAGCAGCCTCCAGATTTGTATGCCGCCAGAGAAAAGGAACATCTGATGCCCGGACCCCAGCGTCGAGGCACCGGTCCCGCCCAGGGCGGTGACCAGTCCACCGAGCGTGGCGACCGTCGCGGACGTGACGACCGTCGCGGCGACCGTCGTGAGCAGGCCGCGGAGAAGAGCGCCTACCTCGAGCGTGTCGTGACCATCAACCGTGTCGCCAAGGTCGTCAAGGGTGGTCGTCGCTTCAGCTTCACTGCCCTCGTCGTCGTCGGTGACGGTGACGGCACCGTGGGTGTCGGCTACGGCAAGGCCAAGGAGGTGCCCGCGGCGATCGCCAAGGGTGTCGAGGAGGCCAAGAAGCAGTTCTTCAAGGTCCCCCGCATCCAGGGCTCCATCCCGCACCCGGTGCAGGGTGAGGCCGCTGCTGGCGTCGTCATGCTCCGCCCGGCGTCCCCCGGTACCGGTGTCATCGCCGGTGGCCCGGTTCGCGCCGTCCTGGAGTGCGCCGGCGTCCACGATGTCCTGTCCAAGAGCCTCGGCTCGGACAACGCCATCAACATCGTCCACGCGACGGTCGCGGCCCTGAAGGGTCTCGAGCGTCCCGAGGAGGTCGCGGCCCGTCGTGGCAAGCCGGTCGACGAGGTCGCCCCCGCGGCGATGCTCCGCGCCCAGGCTGCCGGGATCGCCGCGGCCGCTGCAGGAGCTGGTCACTGATGGCACGCCTGAAGGTGACCCAGATCCGTTCCGAGATCGGTGGCAAGCAGAACCAGCGTGACACGCTGCGCAGCCTCGGTCTGAAGCGCATTGGCGACGTCGTCGTCAAGGAGGACCGTCCCGAGATCCGCGGGATGGTCAAGAC
>Ga0073909_10000320_pt1 | contig 16522 bp, 12 predicted proteins | sample Coa_R1_6_FD_66439 | JGI IMG/M metagenome (GOLD analysis project Ga0073909, IMG submission 66439) | Surface soil microbial communities from Centralia Pennsylvania, which are recovering from an underground coalmine fire. - Coalmine... | ecosystem: Environmental > Terrestrial > Soil > Unclassified... | reverse complement strand
GGCGAGCGTGAAATGCGGCGGAAGGCGCATGCCCAGGCCGAAAGGATGCGTTGCGTAGTACTCAAATTGCCACCCCGAAAAAAACACCCAGTCGTCGAATACCTTGGGGTTCTCCAGGAACGGCCAGTACAGGCCGCAGGCGAGCGCGGCGATCAGGACGCCGGCACAGCCGAGCGGAAAGCGCTTGGCGAGGGATTTGAGCATAAAAAAAAAGGTACCCCGAAGGGTACCTTTTTTGTCGAGCTAAGTTGCAATTAGCCGCGGCAGGAACCCGGCAGGAACTTCGGGTTCAGGTTGGTGCCATCAATCGTCGAACCGCAGCGCCATGCAAACACGGTCGTCCCGCCCACGTCGGCCTTCGTCAGCATCGTGGTGGCGTCCTTCATCGGAGCCAGGGTGACGATCGCGCCGTTGATGCCCGCGCTCGCCGCAAAGCCCTGGATCGCCACCTTGACCAAGCCGTCAACGGTCGTATCGATGGTGGCAACGTACTTCGAGGCTCCGCCCGGTGTCCCGGTCGTCACTTCGCAACCCCACCCACCAGCCGACTGAGTGGCGCTGTTGCCGCTTTGGTAGATCTCGGTCACCGAAGTACGGCACGCACTGGCGGCCAGAATCACTTCGGAGATCTTCGCCCGGTTGCTGTAGTCCTGGTACGCGGGGAGTGCGACCGCGGCCAGAATGCCGATGATCGCAACCACGATCATCAACTCGATCAAGGTAAAGCCCTTCTGCAACGTTCTCATGGATTTCTCCTTGCTGTGTGACGCCAAATTGGCGTTGCGTGCTTGATAGAGCAAGCGGCATGCCTGCCATCATCTAATGCGTATCGTATTGTAATTAAGAGAATTTCTACACACCCCCTCACAATCTGAGAAGGATGACCGGTCCCGGTCTTCCCGGCCTGCGGCATAGAGTGACGCTGCGCGTCACCCCTCGGATCGGGTGCGGACGGCCAAGTATCGGCACCTGGATTTCTCGCGCTCGGGAGCGAGGATTTTCCACGGCTGAGGTATTCTCGCACCGGACCGGACCAAGGCCAAACAGCATCCCATGTGGTTCTACCCGAACAGATTCGACGTTCTCGTGGAGGGCCTGGCGCAACGGATCAGCGCGCGCTTTCCCCCCGTAATCGCCAACGATCCCGAACGGGCGGTCCCCCAGAAGCGCATCGAGGAGATCCTGCGGGAAACCCTCTCGGCAACTCTCCAGGCCGAGCGCGAAACTCACATCGGGTTCCTGCGCAGGATCAGCCTTCGGGGCGCTTTCAGAAGGGCACTGCGGGAGACCGGATACGAAGAGAAATTCGTCGACTTCGCGGCCGATAGATTCATCGAGCAACTGACGCGCAAAGGCGAATAGGGGTCGGAAGACCTCTCGCGACCTCACGGCGAGAATCCCGGGATTTTGGCCTCGTCGACCGCGTCGACCTGCTCCCGGTCGAGAAACTGCTCGGCGTAGCGCAGATAGACTTTCTTGCGCACGAATATGTCGAACAGATCCGGGTCGATGTGCCCGTTCAACTTGAAGTTACCTAGAATCCTGAGCGATTCAGAGAGAGTCTTTCCGGGCTTGTAGGGCCTGTCCTTGGCCGTAAGCGCCTCGAAAATGTCGGCGATCCCCATGACCCTTGCTTGAACTGACATCTGGTCGCGCTTCAGACCGCGCGGGTAGCCCTTGCCGTCCATACGTTCGTGATGCCCTCCGGCATACTCGGGCACGTTGCGCAGATGCGTCGGCCATGGCAGCGCCTCGAGCATCTTGATCGTTGCGACGATGTGATGGTTGATCGTTTCACGTTCCTCCCGGGTGAGGGTGCCGCGGGCGATTGTCAGATTCTTGATCTCGTCGGGAGTGAGAAAGTCCGCGGTATTTCCCGACACGTCGACCCAACGGCGGCCGGTGCCTATCCGGCTGACGCGCTCCTGCGCCTCAGTCGACATGACCTCGCCCCCGACGTTGGCGTGCCGCAGGAACTCACGGTCGCTCTCGATTCCCCCCAGACTTTTCCGGGACTCCTGATCGATAGCTGCAAGCCCCTCCTGCACGGCTGCGGCACTGACCGCGGGCCGGCGCAGTATCTCGAGCTTGCGCTTGAGGGCCTCGATCTCCACGTCGCGTTTCAGCACTTCGAACCGCGTGTCGACGAGACTGATCCGGTCGAAGATCGTTTCCAGCTTGGTCGCCTTGTCCACCACGTGCACCGGGGTCGTTACCTTTCCACAATCGTGCAACAACCCTGCGATCTTCAGCTCATAGCGATCTTTCTCGCTCATCGTGAATTCACGAAGCGGCCCGTCGTTGGTCTGGTTGACGGCTTCGGCCAGCATCATTGTCAGCGCGGGAACCCTCTGGCAATGGCCGCCCGTATATGGAGATTTCTCGTCGATGGCGGCGTTGATGAGGGCAATGAAGGACTCGAACAGCACCTCGAGTTGGTTGATGAGTTGCCGGTTGGTGAGCGCGATGGCCGCCTGGGATGCAAGCGATTCCGCCAGGCGCTGGTCCGAGGGCCCAAAAGACGCGATGTCGTCCGTCCCAGGGTCCACGCGGTTGATCAGCTGGAGCACCCCGATGATTTCGCCTTCGTGGTTCCTCATCGGGACGGTGAGAAATGCCTTGGACCGATACCCCGTCTTCTTGTCGAAATTGCGCGTCCCCGAAAAGTCGAAGCCCTCCTCCGTGTATGCGTCGGAAATGTTCACCGTCTTGCCGGTCAAGGCGGCGTAGGCGGCGACCATCTGGTTGTTCGGCTTGCCGTCCTTCCCGTAGAGGTGTACCGGGTAGAACGGTATCGGATTGCCCGTGGTGCCCCCCATCGCGATGCCGAGCGCCTCGTTGCGCATGATCGCGAACCTGAGCCGGGGCCCTTCATCGGAAGGTTCCAGCGCATACAGGGTACCGCCGGCAGCGCGCGTGATCGTCTTCGCCGCGAGAAGGATCTTCTCGAGCAGGTGATCGATGTTCTTTTCCTGCGACAGCGCAGAACCTATCTCGTTGAGCTGCTCGAGGCGGCGAAACAGATCGTCGTCGGTCTCCAAGATCCCCCCGGGATAGCCGACTGTGGGCTGAACGGCGGTGCGATGCCTTACTTGATGCAGACTGCGCGGACCTGCGGCATGTCGGTGATGCCCTGAAGAACCTTTTCGATTCCATCCATCTTCAGAGTCCGCATGCCCTCTTCCAGGGCTACCGCCAGAATCTCGGCGACACGTGCGTGCTCCTGGATCAGCTTCTTGATGATGTCCGACGCGAGCAGAAGCTCGTGCAGCCCGACGCGCCCCTTGTAGCCCGAATTGCTGCACGCCTCGCAACCCTTGGCCCTGTACAAGGTGAACTGCCCCTTGTCGTTCGCGTAGCTCTTCGCCAGGTCCCGATAGACATGCTCGTAGGCGGATTTCGCGTCCTTCTTGAACGGTCCGGTATTGAGGAGCTCCGAGCAATATTCCTGGAGGACATGCTTCATCTCGTCTCCGCCCGCCGTATAGGGCTGCTTGCATTTGCTGCACAGGCGCTTGGCCAGCCGCTGCGCAAGAATGCCGAGCAGCGCATCTGCGAAGTTGAACGGGTCCATGCCCATGTCCAGAAGGCGGATGATTGACTCCGGCGCGCTGTTGGTGTGCAGGGTCGCGAAAACCAGGTGGCCGGTGAGGGACGCTTCGATGCCCGTCCCGGTCGTTTCCTTGTCGCGCATCTCACCGACCATGATGATGTCCGGGTCGGCGCGGAGAAACGATTTCATGACCGTCGCGAAGTCCAGGCCCGCTTTCTTGTTCACCTGCACCTGGCGCAGGCCCTTCTGCGTGATTTCCACCGGGTCCTCGGCGGTCCAGATCTTGGTGTCCGAGGTGTTCAGAAACCCCAATACGGAGTGCAAGGTCGTCGTCTTACCCGAACCGGTGGGCCCGCAGACGAAGAACAGGCCGTAAGGTTTGCTTACGGTGTCCTTGAGCTTCGGAAGGTTCGAGGGGGACAGGCCCAGCTTGTCGAGCGGTATGGGCTCACCCGCCGCGAGAATACGCATGACCACGTCCTCGACCCCACCTTGCGAGGGGATCGTAGCCACCCGGAGCTCGATGTCGAGCGGACCGAATTTCTTGAACTTGATCTTGCCGTCCTGCGGCTTGCGCTTTTCCGAGATGTCCAAGTCGCACATGATCTTCAGGCGCGCCACGATGGCGTTGCGGTACGAACCCGGCACCTCGATGTACGGGAACAGCGAACCATCCTTCCTGAATCGGATTTCCGTCTTGGCCTTTCCCGGGTAGGGTTCGATGTGGATGTCCGAAGCCCCCTGGTTGTAGGCGTCGATGATGATCTTGTTGACCAGCTTGACCAACTCGTTGTCGGCGGCGGCGTTAACATCGTCATCCCCCGACTCCACCGGACCGTCGTCCTGCTGGAGATCCGAGAGCATGTCGCCGATATCGCCGGTATCGACCGCCTCCGCCCCGTAGAACCCCTTGAGCGTGTCCTTGAACTCCTTCAGGGTCGTAACGCGATAGACGAGCTTGCGGCCCGGGAAGACGTTCTGGACGATGCGCGAGCTCTTGATCCTCTCTGGATCCATGCAGAGGATTACGAGTCCCTCTTTGGAGTCCTCGATCGGCACCCACTGGTTGGAGTCCACGTACTCGCGCTTCAGGTTCTTCAGCAGGTCCATCGGCTTGATGCGGTCCTGCTTGAACGGCTCGTAGGGCACGCCGAAGAACTTCGCGAGGGCCGCCCCGATTGCCGGCAACTTGACCTGGAACTCCGCGGTCAGAACGTCCTCGACATCCACGGCCTTCTTGCGCGCCGAGCGCGCGGCGAGCTCGAATTCGGCGGCCGAGATGACCGCGTCGGCGACGAGAAAGTCGTACTTGGTCTTGAGGACCTGCGGCTTCTGGCGCTGTTTGAGCGCGATGGCGAGGGTCTGGCACAGCTCGGTCACCCCCTCCTCCGCGAGCTGGCCGAAGGGCACACCGGTCTTGTTGTTGATGAGCTGGACTACGCCGACCAGTTCGCCACCGCCCGGCTCTGCCACGGGGGCGACCAGCATCTGCTTGGTGCGGTACCCGGTGCGCTTGTCGACCTCCTGCAGGAACCGCAGGTTCGGGTTGTGGGCTCGCAGCTCGCTCTCGTCGTAGACGTCCCTCAGGTTGAGCATTTTCTTCGAGAGACCGACAAAGCCTGCGATCGAATGCTCCGCGATCGGCAGCTTCAGATCCTTGAACGAGTTGAGTCCCGTCTTGACCTTGGAAACGATGGTCTGCTTGTCCTCGCCCACGGTGTAGATCGTGAGCCGGTCCGCGTTGAACAGGGTACAGATATCCGCGCTCACCTCCAGCATGATCTCGTCCACGTTGCTCGTGGCGTGGATCTTGTTGGTTACGCTCTGAAGGTTTTTCTGGAAATTCAGCCGGCTGTTAACGTCGCCGGCTGCGCCCACGTGCGTCTGGAGTACCGCGCTCATTGGCAATCCACCCTAGTGTTCAGCATCTAGAAAACAGCCTGAGAATCAATTACTTTACCACCGTTCCGGCTCACGTGGCCGGGCGTACTTCACACCCGGCTTCCTGCGGGTTCACTTCCGCCTCGCGTCGCCCCAGAGCCCGCCGGTGAGAACGTACGCTCGGTACCCACGCTGAGCGAGGAGAAACGCCGCCGCGGCACTGCGCCGCTCGCTCTGGCAGTAAAGCACGTACTCCTTTGCCTTGTCCAGGGCGCCAAAGGCGTTGCGGATCTCCGACAACGGAATATTGATCGCACCGGCGAGCTTGTCGTACTGAAACTCCGACGGATAGCGAACATCGATCCATTGGGCGCCGCCGGAAACCTTCGCGCGCGCCTCTTCCGCGGATACCCGTTGCAGCAGCGGCTCGCGCAACAACTCGACGAAATCCCTCTTCGAGAGCTTGAGCAAGGCACCGTCGGTTTTCATCGTCACCGTGGCGTTGCGCTTGACCTCGGAAACCAGAGCCTCCTCGCCGAAAGCGTCCCCGCTTTTCAGCTCGGCGAGGAGCATGGAGACGCCTCCGACCATGCGCTCCACCTTGCAGCGGCCGGTCTCGATAACGAAATAGAAATCGCCCTCCGCACCCTCGCGAATCACGACGTCGCCTTTTTTTGCCTGGATTCGCTCGAAGCGGCGCAGCAGCTCTTCGATATGTGCGGGCGGCAGCTGCGAGAACGCTCCGTACTTCAGGCTGCTGACGCTGAACATCCCGGACATCATCGACCAGTTGGCGAACGAGCTGGCCTCCTTTTCGGTCTTCGCCTTCGGCGAAACGTCGGCCGCCGCGGCCTGATCCCATGTCGCCATGACATCCAGGAGATCGTCGTCGATGCGCATCAGCTCGACCTCGGTGATCGCCTTGGCGCTGGTAAAGACTTCGCCCCGACGCGCGAGCGGGTGTCGCGAGCGATCGGAGCCGCCTACGAGCACCTTCGAGGTGCCGTCGGGATACGTCAGCAGCAGCTCTCCCCGCACGAGATAGACCGCCTGACTGGCGACGCCGCGTACGAGAAACGGATCGGAATCTCTGCCGATCGTCTCCAGCTGACAAAGGCCTGCAAGCTCGCTGAGCCTGGCAACGGGCAACGACCCGATGGGCTCGAATACTCTCAGCGTCTCGACGTCAACTCTTGCGGCGCACATCACCCGTTCCTCGTTTCGGACAGCATCTCGTCCCGCGCTTCCTCTCAGAACTCGAAAACCTGATTGTTCTGGAGCATGCGCGGCCGGTATTGGCCGGCGTCCTCCTCGATCTCCTGCATCGTGAGCTCGATTTCGCCCGGCTTCAGGTGCGTGATGTAGATTTCGGCGCTGCGTTCGAGCTTGGCGAGCTCCTCGGCGAGCATGCTCGGACACAGATGTTTCGAGATGACTGCGAGCTCCCTCTCACGGTTGCAGAACGCGGTCTCGATGATCAGGTACTTTAGATTGGAGATCTTGTTGACGATGGCCCAGAGCGGATCGTTCGTCGTCGTGTCGCCGGTGAATACCAGGCCGCCCTTCCCCGAATCGAGGTGATATCCGATGGCGGGCACGACATGGTTGGCCGGTAGCGCCGAGATCTTGCGCTTCTTCAGCTCCACCGTATCTCCGACCTGGATCTCGCGGTACCGGAGGAAAGGCTGGTCCGGGCTCGGGATCTGGGAAAAATCCGGCCAGATGCTCCAGTTGAATATGTGGTTGCGCAGGATCTCCAGCGTCGCCGGCAAGGCCCAAACCGTCAGCGGTTGATCGCGCATGCCGCCGACCGTGTCCACCATGAAGGGAATGCTCGCGACGTGATCCAGATGCGAGTGAGTAAGGAAGATGTGATCAATGAGGGAGAGCTCCGTGAGGGAGAGGTCTGCCACTCCCGTCCCCGCGTCGACCAGAATGTCGTTGTCGAGGAGCATCGAAGTGGTGCGAAGATGCCGCCCTCCGATGCCTCCGCTGCAACCCAGAATCCTGAGCTTCATGGCTCGGTGCCCGTTGCTATTTCTCGTCGAATACCGTCACGCCGTCCCAGTCTGCGGGCGGGGGATTGCGACGCTTGGCGGCGACCTCCTTGGCATACAGGTGGTACAGAGCGCAGTCCGGATTCATGCGCTGGAGGTTGAGCAGACCGACCTCGACCTGGTCCCACTGCAGGGCGCGGTATTGGCGGAGCGTCTGCTGCCATAGCTTGAGCTCGTCGAGAACCTTTTTCTCGACGTGTGTCTCCAGCCCGATCGGCTCGTAGATCGTGATCGCTTCATCCTTCCCCTTGACCTTGATCTTGTCGATCTCCTTGAAGACCACGTCCTGGACAAGCTTGCGACTCGCTTCTCCGACAAGTATGCCGACGCCGTAGTGCTTCGTCCGGCCCTCCAGCCTCGAGGCGACGTTCACGGCATCGCCCATGGCAGTGTACGCCTTGCGTTGCTTGGATCCCATATCGCCCACCCGCACGCTGCCGGAGTTGACTCCAATGCCGATCTTCAGAGTCGGCCAGCCTCGAGCGGCGAACTTCTGGTTCAGGGTGTCGCACTCGCGCAGCATCTCCATAGCCGCGAGGATACCGCTTCGCGGATGAAACTTGTCCTCGACCGGCGCGTTCCAGAACGCCATGATCGCGTCGCCGATGTACTTGTCCAGCGTGCCGCGGTATTTGCCCCGAATGATGTTGCTCATGTCGGTCAGGTAGTCGTTGATGTACTCGCGCAGGTGCTCGGGACTTAGCGCCTCGGAGATACTGGTGAACCCGCGCACGTCCGAGAAAAGGATCGTGAGCTCGACGTTGCGCGGCTCCATCGTGTACTGCTCCGGGTCCTCGGCCATCTTGTCCACGAGCTCGGGAGGTACATACTGTCCGAAGAGCTCGGTGAACTGCCGCTTGGAGCGAGCTTCGACGAAGTATCCGTACGCCATGTTGACCGTGTACAGGGTCGCGGTCATGAGCACCGAGGCCGCAAGAGGAAGCACCAGGCCCGAATGCGACCACAGCCCCAGGTCGAGCAAGGTGATGAGGGCCATCCCGACGATAGCTGCAGCCGAAGCCCAAAGGGGCGCGAGCAACGGGATCAAGAAGGTGAGCGCGATGCCGCCGATGATGAGCAGGACGACCTCCGCGCCGAGCATGTACGGCGGCTTTTGCTTGAGGTTGCCGTCGAGCATTCCCGCGATCAGATTGGCGTGGATCTCCACCCCCGGATAGACGTTGTCCACCGGCGCGGAGCGAAGATCGAACAGACCGGGAGCGGTAGCCCCGATCAGCGCAATCTTGCCCCGCAGCCTCTCGGGCGCCACCTTGTCCGACCAGATGTCGGAGAACGATATGTATGGGAAGCTGCCCCTCGGACCTCGGTACGGGACCAGCGTCGCGATCTCGTCGTCGACCGGGATCCTGAGGGGCCCGACCTCGAGCCACTCCACGCCCGTGTACCCGCGGGTGACGAAGCGGTCCGGTATGGCATTGATCCTGACCTCCGGCAGCTTGACCGTGTTCGTCTTGGTTCGCGCGGCTTCCTGTATGCCGAGGTACATCCTCACGATCGCCAGGGAGAACGCCTCGTAATACTTGCCCTTGTATTCCGCAAGCATCGGGACTCGGCGTGATACGCCGTCGTCGTCGACCCTGGGGTTGAAGTGCCCGGCGCTGACGGTGGTCGACTGGAACTCGGGCAGGTTTCCCGTATATCCCCGCCAGTCGAGGATCGTAACGCGCCTTCCGCCGAACGTTTCCGCGGGAAGCACGGGCTCGGGAAGGGCGCCGCTCTCGACCGCGTTCTTGTCGCTGTTGAAGTAGTAGCCCAGAATCACCGGCCGCCCGCGAATGAAATCCGCGAATTTCGTGTCGTAGTCGAGCTCGGGGCGCAACTGGACAAGTGCCGACTGGAAAGGGCCGACGTCCTTGAGCCGGGTCTTGCCGAGTCTCTCGAGCGCCGGCAGACCGGAGCTCTCGTCCGGTTCGGAGAACACGACGTCGTACGCGACTATGAGGATGCCGTATTGATCAAACAGCTTTTGGAGGAGCGCGGTTTGCTTGTCGCGGCTCCAGGGCCAACGCCCGAGCGCGCGCGGATCCAGGCTGCGCTCGTCTATGTCGAGGATGACGATGCGGTCATCGACCGAGCCCGGCATGGTGAGGCGCAGCCGGTAGTCATAGATGATGTTGTCGAGCTGGGTGACAAACCTTATCTGGTAGAGCTTGGCCGCGTGCCCAAGAAACAGCAGCGTGACGATGAGTCCAAGCGCAATCCGCACGATGTGCTGCTTCAGGCTTCCTCCCCCGCTTCAGCCCTCAGGGCCAGCTCTCACGCCTTGAGGAAGAATTCCATCTTGACTCCGGCCAGCTCGATCACGTCGTGATCGTTCAACGCGTGGGCCTGGGCGTCGAGCGGCTTGCCGTTCACCACAGGAAAGCTCCCCCCTTCGACGTGAGTGATAAAGAAACCCTGGGGCCTGCGCGTGATGACGGCCACCTGCACTCCAGGTTTGCCGAGCGTCGTAAGCGGTTTGGTCAGATCGAGCTCCTTGCCGGCGTTGGCCCCCGACAGGAGCTGCAGGGCCGCGGATTTTTGCGGGGCGGCGGCCGGCTTGGCCGAGACCGGGGGCATAGTGGTGGCCGGTCCCTGGCCCGCGACGGTATCGCTGAAAGGCTTCGTCACGGGAGGGGCGGCGGCCGCCGGGGCGGCCTGCGCGGGAGCGGGAGCTGGGGCGGCGGCCGGCCCCGGAGCTGGCCTGATCGATCCAGGACGCAGCACCATCGTCTTCTCGAAATCCGCCGCCTTGGCGACGCCGGCGGCGGTTTCGTTCACGTACTTCAGCTTGTACTTGCCCAGCTCGATGATGTCGTTGTTCTGCAGGAAATGCTTCTTGACCGACTGACCGTTGACGACCGTTCCGTTCGTGCTTCCGAGGTCCTCGAGAAACGAGTCTTGCAGGATAGTGACAATGACGGCGTGTTCTCCGCTCACCGCTAGATTGTCGATCTGGATGTCGTTGTGCGGTTTGCGGCCGATGGTGGTCCGTTCCTTGGTCAGATTGATTTCCTTCAGGACCAGGCCGTCCATGCTCAGTATCAGCTTCGCCATAGCAGTATCCCTCTGCTCAACTTACTTAAACCAACTCATCATCTTGCCCCACGGGCCGCGCGGCGCGGGGAAATCCCGCAGCACCCGAACGAGTATTACCGAAATATTGTCCCGGCCACCGTTATCGTTTGCTGTCTGCACCAGATGCTGTGCGCACAGCTTGAGGTTGGAGCTCAGCGTCTGCAGCGCCAAGCCAATATCCTCGTCGCTCACCATATCACAAAGGCCGTCCGAGCAGAGCAGGTAGATATCTCCCGGGTGGATGTCGTGATCGTGGATCTCGGGCTCGACACCCGGGTCGATGCCCAGCGCACGCGTCACGAGGTTCTTGTTCTGCGACTGCTTGGCCTGCTGCGGCGTAATCACCCCGCTGTCAATCTGTTCCTGCAGGAGCGAATGATCCTTCGTGATCTGCTTGAGCTCGTCGCCCCGCATCCGGTACATGCGCGAATCACCGATGTGCGCGACAGTCATCCTGTTGTCGTAGAACAAGGCGACGACCAGTGTCGTTCCCATGCCGGCGTACTGAGGCTGGCTCTGCGCCGCCTGGTAGATCGAAGTATTCGCCTTGGCAATCTGCTCGTGCAGGAGCCGGTGCGCGGTCAACTGACCGCTCGATGCGTCGGTCTCGTAGAGCGCCTGCTTATCCAGGAGCTGCTGCAGCTCGGTGATGATTACCGTCGTCGCCATGCCGCTGGCCACCTCGCCCGCGTTGTACCCTCCCATGCCATCGGCAAGCACCACCAGACCCTTTTCACCGTCCGAGGCGATCGAATCTTCGTTGTGAGCCCGCACCATGCCAGGATCGGTGCAACTCGCGATCTCCAGCGCCCCGGACAAGGTCATGGTGCTCGTCTCGACTCAGAGGCTGATGTCGACCCCGGTGCCGCCCATCGCGGCGCCCGGGCCGCCGAAAGCGGCTCGCAACTCGAAGGCAAACTCCTCACCGGTCTGAAAGCGCTGGTCAGCCTCCTTCGACATCGCCTTGTCGACGAATGCGACGAGCTTCGGGGGAAGAGTCGAGTTGTACTGAAGGATGTCCGGAGCGTGCTCATTCGCGATCTTGTACATGAGTTGCGCCATCGAATCGCCCTCGAAAGGAAGTTTCCCGCAGGCAAGCTGGTACAGACTCACCGCGAGGGAGAACAGGTCGCTGCGGCCGTCGATCTTCTTTCCCTGCAGCTGCTCCGGTGACATGTACGACGGGGTTCCCAGCACCATCCCGGTCTTGGTCTTGGACGAGTCGGTGATCCTGGCGATCCCGAAATCGGTCACCTTGACCACGTCGCTCTCCAGTTCGTACATGACGTTGGCGGGTTTGACGTCCCGGTGGACGACGTTGTGCTTGTGCGCGTACCCCAGGGCGTCGGCTACCCTGGCGACGACCGATACGACCTTGTCCAGCGGGAGGGTGCTACCGGGCTTGGTATACGGGATCAAGTCTTTGCCCTTCAGCAGCTCCATCGCGATATAGCACAGGTCGTGCTCTTCGCCTGCGTCGAAAATGGTCACGATGTTCGGATGACTCAGCCTCCCCGCCGTTTCCGCCTCGCGGAAGAAACGCTCCTTCACCTCCGCCAGCTCGTCCGCTTCGAATTCCTGGGAGAGCGCCATTGTCTTGATGGCCACCACGCGGCCGATCTTCGGGTCCTTGCCCAGGTACACGACGCCCATCGCCCCCTTGCCGAGCTCTTTTTCCACCTGGTAGCGCCCCAGCATCGGCTTCTCGGTCCCGCCGCCCAGCGCCAGGTTGCCGCCCGGATGGGTCGACGCCCCGCCGAGAATGACCGTCTCGGACATGTGCTTCGCGCGCGAGAGCTTGGCTTCGAGGTCCCGGAATTTCGGGTTGTACCCGGCCATGTAGCCAAATACCGCCTCGGCCTTGTTGAACTGGCGCTTGCGCTCGAAGTCCAGGGCGAGGTTGTACAGGTTGTCCATGACCGTGTCGTCCAGGGGCACCTTGCGGAAGTAGTCGAACGCCATGTCGAGCTGGCCCTGGCCCTGGAAGGCCAGGCCGAGCATTCGCGAGTTGGCCGCCGATTGCGCGTCGGAGACTTCCTTGCCGCGCTCGGTGACCATGAAGCGCTTGGTCACGAGGAGCACGTGCCCCACCACCAGAAGCGTGAGAGGGAGCATGAGCTGCAGCCACATCCCCTGGCCGGTCATGAGCACGAAGTGGGTCGCGAGCAGCACCCCGACGATGCCGGCGCTGATCCCCGCACCCAGTCCCGCGGAGAGACGCGGAAGCAAGGCAATCAGGTAAGCCGCAACAAGGAGAAAGACTACTCTCTCGACGATCCATCCCCAGGTAGGCGCGACGAAGAAATGTCCCTGCAGCAGCGAAGAGACCGTGTGCGCGAGAAGCTCGACCGATGGCGTCGTTGCGCTCACCGGCGTGACGAACACGCTGCCGACCCCGGCCGCGGTCGGGCCGATGAGCACGATTTTGTCGCGGTACTTGTCCGCCGGGATCTTGCCGCTCGCGACATCGAAGAACGAATCCTCCGGGATGGCTGGCCTGCCGTCGCGGTCTTTGTAGAAGTACGTATACATCTGCATCTGCGGGTCGGCGCTCACCTTGAAATTGCCGATCTGCAACGCCTCACCGGGGCGGATCTGTATGTCCTTGGCAGTGAGGTTGAGGCTCTTGGCGACCAGCATCGCCGCCACGGACGGGTAGAACTCATCGTAGTAGGTGATCGCGAGCGCCTCGGTGCGGATCGCGCCGTCCACGTCGGGTGCCGAGTTCAGATGCCCCACCGCAGCCGCGGCGGCGCCCAGGCTTTCCACGACGGGGACTTCGACGCCGGTCGTGGAGAGCGGTATGTCGTCGCCCTTGCCCTTGATCGAGAGTGCGTTCTTGCGAACGAACTCGGGAAGAGGCTTGTCGGGCTTTCCGCGGGGCTCGCCGAGCGTAAACAATATCGGCAGCACCACGTTGCCCGCCTTGGCAAAGCTGTCGGCGAGTTTCCTGTCGGTGTTGAGCGTGGCCTCCGCTTCCTGCAGGGTTGCGCCCATTTCGAGGACCTCCGGCGACACCCCGCGCGGCGGCGCATTCGTATCCGTACCCGCCGGAACGATGCGGTGGTAGGTCTCGAGCAGGCGATTGACGTAGGCGAGTCCCGGATCGATCTGTGGCTCGGAGAAAAATACGGTGTAGCCGATGACCTTGGCTTTCGCGCTGGAGAGTCGCTCGATCATCTTCGCGTGGATTTCGCGCGACCAGGGCCAGCGACCGATGTTGTCGATGCTCTGCTTGTCGATCGCGATGACCGCGACTTTGTCGGAAGGTGTGCGCGACGAAGTCCGGACGCCCCAGTCGTATGCGGTGCGTTCCAGGCTCTGGATCAGCTGGGAGCCCCCCGCGAACAAGAGCACGAGCGACACCGCCAGACCGAGGAACCAGTCCTTTTTCCAGAAACCCGCTTTGGTCATCGCTCTCCCGCTTTGTTTTTATTGTTGTTTGGCGAGGGATCTGCCCCCGTTTCGCACTCGCATTCTACGCCACCCGTTTTCTCTGTTTCGGCCAGACCCGACCACGGTCGGTCGGAGCCTCAAACCGTTCTGGAACGCGGTAAGTTACTGAATAAACAGAACCCTAGGCGACATTCTTACAGTGAATGTTGGAACCGTCAAATTCTCCTGACGGCGGCGCGTGAGCGCACAGCGCCCACGGCGGGGCGCAGGGAGCGTGGAATCAGCTGCCGAGGAGGGCGCCGACGGCGAGCCCGTTCTGGGCAACGAGCTCCGAGGCGGAGACTTTCTTGCCTTCTTCGTGCTTCGCCTTGAGGACCTCGATACGCCCGCCCTGCGCGGTGACGAAAAAACTTTGCGGGCCGATCTCCGATATCTCGCCGACCTTGCCTTTCACGGCGCCGAACGTGCGTACGAGATGCTTGCGGCTGTCGAAAATCTGGATTTTCTTGCCGTTCAGGGTGGTCCAGGCTCCCGGGGCGGGATTGCAGCCGCGGATGAGGTTGTACGTGAAATCGACGTGGCTCGCCCAGTTGATCTTCGCCTCAGCGGCGCGGCACCAGCCTTCGTAGCTCGCCTGGCTCTCGTCCTGGACCGTCTCACGGTGCTTGCCGGCCACGACGAGCTCCGCCGCCTCGACCATCGCCTGGACGCCCATCGGGAAGAGCCGGTCGAAATAGACGGTCCCCAACGTGTCGTCGGCGCTGATCGGCGTCTCCTTCTGCAGGATCACTGAACCCTCGTCGAGCCCGTCGTTCGGGCGGAAGATTGTGAGCCCGGTCTTGGTATCGCCCCGGATGATCGGCCAGTTGATCGAGCTCGGGCCCCGGTACTTCGGCAGCAGCGAGGGGTGGTACTGGATCGTGCCCTTCTTCGGGATGTTGACGAACTCCTGCGGCGCGAACTGCAGAACGAAAGCCATGATGCCGATCTCCACGTTCAACGCCTTCATTTCCTGGGTCGCTTCGGAGCCCTTGAGCGACGCGAGCTGGAATACCTTGATGCCTTTCTCCTGGGCCGCGACCTTGAGCACGTCCGCTTTGGCGCCCGCCTTCTCCGGTGCGCAAAAGACGCCCGCGACTTGGTCGCCGCGGGCGAGGAAGGCCTCGAGGACCGCCTTGCCGAAATCCTGCTGTCCGATGATCGCGATTTTCATTACGCTGCCTTCTTCGGGGGCGTGGAGAATGCGCCGGAGCCTTTCAGCGCATTGATCTTGGAGTCGTCATAGCCCAGTACCTGCTTGAGGACCTCGTCGGTGTGCTCGCCGAGCATCGGCGAGCGCGTGATCACCGCGGGCGAGGCCGACAGCTTGATCGGCATTCCGACGTTGTACCACTTGCCGCGCTTGGGATGGTCGAGCTCCACCCACATGTCGCGCCCGCGAACGTGCTCGTCGGTAGCGAGATCCTCGGTGGACATGATGGGGCCGCAGGGAACGTCGAGCGGATTGAGGATCGCCATGAGCTCGCGCTTGGTGTACTTCTCCGCGAACTTGTTGAGCAGCGTCCACACCAGCTGCTGGTTTTTGCGGCGCTCGCCGATGCTCGCCACGCGCGGGTCGGCCGCGAGATCGGGCACGCCTACTTCGGGTCCGATGCGCTTCGCCAGGTCTTCCCACACGGCTTCCTGCACCACGACGTAGAGCCAGTCGTTCGCTCCGTGCGGCTTGCAATGGACGGCGTTGCCGAGCTGCCCGCCGCCTGAGTCGTTGCCCGCGCGCGGCACGTCGCCCATGTTCTGGTAGGTCGGCACCGAGTACTCGGCGAGCGCTTGGCGTGTGAGGCGCTGGTGGTCGCGGAATTTCACACGGCAGAGATTCATTACGCCGTCCATCATCGCCACTTCGACATACTGCCCCTGGCCTGTGCGATCCGCCTGCCGCAGGGCCGCCAGCAGGCCTATGGCCAGATGCAATCCGGTTCCGGAATCGCCGATCTGCGCTCCGGTAACAAACGGGGGGCCGTCGGGAACGCCAGTGGTGCTCATCGCACCACCCATGGCCTGCGCCACATTCTCGTACGCCTTGAAGTCGGAATACGGGCCGCTCGAGCCGAAACCCTTGATCGAACCCATCACGATCTTCGGGTTGAGCTCGTGGATCTTCTCCCAGGTGAAACCGAAACGGTCGAGCACGCCGGGGCCGAAGTTCTCCATGATGATGTGACACTTCTTCAGGAGGTCGACGAACACCGCCTTGCCCTCTGGGCTCTTCATGTTCACCGTGATCGAGCGCTTGTTGCAGTTGAGCATGGTGAAGTAGAGCGAGTCGGCGTTCGGAACGTCGCGCAGCTGGCCGCGGGTCGCGTCGCCCTGCGGGTTCTCGAACTTGATCACGTCCGCGCCCATCCATGCGAGGAGCTGCGAACAGGTCGGGCCGGCCTGGACATGGGTCATGTCCAGGATTCGAACTCCCTTGAGAGCTTCCATTCTGACCTCCAAAAACTCTTCGGCAGATAAAGCCTGCCCGTCCGACCTATTTCTTTTTCGCGTTCGGGTTCAG
>Ga0073909_10000318_pt1 | contig 16546 bp, 8 predicted proteins | sample Coa_R1_6_FD_66439 | JGI IMG/M metagenome (GOLD analysis project Ga0073909, IMG submission 66439) | Surface soil microbial communities from Centralia Pennsylvania, which are recovering from an underground coalmine fire. - Coalmine... | ecosystem: Environmental > Terrestrial > Soil > Unclassified ... | reverse complement strand
CTCGCGGCGACGATGGCGTCGCCGCTCTCCGCGGTGGGCGAGATCGTGGGCACGGCTCCGTACATGGCGCCGGAGCAGATCCGCGGTGAGGCGGTCGATGCGCGCACGGACCTGTTCTCCTTTGGTGTCCTCGTCTACGAGCTGGCGACCGGGAAGCGGCCGTTCGCGGGACCGACGTTCGCCGACGTCAGCTCCTCGATCCTGCGCGACGAGCCGGCAGCGCTCTCCAGCGTTCGCTTCGACCTGCCGCACGAGCTGGAGGGGATCCTCGCTCGCTGTCTCGCCAAGCTGCCCCGCGAGCGCTTCCAGACCGCGCTCGACGTCGCCAACGAGCTGCGCGGGTTGCGGCGTTTGCTCGAGCACGGCGCCACGCCCGCCCCGAGGCCCGCGTCCCATCACGTCGCCTCGATCGCGGTGCTGCCGTTCATGAACCGGAGCGCGAGCGCCGACGACGAGTACTTCTCCGACGGTCTCGCCGACGAGCTCTTGAACATGCTGGCGAAGATCCGCGGGCTGCGGGTGGCGGCGCGAACGTCGGCGTTCCACTTCAAGGGCAAGGACACGACCATCGCCGAGGTCGGCCACGCGCTCAATGTCGCCACGGTGTTGGAGGGCAGCGTGCGCAAGTCCGGCGAGCGCGTGCGCATCTCGGTGCAGCTGGTGAAGGTCGCGGACGGTTTTCACCTCTGGTCCGAGACCTACGATCGCACGCTCGACGACGTGTTCGCGGTGCAGGACGACATCGCCAAGTCGGTGGTGAAGGAGTTGCGCACGACGCTCCTGGGCGAGGAAGCCGACTCGCGAGCGAGCGATGAGACGAAGGCGGAAGTGTCGAGGGCCGCGAAGGGGCGCAGCACCGACCCCGAGGCGCACCGGCTCTTCCTCAAGGCCCGGTTCGTCATCGATCGCTTCACACAGGCGGACACCGCGAAGGCGATCGAGTACCTGAAGCAGGCGGTGGAGCTGGAGCCGCGGTTCGCGCTCGCGTGGTCCGAGCTGGCGCGGGCCTACGGGCGGGAGGCCGGCGTCGAATGGGCGCCGATCGTCGAGGGGATGGCACGGTCCCGTGCGGCGGCCGAGCACTCGCTGGCGCTCGAACCGGACCTCGCCGAAGGCCATGCGTCGTTGATGTGGATCCAGATGAGCTACGACTGGGACTGGAAGGCCGCGGAGGCGTCGATGCAGCGCGCCCTGGAGCTGGCGCCCGGGAACGCGGTCGTGCTGCGCTGGGCCGCGACACTGTCCCATGCCCTCGGCCATCTCGAGCTGGCGATCGGCCACCATCGGCGGGCGATGGAGCTGGACCCTTTGAGCGCGGTCGGCTCGCACGGGCTCGCCCTGGCGCTCCAGGCCGCGGGCCGGCATGCGGAGGCCGAGGCGATGTTCCGCAGGACGCTGGAGCTTGCGCCCCAACGCACGATCACGCACGCCGTCATGGCGCTGACGCTCCTTGCCATGGGCCGCAGCGAGGAAGCACTGGCCGCGGCCGACGCAGAGCCCGAAGCACTGTGGCGACTCTGGGCGCGGGCCATCCTCCAGCATCTGCTGGGAAGGCCGGCAGAGTCGGCGCAGGCACTCCGCGACCTGATCGCGGGCCACGCGGATGGCTCGGCGTTCCAGGTCGCGGAGATCTACGCGGTGCGAGAGGACGCGGACAATGCGTTCGCGTGGCTGGACCGCGCCATCGCGCAGCACGACGGCGGACTCGTCAGCGTCAAGGCCAACCCCTGCCTGCGCTCGCTGCACCGTGATCCGCGGTGGCGGGCGTTCCTGAAGAAGATGGGGTTCGAGGCGGCCTGGCCCCTTGGCCCGCACGGACGGGAAGGAGGCACGAGGGATCGAACATGATCGTCCATCTCATCGACGGCACCTACGAGCTGTTCCGGCACTTCTACGGTGCCCGCAACTACAACAAGGGCAAGGATGCGCCGCTCGGCGGCGTTGCCGGCGTGCTTCACACCGTGCTCGAGATGCTGGAGAAGGACGCGACGCACGTCGGCGTCGCCACCGACCACGTCGTCGAGTCGTTCCGCAACGAGCTCTGGCCCGGCTACAAGACCTCCGAGGGCATGGACCGGGCGCTGCATGCGCAGTTCCACCCGCTCGAAGAGGCGCTGTCGGCGATGGGCGTGGTCGTGTGGCCGATGGTGGAGCTGGAGGCCGACGACGCGCTCGCTTCGGCCGCCCGGCTCGCCGCGGCTGACCCACGTGTCGAGAAGGTCTGCATCTGGACCCCCGACAAGGACCTCGCCCAATGCGTGGACGACGGGCGCGTGGTCCAGGTGGACCGTCGCAGCGGCGCCATCCGGGACGCATCCGGCGTGCGCGAGAAGTTCGGCGTCGACCCCGAGAGGATCCCCGACTATCTCGCCCTGGTCGGCGACTCGTCCGACGGCTACCCGGGCATCGCCGGCATCGGGCCGAAGGGGGCGCAGCGGCTGATCGCACGTCACGGACCGATCGAATCGTTCCCCGACGACGTGCTGGGGACTCGACGCGAGGCTGCGCTGCTCTTCAAACGCCTGGCGACGCTGCGTGCGGACGAGCCACTGTTCACGGACGTGGAGTCGTTGCGCTGGCGCGGCGTCGGACCCGATTTCGACGCCTGGGCCGCTCGCATCGACGACCCGCGACTGGCGCGCCGCGCGCATGCCCTGGATGGCCGCCGCGAGCCCGCCTGATCCAGCAGGTGGTGGATCGGCGGCCAGCATGCCGTGATGCTAGCGCGACGAGGTGCTGCTTCACCGCCGACACTTTGCGTGAGATTCTCGCGACGCCGCTGGCCAATGCCGGCGGCGTGGGGGTGACCGTGCACCAACGAACGTTCGGAAGGACCGGCTGGAGCGTCAGCGAAGTCGGATACGGGATGTGGGGGATGGGCGGTTGGACGGGCTCGAACGACGACGAGTCGATGGCGTCGTTGGAGCTCGCCGTCCAGCTCGGCTGCAACTTCTTCGACACCGCGTGGGCGTACGGCCAGGGGCACAGCGAGCGACTCCTGGGCCAGCTCCTGCGCGCCCGACCGGGCACCCGTCTCTACTGCGCGAGCAAGATCCCACCCAAGAACCTGAAGTGGCCGGCCACCGCGGAGATGCGGCTCGACGACACGTTCCCGCCCGATCACATCCGCGAGTTCGCGGAGAAGACTCTCGAGAACATCGGCGTCGACACGCTCGATCTCCTGCAGTTCCACACCTGGCACGACGCGTGGGCCGACGACGAGCGCTGGCAGCGTGCCGTGGGATCGCTGAAGAGCGAGGGGCTCGTCCGCGCCGTGGGCATCAGCGTCAATCGCTGGCAGCCGGAGAACGGCCTGCGCGCCCTGCGCACCGGCCTCATCGACGCCGTGCAGGTGGTCTACAACATCTTGGACCAGGCTCCCGAGGACGAGCTGTATCCGCTGTGCCGGAAGCTCGGGATCGCGGTGATCGCGCGCGTCCCGTTCGACGAAGGCACGCTGACCGGGACGCTGCGCCTGGACAGCTCGTGGCCCCAGGGCGACTTCCGCAACGTCTACTTCGCCGGCGACAACCTCCGCGCCAGCGTCGAGCGCGCAGAGCGGCTTCGCCCCGACGTCCCCAAAGGGATGACCATGCCCGAGCTGGCGCTCCGCTTCATCCTCGCGAATCCAGACGTCGCCACGATCATCCCCGGGATGCGCAAGCGCGCCAACGTCGAGGCGAACATCGCGGCGAGCGATGGCAGGCGGCTCGATGCAGCGCTGGTGCAGCGGCTGCGTGCGCACCGGTGGGATCGTGGTGCGCTGAAGAATCCGGCGTAGCCACTTCGTCGGCGAGCGTCATGGGGCAAAGTCGCCACGTGGCCGCTGTCTCCCGCCACCCGACTCGGCCTCTACGAGATCCTCGCCCTACTCGGCGCGGGGGGCGCCGGACGCTCAATCAAGATTCCCGGAAGGACGGACAACAACGATACCGACCCTCCCGCATAGCCCCGGCATCCTATTTCCCAGTTCGTGTTCCGTCCTTCTTCAGGGAGGATGCCGATGAACCGCACACCGGCGGGACTGTCCGCCGCACTGTTCGCAGCACTGTTCGCGACCACGTTGATCACAGCAGCACTGTTCGCGGGCTGCGCCTCACACGATTCGCCGACTCCCCCCGCGGCACTTCCCCCCTCTACGGCCGTCCTCGTCAGCGGTGACATCACCGTTCTGACGCCGCCGAGTTCACGGAGGAGTTTGTGACGATGCCTTAGGTGTGGAGTGGCCGCCATCGGGCGGCGATCCCCCGGCGCGCGCCCCTAGGGGCTGCTGCCGCCGCCGCCAACTCCACACCGACACCGCGGGCACAGTTCGTTCACGGCACGCGAATCACCCGCGACAGTGCCACGCGACCGCCGGCCCTGGCGCGCACGAGGTACACGCCGGGCGGCACGGTGCGGCCGCCGCGGTCGAACGCTCCCCAGTTCAGGGTGTGCGTGCCCGCCGGCATCCAGGCATCGAGCAGGTCGGCGACACGTCGGCCGTCGGCGCCGAAGACTTGGATGCTCACGATGTCGTCGCGAACGAGATCGAGCGCGAACGCCGTCTGTCCACGGGAGGGATTGCCGAGCGGAGCGATCCTGAATGCCCGGGGCAGGGGCTCCGAATCCTCCCGCAAGGCGGTCCCGCCGCGCTGGACGTTGATGTTCACGGACGCGACGTTCAGGCTCTTCTTGCCACACGAACGATCCTGCACGGTGAGCGTCGCGAAGTACCCGCTCGATCCGCTCGCGCCCTTGTACCTGTGCGAGATCGTCGGCGTGCCCTGCGTCACGGGATCCGTGCCATCGCCGAAGTCGAACGTGTAGGCGGCGACCGCGTCACCCGCGTCGCGATCGGTCGAGGTCGAGCCGTCGAACTTCACCGTGAGCGGCGCCTTGCCCTGCGTCGGCGTTGCCGAGAGACCGGCCGTGGGCGGCTGGTCCGCGGCACAGCGGCAGGCCGCGTTGCCGGCCAGCGTGTAGCTGCCGTTCACCGTGATGTCCGAGGCGTTGTTCTGCGACTTCTGTCCGGCATCGGGGCGGGCGAGGTACGTCCTCACGTTCAAGTCCGCGAGGCTGTTACCGGCGCCCGTCGGCGTGCCGTCCAGCTTGTTGTCGGCGAGCCGGATCGTCATCACGCCCGAGGCCAGGTCGAAGCTCCCGAAGTCGGCGCTGCCGAGCGGGGTCGGCGTGTTGGCGTTGGGCGGTGGCACGCTGCCGTCGAGGGGCAGCGCCGGCCCGAAGTCGCCGTAGACGAAGCTCGCGATGCCCGACGCGTCGGTCTTCATCGCCACGAACCGGCGATCGCTGCCGTCGGCCGCCAGCGACTTGCGGTTCCAGAGGATGTACCACTGACTGCTCGGCGGGAGCGCGCCGGCGGATGGCATCATCTGCAGGGTGAACGTGACCTGGTTCGCGTTCGGCCCCGCGTACGGCTCCGCGAGCGACAGCGCGCGGATGTTGACGCTGGGATCGGGAGGCAGGTTCTGTCCCGAATCGTTGTCCGACCCATCCGGGTTCAGGTCGCTGACGGCCAATACACCGGGCGCGGCGCACGGGCTCGCGACCGGGGTGCTCTCGGGCTGGAAGTCCTGACAGTACGGACCTTCGCCGAGCGTGTTCACCGCCGTCACGCGATAGGAGTTGGCGATCGTCGGATTGACCATGTCCGTGTACGTGGTTCCGCTCACGGTCGCGATCCGCGTCAACGTGCCCGTCGTGCCGGCGCGGCGATAGACGTTGTAGCTGGTGATCGCGGCGCCGCCGTTGTCGGGCGCCTGCCACGACAACTGCACGGTGGCGTTGTCGATGCGGCCGCCGACCGCCGGCGCCTCCGCGAGCCGCGGCTCGATCGGGTCGAACGCGGCGAACATGCGCTTGCCGCCGCTCTGCCGCGTGATCGTCGCTTTCGCCGTGTTGGAGTTGGGCAGCGCGCCCACGCAACCGCCGACGCAGCCGTCGTCCCACCCGACCAGGACGCGACCCTCCTTGTCGATGGTGGCGCCGAAGAAGTCGAGCATGTTCCTGCAGTCGCCGCCGCCGCAGATCGGGCCGCGCTGGATGGGGTCTCCCGGCGTGACGTTCTGCGTCGCCCAAGTCCTGCCGCCGTCGAACGTGGTGGCGATGTAGAGGTACCAGACGCCGGTGAACAGGCTCGGGTCGTCATTCGACCCGCCGGTGTGGTCCTCGCCCGGGCCGTCGGCGGTCTCGGTGCCGTAGAAGGCGAACGCCGCGCGATCGGGGTCGCCCGCGACCATCGCCGGGAACACCATGTTGTGGACGCCGACCGGCGTGTCCACGAACACGTTCGCCGACGGCATACCCACGTCCACCGACGGCGCCCAGTGCACGCCCTTGTCGTGCGACACCGCCACGCGCGCGTGCCCGTCGATCCCCTGGTAGCCGAGATACACGGTGCCGTCGGCGGCGATGCCCACCGACGGATCCCACTCGCCCGGCGAGGCGCCGTCCGGAACCGGCCGGATGGCCCATGTCAGGCCGTTGTTCTCGGACACCACCACCGACGCGTTGCCGCCGTTCAGGAGCGGCACGTTGCCGACCGCGCACTGCTTGTCGGGCACGTAAACGGTGCCGTCCGGGGCGACTTTCACGTGCCCGTGGAGCCCGTCGCAGTCGGAGATCGCGAACATCGGCACCCCGGGCGCGAACGTGACGCCGCCGTCGAGGCTGATCGAGCACGTGGCGTCGGCGATGCACTGTGATGCGTAATAGATGGCATTGGGGTAGAGCCCGGTGCCGGTGAGCCCGGCGTGGAACGGACCGCCCCCGAACGTCTGGTGGTCGACGCACGACGGGATGCCGCTGCCCTCGCTGGGCAGGAACGAATCGCCGTCGTTGTCGGTGAAATCGGTGGTGCTGCCGAGCGGCGTGAGCCCCTCGAGCTGCGACACGAACGTGCGCCCCGTCGTGGGGTCGGTGTAGAGGATCGGATCGCCGAACACGCGCGGCGTGTTCGCGGTGAGGAGCGGCTTCTGTTCCCACGTGGCCAGCGCCGGCGACTGGCAGTCGTTGAACGTGATCTTGAGCAGGTACGGCAGGAAGCCGCCGAAGTACGTCGTGCTCCCGCCGTTCGGGATCGACCTCATGCTGTTGCTGAAGACCTGCTCGCGCGTCCAGTTGCTGCCGATCGACGGCTCTCCGGCGTCGTCACCGGTCCCTTGCGGCGAGACGTAGTTGAAGAACCGAGGCGTGCCCGCCGGAGCCGGCGGGGGAGGCGGAGGCGTGCGTGGTGCGGCCGCTCGCGTTTCCGTGCTCGCGAGCATGGCCAGCGTCAGGCAGAACGCGATCGGGACGAGATTCGATGCGAGCGTGTTCCCGGGACCGGGACGACTGGGCGAGCCGCGCAGCATGTGTTGCCTCCCCTCCGGCAAGTGCCCGAAACGGGGGGGCTCGCGGGCCCTGGCCACCCCCTGTTTGTGCCTTCCGGAGAGTGGTCCTACTGACTTGAGTGGGACTTGAGTGGGGTTGGCGGGGTGGCCTGGCGCCGGATCGTGCGGATCCAGGAGGGGGACTTGACCGAGTCGACCGCGGCCTGCTGCACTCTCGAGCCGTGGTCGAACGCGAGAGCTGAGGGCGACTTCACGTAAGGAGAGGCCGTGACGTTCAAGTCGAGAGGAGTCCGCGCACTCGTGCATCTGCAGATGCTCGAGATGAACGAGCTGTTCCTGGTGTGGAAGAAGGCGAAGCGCGCCGCCGTGAAGCTGCCGAAGACGGATGACCCGGCGTACCAGAGCCTCGACCTGCTGATGCGCCATCCGCTCCGGTCGTGCCGGGGCTACCTGACGTGGCTCTGCGAGGTCCTGAAACGCCCGGACCCTGGCGTGCCCGATCCGCCGGAAGCCGAGAAGGTGGCCGCGCAGGGCGCCGCCTACCTCAAGGTGCTCGAGAAGGCGTGGGAGAAGCACATGGCCTGGATGCCAGCCGACGTGCTCGACTCATTCGATGTGTACAAGTCGCGCTGGGGCGCCCTCATGACCGTGGAGGCCATGTTCGAACACGCCCTCGTACACCCGATGAGGCACCGGTTCCAGCTCGAGGAGCTGATCGCCAAGAAGCGCAAGCCGGCGGGCAAGGCGCGCGGGCGACGTTGAGGTAACAAGCGCCCCGCCCGGCCGTGACGTCAGTGACGCACCAGGAATCGCCCGCGGAACGTACCGTCCGGCGTCCGCACTCTGTAGAAGTAGAGTCCGGGTCCGCCGGGCGAGCTCAGCGGGATCTGGATCACCCCGGCCCTCGCCTGCGCGTCGTCCATGGGCGTTGCGATCACGCGACCACTCAGGTCGAAGATGTCCACGCGTACGGCGCCATCCCTCGAGATCCCGAAGCGCAGTTGCCCGGAGTCGCGGATCGGGTTGGGCAGCACTCGAGGCGCCAGCAGTGCGCCGCCGTCGGCGACGCCGGTCGTGGCCTTCGTCACCAGGACGAACGTCGAGGACGAGCCCGTGCTCGCGTTGCGAGCGGTGAATGTGACCGTCAGCGTCTCGGCGTGCACGGCGCCCGGGGTCCAGGTGAAGGTGCCGGACTTCCTGTTGGGTGCGGGCGTGAACGTGGCCCCGGCGGGAAGCCCGGTCGCGGTCAGCTGGCTGATGCCCTCGCCATCAGGATCCGCGGCGGTGACCTTCACCGAGTGCTGCTCGCCTTCGACGAATCCGGCCGTGTCCGGTGCCGTCACCACGGGCGCTCGGTCGGTGTTGGAGACGGTGATCAGGGTGAGGGCGGAGCCCGAGAGCGCGTTCGAAGCCTTGAAGGTCACCGAGTAGCTGCCCGACTGGGTGAAGCTGGGCGTCCAGGTGAACGCGCCGGACGTGTTCCCGCCACCCGGCGTGAACGTCGCGCCCGCAGGAAGGTTCGTGGCGGTGAAGGACGTGATGGTGTCGCCATCCGGATCGGTGGCAGAGACGTTGATCGTGAGCTGGCCGTTCTCGGCCCCGGATGCCGTTGCCGCCGCGGTCACCACCGGCGCGTGATCCAGGTTCGAGACGGTCACCTGCGTCGTCGCCGCGCCGGAGAGGGCATTCGACGCGGTGAACGTGATGCTGTAGGTGCCCGACTGCGCGAAGCTCGGTGTCCAACTGAGGATGCCGGTGGTGTTCCCCGCCCCGGGGGTGAACGTCGCCCCCGCGGGCAGGCCCACGGCGGTCAGGGTCGTGATGGGATCGAGATCGGGATCGGCCACCGTGACGCTGACCACGAGCGGCGCGTTCTCGGTAGCCGTCACCGCCCCTGGCGCCGTCACCACCGGGACGCGATCGAGGTTGGTGATGTTCACCTGGGTGATGGCCGTGTCCGCGAGCACGTTCGACGCCATGAACGTGATGCTGTAGCTCCCAGCCTGAGTGAAGTCCGGCGTCCAACTCACCGTGCCGCCGGTATTTCCGGGACTGGGAGTGAACGTCGCCCCGGTCGGGAGCCCGGAAGCGACGAGCGACGCGATGGCATCGCCGTCGGGGTCGGAAGCCGTGATGTTGACGGTGAGTGACGAGTTCTCGGGCCCCGTCCTGGTCACCGGCGCGGTCAAGACCGGAGCGCGATCGGTGTTGGCGACCGTGATGACCGTGGTGTCCCTACCCGAGAGCGAGTTGGAGGCGGTGAAGATGACGGTGTAGGTGCCCGCCTGGGTGTAGCTGGGGGTCCAGGTCAACGTGCCCGAGGTGTTCGAGCCGTTCTTCGAGAACGATGCACCGGACGGGACGCCGGAGGCGGTGAGTGAGTTGATGTTCGAGCCATCGGGATCGCTCGCGGTGACGCTGACCGTGAGCGGCTTGCCCTCAGCCACCGTTGCGGTCGCGGGGGCGACCACCACCGGCGGTGCATTCGTGTTCGTGACCGTGACGACCGTGGTATCCCGGCCCGTCAGCGAGTTGGAGGCGATGAAGATGATGCTGTAGGTCCCGGACTGCGTATAGCCCGGCGTCCAGGTCAACGTGCCGGTTGCGTTACCCAGTCCCGGAGTGAACGTCGCGCCGGTCGGGAGAGCCGAGGTGGTGAGCGAGGTGACGGGATCCCCGTCGGGATCGGCGGCTGTGACGTTGACCGTGAGGAGGGAGCCCTCCGCCACGGAGGCGGTGGTGGGCGCGGTCACGGCCGGGGCGCGGTCCGTGTGGCTCACCGTGACCTGGGTCGTGGCGGAGCTGGAGAGCGCGTTGTTCGCGGTGAACGTGATGTTGTAGGTGCCGGCCTGCGAGAAGGTCGGCGTCCAGGTCAGGGTGCCGCTGGTATTCCCCGCGCCGGTGGTGAACGTCGCCCCGGATGGGAGACCCGAAGCGGTGAGCGAGCTGATCTGCTGGCCGTCGGGGTCAGAAGCGGTGACGCTCACCTTGAGAAGCGTGTTCTCAGCCCCGCTGGCCGTCGCCGGCGCGGACACGACCGGCGGCTGGTCGCCGGCGAATTCGAACGCCCCGCGATCCGCCCACGGCACCGACCCCGCGCCGGTGTTGGGGATCGTGAGGGTGTTCACACGGGCATGCCCGACAGCGTCCGTCGACGGCCAGTTCGGCGCACCCGAGTTCGCCGCATCGATCGCCGGAGAGTTCGACAGCAGCCGGAAGTCACCGTTGCCGCCGTTCGCGAACCTCGGATCGGACTGAAGGGAATGCGAATCCTGACCGCTGGCCGTTCGGTAGGCCGCGACCGTCGAGTAGGGCGTCGCGATGTACTTGAAGGGATCCTGGGCGGTCGAGTTCCAGAAGATGTTGTAGTCGGAGACGAAGCCGGCGGAGGTCCCGTCCACCCACAGGTCGTAGCGATTCGTCGTCAGCCCATTGTCCACCGAGATACAGTTCTGAAGCTGGGTGTTGGAGGCATTGCCTTCGATCGAGAAGCCGTCGTGAAAGTTCCCGTACGACACGTCGTCGACATGGATCGTTCCCGTGCTCGACAGATGGTCGAAGCCGTGGTCACCGTTGGCATAGGACACGTTGTTGAACGCGATGTTGTTGTTCGCGCCACCGGTGAAGAAGATGCCGGTATCCTGATTGTGGTGGGCGCGATTGGCTGACACGGTGTTGTTCGACGACGCCGTCAGGTAGATCCCGTTCGCCCTCGAGACCGCGGGGTCCACGTTGTTGAAGGTCTCGTTGCCGCGAATGATGCACCCGGTCGTGCTCGCCAGCAGCCCGATGCCATGGAAGTTCGAGTAGGAGACGCGATTGTTCTGGATGGTGACGGTGGCGCAGCCGCTGAGGCGGATCCCATAGCCGTTCGAGAAGCTCACATCGTTGCTCGATACGATCACGTTCGAGCACGCGCCGAGGTTGAAGCCGCGGTCCTCGGCGTTGCGGACCGTGAATCCGGTGATGTTGACCCACGACCGCGCGTTGAGATTGAAGCCGTAGAGGCGCTGCCCGACGAGCAACTGCAGGCTGCCCGGATTCCCGCCGCCCACGTTGACGTAGAGCCCTTCGCCGGACACCCATACGAACGAGTTGGGCGGGAGGCTGGCGGGTTGGGCCGTGGACGGCGTGAGTCGTGTGCCGTTCTTGAACACCTGGTTGGGGGGCAGGGTCACTGCGGCGGCGCGGTAGACGTTGCCGGAGAGGAGCACCCAGCTCGCCGGTGTCGAGTAGCTGTCGGCCCCGTCCACGATGACGCCCGTGCCGACCGTTTCGATGACGAACGGACTCCCGGACGCGCCCGACGCGGGCACCGTCACCTGCTCGCGATACGTCCCCGGCTTCACCCGGATTGTGATCCCCGGCCCGTTGTGCGCGTTGAGCGCTGCGGTGATCGTGCAGTAGGGCTGCGCCTCGGTGCCAGGACCGGTGGGCGAGCACGACGCACTCGCCTGGTCTACGTAGTAGATCTGCGCTGAGGCGCTCGCGGGGGCGACGAGCGCCAGCACGCAGAACGCGGCTCGGATGGCGCGCCCACGCGTTGCGGGCGAAACAATTGGGAGAGCGCCCACGAGTCTTCGGAGGACCGTGCTCACACTGCTTGCTCCAGAGAGCCGGATCCGTCCGAGTGAGACAAGAGGGGAGCTCCGGTCGGGTCTGCATGCCCCGGAGCAGGAGTCGACGATACGCAGCCGTAACTTCGTACACGCGATGAACGGAATCCAGAGGAATCTCGAACGAAACACGCAAAGTCATCGTGAACACCGCATCGAGTATCGGCGCATCTCACTTCGTTTGGTCGCACGAGACACGCGCTATGCGGTAGGTTCCCGCCATGCCGCTCTCCGCCGGAACCCGCCTCGGTACCTTGATCGGCTTCACGCTCGCGATGGCCGTTGCGACCCATGTCGCACACCCCGATCCCGCGACCGCGAGCCGTTCCGCCCATGCCGCCAGCGGTCCGCCCGTGGCACCGCGAGTGCCGGTGGTGGACGACTACTTCGGCACCAAGGTCACCGACGACTACCGTTGGATGGAGGACCGTCACGCGCCGAAGTTCGAGCAGTGGTGCCGCGAGCAGGGCCGCTACGCGCGTTCGGTGCTGGACCGCATTCCGGGTCGCGACTCGCTGCAAGCGCGGATCGCAGCTCACACCGGTGGTGGCACTACGGCGTTCCAGGTTCATCAGGCCGGTGGCAAGGTGTTCTATCTCAAGCTCGAGCCGGGGCAGGACACGTTCAAGCTCTTCGTCCGCAATGGCGTGGACGGCCCCGAGAGCCTGCTGGTCGACCCCGATCGCGGCGCATCGCCCGGACATCACTTCTCGATCGACTACTTCGAACCATCGCCGGATGGATCACGAGTCGCCTATGGGATCTCGCCCGGTGGCTCCGAGAAGAGCGTCATCCACATCCTCGACGTCTCCCCCCGGCGCGAGTGGCCGGAAGCCATCGATCGAGCCGACTACGGCAGCCCGTCGTGGCGGGACGACGATCGCTCGTTCTATTACAACCGCTTCGCCAAGGTCGGTCCCGACGCCAAGGACACCGAGCAGTACCTGAACAGCCGCGCTTGTCTGCACGTGCTGGGAACCGATCCCGATCAGGACCGCGCCCTCATCGGGACGGGGGTTGCGGGCTCCCTGCCGGTGACGCCCGTGGACTATCCGTTCATCCAGTGCACCGCGGGCTCGCCGTACGTCATCGCCAGCATCAGCCACGGCGCCGACCCTGCGCTCACGGCCTACGTGGCGCGCTCCGAGAGCCATGACCATCTCTCGCCGTGGGTGAAGATCGCGGACGTGGACGACGCGGTCACGACGATCATTCCGCATGGCGACAAGCTCTACCTGCTCACGCACAAGAACGCGCCGCGCTACAAGGTGATCGCGGTGGACGCACCGTCGCCGGATCTCTCCAAGGCGGTGACCGTGGTCGCGCCGAGCGAGCGCGTGATCCAGGAGATCGGTGCCTCCTCGACGGCGCTCTACGTGCGTGATCTGGATGGCGGACTTGGCCGCCTGCGCCGCTATGACTTCGCGAGTGGCCGGGTGGATGACGTCGCGCTTCCGCTCCACGGAGCCCTCTATGGACCCTATCTCGATACGAGATCGACCGTGGTTCTCGCGGGAATGGTCGGCTGGCTCTCGCCGCCGGCCTACTACCGTTTGGACGGCGCCGGCACGGTCCGGACCTCCATCGTGCCGCCGTGGAAGGAAGATGTGTCCCGGTACACGGTGGACGAAGTGCAGGCGCGCTCCTGGGATGGAACGCAGATCCCGCTCTCGATCGTGCACCGCCGCGACATCAAGCTCGATGGCAAGAACCCGGTCTGGCTCGCCGGATATGGCGCTTACGGGATCTCCCTCACCCCGGGCTTCGTGTCCCGATTCCTGACGCTGCTCGAAGACGGCGGCGTGTACGCGGTCGCGCACGTACGCGGCGGGGGAGAGTTCGGCGAGGAGTGGCATCTCGCCGGCAAGCTGGCCACCAAGCCCAACACCTACAAGGACCTGATCGCCTGCGCCGAGTACCTGGTGAAACAAGGCTACGGCTCGCCCGCGACGCTGGCGATCGAAGGCCGGAGCGCGGGGGGCATCACGGTCGGCATGGCCACCACGGCGCGCCCGGATCTGTTCCGGGTCGTGTTCAATGGCGTCGGAGACAACAACGCACTGCGCTGCGAGTACGGCACCGATGGTCCGGCCAACTCGCTCGAGTACGGATCGACGAAGACCGAGGCCGGTTTCCGTGCGCTCCTTTCCGTGGATGCCACGCAGCACGTGGTGCCCGGCACGGCGTATCCGGCGGTACTGCTCACTTCCGGCTTCAACGACCCGCGCGTCGCGCCGTGGCAGCCGGGCAAGATGGCGGCGCATCTTCAGGCGGCGACCACCAGCGGCCGGCCGGTGCTGTTCCTGGTCGACTTCGACGCTGGACACGGCATGGGCTCGTCCAAGTCACAGCGCGACCGCGAGCTCGCCGACCAGCTGGCGTTCCTCTACTGGCAGATGGGAACCCGCGCCTACCAGCCGACCAGTCCATGAAACCAGCACGGCGCGAGCGTCGCCGGTAGGCCCGACATGAAGCCGGCGCTCATCGGCGCTCGGCGGCCGTCCTTGCGATCGCCGGGATCACCCGGTTTCCGATCAGATCGATCGCGCTCATCATCTTGGCGTGCGGCAGCGACGCGGCGTTCATCTGGAACGTGACCCGGTCGAGCCCGCCCAGACTCTCGCTGTGCCGAACGATCTTGTCCGCAACCTCCTCCGGATCCCCGACCAGCAGCGCGCCCTTGGGCCCGCGCTGCGCCTCGAAGTGTTCTCGGCGCATGACGCCCCACCCGCGCTCCCTGCCGATGTCGTTCATGGCACGCATCCAGCCCGGCAGGAAATCCGCGACCGCCTGGTCCGAGGTCTCGGCGACGTAGGCGGGGGAGTGCATCCCGACCTTGAGTCGGCCAACCGGATGCCCGGCGCGCCGGCCGGCCTCGCGGTAGAGATCGATCAGCGGCCGAAACCGATGCGTCTCGCCGCCAATGATGGCGACCATCAGCGGCAGCCCGAGCCGCCCTGCCCGCTCGAACGACTCGGGCGTTCCGCCGACCCCGATCCAGATCGGGAGCGGATCCTGGACCGGCCGCGGATAGACGCCCTGGCCGGTGAGCGGCGGACGAAACCGGCCAGACCAGGTGATGTGCTCGTGGTCACGAAGCCGCAGCAGGAGTTCGAGCTTCTCCGCGAACAGCGCGTCGTAATCATCCAGGTCGAAGCCGAACAGCGGAAACGCCTCGATCGACGACCCACGCCCCACGACCATCTCCGCGCGGCCGTTGGAGAGCACGTCGATCGTTGCGAATGCCTCGAACAGTCGTACGGGGTCGGCCGCACTCAGGACCGTCACTGCGCTGGAAAGGCGGATGCGCTTCGTGCGCGCCGCCGCCGCGCCCAGGATCACGGCGGGAGCGGAGTCCAGGAATTCCTTCCGGTGATGCTCGCCGATGCCGAACGAGTGGACACCCGCCTGATCTGCGCGCTCGATCTGCGCGAGCAGGTCGCGCAACCGGTCGGACGGGCTGACGGCGCGGCTGTCTTCGGTGAATGCCGCTGCGAAGCTATCGATGCCGACTTCCATGGGATCCCCGTGGGAACAGTGTCGGGTGAGCGGACCGTAACTTTCGCTTAGATAGCGGATCACGACCAAGGGTTCGGCCGGCCGCGGTCAGGGAGAAGTGAAGGTCATCGGAGCTTACGGGACGCTGGATACGGCGTCGGGACGACGCGCCGGGAAGATGACGTGCCGCGTTCGTGCGAGCGGCGCGACCACGGTCTCTCGAGACGGGCGTAGGTTGTCGCCGCGCGCGTGCTCCCCAGACTGACACGCGGGGTCCAAGATGGCATTCACCCAAGACGTTCGCTTCGCCTTTCGCACGCTGAACAAGAGCCGCGGATTCGCCGCGGTCGCGCTGCTGGTGCTGGCACTCGGCATCGGTGCGAACACCGCCATCTTCAGCACCGTGAACGCCGTCCTGCTGCGCGGGTTTCCGTACCCGCATGCCGATGAACTCGTGAACCCGGTGTCCGTCGACACGCGCCTCGGCACGATCGGCCCCGCCATCACGCACCACGACTACCTGCAGTGGAAGGCCAACCGCCGGGTGTTCTCGGGGATCGCGCTGTCGCAGGACCTGAAGTCCGATCTCGCCGCGGGGGACACCCCGCCCGAGCGCGTGAACGCCGCTGCGGTCTCCGAAGACTTCTTCACGGTCCTGGGCGCGAGTCCGATCGTCGGACGATTCTTCCGCGCCGAGGATCATCTTCAAGGCGCCGAGCGCGCGATCGTCATCAGCGAAGCGCTGTGGAAGCGTCGTTTCGGCTCCGATCCATCGATCGTCGGCAGGACCATCAAGGTGCGCGGCACGGATCGCCGGGTGATCGGGGTCGCCTCCCGCCGCTCGGACTATCCGCTCGGCACGCAGATGTGGCTGCCCTTCGTGAGCAGTGGGCTCGCCAACGACCCGGTCGACGACTGGGAGTACGAGGCCATCGCCCGGCTGGCGCCCGGAGTGAAACTCGCCACCGCCAGGGCTTTCGTCGAGAGCGTCGGCCAGCGCAACGCCAGGGAATTCGAGGCGAAGCGGAGGAACAGCGCGACGTCGGTGGTGTCGCTCCACGAGTTCGTGGTCGGGCGCGGGACGCGGCGCGCCCTCCTCGT
>Ga0073909_10000317_pt1 | contig 16655 bp, 28 predicted proteins | sample Coa_R1_6_FD_66439 | JGI IMG/M metagenome (GOLD analysis project Ga0073909, IMG submission 66439) | Surface soil microbial communities from Centralia Pennsylvania, which are recovering from an underground coalmine fire. - Coalmine... | ecosystem: Environmental > Terrestrial > Soil > Unclassified... | reverse complement strand
CGCACTAACTCGTCGGGCATGTTCGACCTCCCCGCCCACACGTCACACCGGCCAGGCATCAGGCCACGCGAACGTGCCGTCGTCCGGGTTCCACACGGCCGCACCCGACAGCACGGCGCGGACGCGCGTCGCCATGACCCAGAACGACGGATCGGGACTGCGGTCCCAGGCGAGCAGCGCGCGGTCCAGCGCGACCAGGCGCCGCGCCATCCCGACGACCAGGGCCAGGTCGGCCATCTCCACTATCGCCAGCAAGGCTGCGGTGGGGATGCCATCGGTCTGTCCGGAGGCGCCGCGCAGGTAGTCCTCCAGGGCGCGCAGCGCGGCCAGCTCTTGCGGCGAGGACTCGGGGGCGGGCAGGTCGGTCATCGGCGTCTCCCCGGCGCGGCACAGGCGCGCAATAACAGATGGCCAAGCGGCAGGCACAGCGCCAGCACGATCTCGGCCTCCCACCAGGCGCCCTCACGCCAGAGGGTGAGGGCGGTGACCGGCGCCACGCCGACCGCCAGGCCGAGCGCGAGCGCGCGAATCACGGGTCCAGCGTCTCGGCCACGGCGTCGTGGTCCCGCACGAGGTCGCGGCGGATGGCCCACCACTCCTGGCACTCGGCGTAGCGGTGCTGATGGCAGAGGGCGCAGCCGAGTTCGTGGAACAGCAGGCGATGGATGGTCAGGTAGAGGGCGTGGAGCGAGCCGGCGCGCACGCTCACCGGATGACCTCCAGTTCGCCGCGCGCGCAGTCCCAGGTCGCGTCGGAAAACCGGCCGGCGAGGGGGCGCACCGCGTAGGGGTGCGAGAGGGCCGGCAGGACCGCCAGGACGACGCACTCCACGCCGTCCCAGTCCTCGGGCGTGCCCGCCCACGCGGGTCGGTCGAACCAGCAGATCGCGCACTCCAGGCGCGGGCGCGTCAGGACGCGCATGCCGGGGGTGATCGGCGCGAGGCCAAGCAGCGCGTCCACGGTCTCGGGCACGTCGCTCATACATCCACCTTCGTGGGCTTGCACGCGCATGTCTCGGCACGAATCAGGAGCGCGTGTAGGCGATCCAGGCGGTCGCTGAACCGGTCGAGGTTTTCCAGTGTCTGTTCGCGCGCGAGTTCCGGGGCCACGAACTGTCCCTTCAGATTGGTCGGGCAGGCGAGCGTGAGCAGCGCCCGCGCCTCGGCCTCGCTCCCGACGGAGTAGACCGGCAATCCACCCCTCGGGGTACGCGACCCGTACCCGACGATGATCCGTCAATAGATTTTCGTTTGCTGCGCCAGGCGCCCGCCGATGTTCACGGCCCATCTCCCAGGTCGAGCGACGCCCGGATCGCGGCCATCGCCTCGGGGTCGATCACGTCACCGTTCGCCGGACCGTCGAGCGCGACCGGGTCGGGCAGGGCCGCACGCTCCATGGCGTAGAGCTGCTGCGCCAGGCGCAGGGCTTCGCGCGTGACGTACACCAGGCTGCGATACTTCGAGTCGCGGATGAGGCTCCGCATGGCCGGCATCCAGTCGCCGACGTGCGAGCAATCGAAGCCGATGCAGCGCGCGACCGGCGGGACCGGACGCGGGTCGTCGGGGTCGGGGCGGAAGGCATAGGGCCGCTCTGCGGGCGGGTCGCCCGTCACCACCGCCATCTCGCCACGCCAGGTGATGCCGCCATGCACGGCGAAATGCTCTTCACACTCGTCGATGCCGAGGGCGGCGGCCGGATGGGACGCCGGGAACCCGACGACGCCACTCCAGGTGCCCAGGTGCGGATGGCGCGCCAGCACGACGACGTAGCCCGTCAGCTCGTCGACGAACTGGACCAGGTCCGGCTCCATATCCAGGCCGGGCAGGTTCGCCCAGCCGCTGCGGTCGAGGCCCACCCACGACCGCGCGTGCGGCGGCTGCGGGCCACGCGGGGTCACGGCGCGACGCTCCGGGCCGGCTCGCGCCAGGTCGCCATCGCGTTGCTCCGCGTCGCCAGCGCCAGGTGATCCGGATGAATACAGATCGGGTCGTCGCAGGTCCGCACCACGAACATGCCCTCCTCGATGGGGCCGTTGAACATCTCCCACACCACGCGCTGCACCGTCGTCGTCCGCTTGGTCCCCGACTCGGTGAGCATCGGGACGTGCGGGTGGGCGATCCCGCCGGCCGGGCCGCGCGTCGATTCGCTCCGCATCCAGTGCCAGTGCTCGCGCTCGTCCACGCCGACCACGCGCGCGACCTTGGACCAGAACCGCTGCTCCCACTTGAGGTAGCGCATGCCGGTCTTGAGCCACCGCTCGAACCCTTCGAGGCCGCACGCGCCGCAGACCGAGGCGACGAGGTGCTGCGGCGGGAACTCGCGACCGACGGTTACGTCGATCTGGCCTTCCGCGTCGGCGGCGGGCTGGTCGTCCAGCGCGATGCCGCATGCGACACAGCGGCCTGGGGTGATCGTGCGCGGGCTGGGCATGCATCCTCCGTGACCCGCGCGCCGACGTGGGGGAGTCGGCGCGCGGGCGTGCGCCCGTCAACGGGCGCACGTTGATAGTATACCACGGATTATGCAGTAACGTCAAGTGGAGCGCGGCGGGCGAGGGCGTGCAGCGCCCAGGTCGCGAACTGTCCGGAGTCGATCTGGTCGCCGGTCGTGCGGATGATCATCCAGCCGAGCAGCGTCGCCTCGTTGTATTTCTCGATGTCGTTCGCGTAGCCCTTGCCGCGCAGGTGGCGGCCCACGGTCAGCTCGCCGGTCCGCGTGTCCTTGAACGCGAAATTGGCCCCCTCGACCTCGAAGCCCAGCTTGATCTCGGGGTAGGCGAGGTCGATCCGCCACTGGCGCGTCGGGTGGAAGCGATGCTCGCGCTCGGGCGGGTCGAGACACAAGGACCGCAAGGCGAGCGCGGCGCGCTCGACCGGCGGGAGCCCAACCATGCGTCCGGAGCGCGAGGACCGCCGCGCCTTGATGGTCGCCATCGGGCTACTTGGCCTTCGTGAACCGCCCGCCCTTGCCGCGTCCCGACACCTTGCCCTTCGCGCCGGCCTTCTTCGCCTTCGCCGCGTCGACCTTGGCCTGGATGAACGGCGGCAGCTTGCGCTTCGCCACGGGGAGCCTCCCACGTCGTAGAGTGTCTGCCCGCCCTACTCTACACCGCCCTGGCGACGGGCGCGCCGCCAGCCCGCCGAGACGCAGCCGTCCCACAGCAGGGGCAACGGGCCGGGTCGAGTGTGGGAAATCTCCTCCCAATACGCCTCGAACTCCCGCCAGCACGTCGCCGGGACGGCCGGCCAGTCGAACGGTCGGTCGGAGAGCCAACCGACGAGCCAGGCGGTAGCCAGGAAATACTTGACCCCGCTCGGGAAGCGTTGCAGGTTCGCGATCAGCAGCGTCTCGAAGCCGGGGATGTCGGCCTTCGCCATCTCAGTTCTCCATCACCTTCATCGCGGTCGGCTCGTCCGAATCGTGGCCGTGCGAGACGCGATAGGCGAGGCGTGCGATCACGTCGCGCGCGTAGTCTTCCGCCCGCCCGCCGTGCCAGGCGGGGTCGAGCGGGAAGTCCAGCTCCCGCAACAGGTCGACCAGCCGCTCCAGCACCCGCACCGCGCCGGCGTCGTCGAGGTGATAGAGGCGCTGGCGAATGTTGTCGGGGTGGAGCGGGACGAGCAGCGCGTGCGCATCCGGCGCGGCCGGATAATCGGGATGCAGCGCGCCGATCCGCATGGTGTGCAGGGCACCCCGGTGGCGGCGATTCTCGCACACGCACGGCTTCAGCGTGCCGACACTGAGCAAATACTGGTCCCACAGCGGGTGATCATCCGGCGCGGTCACGACATACGCCGCCAGCACGCCATCCGGATGCTCCCAGTCGTCCAGGGCGAGCGGGAACCACGCCAGCCGCCGGGGTGGGGTATCCGACCTGTCCGGCATCGGGGAATCTCCTATACTGCGCATACTGGCGCCGGTCCGGCGCCCACGGGGGTGGAGGCTCTCATGTTCCAGCCGGTCGACCCCGCGCCCGGCGAGCGCACCTTCTTTCGCCACGGGACGCCCAGCGTGGCCGACTTCGCCACCTGGCTGACGGCCCTCGGCGACGGGGCGATCCTCGAAGTGCGCTTGCGGCCCGGCGAATCCGCCCATCTCTTGAAGCGGCGCCTGACGCGCGCGGCGCGGGCGACGGGCCGCGCGCTCGACTACGCCCGTCGCCCGGATGGCTCGATCCTGGCGCGCGTCAGGACACCCCGCCCGGACGCTCGGGACGCGCCCGCACCCCGCGCGTCGCGCACAGCCGCGACGACAGGGGCGTGACCGTCAGGCTGATGATGCGGACGAGGTACTCGTAGCCCACGGCCCCGCCGTCGCCGCCGCGCCGCATCCAGCCGTCGACCACGCCCTCCAGGCCCTGGTGGGGGTGGTCGACGTGCGGGCACGTCGTCACCTCCACCAGGTCTCCGACCGCGAAGGCGCGGTCTTTCACGCCTCCTCCGCGACCGGCGTGCGGATCGCGACGTACTGCTCGTAGGCCGCGATCACGTTCGTCAGCGTCCCGTGAAGCTGCATCAGGCGCCCCAGGTCCGCGCGCGCCGTGGTCGGGTCCGACTTCGACAGCGTCCGCGACGGGTCGAACCCGTCCAGGGCATCCTCCAGCTTCTCCAGCCAGGAGCGGCGCGGGCGGGGCGCCCCGCGTTCGCGCGTCCCGATCTGGCCCAGCACGTCGGCGGCCGGCGTGACCGCCGGGGTCGCGCGCGCCTCGGCCGGTGCGCCGGCCTGGGCCGCGCGCTCGCGCTGCGAGCGGTCTTCCTCGCGCCGCTTCTCGACTTCCAGGCGGTACGTGTACACGCTCTTGCGCGACACGCCGGCGGTGCGCGCCACCTGCTCGTCCGTCATGCGGTCGTCTTCGTCCAGGCCGGCGTTCGCGTCGAGCAGCCGCCCGACCGCCCGGCGCCGCTCGGACATCGAGAGCGGGATGCCGTGTTCGCGATTCGCGCGCAACGCCTCCAGGAACAACTGGTCGTCGGGCACGTCCACGAAGTCGACGCGGATGAAGTCGCGGACCCGCTCGGCGGCGGCGTAGCGGTGCGTCCCGTCGATGCGGGTGTAGCTCGCGTCATCCACGTCCCTGCCCTGCACCGTGATCGGCGGGAGCGCGTCGAGGATGGTCGCGTAGTGCTCCACCATCTCCTCGTTCAGGCGGTCGCGCAGGACGAGGTCGTCGCGCACCACGATGGCGCGGAGCGGCACCCAGGTGCCCTTGCCGGGGCGCTCCGTGTTGAGCGTATCCGCCTTCTGCCACAGGTCTTGCATCTCGGGCGACTGGTTCTCGTTGCGCGGCCCGGTGTCGGGCGCGTAGACGGGGGTGAAGACGTCCATGTCTCTCCTCTCAGGGCGACGGGAGCAGCGGCTCGGCCTTGCGCCACACGCGACCGAACAGGCTCTCGTCGATCTTGGTGCCGAGCGATCCCATCGTCTCGCCCGGCGCGACGGCGATGCGCAGTTTCGCGGCCAGCGCCCGTTGCTTCTCGGTGGGCGGCAGGCCAATCAGGCGCCACTGGGCCGTGCGCCGTAGGTACGGCTTGCGGTCCAGTTCCAGTTGCCCCCGCGCCTCGGCCATGCCCATCGCGTAGCCGAAGTCGGGGATCGGGCGCGGATACAGCGGCGTCACGGTCGGGTCGTCGCGACGCGGGTAGCCCCACTTGTCTATCTGGCGTCCTCCCTCCTGGACCTGATAGGTCATGTAGCCCGCACGCTCGCGGCGCAGGACGAGGTACGCCCCGTCGCCGAGCGTGGCCCACTGGCAGGCGCCGAGCGCGCGCCAGATGAACGGGCTGGCGGCGAGCAGGTCCACGTCCACCGCCCGCCGCTGGCGCACGCGCGCGTAGTCCAGCAAGTCCAGCGGCTCGCCGGGCGCCCGCTCGTCCGGGTCCGGCTCGTCGTCGAGCGCGGCGTACTGCTGCCCGAGCGGGCCTTCTTCCAACCGGTCGCTGCTCGCCAGGCTGGGCAGCGTGACCAGTTGATGCTTCCGCGTCGCGTCCGTGAAGTCGATCACCAACAGGTCGCGCTTCCCGGTCGAGGGGCTGATGCGCAGCCCGCGCCCGACGATCTGGATGTACAGCGGGCGGCTCTTGGTCGGGCGCGCCAGCAGCAGGCAATCGGTCACCGGGCTGTCCCAGCCCTCGGTCAGCACGTCCCGGTTCGCGATCACCTTCAACCGCCCGGCCTCGTAGTCCTCCAGCACCGCCAGGCGCCCCTCCGGGCCTTTCATCGGCATCTCGCCCCACACGGCCTGGCAGGGGACGCCGTTCTCTCGGAAGCATTCGGCGACGTGCTGCGCGTGCAGCACGCTGGCGCAGAAGACGGTCGTGCTGCGCCGATCCGCGGCCCGCGCCTTCCAGGTGTCCACGATGAGCTGGTTCCGCGACGGCGTGTCGACGGCCCGCGCCAGGCGATCCTGGGCGAAGTCGCCGTCGCGGGACGGCACGTCGTCCAGCACCGTCGTCGTCTCGATGCGAATGCCGGTGGCGCGCGCCAGGACGCCGCGCGCCATCAGGTCGAGCAGGCCCAGGTGGGCGGTGACTTCCTGATAGAGCGCGTCGAGCCCCTGGCCGTCGGTCCGCTGCGGCGTGGCGGTGAAGCCGAGCAGCAGCGTCGGGGCGAGCCGTTCGATGGCCCGCCGCCGACTCGGCCCGAGGTCGTGGTGGCACTCATCCGAGATGAGCAGGCGCCGGGTCGGGAAGGCCGCGTGCAACGCCTCCAGGCGCGACTCGTGCGCCAGCGTCTGCGCGCTGGCGATGACGAACGGCGCGTCCCAGTCGTTCGATTCGGCCTTGACCAGCCCGATCTTCAGGTCCGGGTTCACCGAGGCGACCTTGTCGCGCGTCTGCTCGACCAGGATGTCGCGATGCACCATGAACAGCGCCGGCAGGCGGGCCTCGCGCACGACGTGCGCCGCCACCACGGTCTTGCCCGAGCCGGTCGGCATGGCGATCACCTGGCGCGTGATCCCGTGCTCCCGCCAGGCGGCGGTGATCTTGCCGATCACGTCGCGCTGATAGGGCCGTGGCGGCAACAGCCCTTCCTCGTGTGCCGAGTCGGGGAACAGCCAGGGCTCGTCGCCGGGCACCGACTCCAGCACGACCACGTCGTCCGGCAGCCCATCGGGCGGGTCGAACAACCGAAACTGGATCGCGTCGCTCACGCCCCGTCTCCCTCCTGCCCCGCTGCGGCGGCGGCCCGTTCGGCCGCCTCGATCTGCGCCATCTGCTCGCGCGCGGCGAGCACCGCGTCTACGCGCTTGACCTCCTGCCAGTAGTACGCCATCCCGACCAACGCGCGACGGATCGGGTCGTGCGCCTGCGCGCATTCCTTCCCGTGCAGGTACTCCAGCCGGCGCACCAGTCGCACCAGCTCCGACACCCGCGCCTCGAGCCGCCGCAGGAACGGCGACTCGGGATACCCGAGCGCGTCCCGCGCCAGGTCGATGTCGTGCTCCGGCCGATGGGCGAGCGGGCGCGCCGGCGGCAACGGCCGTTCCCGCAGCGTGCCCCACACGGCCCGCTGCGGTCCGGCCGGCGGCGCATCCGCCTGCCCCTCCGGTCCCGGTGTGCCCTCGGCCCCGATCACATCCCAGACGCTGCCGGCGTCCATCATGCCGCGTACCCCGCGTGTATGCGTTCGGGTGTTGTCAAGTATACCAGCTTCTCGAAGACGATGCAACCCCGCTCCGGGGGCACGCGCTCAGTCCGCGTCGGCGTCCGGGTCGGGGCCGAGCGGCCCATTCGGGGCCAGGCGCACCGCGTCCGCGTCCGCATCGCCATTCAGGTCGCGCCCGCTCGCGCCCGGTTTCTCCAGCATCCGCTCGATCTGGTCGACCGCGCGGGCCAGCAGCGCGGCGGCGCGCGGGTCTTTCGGGTTGCCCAGGAAATACTCGCCGGTGATCCGGCCGGCGAAGTCGCACAGGCTCTTCAGCACGTCCTCGACGCGCGCCTGAATCTGGTCGAGTTGCTCGCTGCGCAGCTCCAACAGGTCCAGATACGCCCGGCCGGCCGCGTCCAATTCCGCGCGGTCGATGGCCTCTCCGTAGTCCCGCCAGGTCGGGGGTGGGGTGTCGTCGGCGTCTCGCGTGATGTGCGCTGGCATGAATACTCCTCGCGTACGCGCGCGCACGTAGACGCACGCGCGCGCGTTTTTACCCGGTACTACCGGGGTACGTACCGGTACAAGAACACTACTCGCATAACATGATTACAACTCCGTTGTAATCATGTTATGCGAGTAGTGGGCGCATCGCCCCACGCCAGCATGCCCGACCGGTCACGAAAAGACAAATCGAGAGCCGGTGTGGGGTGTGGGGGCCGTGTGTAACTTACACAGAGCCCCCGCATGCCTGGGCAGTCGCCGGAGCTACGGGGCGTCGTCCGGCAGGTCCACGGCGATGGCGTCGTCGTCGTCCCGACCGGCGGTGCCGAGCGCGGCGATCTCCGGGGCCAGGTCGCGGGCGATGTCGGCGAGCGCCTCTTCTTCCTTGAGGTCGCGCCGCACGCTGCTGGGGGCCATGCGGTCTTGCAGCGCGACGTACTGCCACAGCGCCACGTTCTCGCTGGCGGGGTTGATCCGCATCACCTTGCCGCGCGTCCGCATCCGGTTCAGCGTCGTGCGCAGCGTCGCCTCCTTCTTCGTGTCCGGCGGGGCGAACGTCGGGTCGTACATCCCGAGCGCCTCGATGATCTGGTTGGTGTAACTCGGCCCCTCCTCTTTCAGCACCTGCCCGATCCGACTCTCCAGGCTGATGGTCGCGGCGGCGCTGTCGGTGCGGGTCAGGTCGTTGCGGCCGATGGCGACCCGACCGCCGGCGAAGCCGTCCCCGAAGAACGAGACGAGGAATCCCATCGGGCGCACCAATGGGCCGCTGTTCGACTTCTTGTTGTAGAAGCCCAGCACGATGGTGTTGGGCTTGCTGCCGGCCTGGTCGCCGTCCTCCTCGTCGCCGTAGCGGCGCACGAAGTAGGTCAGGCGGGCCATGTTGTGCCAGAACGAACTCCCGAACGGCTTGTTGGGGTCCTGGTCCTTGAGGCTGGCCTTGCTGACATCGGCGAGCGAGAGGGAGCCGCAGCCCAGGCGCCGCAGCGCGTTGAAGTAGCCGATGGCGACGGTCGAACTCTCTGGCTCGCCGCCGCACGCGCCGGCCACCGAGTCCACGATGATGTAGTCGATCCCCTGCTCCAGCACCTTGCGCCGCAGGGTCGGCACCAGCTCCGCCAGCGGGCCGTCGCAGTGCTGGTAGAACACGTCCACCTGATCCCACTCCGACCCGAGCAGCGCCTGCACCCGGCGCTTGTGCTCCCAGCCGTCCCACTCCCAGTCGAGGTAGAGCACGCGGCGGCGCTTGATCGCCTGCGGGCTGAACTCGTCCCCGAGCAGTTCCCCGCCCGAGGCCATGATGATCGCCGCCCACAGCGCCATCAGGCTCTTGCCCACCCCGCCGTCGCTGAACCAGATCGTCGGGGCGTCGGAGAGCAACAGCGGGGCCAGCGCGTACTGGCCCCCGCTCGGTGCCACGGCGTCCTTCAACGAGATCATCGGGTCGCCCTCCCAGTGCGCCTCGACGGCGAGCCGGCAGGCTTGGTCAAAGATGCTCGCCCAGTCCAGTTGTAACGTCTTGGCGAGATAATTGACAACATTCGTGCGGGTCTGACCCGATTTCAGATTGAAATTCACCGGCCCGTACAACTGGCTGCGCACCGCCGGGGCTTGCGTCTCGACGATCAGGTCGCAGCGGATGTCGCCGTCGCTGTCGGCCCGCAAGCCCCGAAACTCGACCTCGACTTCGTGCTGTTTCCAGATGAAGCGATAGCCGTCGCCGGTGTCCACCCGCAGCGGGGCGTCCACGATCCCCGCCTTGGCGACTTGCTGCGCGTAGCGCGACACGCTCCGCACCACCGTCGCGACTTCCTTGGGGTCCATCGACGGCCGGCAGCGTTCCCCGAACGTGGTCACCATCTCCAGCACCACGTCCTGCGGCATCCCTTTCGACCAGAGGTAGCCCGCCAGGCGGCTGGCGTCGCGATTGCGCTCGGAGAGCGGGGAGCCGTCGCGCAGCAGCCGGGTCACCCACGGCTCCTGCTCCAGCGCCTTGCGCGTGGTGTCTACCGGGATCAGGTCGGGGTCGGGCAACGCCTTGCCCGCCTCGGCCCAGCGCGGCAGCGGCACCGGCGGGACCGCCTGCACCCAGCGGTACTCCCCGTCCGGGGTGACGGTCGGGGCCACCGTGCAGGTGCTCAGGTCGCCCTTGATGTCCACGCCCGGCACGATGCCGTCGAACTTCTTCACCGCCCGCCCCTCGGGGGCGAGGTAGAAGGCGTGCCAGCCGTGCGGCGTCCGCTGCATCAGCGTCTTCGGCAGCATCTCCGGCGTGTTGAGGCGCCAGCGTTGCAGCGCCTCCTTCCCGCCCTTCTCCGGGTCGATGTCGATGGGCACCAGGCCGCTGATCTGGCCGCACACGACCGCCCAGCCGCCGACCTTGGGGCCGACTTTCGGGTCGGCGAGCCACTGGTCGACCACCTCCAGCGTGACCCGCTCCGTCTCCCACCGCTTCCATTCGATCAGGTTCGGCTTCTTGGTGCCCGCCCGCACCGGCACGATGTTCCAGCCTTGCTCCAGGTAGAACTTCGCCCAGGTGCGCAAATCGGACTGCTGTGCCGGGAAGGCATAGGCATCCTTCTTCGCCGTTGGCATGACGCTCCTCTCCGGGGGTCACTGGCTACGCAGAACGACACAAAACGACCGCGAGTGCATGCGGGCACTCGCGGTCGGGTCTACGCCGAGACAGGGCGCGCTGACGCCATCCTGGCGACCGGCGGGCGGTCGGGCGGCGCGCGGTGGCGCGCGGTCACCGGGCGCCTAGAAGGGCACATCGTCGTCTTCGCCCTCCTTGCCCGCGTAGGCGGCGCGGGCGCTCGCCGCACTCTTGGCGCGGCGCGCCAACTCTTCCGCCAGGTGCAGGCCGCAGTACACCTTGCCGGTCTCCTTCAGCGACCGCTCGACGACCTCCTGCGCCGTCAGCACCCGGTTGGTCGCGGTGCTCCGCACCGGCTTGATCATCTCCCCGCAGGTCGGGAGCGAGCAGACGGGCATGGCCGGCGTCGCGCGCTCCCGCTCCAGCGCCGCCTGTGCCGCCGCCTTCTCGTCGCGCGTGGTCGGCACGGGGCCGTTCGCCCCGGCCGGCGGCGGGCGTCGGGCGTCGAACTCCGCCTGGCGAGCCTGCGTCGCCCGGTCGCGGCGTTCGTCTTCCGACTCCTTGTGCGACAGGTACAGGCCGACGCCGAACGCCATCAGGCACTTCTTCATCGCGTCGGTGGCCGCGCCCTTCAAGTCGAAGCCGATGTCCAGCGGCACGTTCGTCGCCCGCGACCGCTTGATCTTCTGGCTCCCGAACTGCTGGCGCGACACCACGCGCTCACCGATCAGCGTCGTGACCTCGGCCAGCACCCACACCTCGTCGGCCTCGGCGTGGATGCCGTGCTCCAGCACCTTGAAGGTCCAGCCGTCCACCCCGAGCGCGGCGTTGGCGCGCGTGATGGCCTGCTCCCCGGTGATGTAGGTCAGCTTGACGCCGCCCCGCACGTCCGAGTGGTGATACTCGAACGGGGCCGCGAGGACCGCGTACATCTCGCGACCGACCGCCGTCGTCAGCGCCTCCTGCGGCGCCTCGGTCGTCTCGGCTATCGCCGCCTCGACCGACAGGTGCGCGTCCTCATCCGTCGATGAGGGTGAAGGTGCCGGGTTCGCCTCCGCCATTGGCGGCCTCCTCTCGCGTCAACACGTCGCTCGTCCGCGACAGGTACTCGATCTCGGCGCCGCTCGCGCGGATCGCGTGCAGCCCCGGCTCCACCAACGCCCACAGGCGCTCCAGCTCCCACGCCAGCTCCACGATCCGTTGGGCGCCGGGCAGCGCCTGGACCTCGGGGGAAAACGTCGCCAGCAGCTCTTCCAGCTCCCGGCACGGCAGGCGCAAGCCCTGGTGGAGGTCGTCCACCCGCCGCAAGCGCCGCTCCCGCTCGTCGCGCAGCGCCTCGATGGCCGTGAGCCGCTGCTCCTGCTGCTCCAGCACCTGGCGCGTGGTCAGGGTGTCCATCGTCGGACTCCGTCGTGCATGCGTCTCTCCCGGTGGGCGGCGTAACATAACACCGCATAACACCACGAACAGCATAACAAGGGCCGCACGTCGGGTCGAACCCGGCCCCGAGCGGCGGCGTCACGGGCGCGTCACGGTCTCCTCACCAGCGACTCGGCGCGCGGTGGCTCAGGAGTTCCGGGATGCGCGCGACCGGCAGGTCGGCCGGCGGCTTGCGCGGCGGGGGCACCCGGCGCAGGCGCAGCGGCGGGATGTCCAGTTGCCGCCGCCAGCGCAGGATCGTGGTGGCGTTGACCTCCAGGCGCGTCCCGATCTCGGGGTCGCTCAACCCGAGCCGGCACAGGTCGCGCAGCACCTCTCGCCAGGGGCGCTTCCAGGTGGCCTCGACGCGCCGTTGCTCGTCGGTCTTGCGCTTGCGACGGACCCGCGCCGGTCGTGACGGCTCGTCACGGGTCGGCTCGTCGGACACGCGCCCCTCCTTCCCGCCGGGTCCGGTGCCCCGGCCGACGACGGGCCATCACAGGCGCTCGTCGTCTTCCGCCAGCACGCCCGCAGCCCGCAGCGCGTCGGCGCGCGTCTCGAACGCGCCGTGCGCCCAGGCCCAGTAGACGCGCGCCCCGTCCAGCATCGCCAGGCGTTCCGTCGGCCCCCAACCGACGACGGTGTCCCACAGGGCATCGGCCGCAGGGTCGGCGGCCAGGCTCCGGTACAGCACGACGCGCCGCAAGACGCTCGCGACCGCCGTCTGTTCCGCGACCACGAATGGCGCGTCGAAGCTGCCGACGGCCGGATCGTGGGCCGCCTCCACGAACAGGGCCGCCGCGCGCTCGTCGCGGAACGCCACGCGCAGGCGGGCTTCGGCGTACACCGCCAGCACCTCCTCGATCAGCGTCTTCGCGACCACACCGGGCGCGGCGCCACGCCGGGCGATCTCGTCCGCGACCTCGTAGGGGCGGAACGACACCGTGGGTCCGGACTCGCCGGACCCACGCCGCCGCTCGCTCTCCACCATCGCCATGCCACACCTCCCGAGGATAGCGCGCTCAGGCGCCCCCCGCCTCCATCAAGTAGTCGAAGACGTGCTCCTTCGTGCGGGCGCGGTCGCCCACGAAGGCCGTCGCCCGATTGCCGTCACGGAAACCGGGCGCGTAGTCTTGCATCTCCACCGCCGCGCGGAAGGTGCGCCACAGCGTGCCGGGCGCGGCCCGTTCGGCGTCGTACTCCTCGCACAGCCGCCGCAAGGCCGTGCGGCGCTCGGCCGCGCGCACCATCTCGCGCTCGTAGTCTTGCTGGTCGCTCGTCGCGCGCAAGATCAAGTCGGCCACGTCCACCCCGGCATCGACCGCCCGCTCCAGCAGCTTCAGGCTCTTCGGGTAGCCGGGATCGGGGAACGCGATCTCCGCCGCCCGCGCGTCGACCTCCTCCGTGGTGCGGGTGACGGCCAGGTGGTTGAAGGCCGCGTACGCCCTGGTCCGAATCCCGCCCATGCGGCTGAACAACTCCACCGCGAACTTCGCGTCCCGCTCGTAGCGTCCGGCGACGTGATTGATCTTGAGGTCGAGCGAGAGGTCGCCCAGGTGCATGCGCAGCGTCAATTGGCCGCGCTGGATGACCGGGGCGAAGAAGATGTTCATCGCGCGGTGGTCGCCGCGCGGATCATAGACGACGAAGTAGTCGCGTATCTCCTCGCCCTGCACGTCGCTCACGCCGGCGGCGAGGACCAGGAACAGCTTCTCGCCCTTGCCGAGCGCGCCCGCCGTCTCCACGGGCCACTCGTCGGTCACGTCGTCGAGCAGGGCCGCGACCGCCAGGTTGTCCAGCACCGGGTAGTTCCTATGCACCACCCCGACGATCTCGGGCGGCGAGCCCTTGATCGCCTGGCGGATCAGGTGGACCTGGGTGGGGTGCTCCATGCGCATCAGGCGCGGGCTGCCGTCCTCGCCCGTGATCGGACGTCCCGCCGTGTCGTAGGCCGGGTACAGCGAGTACATCGGCGCCTTGTCGAAGCCGAAGTCCAGGCCCGCCTTGCGGATCGCGTCGCTGGCCGTGATCGGCCCCTCGAACCGCACCCCCAGCCCGCGCCAGACCGGCGCGCGCCCCGCCTGCGCGAGGCCATCCGCCACGCGCTCCGCGATGACCGTGTCCGTCATCGTCTACTCTCCCATCGCCGCAGGGTGGCGCGCCGCTGCGCACCGGGGCGACGGGGTAGTATACCAGTTTACACGCAGTTTTGTCAACCAGTGTGCTCTCGGAGGAGCGGGACGGTCAGGTCGCGCGCACCCCGTCGAAGTGTCCCGCCAGCCCGAGCATCGCGAGGGGACAGCGGTCACGGTCGTGCCGCTGCGCCCCGCGCCGGTAGGTCTGGAACAGGCAGAAGCGACAGGACAGGTAGGCGAAGCCGTCGCCGGTGCGTTTCTGGGTCATGGCCGCGCGGACGAGCAGGTCCAGCTTCCGTTCGGCGTCGGCGGCGCGCGTCTCGGCGTCGAGCAGCGCCGCGCGCAGGTCGGCCTCGTCAGCCAGGGTCGTCATAGACCCTCCTCGGCCCGCCCGGCACGCGCGAGCCGTAGACGCGATGCAGGCGCTCGAACTCCGCGAGCGCCCGCCAGACGCGGAAGCAGCGGTCCGAGCACAGCGCCCGGACCGCCCACAGCGCGGGCTTGTCCCACCGAACCCGCTCCGCCCCGTGCCGCGCCGGCGGGCCGTCGAGCGGTTGTCGGCAGAGATGGCAGGCGCTCACGCCTCCAACGCCCCGGCACCGTAGTCGATGCACGCGGGGCACGTCTCGCGGTCCTTGTGGTAGTGGCGTTCCACGGTCGTCTGCGCCACCTCCGGGCGCGGCACCAGCGTCGGCGGGCCGATGCGCCCCTCGCGGAAGGCGCCGTGCATGCGGCGCACCTGGCCGCGCATCGCGTCCCACAGCGGCGGCAGGTCCATGTCCGGGTGCAGGCGGAAGAACGACGCCAGGCTGCGCGCCAGCAGCGCGGCGTAGTCGTCGGCCTCGATCAGCAGCCGGCACGGCTCGCACGCCGCCCAGGCGCCGCGCGAGGCCCAGCCCATGTCCATCAACACGATGTCGCGGCAGGCGAAGCGCCAGGTGCGCGGCCCGTCCTCTTGCAGCGAACAGAAGTCGCACTTGAACGCCTCGACCACGGTCAGGTGGTCCGTGCCCGTCGCGTCCATGATCAGCCCCATCATCTCGTCGTCCGGTGTCGGCATCGCCGCTCCTCTCGATCCCTTACTCGTCGCCCGTGCCGAATATGCGCGTCCGGCGCGCCATCGCGAGCGACTTCTGCACGTCTTCGTATTTGGCGAGGCGCACCAGCGCCTCCCATTCGATCCCGACCGCCGCCGCCACCAGCTCCATCAGCGGCGGGTCGACGTCCTGGTCCGCATCCCACGCCACGCGCTCGGCCGCTTCGCGCAGCAGCAGCACGACGGCCTCGGCCACCCGCCGCGCGTGCAGCGGGGCGTGGAAGAGCAGGCGCGCCTCGACGGTCGCGATCAGCCCGCCCGAGGCGTCCCTGATGGCCGCCCCGTAGGGGTCGCAGTAGAAGGCGAACAGCGCCGCCTCGTAGTCGGCCGCGAGGCGCTCCTCGTCGGTCCGCGAGTCGGTCATGGCTCCCTCCCCGGCGGCAGCGCACCCCGGCGGGCCTGGGCCAACACGAACGCCGCCGCCTGCCGGTGCTCTTCGCGCTGCCGTTTGTAGCCGTTGCGCTCGGCCAGCAGCTTGGTCGCCTCGCGCTTCAAGTGCTCCATCAACTGGCAGCGGGCGCAGCCACGCCCGATGTGCAGCTCCATCAGGTAGCGCACCGCCTCCATCTCGCGCTCGACGCGCGCCAGGTCGCGCGCGTAGCGCGCCCCGTCCGGGTCCGTGATCAGCGTCCCGTCGTAGCGGATGCTCACGCCCGGTCCTCCTTCCTCGCCGCCGCCAGCACGTCGGGCTTCACGCCCATCACCAGCAGCGGCTCGCGGTCCTGCGCCGCGACCCAGCCGATGCGGCCCTCGCCGCAGGTCGTGCAGACCAGCACCATCGCCGCGTAGCGAGGTAGCCCGCTGCCGGGGGCCGGCTGCTCGGCGCCGGTCATCTGGATCGCGCTGTCGCTGGCGAACCAGATGACGACGTGGTCGAGCAAGGCGTGCCGAATCAAGAATGCCGGGTCCACCACGCCTTCGATCCCGCTCTCGTCGTCGGGCGACACCCGCACCAGCCGCACCACGTCGTCCGGTCGGTCGTCCAGTCCTTGGCCCATGCCATCCTCCTGCGGGTCCGTCATGGCGTTCCTTTCCGCGCCGTGCGCCCGCGCCGCGCGTTGCGGCGCCGATTGGCCCGCTCGCGGCGCATCCGCGCCAGGCCGTGCTCCTTGATCCTGGCGACCAGCACCTCGACCTCCTCCTCCGTCGCCACGGCGAAGGGGAAGCGGTACAGCGGCCACCCGATGGTCCAGGCGTCGAGGAGCGAGAACGCCATGCCGGGGTCGAGCCGCAGGACGGCGCGCACCACCGCGTGCGGGAAGCGCACCCCGAACATGGCGTCCGGCTCGATCTCGAAGCGGTCCGTCCCCCACGCCCA
>Ga0073909_10000316_pt1 | contig 16674 bp, 12 predicted proteins | sample Coa_R1_6_FD_66439 | JGI IMG/M metagenome (GOLD analysis project Ga0073909, IMG submission 66439) | Surface soil microbial communities from Centralia Pennsylvania, which are recovering from an underground coalmine fire. - Coalmine... | ecosystem: Environmental > Terrestrial > Soil > Unclassified... | reverse complement strand
GCTCCAGCACGCGTCGCGGGGACGCCGCCGATCGCGAACGCAGCCAGCGCCGCGTAGCCGGGGAGCACGGCCAGCGCGTAGCGATCGTTGTAGCCCGCGGGGACGAGCGCCAGGTAGGACCACGCGGTGGCCTGCGCAACGAGCAACCCGAAGCGATCGCGGCGCACGGCCGCGAGCAGCAGGCCCGCGGCCGCGACGATCATGAGCGGGGTACCGGTGAGCCGGTGCGCGTCTTCCATCACGTGCGTGACCAGGTTCCGCGCGAGGTGGCGGATCAGTCCGCCGGGATCGACCTCGTAGACGCGCCACGGGTGGTTCATGTACTGCGGCCACACCTTGGCGAGGAAGTCGTCCCACTTCATCCCAACGCGCGTGGTGTAGAGGTCGAAGAGCAGCAGCTGGTGGAACTGCACCGTGCCGCCGTGCGTACGCGCGAACAGGATCCACGGCAGCGCGAGCACGGCGAAGCCGCCGAGGAACGCCGCCCAACGCGTCGCCAGCGCACGCCAGCCCGGGGCCTGTCCGATGAACACAAGTGCCACGATCCCAGCGGGTAACAGCCACGCACTCGTGTAGCGCGTGAGGAACGCCAGCGCCGCCGCGGCGCCGGCCGCGAACGCCATGCGCTGCTCGCCGCGCCCGGTGAGCAGCAGCCACATCGCCAACGACTGGAGCGCCACCGCCACCGCATCCGTCGTCACCCAGTACGCCTGGCGGAAGAACACCCCATTCGTGGCCAGCAGCACCACGATCGCCAGTCCGGCCGCGGGGCCCAGATGCCGTCGGAGCAGGCTGCCCCAGAGCAGCAGCGTGGCGATCGCCGCTGCGAACGAGAGCAGGAGCGCGGCCAGGAACTCGCCGCGTGCGAGCAGTGTCGTGAGCGCGAGCAGCGCGGGGTAGAGCGGTCCCACGAAGCCGTACACCGACGGCAGCCTGCCCCCGGACATGAGGAGCTGCCCGCGCAGGAGGTCCGCGGCGGCGGGGGCGTAGCCGCCGTAGAAGTCAGTCTCGGCATCGAGCCCGCCGATCCGGTGCGGGCCAATGTTGACCGCGATCACGCACGCGGCGAACGCGAGCACGACGGCGAGCGCCAGCGCATCGAGCAGTGGCCCGAGCCGGAGCGTCGAGGGGCTCGGCGAGGCGACGTGGTCTCGACGTGCGCGCGTGCGGCTCAAACGGCCTTGGATTCGAGCACGCTCACGCGGTCGCGAAGCCGGGCGATCTCCTCGCGCAACTCCGCGATCTCGGCGGCCAGGGCGGCAGGTGCGCCGGGCGCCCGGTGCGACGAGGGCGCGGCCTCCGCCTCGCGTTCCGGAGCGGCGCGCTCACTGCCGCTCGCGCCCGCCAGGAGCTGCGCCTTCTCGGGCTCGAGGTAGAGGTTGTGGCTCACCAGTTGCCCGCGCCCGGAGGGCGTCAGCTCGAACATGAGCCCGCGCTCGACGAGCCCCGCGACGATGGGCTTCAGGGCCGCCAGGTCCTCGATCGGCTCCATGCGCGCGGCGCGGCCGCGCAGCTCGCCCATGGCCTGCGCGCCTCGCAGCAACAGCTCGGCCATCACCGCCAGCTCGGCGCGGTTCACGCCCATCCATTCGTAGGCATGATGCTTCCACTTGGCGACGCGACCCATCCAATCGATCTCGCTTGCCGCACCGGCGATGCGCAGCTGCTCGAGCCCGCGCTCGACGTCGATGTCCTCGAGCGTCGTCAAGGGCTCGCGGTTGTTCTTCTGGTTGCAGCCGGTGATGATGGCGTTCACCGACATGGGGTAGCCCGCAGGCGTGGTCTTCGCCTTCTCGATCAGCACGCCGAGCACGCGGCGCGCGATGGGGTCGAGTGGCTTCCACTTGGAAGCGACGGGGACGGGGTCGGGCATGGCGGCGAGGGTGCGGGTGGGCCCCGCGGAAATCAACTACGGCGCCGCTACGGCGTGGGGCCGGTAGGGCACGTCGAGCTGAGAGAAGATGAACGAGTAGATGTCGGCGTACTCCTCGTTGCGGGCGTTGAGCGGCGTGCCGATGTGCCCGGTGGTCATGCTCGTACGCAGCAGCACCGGCCGCGACGTGCCGCTCGCCTGCAACCGCGCCGCGAACTTGAACGAGTTGCTGGGCGCGACGCGTGGATCGTTGACGCCGGTGAGCATCAGTGTCGCCGGGTACTGGGTGCCGTCCTTCACGTTGTGGTAGGGCGAGTAGCCGAGGAGTGCGCGGAACTGGGCCGAGTCGCGCACCGTGCCGTACTCGGTGGTGTTGAAGAAACCGTTGGCGGAGAGCTCAGAGCGCAGCATGTCGTAGACGCCGACCGAGGACACGACGACATGGAAGAGGTCGGGGTGCTGGGTCAGCTCCGCACCCATCAGCAGGCCCCCGTTGCTCCCGCCCTGGATCGCGAGCTTCTCGCTCGAGGTGTAGCGCTTGTCGATCAGCGCCTGCGCACAGGCGGCGAAGTCGTCGAAGACGTTCTGCTTCTTCGTCAGCTTGCCTGCCTCGTGCCAGGCGTCGCCGTACTCGCGGCCGCCGCGGATGTTCGCCACCGCGTAGATGCCGCCCTGCTCGAGCCAGAGCTTGCGCTGGGCGCGGAAGTTCGGCTTCTGGCTGATGCCGTACCCGCCGTAGCCGTAGAGGAGCAGCGGTGCCTTCCCGTCCAGCGCCGTGCCCTTCTTCATGAGCACGCTGATGGGGACGCGGGTGCCGTCCTTCGAGATGGCGAACTCGCGCTTGACCTCGACATCCGCGAAGTCCGCCGGCGAGCGGAGCGCCAGCGCCGTGGGCGCGAGCGTGCCGGCCGCCGGGTCGTAGCGCAGCCAGTGCCCGGGCTCGGTGAAGCTCTCGCTGCGGACGAGGCACTGCTCGCCGGTGTAGCGCGTGAACCCGGTCACCGAGCTCATCGCCGGCAGCGGCAGCTTGCCGAGCGGTTTGCCGTCCAGCGAGAACACGCGCACGTCGTTCGGCCCGCCGACGATGTCCTCGACGTAGAGCCGCCCGCCGGCGACGTGGATGCCGTCGATCGCGGTGGTGCTCGCGGGTACGACCGACTTCGCCGAGGCGAGCGCGGGGTTGTCGAGTCCGACGCGCAGCACTTCGCCGTTGGCGTCCTTCGCGCGCGAGAGCAGGTAGAGCCCGCTGCCGCCGAACTCGGCGCCGACGACCTTGTCCTTGAAGCCCGCGATCGCGTGCAGCGCGCCCCCGGCGCTCCGTAGCCACCACGCGATCTCGCCGCCGTCGCCGTTTCGCACCAGGATCACGACATGTTTCCCGTCGCCCGAGGTTTCGAACTCGATCTCGGCGATCTTCGGCAGGTCCTTGCCGAGCACCATGCGATCGCTGGAGCGCGGGGTGCCGAGCTTGTGGGACCAGGCCTGCTGGTAGAAGTCCAGGTCCGGGATCGGACGCTCGCCGGGGGCGGGGTAGCGCGTGTAGAGGAGCGACGTCCCATCCGCGGACCACGCCACGCTGCCGCCGGCCGTGCCGCCGTTGACGCGCGGCAGCACCTCCTTCAACTCGCGGCCGGTCTGCGTCTCGTAGACGTGGACCTCGCCAGATTCCGTGCCGCCCCTCGACAGGGAGACGGCAACCTTCGAGCCGTCCAGGGACGGCTCGAAGAAATCAATCGTCAGGCTCCCGGTGCTGTCGATCGCGTTCGGATCGATGATGACGCGCTCCTGGGAGAGGTCGTCCACCGAGGGCAGGGCCACGAGCAGCGGCTGGTTCTTCGGCGGCTGCTCTTTGAGGGCGAACAGCGTGCCGCCGCGGTACTCGAGCGCTGAGTAATCGGGGGAGATGTCCCGCGACAGCTCGGCGACGCGGTCGCGGATCGCCGGACGGGCGGGGATCTGGTCGAGCACGCCGCGCGTGTACGCGTTCTGCCCCTCCACCCAGGACTTCACCCCGGGGTCGGACCAGTTCTCCATCCATTGGTAGTCGTCGCGCACGGTGTCGCCGAAGTAGCGGTCCTCGACCGGGCGCTTGTCCGCGGGCGGGGGCGTGGAGGGCGAGGCCGCGAACGAGACTCCCGCCATCGCGGTGAATGCCACTCCGATGACGGCCTGCGACAGCGCACGCCCTGGCGACGATGACCTCGGGGAATTCATCTTGAGATCCTCCGCACGCGATACGTGATTCTACTCACATTCGATGTGCCCTTCGCGAGACGAGACTATCACCTGCGCTTCGAGCCCGGCATGTACCGGTGAATACGCGCGCGTGTTACGGCAATGTCCCTATGGAAAGCAGATCGAGCCATGGCTAGCGTCGCGGGGTACGTAGCGAGTGCCCGACACCCCACCTCGGCACTCCGGCCGGCTTCTTATGAAGCCGGCGAGCAGTCCGAGCGCAAACCCGGGTGACGCGCGTGATCGCTGAGCGGTGGCTCTCGCGAAAGGGTGGGTGGATGGGAGGCCCGCTGGTGGCCTTCGGCGCTGCCGCGTCCGCGTACCTCCTCCTGCGCACGTTCGCGCTGTTCGCCCCGGACGCGCACGCATCGCCCGACCTTTGCTCCACGCTGCTCGCGTCGAGTTGCGACGGGGCTCTGACGGATGAGCGCTCATGGGTGCTGGGCATCCCACTTGCTGGCTGGGGCCTCGTCCACTTCATCGCCATCGGCGTGCTTCTCGGGCTGGCGAGGTTCGTGGAGGGTCCGTTCGAGACACAGGCCCGGATCGGCGCCTCCGCGCTCGCGAGCGCCGGCGCTCTTGCCGGGCTCTGGCTCGTGCTCGGGGCGTGGCTCCAGGGAATGCCGCTCTGCCCGGTCTGCGTTGCGATCCACGCCACGAACCTGGCGCTGCTCGTCGTGCTCCAGCGCGCGGTCGCCCGACCCCTGCGCGCGCAGCTGGCGCTCGCGCGCGAGGCGTGCGTGGGACTGGTGCGCCGCCGAGGACCATCGCTCGAGCAAGCGCGATGGTCGTTCGTGGGCTTCGGGTGCGTCGCGCTGGTGATGGCCGTGAGCTGGCAATGGGTGTGGGTCGAGTGCGCGCTCCGCCGTCCGCCGTCCGCGACATCGCACGAGCGCGCTCGAGCCATCTCCGCCTATGTGGCGACGCCGGAGAGCGTGCTCCCGGTGTCCGCGGGCGACGCGCACCGCGGCCCGATCGACGCCCCGGTCCGGCTGGTGGTGTTCGAGAGCCTGCAGTGCCCGCACTGCCAGCGCTTCGCGCCCGTGCTCTCGCGCCTCGAGCACGAGTTCGGGGACCGGTTGCTCGTGGTGTTCAAGCACTACCCGCTCTCGACCCGATGCAACGATCGCCTGCACGTCGACATCCAGCCCGAAGCCTGCGAGCTCGCGTGGGCCGCGGAAGCAGCACGGCGGCAGTCGCGCTTCTGGGAGTTCCACGATGCGCTGCTCGCCGCGGGAGCGCGTGCGGACTCGGCGAGCATCGAGCACGCGGCGCGCGGCGCGGGGCTCGCGATCGCGCGCTTCGAAGCGGAACGCAGGTCGCCGGAGGTGCGCGAGCGAGTCGCCGCGGACATCGAGCTCGGGAACCAGTTGAAGCTGCCGGGCACACCCGCCGCCTATCTCAACGGGCGCCTGGTGCGCACCGGCTCCGCCGAGCTGCTGGAGGCGATCATCCGCCACGAACTCACGAGCCACGCGGGGTCCTCGCCGACCGGACCCGCGGCCAGGGAATCGGGCCCGCCCGGGCAGGGGCGCCGGCCCAGCACAGGCGGCTGAACGGGTCAGCCGCACCCGGCTTCGCCGGGTGACCCCCGGGCCGCGGGGGGAGCATGAAGACTCGATAACCATCAACTGGAGGAGGTCCAAAATGTGGAGACTGATGGCAGTGTTCGTCGCGGTCGCGGCAATGGTGGGGCTGACGATGGTCCACGGCACCGTGAGCGCGCAGCCGCACGGACGTCCGGCGGCCGACAAGCAGCTCATCTGTCACGTCAGCGACGATAACTCGGCGCACATCATCGAGGTCGCGGAGCCCGCGGTCCCGGCGCATCTCCGGAACCACGGCGACTGCCTGATCAACTCGACCGACCGCACCTTGATCGGCGAGCCGTGCAATCCGACGGACGCCAACAACGACGACATCTGCGACGTGCAGCCGTAACGCCCCGCGTGCTGACGGGAGGCGGGACGCCAGGCCCGCCTCCCGCGGGGCGCCGATCCGTGCGGCTCAGGTCCAGACGCGAAAGCCGCCGCGGAACGCGTTCAAGTTGTCGCCGCGGCGGCAGTGGGGCGGCATGCGGCGGAGGTTCTTGACGTTGCCGCCGCCCAGCACCACGTGGTCCGCGATCACCGCCGCACGCAGCAACTCCGCGACGATGGCGACGTGCTTCGCCCACTTGTGGTGGCCCAGCCCTTCGAGCCCGCGCGCACCCAGGTAATCCTCGAACGACTTCCCTTCCCGGTAGGGCAGGTGCGCCAGCTCCAGCGGCTGCACGACACCGTTCTCGACCACGGCCGTGCCGAGCCCGGTCCCGAGCCCGAGGAACAGCATCCGGCCGCTGTCGTAGCTGCCGAGCGCCTGCATCGCGGCGTCGTTGACGATGCGCACCGGAACGCGGAACGCGCGCGCGAAGTCGAACCGGCGCCAGCCGCGGCCGAGGTTGAACGGCTCGGCCACCGGGCGGCCGTTTCGCACCGGACCGGGATAGCCGATCGCGATCGCCTCGTAGTGCCAGCCCTGGGTGGCGGCGAGCGTCTCGCGCACCATCACCGCCGGCGTCAGATGCGGCCCGGAGGCGAACTTCACCGGCGTCCTCCGCCCCGTGACCAGCAGTTTCACGTGCGTGCCGCCGACGTCGATCACCAGCGCCTTCACCTTCACCTTCACTACGGCATCACCCAGCCGCCCACGTCGCGCGTGAGCCGTTCCGCCTCCGCAGGGCCCCAGGTCCCGGGCGCGTAGGGGAGCGGTGCCGCATCGCAGCGGAGCAGAGGATCGACGATCGCCCACGCCGCCTCCACCGCGTCCTGGCGCGCGAACAGCGTGGCGTCGCCTTCCATCGCATCGCCGAGCAGCCGCTCATAGGCGTCCATCTCGTCGCTGGTGTGGAGTCTCGCCAGGGACAACTCGATCGGCTGGCCGAGCATGCCGTCGCCCGGGCGCTTGGCGCTCGCCCCGAGCCCGATCGCCACGTCGGGGCCGAGCCGGAAACGCACGTGGTTGCTCATCGCCGGTCCCGCGTCGTGGAACACGACCGCGGGCGGCGCCTTCAACTGCACGCGCACCTCGGTCGCGGTCGACGCCAGGCTCTTGCCGGCGCGGATGTAGAACGGCACGCCCGCCCAGCGCCACGACTCCACCCGCAGCTCGAGCGCCGCGAACGTCGGCACGCAAGAGTCCGGCGCCACGCCCGACTCGCGGCGATAGCCCTCGAACTGCCCGAGCACGAGCCCACCCGGCGCGAGCGGCGGGATGCTGCGCAGCACCTTGCCCTGCTCGTCGCGGATCGCCTCGTGGTACGAGCCCGAGGGCGGCTCCATGGCGAGGAAGCCCACGACCTGGAGCAGGTGGTTCTGCACCACGTCCCGCAGCACGCCCACCTCTTCGTAGAAGCGTCCGCGGCCCTCGACGCCGAACCCCTCCGCCATGGTGATCTGCACGTTGGCGACGAAGTTGCGATTCCAGATCGGCTCGAGGAACGCGTTCGCGAAGCGGAAGTAGAGCAGATTCTGCACCGCCTCCTTGCCGAGGTAGTGGTCGATCCGGAAGATCGCGGATTCGTCGAAGCAGCGGTGGAGCGTGGCGTTCAGCTCGCGCGCGGAATCGAGATCGCGGCCGAACGGCTTCTCCAGCACCACGCGCGCTCCCGGGTTCGCGCAGCCGATGCCCTCGAGGCCGTCGACCACGGTCTCGAACAGCGACGGCGGGATGGCGAGGTAGTGGAGCGGCCGGCGCGCGGTGCCGAGCGCCTTGCGCAGCGCCGCGTACGTGGCCGGCGCGCGGTAGTCGCCCTGCACGTAGGCGAGCGCCTTCGCCAGCGCCGCGAACGCGGTCGCGTCCACGCCGCCGCCGTGCTCGGTGATGCTGGCGCGCGCGCGCTCGATCATCGCCTCGCGCGTGTACTCGCTCGAGGCGACGCCGACGACGGGGATCGAGAGCATGCCGCGCCGGGCCATGGCGTGGAGCGCGGGGAAGATCTTCTTGTACGCGAGGTCGCCGGTGATGCCGAAGAACACCAGCGCGTCGGAGCGTACGACGCTCATGACGTTCCTGTTGGGGACTTCTCGGCGTGCCCGCCGAACTGGCGGCGCAGCGCCGAGAGCAGGCGGTCCTGGAACTCGCTCTCGCCGCGCGAGGCGAAGCGGCCGAACAGCGACGCGGCGAGCACGTGCACCGGCACGCCGAGGTCGTTGGCGGCGGACAGCGCCCAGCGCCCCTCGCCCGAATCCGAGACGCGGCCGGTGAAGCCGGCGAGCGCGCGATCCTCGGCGAACGCGGCCGCGGTCAGGTCCAGGAGCCAGGACGGGATGACGCTGCCGCGGCGCCAGAGCTCGGCGATCTCGGCGACGTCGAAGTCGTAGCGGTAGAGCTCCGGCTCGCGGAGCGGCGCGGTCTCGGCGTCGGCCGCACGCGCGGCGCGCCCGGCACCCGCGTGGTGCAGGAGGTTGAAGCCCTCGGCATACGCCGCCATGAGCCCGTACTCGATGGCGTTGTGCACCATCTTCACGAAGTGCCCGGCGCCCGCCGCCCCGCAGTGGAGCCAGCCCTGGTCGGCGGTGCCCGCGCCCGCGGCCCGTCCCGGCGTGGGCGGTGCCGCCGCGCGGCCGGGGGCGAGTGCCTCGAACACCGGCTTCAGGCGCGCGACCACGTCGGCGTCGCCACCCACCATCAGGCAGAAGCCGCGCTCGAGCCCGAACACGCCGCCGCTCACGCCGCAGTCGACGTAGCGCAGTCCCTTCTTCGCCAGCCGCTCCGCGCGCCCGATGTCATCCACATGGCTCGAGTTCCCGCCGTCGATGAGCGTGTCACCGGGCTCGAGCGACGCCGCCAGCTCGTCGAGCGCCGCGTCCACGACCGCCGCCGGCACCATGAGCCAGACGTGGCGCGGCTTCCCGAGCGCGCGCGTGAAGCCGGCGGGGGAGCCCGCATCGGTCGCGCCCTCGCCCACGAGTGCCGCGACCGCGTCGCGCGAGCGGTCGTGCACGACGCAGCGCACGCCGGCGCGCATCAGTCGCCGCACCATGTTCGACCCCATCCGGCCCAGGCCGACCATGCCCAATTCCACCGGGATCCTCCTCGCGCGAATGCCGTGCGCCGATTCGGGACTGCGTTATGCTGAATGCTGTGTGAAGCACGGACGCGTCGTGCAGCGTAGCACGCTTGGGAGAGCAACGATGCAGCCAGCCGTCGTCGTGGCGTCGATCCCCGCGCTCACCGAGCGCTGGGCGCTCCATGGCGCCGCCGCCGCACGCGCGGCGCAGGGCGCGCGCGGGCGCTTCACGCTCGCGGTGCCCGGCGGGTCGGTCGCGGAGCGCTTCCTTCCCGCGATGGTGGCGCAGGACATCGACTGGTCGTCCGTGGACGTGTTCTTCTGCGACGAGCGCTGCGTGCCGCCGCAGAGCGCGGACTCGAACTTCGGCGCCATCGAACGCCTGCTGCTCGAGCCGCTCGGCGCCGAGCGGCCGCGCGTGCACCGCATGGCCGGTGAGGATCCCGATCCCGAGCGCGCGGCGCTCGACTACGCCGCGACGCTCCGCTTCGTGCTCGGCTCGCCACCTGTCCTCGACGTGGCGCTGCTGGGCGTGGGCGAGGACGGCCACATCGCGTCGCTCTTCCCGGGCCGGCCCGCACTGCACGCGGCCGAGCCGCCCGTGCTGGTGGAGGAGGCTTCGCCCAAGCCGCCGCCGCTCCGGCTCACGCTCTCGCTCGACGTGCTCGCGGGCGCGCGCGAGGTGATCGTGGCGGCGTTCGGCACGCCCAAGGCTGCGGCGATGGCGGAAGCGCTCCAGGATCCCGAGTCCGAGCTGCCGGTCGCGCTGCTGCTTCGTCGCGCGCCGCGCGCCACCGTGATGCTCGACGAGGAGGCGGCGAGCGCGCTGGGTTGGTGACTCCGCGTGCCGTCGCCGTCATCGCCACAGGGCAGGCATGTGTCCCAGCCGAAGTTGTGCGCCGCCCATGCCGCGATCGGCAGCGCTAGTACCGTTTCTCAGGTCGTCCGTCCTCGACATGGCGCCGGGAATGCCTCAGCCACCCTACCGTGCAGGATCTTCAGAGCAAGACCTCGACCGAGCCGTTGGAGATTCCGTCCATGACGATCTCGATACGCCACGCCATCATCCTCGGCGCCACCCTGCTGGGGTCGCTCTCGGCCGCCATTCGCCCGACGCTGGCGGCGAAGAAGTCCGTCGCCTCGCCGCCCCCGGTCGTCGCCTCGCCACCCGCGACGGGGCAGGTCTACACGATCGATGACGCGCACTCCTTCGTCGAGTTTTCGGTACGGCTCGTTGGCTTCAATCGAGTTCGCGGCTCTTTCCCGCAGTATGAAGCCCATGTCTACTACGACTCGGCGGCGGTCGAGCGCTCGTCGGTCAGCGTTCGGATCTCGGTGGAGGGAGTGGACACCCACGAAGCGGAACGGGACCACCATCTCGAGTCGCCCGACTTCTTCGACGCGAAGACCTTCCCGTTCATTCGCTTCGAAAGCCGCTCGATCCGTGCCGGCAGTGGCGGCCTCATCGCCGACGGCGACCTGACCATCCGCGACATCACGAAGCCGACGACCATCCCCTTCGCGATCACTTCGCCGCTCGGAATCGACCCCTTCGACAATCCGCGATTCTCGGCGGCCGGTCGCGTGGTGATCGATCGCCGCGACTTCGGGGTGATCGGCCCCAACTTCTGGAACCATGCGATCGGGGACTCGGTCGAGATCGAGTTCGAGGTCGGATGCCGCCGCTGGAACTATGACCGGCTTGGCTGGGGGGATTCGAAGCGCGCCTCGATCGGCCAGCGGATCTTCGAGTCGGCAGAACGTGGCGGGCTGACCGCCGCCCTGAAGGAGTCCCGAGCGCTGTTCCAGAAGGAGCGCGGCAATCCCGACTGGAACTTCGGGCTCTTCGAGTACATGAAGTGTGCGGGTCGCCTCGACCAACGCGACCGCCCGCGCGAAGGCGCCGCGGTGCTCGCCCAGGCGATCGAGCTCAAGGCCGACTCGACTGCGGCCGCCGATATGGCGGTGGTGCGCTGCCAGCGCGCCGAGCTCTTGCTGCGTGCGGGTGACCGCGTGGCGGCGCGTGACGAGCTGACGCGCGCCGAGTCGGCGGACTCCAGCAGCACGTACGTGCGTGCCTTGAAGCACTCGCTGGGGATCTGATCGCCTCGGCACCTGCGCCACCCGATGGCAAGGGGCGATCGCGGCGCGGCCGCGGGACCGTAGGGGCCGCGCAGACCTTCGGCACCAGCCACTGGCTGCGTGCTGGCGTTACCGAACGATCGCCGCGCGCGCGCGCACCTCGCGCACGCCCTGCCGGAGCCGGATGAAGTAGACGCCGGGAGCGAGCGCGCCCGCGCTCGCGAGCTCGATCTCGTGCGGACCAGCAGCGAGCGACGCCAGCTGCAACGTCCCGATCACGCGACCCGCGATGTCGAGCAGATCGAGTCGCGCGGGGCCTGCATTCTCGAGCGTGATGCCGAGACGGAGCCGGTCGCCCTCGGCGCGGGCCGGCGAGGCGATGCGCATCCCGAGCTCGTGACGCGGCCTTCCCGACGACGATTCCTGCTCGATCGCCACCGGGCTCCTGCCGCCGTGCGTGAGGACGCGAACCGTCGTCGTGGCCGCGAACGACTCGTTGCCAAGCGTGCCGGTGACGGTCACCGGCACGTGCTCGCCGGCGGGCAGGATGGCCGCCACTGAGGCTCGGTCGAACCGGAGAACCAGCGTTTCGGTCCCCGTTCTGCCGGGTTCCCGGGTGATGCCCGAGGAACGGTCCGCCGGTACGGAACCCTGGAGGCGCACCGATGCGAGGTCCACCTCGCGTGCGCCATGCGGGGGCGCGAACGTCAGCGAGGCGGTGACCCAGCCGCCGCCGGCGTCCGGCTCGAGCGTTCGGGGCGAGATCCGAACCGTGGGCGTCACGCGGACCGGCGGCGGCAGCCGGTTCATCAACACCGTGATCCCGAACACCGTGATCCCGCCCCCGGCGGCCACGAGGTCGGTCATCCCATCGTGGTTCAGGTCCGCCGCGGCGATCCCCCACGCACCCGCCCCGAGGTCGATCGGCGGCTCGAACGTGAGATCGCCGTGGCCGCGGAGGATCGAGATCGTGCTGATGTACGGATACGTCACCGCGAGGTCGAGCCTGCCGTCCGCGTCGAAATCGGCGCACGCGACGCCATGGGCGTCCTCGTGCGGGGCGACCGGGATGCCGGTCTCGAACGTGCCGTCGCCGTGACCTCGATGCAGGAGCAGCGAGGGGCCGGCCACGATGGCCAGGTCGAGGAAGCCATCGCCGTCCAGGTCGGCGATGGAGACGCCCCGCGGCGCGTCACCGGTCGGCAGATCCTTCCGCGTGAATGTCTTGTCGCCGTTGCCGAGGAACACGGACACCGTCGCGGAACCGGCGTTCCCGACCACGACATCCCAGCGACCGTCCGCGTTCAGGTCCGCCTTCCCGAGCAGCCCCGGGTAGCGGCCGGTCTCGTAGTCGACCGGGGCCCCGAACGTGCCCGGGCCGGTTCCCGGAAAGACCGACAGGCTCCCGACGAGCGCGTTCGCGACGACCAGCTCCGCGAAGCCGTCGGCATCGAGATCCACGATCTCGACGCCATTCGGATACTGCCCCGTCGGATGATCCGTCTGCGCGCCGAGCGTGCCATCGCCGTTCCCGAGCAGCGTCGAGACGATGTGCTCGCTCTCACTCGTCACCGCGACGTCCGGCCGACCGTCCGCATTCACGTCCCCGACCGTGGCTTGGACGTAGGTTGCAAAGCTTCCGAAGTCCGCACTTGCGCCAAATGTGCCGTCTCCATGGCCGAGCAGCGTCGCCACCGTGCTCGTGCGGTCACCCGTCATGGCGACCAGGTCCAGCTCGCCATCGCCGTCGAGATCGACAGGGTAGACGGTCCGAGCGGTGTGGGAGGTCGCGAAAGTCCGTGCCCCAAACGTGCCGTCCCCGTTCCCGAGCATCACCGAGAGCGTGTGGGTGCGCTCGTTCACCGCGACCAAGTCGGGGACCCGGTCACCGTCGACGTCCCCGATCGCCAGCGCGCGCGGGTACTCTCCACCCGGCAGGTCCTGCGTGCGACGGAAGCTGCCGTCCCGGTTCGACAGCAGCACCGTGACCGAGTTCGAGTTGAAGTCGGGATCGGTGTCGAAGTTCGCGGTCGCGATGTCCGGCCAGCCATCGGCATCGACGTCCGCGACGGCAACGGCGTAGGGGCTGCTACCGGTCCTGAACGACACGGGCCCGGCGAAGGTTCCGTCGCCGTTGTTGCGCAGCACGCTGACCGTCGTATGCAGGGCGCTGCCCTGGTCGGAGTCGCCGAAGTTCCCGACGACCAGATCCGGGTGACCATCACGATCCATGTCCGCGATCGCCACGGACTGTGCGTTGTTCCCCACGCCAAAGCTGGCCGCGGGTCCGAACGTCCCGTCGCCGATGCCAAGCCGCACCGAGACGACCGGGGGCGCTGTTTCGTCCTCCGGCGGGTCGGCCGCGATCGAGGTCGCGACGTCCAGGATGCCGTCGCCGTTCAGATCCGCGACCGCGGCCCAGGTCTCGTTCGAGAGCCCGAACACGTTCGGTGGCCCGAACGTGCCGTCGCCGTTTCCGAGCAGCGCAGACTTCTCCGTGACGAGATCGGAATCGCCGTCGCGATCGAGATCCGCGATGCACACCGACCGCAGCGCGTTTCCCGCGGCGAAGGCGGTCGGCGTGCGGAGCGTGCCGTCGCCGTTGCCGAGGAGGACACACGCGGTGCCGGCGTAACCAGGCCCGGTGCCGTAGGTGACGACGACGACATCGAGACGATCGTCGTGATCGAGATCCGCGATCGCGACACCCTGGGGAACGCCTGCGAGCGCGTAGTCCACGCGCGGGCGGAACGTTCCATCCCCGAGTCCGAGGAACACCGAAACCGAGCCCGGCTGGCTCGGGTTGTAGATGTCGCCGTTCGAGACGACGAGATCCAGGTGCCCGTCGCGATCGAGGTCCGCCATCGCCACCGCGGCCGGAGAGGCCGCGGTCGGATAGAGGAGTGCCGGCGCCGTGAAGAGCGGCGACGCCTGTGTCGAGGCCGTCATGGACAGCAGGAGCAGGGCCGCGGATCGAAGCGTCGAGCGAAAACGCGAGAACTTGGCCGCGTGCATGACGGGAACCTCGCGTGGCCGGAGAAGCGACACTCCCAACCATACGCGTTTTGGCGCCTGCGCTCCCATAAGCGAATTGCCTTACCGAACGACCGTGCGGGCGTTTTGCAGCATCGAACCGCGCGGCCCCCTGCTCCAGTCCGGTCGCCACTCTAGGCCCGGCGCGCCTCGGGGCACGCTTCCGGGAGCCCCGTGCACGGCAAAGCGGCCACCTGCTCGCGCAGGTGGCCGCCGCCGACAACCGATCGCTTTACATGCTGAGCTTGTGCGAGAACCCGACGCGCAACGCGAACTGGTTCACGTCGCTCACGATCCCGTACCAGGCCTCGGCGCGGAAATCGTTCTTGGCGTTCAAGGGCGTGGTGATGCCGCCGCCCAGGTCGAGCCCCAGCTTGGTGTCGTCCCCGGTGGCGCTGACGGTGCCGAAGCCGGGGATGGTCTCCGACGTCTCGGCGTGCAGGAAGTGCAGGCCGAGGCCCGCGCCCGCGAACGGACGGACTTTCGGGTTGGCGACGTCGAAGTAGTACTTGCCGCGCGCGCCGATCGAGATGTCGCGGATCGTGTTCTCGATGCCGAACTGCGAGTCGGTCCGGGACCAGTACTCGATCGTCGGCTCGAGGCCGATCTTGGGCGCGATCTGGCCGAGGTCGGCGAACACGCCGAGGCCGAACGCGCCGTCGAGGTTCTCGGGGCTCACGAACGCGGCGCTCGCGCCGATGGCGCGGAGGCCGATGTTCGACTGCGCCGCCGCCTGCTGCGCGGACAGCAGTCCGAGCGCGAGCACGAGGAGAAGAGCTTTGTGCTTCATGGAGTCCTCCGTGGTTCCACCGCACGCATGGGGCCGCGGTTTCAGGGGGAAGCGGCCGCTGCTGCGACACGGGAGTTATCGTCCATCCGAGAGGTGGCCTTCAGCCGCGGAGGCCGCGGTCGGGCCACGGTTGCGCTTCGCCCTTCACCCTTCGCGCGCGGGGCATTTCGCGCAGCATGTGGATTAGAGTGGTCGGCGGAAACCCGTCACGGAACCCAAGGGGAGAGGGCCGCATCCATGACCGAGCGCCGAGCGTCGAGGGGCGGTGGCCGCGGGCACGCGCCACCGACGCCCGCAGCCCCGCTGACGACGCCGCTCCTCGGCTACCGGCCCTCGCTCGACGGCCTGCGCGCCGTCGCCGTGCTCGCCGTCATGAGCTGGCACTACGTTCTTCCCGGCGTGAAGGGCGGCTTCCTCGGCGTGGACATCTTCTTCGTCTTGAGCGGGTTCCTGATCACCCGGCTCCTGGTCGAGGAGTGGGAGCTCTCGTCGCGGATCCACCTCGGCCGCTTCTACCTGCGCCGCATGCTGCGGCTCTTCCCCGCACTCTTCCTGGTGCTGCTCGTCACGCTCCCGATCGTGCCCCGGATCTGGACCGGCTATGCGCTCCTCTACGTCACCAACTGGGGGATCCTCGCCGGAAAGCTCAACTCGTGCGCGATCATGCAGCTCTGGTCGCTGTCGGTGGAGGAGCAGTTCTACCTCGTCTGGCCGCCGCTCCTGCTCGGGCTCCTGGCGCTCAAGGTTCCGCGGCGCGTCATCGGCGCGGTCGTCTTCCTGCTCGCCGCATCCTCGGCCGCATTCAAGATCGTCGGCTGGCACGACATCGACAGTTGGAGCCGGTCCTATTTCGGCTCCGACGCGCGCGCCGACGAGCTCCTGATCGGCTGCGGGCTGGCGCTGTTCATGAGCTGGAGCACGGTGCCGCAGCGGACGTGGTTCCGGCGCGCGGTGCAGGTGGCCACGATCCCGGCCCTGCTCTGGCTCGGCTACCTGATCGTCGCCTCCGCGGTCTACTGGCGCCTGCTCTACCAGCAGGCCGGCCTGACGCTCGCCGCGCTCGCCGCCTGCATCCTCATCCTCCAGTGCCTGATCGCACCCGTGCCCGGCGTGCGCTCGTTCCTCGCCTGGCCGCCCCTGGTGGTGATCGGGCGGATGTCGTACGGGCTCTACCTCTGGCACACGCCGGTGGCCTGGGTCACCGACGCTCGGCACTACGACTGGGTGCCGATCCTCTCGCGCCCCGTCCAGTTCATCGTGCGCGTGTTGTTGACGTTCGCGATCGCGGGCGCGAGCTACCGCTTCCTCGAGCTGCCGCTCCTCAAGCTCAAGCACCGGTTCTCGCCAGCCGAGCGCGGCACCGCGACGATCGCCTAAGACGCGCGCTGGGCGACGGCGCGGCCAAAGGCCGCGCCAGCTCTAGAAATGCTCGTCCGGCTCCATCCCGGCGCGCTCGGCCAGCAGCTTGTCCCACGGCGCTCGCCTCCAGTTGTCCGGGCGGGGCCGCGTGTATTCCCACGGCGGCAGCTCGAACAGCAGGAACGCGCCGAGCGCTCGCGCGTAGGGCTCGTAGAGGAGCCGCAGCTCGGCGAGCCGGTGCTGGAACTCACG
>Ga0073909_10000315_pt1 | contig 16682 bp, 17 predicted proteins | sample Coa_R1_6_FD_66439 | JGI IMG/M metagenome (GOLD analysis project Ga0073909, IMG submission 66439) | Surface soil microbial communities from Centralia Pennsylvania, which are recovering from an underground coalmine fire. - Coalmine... | ecosystem: Environmental > Terrestrial > Soil > Unclassified... | reverse complement strand
CAGTAGTTTGATTTTAAAATCAGATAAAAATTGCCTTTGAAGTAATTGTGCTCCAGTTCCAGCAGAGAAAATTGGATCGAGCACAATTGGGATTTTAGAGTTCTTTAATGTATCAATTATGGCAGTAATTATATCATTATTGTAAACCATTCCAATCTTTATCGCATTTACCGGGATATCAGATAGTACCGATACTATTTGTTTTTTAATGATGTTAGCACTAAGCGGAAATATGTGATCGACGTTTAATGTATTTTGTGCGGTTATCGCAGTTATAACAGTACATGAGTAGATTCCCAAAGCAGACATGGTTTTCATATCTGCCTGAATTCCAGCACCACCACTGGAATCACTGCCAGCTATTGTTAATGCAGCGTGTACCAACACTAAAACTATTTAAAAATGGATTATTCAGTCTATCGGAATGTGATTGATTATCTGTTATTATTTATCTATTCATAGTCAGTGAAGATGCTGTTGATGTAAGACAATAATTCATCACGTAATTGAATTACCTTTCTGCGTTTGTCGCCGTCTAAATCAGTTTGTAATAATACATCAAGACCCTGAACTAAATATTGAATATTTGGCAGAGTAAGTAGAGACTTAGAATCCTTAGTGACATCCTGATTACTCAATGAATACTCTAGTATCTGGTTGATGTTAAAGATTGTGGATAAGCAAATTTTGAACTTCGTTTGTAAAGATCACGGAACAAAGAATTCTTTTCCGTAGACTATTTCAAATTTCTTCAATAGCTTCATACAGCCAGCTTCAACAAACAGATCTCTCTTTTCATCATGACGATATCTGACCATGATTGTTTTGTCATCCTTTCCACAAATCCGTCTTCCACATATTACACACCTATGAGCTTCTTCAAAGAGGTCTTGGGCTTCTGAGCCATAGGCATTAATGATAAATTTACTACTATCAGTCCCCTCGACTTCTATATAGTAATATTCTATCCCATTATTCATGTAAATTATTTTTTCAGGAATGAAACTAATTCTGTATTTCTTATCTAAAAGACCATGAATTAGCTCCTTAATAGTATTTGGAACCTTCGGTTTATGAATGAGAGTACTGCTAGTCAACTTCGATCCTCCATTTTCGATTCATGCAAGTTAATCAACATTATAATATCCATTTCGAATACAGATAAACTGAATTAAGCTTAGACTATGACAATTTTAATTCATTAGTAAAAAGTAAGCTAGTTATTTAATGAACTAACTTTTGTAGAAGAGAAGTTAAATTGAAAAAGCTTGCTCAAGTTCTCATTTAATTTGGGAATTAGGCCACTAATAATTAATATAAAGAAAAATAAAAAAAATTTTTTTCGGCGGCGTTCTATCTACTTTGAGTATTGCTTTTGTGCAGACGTGTAGAAGTTTGACCATGTATTGGCCAGGCTTGCATTATACTCATTCATTGTATCACATGTCTTGCCATACAACTTGATATTCTCTCTTGCAGCATTAAGACTTTCTATTGCTAGCTGATTGGCAGTACCAAACACATGAAATGCTTGAGAGGCGACTTCTTCTGATTGTTTTCTATACTGCTCTGCATATGGAACTGTTGTTGGTGCAAAAGGATTTTTTGTACTTGCATACCATGATTTTTGGATTGCAAATGATCTGTTTATCGTATCTTTGGTTGCTTGTAGGTATTCTTGTTGCAGATTTGAAATTGATTGTGCGTATTGTGGTTGATACTTTGACATTTCATCAATTGTTCTTAAGGCATTTTGCTTGTAGGTGTCTAAAACGTCATTTTCTGTTGCAGTTTCTCTTGACTTTTCTGTCATATTTATTCACCATTAGATGGTATTAAAAGGGCATATAAACGTTTGGTATTAGAAGGGATTTAAAGGTATAAAAAACCTTAAAATGTACTTTAATTGCGCTTCAGTTTAAGGTAATCATAGTCAAGATCATTAAAAATTTTCGAGCATTATCGAAAATGGGCAATCAGGTTTGATAATTCAATAGAAAAATAAAGCCACAATAGGTTAGAGACTTGTGATATGCAAATTTGCCATTGTGATTTTCCGGAAGGAATCTTATATGATTTGGATAATTTCGTTTGGATAAAGATCGAAGATAAGGATCGTTCTATAATTACAGTAGGTGTGACACCCATCATTCTTTCATTGGCAGGAATACTCACCAAGATAAAGATAAAAGAAATTGGAACGATTGTGGAGAAAAATAAGAGTATTGGTTCAATAGAAAGCCTTCGATATTTCGGTATAGTTAGAAGTCCTATTAAAGGTAAAATCATTGAGACAAATAATACGATATTCAGCTATCCTAAAATTGTAAATGATTTTCCGTACACTAACGGATGGTTTGTAAAGATAAAAATACACGAGTTAGATTCCAATATTGAATCGGGTCTTAAGAAGGTCAATCTAAAATCTATTGATGAATGTCATCATGAAATCAAGAAATTAATAGAAAAACTTCATGTTAGATGTTTTTCGGCGTTTCCTGATTATGAGATGTTCGAAATTGGAGTAGAGTGTGCAGCGACACTTACAAAACTGGATGAATTAATCAGGAAAATTAACATAGGAAATATAGTGCATGTTGTTTCTGATGACACTTCGGCGGATCTTGAAATGATTAGGTGGTCTGAACAAACAGGACAAGGTCTTTTAGAATTCAGAAAAGAAGGAAACCTGTATCATTTTATAGTAAAGAAAAAAAAATAAAATTAAGCAATACAGAATTGACCTCAGGGGTTATTTTGAGGTCAGGCGCTGTATGCAATTACTTGATTGTACTACTGCTTTTCAATCGGGTTATTAATCATATTTCCCCATTCAGTCCATGACCCGTCATAGTTTTTGACGTCAGGATATCCAAGTAAATATTTTAGCACAAACCACGTATGTGATGATCTCTCGCCAATTCTGCAATATGAAATAATTTCTTTGTCAGGCGTAATTCCCTTTGCGTGATAAATCTTTGTTAGCTCATCAGCCGATTTAAATGTTCCATCATCATTAACTGCTTGAGCCCAAGGAATATTTGCTGCACCCGGAATATGTCCACCTCTTTGAGCATGTTCAGTAGGGTATTCGGGAGGCGCCAATATTTCCCCAGAAAATTCTTTTGGACTTCTAACATCAACTAGAGCTTTACTGCCAAGAGTATCACTTACATATCTTAGAAATACGCGAATGCTATTATCAGGACTAGAACTCTTGAAATTTCCACGCTGATAAGTAGGAACATCCTTTGTCAGGGGCTTGTCTTCTTCTAACCACTTTTTCCTGCCTCCATTCATCAACTTCATATTTTTACATCCGTAATACGTTAATGCCCAAAATGCGAAAGCAGCAAACCAGTTATTAAAGTCACCATAGAGGATTAATGTAGTATCATCATTTACTCCAATACCTTGTAACAATTTTTCAGATGCTTCCTTGCTAAGAATATTTCTTGCAACGGGATCGTTTATGTCCACCTTCCAATCTACAAGGACTGATCCAGGAATGTGCCCCAAAACATAATTTGCTGTTGGATCATAGTCTACTTCTGCGATTCGAACCTTTGGATCTTTTAGATGATCTTCGACCCAGTTAGTATCTACCAAAACTTCTGGATGAGAATAATCCACTTCATAACACCTACTTTCAATTTAAATTAATGTAATATTAGTTTTTCATAAAAGATTTGCCCTAGTAATTACAATTTTAAATCGCTACCCATGATCTGCACCTCTGTAGCCAATCCGCATTTCTGCATCACCATCATACTTTGGCTTGATAGCAAGCTGTGCTGGAGTATATATTAGATGTTCCTTTGTAAATGATGATAATTCATAGTCATTTGTCATATATAGTGCATAGAATGGACATGCATCAACACATAGACCGCAAAAAACGCATTTTCCAAAATCAATCTGTGGCATAATGGCTTTCTTGTTATGCTTCCATTGTTCATCGACTTTTACCATCCCAATCGCTTCAGCAATTCCCTCACATGCAATAGCGCAAAGCTGACATCCTGTACACTTATCATGAAATAGAATATGTCGTCCTCTAGAACCTGCTATTCCAACCCCTCTCTTTGGATCGAATTGATATCCATCACCTACAAACTTCAGTTTCTTTTCGGGATATCTTAGAGTAAATCTCTTGATAAGAAGATGCTTTGAGCCAGATTCAATAGCTTTTATGAAACCACCTGCAGAGTTCATCAGGATTTAATATATCCACAACCATATTTTAGAATTACGCAAACAATCATCAAAATTCAAACACAAATTTTTTATCCATACGGAATTGTTAGACTGGAACTATCCTGTATATGTTCCCATTGATTCCCAGAATGTATAGGTAACCATCTGGCCCTACTTGTATGTCAGTTATTACTCCAAAACCTTGTCCAAAAACTGCGCTCTGAATCTCGTCTGGTGTGTCAGCAACTTTATCGTTTAACGGTGGTTTTAGTAGTAGTACCTTTCTATCTGTATCAAGTTTGAAGTTATATAAGTTGCCTGTTTTTACATCACCAACAAATATTGTGTTTGCATATTGTGAACCAAGTTTAGTTGAATTCAAGAATTTCAGAGCAGTTGGAGCTACCGTTTGCTTCCATACAAATTCAGGATCACTGTATTTTGCTTTTCCGGCAAAATTGAATAAATCCTCTTGAGGGTCAAATCTGGATACGGCCATACCCATGGTCTTCCTCCAACCACTATTGAACCCTGGAAATACATAATTAATTTCATCTTTATCAATTCCACCATTTTCAGTATCCCACAAGTTACCAGTTACTGGATCAAAGTCAAATCCAAAACTATTGCGTATCCCATATGCATAATACAACGTGTTAGGTACAGAACTTCCGAATGGGCCATTCTCCACAGATTTACCATCTTGTGTTACCCTTAGTATACCACTGGTTCCATCTGGAGAATTACCCCTGATAATATTTTGAACATTGCCAATTCTGCCGCCAACATCGCCTACAATAACATAGACATTTTTATCAGGACCTATCACTACCTTTCCTCCGTTATGGTTGTTTTCATGTCCCACAATAGGCGAGGTTGCTGGCAAGTTCAAAAGCAGTAGTGGATTTACTAGTCTACCATCAACAAGTTCGTACCTGTATAGCCTATTGCCGAGGACAGTCCCAGAACTATTCGCTTCACTATAGTACAGAAATACAAATGGCTTTCCTGCCTGATTCTTTGATATTGCAATGCCCAACATTCCCAATTCTACCTCTGTTGATACATTCGCTTGAAGTAGTGGTTTTTCCTGGAGAATCCCATTTAAGATTCTCTGGACTTTGCCGGTATTTTTCTCTAGGACAAGAATGTCATTTGGCCCAAGAAATGCCATACTAGTTGTCGGTCCTTTGAGTCCATCACTAAAGACTGGCTCAACTTTCAGAGAAGGGTCAATTAATACTTGTCCACTACTCTCTGGCCTAGCCCTTACGTAAAACGCATGAGAAATATTGTTGTCGTTAAAATTTGTAATAAAAGCAAAAGTAGGTATTATCAGAGTGATTAAGGACGTAAAAAGAATGACCTTTCTTTTACTCATCAATAAGAAAAAATTCTAGTCAATCTTTTATCTGTTTTGACGAAAGCAGTTTTGGTTTTAATTGGTATTTATTGCGTCTCTATTGTCTCAAAATCCTGGTTCATTTATCAAATCCAATTTTAAGTAGTATCACTAGGATCAGGTATTAAAGCAAATGTCCTCCGATAATTAGAAGAATCAAATTAATAGAAAGATAGATAATATGTGAAATTATATTTATTCTCAAATTAATGACAACTAATCTTATTTCCCTATCCTCACTTGATGATAAATATGTAAAAGAAAAAAGTAATTTGAATTCAGAACCGGCGTGGTTGATGGAAATAAGGAATAATGCATTTTCCAAATATTCTTCTCTACCACATGAAGTTTCGCCACTCTACAAAAAATATTCTGATGCTAATCTACTATATCCGGATAGGGTTTATCTTCCGCAAGGGGTTAAAACTTACTTGCCAGAAGATTATCTTAACGATAGAATAAGAGAGCTAGAAAAGGAGACGAGTATCTTAAAAATAGGCTCGTCAATAGCTCATTCTAATGTCTCAGATAAACTACTGAAACAAGGAGTAGTTATTTCCGATCTTAAAAGCGCGTTAAAGGAATATGAAAATATTATTAAGGATAAAATGAATTCAAATCCACTAAACGCTTCGGAAGATAAGTTTCTAGCTTTGGAATTGTCTAGTTTTGATTCTGGTATTTTTATCTATATACCAAGAAACGTAATTGTTGATGATTCAATAAGAATAATTGAGGCCCTTGGGCCAGATGGGACATCGTCCATAGCAAGAAATATTGTAATTATTGACTCAAATTCAAAAGCGAGTATAGTTCAAGAACTATATAGCAATGATCGATTTGGCGACAAAATTCAACAATCGCTGTTTGAGCTATTAGAATGCTATGTTGGATCAAATTCAGAACTGGAAGTAGTAACACTGCAAGCAATGAATGAAAAAAACGCAGTAAATTTTTCAAACAGAAAAGGATTCATTGAGAAGGATGCTAAAATATCATGGTATATGGGCCTATTCGGAGCGCAGCTTTCAAGGTACAAACTTGATAATATTATGAAAGGTGAAGGTGCTAGCGCTGAAGATGTAGAGATAATATTTGGTACTAATGATCAATCATTTGATGTAACTTCCAATCTAATTCACGATGGACCTAACACTAGAGGGAGGGTATTATCAAAATCAGTAATGAAAGATACTTCGAAATCTCTTTTTAAGGGCATGATAAAAATTAATAAAAATGGAAAATCTGCAGAATCATTCCTAGCGGGTCATGCTATTTTGTTGGATAAAGGGGCAAAATCAGATACAATACCTGGTCTTGAAATAGAGACCAATGAAGTTAGGGCCACACATTCTGCATCCGTTGCACAAATTGATGAAAATCAAATTTTCTATCTTATGTGTAGAGGACTTAGCAATGAAGAAGCAAAAAGGGAAATCGTTAGTGGGTTCTTAGAACCTTTGTCACGTAAGATGGGTCCTACTATTAGAGCCTGGGTGAATTATCTTATGGAAAATAAGTGGCTTGGAAAACCATTATTGCTTAAAACTGATGAAGCAATGGAGCATATTCTCGAAGTTGAAAAGTCTAGATACCGAGAGACTGAAGATATATTCGAGAAACATTATAAGTATAGATAGAACTGCATTCCTAAATTTGATTTAATATGATCTCTTGGATAAAGGCATGTGATGCAAAAACTCTGAATAATGGTGAGATGATAGACTTTGATTTTGAAGAGAAAAAAATTCTAATATATAAGGTTAATAATAAAATCTTCGCAACTGATAGGATATGTACTCATGCATATGCAGACCTTTCTACAGGATTTGTAAATGAAGATGAAACAACTGTTACCTGTCCACTACACATGTCTAGATTTAATTTAGAAACTGGCATGCCCGAGAATTTGCCGGCTGAAGTACCCCTTAAAACATATAAGATAGAAATAAGAGAAGGCTGGGTTTACATTCTTATTTGATACTACAAATTAAACTGTTTCATTTTCGGGTTCTACTTTTTTTGGTCTAATTGAGTAGATTAACAAGCCAATTATTATTGCCATAATTATGTAATTTATTGGAGGGGTTATAATCATTGAAATCGTACCTATTTTTGGTATTACATATACAACTTTTCCCACATAGTTTTCCGTGAATATTGGAAAGTCTATTCCGGGAATAGAATATGGATTTGCATCTCCTTTTGTTTTTACGACTTTTTTGTCAAAAATAGTTCCAATATCCGCTATCCTATGTACAATTACCTTGGGTTTTCCGTCATCTGTTTTAGCCTCTGCAGCCCTGAAAACAATTATGTCACCGATTTTAAGATTGTTAAATGAAGTATCAAATGAATTATTTTTTGTAATTACTATATCGCCTATGTTTATTGTTGGAATCATACTTCCACTAACTACTACATAAAAGGGATTAAAAGATCCAAAAAATGTGTGTATTGAAAGGAGACCTCCACCTATAATAATGGCTATTCCTATCAGGCTATATATCGTATTTTTTTTCATTTTGTTTATATTCTTGTAATCTACTGGAATGACCATTAAAACTTATTGATTCTTTTTAACAACATTAAAAAATATATCTAGCAAAATGGGTTTACTTAATTATGGAAAAAAAAGACCACAATCAACTCACACGAGAGGAATCTCTCAAGAACAAAGAAAATTGTCACAATTTGCTCTTATTATCGCAAAGGATCCGTTATGTTGGTTTGATAAATAATTTTGGTAAGACCATCGCAGGGCAGTTACGTCCAGGTTTACTACCCTTACTTAGTGTGGAACAGGCAATCAATGAACATTTTATTGATGCTACTCGCAATCAGCTGAGGAAAGCATTTGACTCTACATTAGGTGCCACATTATACACGCTTACCGTAAATATTAAAGTAATAACGTTAACCTTTCCTTCTCAATCTGGAGGCTCCTACTACATAACTGTAGATCGCGAGATAGGAAGCGAAGAACTTTTTAAACTAATTGATTTACTTGTGGAAAAAATCAGCGCCATTTAGATTAGCATTTGACTTTCTATTTGGCAAATGCCTTTAATCTCTTTTTAAATTCGACATCTTTCGCGATTGATGGATGAGAGGTATCCGCCAATATTATCTCATACCAAATGTTTTTACCGTCTTTGTATAGGAAATAAGAGCCCAGAACTTCCAAATTAGGATACTTTTCATTTACTCTTCTCTCGGCAACTAGTCTCATGCTCTCTGCCTGTTTAATTCTAGTTACACCCAGGTGTTTTGGCCTTCTGCCTGATACGGGTCGTTGCTTTCTCATTCCGCCTCGTCCGACTTTGGTACGAATTACAATTATGCCTTGTTTTGCCTTGTAGCCAAGTCTACGAGCCCGATCGAGTCTACTCGGTCTTTTGATCCTGTGGATTGTTGGTTCTTTTCTCCATATTATGGCTCTTTTCTTTAGTTCTTCCGAGTTAGTTTTCCACATCCTTGCCCATGCTTCGGCCATATACTGATGCATATTATAGATAACTCCAGAAAGGACCTTAATATCAGTATTTTGGCCCGTTTAAACCTGCCGATTAATAAGATATTGAAGTACTGAGAATCATGCTTATGCTTTAAAACATTAACACGTTCAGAAACCTACATCTTTTTGTAACTTGTAATTAATAGTCAGAGAAACCAAAAGACTTAAAGAAAGACTAATTAGGGTTTCGTTCTATCTTCTGTAAGGTATCTGTTTTTATGAGAATCCCCAATAATGAAAGTGATAATTTTAGTAAGAAATTAAATGACTACTTTGTTGAAATTGAGAATTTTTACCAACAAAGCTTAATGCCATGTCTTGCTATGCGAGAGGTTAATGTAATGCTTCAAGATGGGTCTGTTACAAAATCTTCTACTTTTGATCCCAAGCTTGTGCTCGGATATTATCGGACTTTTCTAAAGGGTCTGAAAAACTGGGAGGTAAGCGATATACAGGAAACAACTGGCGAATCAAATAGGATTTATTGCCAAATTTTTTCGAGTCAGGATAATTATACTATCAAAGGATACTTTGGAATACAGTTCAATATTTTACCATACTACAAACTAGACAAACAAGTAATACAGATACAAAAGAAATTGTTTGATCTTTCCATTAAAAATTCATCAGTAATGGATTCAGTAGCAAATATTGGTAACAATACTATAAAACATGAGCTAAAAAACATGGCTCTTGATGATTTAAAATTTGAAGATTTGTTTGAAAAGATACTCGAAAATCAAGAGTTAATTGTGAACCTAGAGGACAAAATAAAAAAAATTGAAAGATCGTATCCAGAATTGGATAAGGCGGAGGAAATGAAAAATTCCATGATCTTGGAGCTAGAAAACTTGGTAATAAAATTATATCAGATTTCCCCAAATTTAATTGATTACAATAGACTTATGCAAGGTGAGGAAGGAATCATAGTCTATTTTGATATTGGAACTGAGGCTAACATGAAAGGAAAAAATTCAAGCAAGGTGATAAATTTTGCGCAGATGAAACCGCAAACTAAAGCAAGAATATCTGAACTATTTGAGGAAATAATTTCGGGATTACGTCCCTCATCGTAAAAATAAAAATCATAATATTAGCAGAATAACAAAGTTCTCTGATTAAAAATTTGAATATCCCCCACGAGAAGGTTGATACTGACGCTCCAGCGATCGAGGACTTATTAAGAGCCCAGCAATTAATGGACAAGACAGCGGTCAGGAAGACCCCGCTCTTAAAGTCAAGAACGTTTTCGAACATTGCAAAAACAAATCTTTTTTTAAAATTTGAACAGTTTCAAAGAACCGGATCTTTTAAAGTTAGAGGTGCATATTCAAAAATTAATTCGCTTACAGATGAGCAATGCAGGTCTGGTGTAGTTGCAGCCTCAGCAGGTAATCATGCACAAGGAGTTGCTTATGCTGCTCAAAAGAGAAATATCAGGTGCAATATAGTAATGCCAAAAAATGCGTCTCCAGCAAAAGTAGCTGCTACACGATCCTATGGAGCAAATGTGGTTCTATCTGGAGACACATATGATGAATCGTGGAGAACAGCTTGTTCACTATCACAAACTAATGGATACTCAATTATCCATGCATTTGATGATCCTGTTGTAATTGCAGGACAGGGCACGTTAGGGTTAGAATTAATGGAAGATCTGAAGGACATCGATGAGATTTATTTACCTCTTGGTGGCGGTGGACTTGCGTCAGGAGTTTGCATCGGCATTAAGGCTAGAAGGCCAAATGTCAAGATTATAGGAGTTGAATCCGATCAATTTCCGGCGATGAAAAAATCACTGGATGAAGGAAATCTGTGCCACATTGATAGTGGATTTTCAATAGCTGATGGTATTTCGGTCAAGTCTCCAGGAGAGCTTACCTATGCAATATGTTCAAAATATTTAGACGACGTTGTTACTATCGACGATGTTTCTATTGTAAAGACTATGTTTATGCTAATGGAAAGGGAAAAGGTTGTAGTTGAACCCGCTGGGGCAGCAAGTTTAGCCTATGTTATTTCGAATGGTAAATTAAAAAGTAGCCAGAACATAATTTCAATTCTTTCTGGAGGCAACATAGACATGTATCTATTAGGTCAAATAGTATCAAAAGGGCTGATGCAGATGGGAAGACTAATTAAAATATTCATTCAATTGCCTGACAAACCGGGTGCTCTAAAAAATGTTGTCGATAAAATAGCTGAACTCAGCGTCAACATTGTTCAGGTTGAACATGACCGTCTGAGTTCAAATGTTGCGGCAGGTTCAGCCGGAGTATACCTGAGTTTAGAACTAGAGAACGAAAAACATGCCAGAAAACTATTGGATTTTCTAAAGAAGGAAAAAATGATTTTTAAGGTTGTACCCTAATTACAGTAGCAATATTCTCTAAATCCAGCTTTATCTGCAGTGGTGCCACCAATCTTAATTAAGACAAACTCATTTTTGGCCCTTGCATAAGAGTCATTCAAATTTCTTTGATTTTCACGTAGAATTTGATATTCTTCCATAGATAATTTCTTGCGAAATCCAATATCCTCTTCAAGATTCATACCCTTTACTATTTCAATGTAGTTTGGCTGAATAACTCCACTGAATACCATTGCACTACTACCGCTTCCGTATGATCCAAATCCGACTCGGAAGCCTTCAATATCATGACCTTTCTTGTATTCATATTCAAGTAAACTCCTGAATCCCATATACATTGAGGCTGTATACAAATTTCCTATAATGTTAGACGCTTCAAGAGAGCTGGCCATTTTTTTCTCATATACTTCGTTGTAAAATGAGGTTTGCATGAATGCTTTTCTGAACTGCTCATCTGCCGTCATGAATTCTTTATCTGCCAGGATAGATTCGATTGTTCCTCGACTATCATTTGGTTCAGGTTCAGGGAAACCTATCTCTTTGATAACATGCTGCCACCGTGGAAGAGTTCTCCACTCATGTCTTAACAAATATGCCAGCGCCTTTTCTCCCATTCTTCTATATGGTAAGTGCACTGTAAACAAATCAATGTAATCTGTTATTGATTCGCCATCTTTAATATGTATCAATCCTGTTCTCATTGCCTTTTCCTTATAGCTATCGAATGCCTTTCTAACTTGTATTAGATATAATAAATTGGAATACAGTCCATTTACAAGCGGAGTATCCTTTCCAAACGGCCTATAGAAATCATATTCATTCTTGATTATTGTTGAGGTGACCTTTGGGTCAAGTGCTAATAATCTGGGATTTTCCTTGATCAGCATGGCCACTGCTCCAGCTCCCTGTGTATATTCTCCAGCTGATCCAATATCATATTTGGCAATGTCGCTCACAACCACAATGGCAGCCTTGTCATTATTTTCCTGTGCTCTAATCCAGTTGGTGTTGTCATAAATCGCATAAGATCCGCTTACGCAAGCAAACTTACATTCGATTCCACCCGCATGTTCAAAAGAGCCGTCACCGTACACTTGTTCCAACATACCTACAACGAATGAGTTTAATGCTTTTGATTCGTCAAGACTGGATTCTGTCGCAACATATAATCTACCAATATCATCAGGATCTAAATTGTTTTTTTTCATTAGTTCGAGACAAGCATTTGAAGCCATACAAGCTGCATCCTGATTCGTGTCCACCAAAGCCATCTTTTTTATCCCTATGCCATGTTCTAGCTTTTTAGGATCAATTCCTCTTGCTTGAGCAAAATCTTTGTAGTCAACGAATAATTTTGGAACGTAAATTGCAAGATCGTCAATGCCAGATGGCATGTTAACAGTTTTTGTCATAATAGACATTTAAAGGTACTTGTTGATATTCGATTCCAATTAATAGAAATTCAATGAAGAATTAGCATTTTTTTAAGAAAATTACATTATTTATCTCAAACAATCAATATGATCGTCAAAGTAATCCTGCCTTTTTCTAGTCTGTTTAGTAGCAGTTATTCAAAGCCGTTCGAAAAACATTGCCAATATTTCTTTTGTCTTATGGTCCAAAATTGTTTTTAAAATCTCGCAAATTCCTAACTAGTATCAGTTTAACTCATTGATTTGCACTAATGAACTCTAATGGTTTCATAGAAATTATTACGTTCATGAGGCAGGAAGCCAATTTGTTTAATCGCCGTAATAATTTTGTCTGCTGTTAATTCTGTAGATCTTGCTCCAGTTGCACTTACTACTTCTTCACCAATCAACGTGCCTCCAAAATCATCGGCGCCATAAGTTAACGCAAGTTGGGCCATACCTATACCATTTGTAAGCCATGAGGACTGGAGATGATCAATAAGCCCTGAAAAGACTATCCTGGAGATCGCAATCATTTTTAGTAATTCTAGCCCTCCAGAAGGATATTTTATCATTCCCTCAGCTTGCATTTGTGTGTTATTTGGTTCAAGGCTCCATGGAATAAATGACATGAAACCATGAGTCTTTTCCTGTAATTCTGCAATCTTAAACAAATGTCTTGCTCGTTGTTCATAATCTTCTCCTGTACCGTACATCATTGTAGCCGATGATTTTATGCCCAACTCATGGGCCTGCTTCATGATATTTAACCACTCATTACTTTTTATTTTCAAGGGGCTAATCTTTGATTTTACATCATCATCAAGTATTTCAGCGCCAGCTCCGGGTAAACTATCCAAACCTGCTTTTTTCAACCTAGATAGAATCTCTCTGGTGCTGCTTCTTTCCACCTTGGAAATAGTATCGATTTCAGAAGCTGATAGTCCGTGAATAGCAACGTCGGGACATTTCTCCTTTATAGTTTTGAATGCTTCTTCATAATATTCGATCTTCAGATCTGGATTGTGACCCCCCTGCATTAGTACCTGACTAATACCGAAATGATCCTTTGCTGTTGCGACTCTTTTTACTATATTATCTACGGATAATGTATATCCTTCAGAATCACCAGGAGCTCTGTAAAAAGCACAGAACTTGCAAAATGTTATGCACACATTGGTATAGTTTAGAATTATGTTGTTAACGAATGTTGCAACTTTACCAAATAGCTTATCTCTTAATATATTTCCTATAATACCTAACGCGTAAGGATTGTCAGACTTTAATAAGCGGATACAGTCATTTAGGACCAGTTTTTTTCCATGCAAAACTTGGTCAAGTATATCACTTACATCAGATTTCTGAATCAAATCTTGTGCGAAGAGGCCCATGAACTATATCTTTCATGACGACTATCAAGGATATTTATTCTTTACAAGCGCTTTCAAAAAAGTGAAGATTTTATAGCCGTTGTGGACATCATCTAAACAATTTGTTACAAAGTTATGCTGGTAATTCAAACGCTGTAGAGAAGGTGATTCATGGTGAAGAATTATCATGCAATGATGGTCTGGATTTAATGAATAATGAAAATGTCTTCGTTTTGGGGGCTGCTGCAAATTTGATAAAAAAAAAACTAACTGGTAACACTATAACGTTTGTTGCTTCATACTACCTGAACTATACAAATATTTGTGCGGCAAGTTGTCCACTTTGTGCCTTTTATAGAAAGGGAACTGAGTCTGATTCATACACTCTGACAATAGACCAGATATTGACCAGAGCAAGAATAGCTATAAACGAAATGAAGGCAACAGAACTCCATATCGTAGGCGGGTTCCATCCAAAATTAGGGCTTGAGTATTATGAAAAGATGATAAGGGAAATTAAGAATGAATTTCCGTCAGTTACAGTTAAAGCACTCACTCCAGCTGAAATTCATTTTATCTCTCATATTACCAAGAATTCAGTAAGAGAGGTACTTTCCAGACTAAAGGACGCAGGACTTGATGCCCTACCTGGCGGAGGGGCAGAGATATTCAGCAAAGATGTAAGGGACATTATTGTGAGGGGAAAATGTTCTGGCGAAGAATGGCTAGAGACTGCGAGAATCGCGCATGATATGGGAATACGATCAAATTGTACCATGCTATTTGGCCATATTGAAAAGCCACAACATATTGTAGACCATTTGATCAAGGTACGTGAATTACAAAAGAAAACGGGTGGTTTTATTACATTTATACCATTGAAGTTTAGCCTGGACAATACAGAACTTGAACAAAAAGGGCTAATTGAAAATGAAAGTTCTTCAATATACGATCTGAAAGTTATTGCTCTATCAAGACTCATGCTCGCCAATGCCATGAAAAATATTTCCGTGTATTGGGTCGCACTAGGAAAAAAATTGGCGCAAGTTGCGTTATCTTATGGAGGGAATGATCTTGTTGGTACTGCCTTTTCAGAAGAAATTTTCAAGGCCGCCGGAAAAATAACAGGAACTACAATTCAGGAACTTTCTTCGCTTATTAGGGATGCAAAATATATTCCCTTACAGAGAGACACATTTTTTAATATTTTGTAACTTTCCAAAAGAGAAATTATGACTAGTAATATCGTTCAATTTTTTGACGGTTACTATCTATAAATAATAATTGTTCAAATGAGAGAATATTACTACTTTTAGCTTTCTTTAGCATTTTTATAATAGAATTCTTTCCTTCTTGATTCATGTTGATAGTAAGATCATTTACATACATCTTGACAAATTTTTCAATTAGTGATTTGGGATTTCCTCTACCAAACTGCATCGCAAATTCTAGTGCATCATCTAAATTATCAAGTCCATATACTATTGAACTCTTAAAAAGCTCGTCAAACTCAATTATCTCCTTAATAGTTAGCGAACGGTTACTTATAACGTTGATTCCAAGTGGAACAGGCATGCCTTGAGTAAAGTCATGCCACCAGCGTCCAAGGTCCAATATTTTTTGGAATTCCGCCCCAAGTGAAATTTGCGCTTCATGGATAACTACACCAGCATCAACCAATCCAGATGAAACGTATTTTGGTATTTCATTAAAGATGATTTCAACACCATTAAAATTTCCTATAGCCAATTTTAGAAGTAAATTTGCGGATGTCATTTTTCCTGGAATTCCGATCTTATACCTATGCAAGTGTTTTAATTCGATATTCTTTTTTGAGATAACAATTGGACCATAATTTATTCCAAAACTTCCACCGCTGTTCAAAATTACATAGTCCTTGGTGAATCCATAAGCGTGTGCTGAAATCGCTGTAATGTCTAATTCATGGTTAATTGCACGCTTGTTAAGTTTCTCAATATCTTCAATAACATGTTTTATTTCGAAAGAAGGTGACCTAATATTACCAGACGCAATTCCATAAAACATAAAAGCATCGTCTGCATCAGGCGTGTGCCCCAGTGTTACACTTTTCATAAAAAAGTGATTGATGTGACGATATTTTTGTTTTACAGTATGGAGTCCCGATAAATGAGTATTGGTAGAGTTATGAGCAGCAGCTATATCATATGTAGGCGGGTTTCTGTGATTACGTTTCAACCTTGATTTGTATTTCCACTTAAATTGATCTAGTTTCATATTTATTTAAGGAAGATTTAATAATCCTGCATAGATTTTTTGAGCCTTGTAAGATGCCAAAATTCAAGTCAACGCAGGACATTTTGAGAATTATAGGAAATAAGGATCAAATTCGAAATTTCGGTGTGATAGCTCACGTAGATCATGGAAAAACTAC
>Ga0073909_10000313_pt1 | contig 16688 bp, 13 predicted proteins | sample Coa_R1_6_FD_66439 | JGI IMG/M metagenome (GOLD analysis project Ga0073909, IMG submission 66439) | Surface soil microbial communities from Centralia Pennsylvania, which are recovering from an underground coalmine fire. - Coalmine... | ecosystem: Environmental > Terrestrial > Soil > Unclassified... | reverse complement strand
GCTGCAACATCGGCCAGAACGTCGTCGTCTCGCCGGACGTCGTCGTCGGCAACAACTGCAAGATTCAGAACAACGTGTCGCTCTACACGGGTGTCGTTCTCGAGGACGATGTGTTCTGCGGCCCGTCGATAGTGTTCACCAACGTCGTGAACCCGCGCAGCCATGTCTCGCGAAAGCTCGAGTACAGGCAGACGCTCGTCAAGCGCGGGGCGACGATTGGAGCGAACGCCACAGTGGTGTGCGGTCACACGATTGGGACGTTTGCCTTCGTCGGTGCCGGCGCGGTCGTGACGAAAGACGTGCCCGACTATGCGCTCGTAGTGGGAAACCCAGGGCGCGTGACCGGCTGGATGTGCGTGTGTGGCGTCAAGTTGGCGGGTGGTCCGAAGCCGCCGGTCGACGCCGCATGCCGGGCGTGCGGCGTCCGCTTTCTCTCTCGCAAAGGCCTGCTCGTTCGCTCAGAACCCGCATGAGCGACGTCGTCATCCACGCGAAAGATCTGAAGAAGGTCTACCGCCTCTACTCGAAGCCGTCGTATCGATTCCGGGACATGTTCGGCTTGCTCGGGGACAAGGCTGGAGCGTTCACGGAGCACGCCGCCCTCGACGGAGTCAACCTCGAAATCGGCCGTGGCGAAAAGGTCGCCATCATCGGTCGCAATGGCGCTGGGAAGAGCACATTCCTGAAGTTGGTTACCAAGGTAATTCAGCCTACGTCGGGCACGCTCGAAGTGACCGGAAGAGCCCATGCGCTCTTGCAAATCGGAACGGGTTTCCACCCCGACTTCACAGGTCGTCAAAATGTGTACGCCTACCTAGCCCAGCTTGGGATCACGGGGAGAGATGCCGATCGTCGTTGTGCGGAGATCACCGACTTCGCGGAGATCGAGGAGTACATCGATCAGCCGGTGAAGATGTATTCAACAGGCATGGCCATGCGCCTGATGTTCGCCACGTCGACGGCGATTTCTCCCGATCTTTTGATCCTCGACGAAGTCCTAGGCGTGGGCGACGCATATTTCTCGCAGAAGAGTTTTGAGCGCGTCCGAGCTCTCTGTGAGCACGACGGCAGCACGTTGCTGTTGGTGTCGCATGACGTCTACACGGCGGCCAAAGTATGCGATCGGATGATTTGGCTCGATCGCGGACGCGTTATGGCCGACATGACTCCCCCGGATGCCTTGAAGGCGTACGAGGACGCCATTCGTTTGCAGGAGGAAGCGAGGCTGCGAAAGAAGACGATCGACGTACTTTCGCGTGCACACGGCGCACCTGAAATCGCCAGCGATGACACAGTGCTCGTGGAAATCGCCGCGCGGCAGCCACCGGCCGCGGCTCCGACTCATTTTTCACGCATCGCACTACGACGGGAAGGCGGCGTTGCTATCGAGGCGCCGATCGTCGGCGCAGGTGAACGATCGTCATCGCTCGTCAGCGAGGGCACGGCGTGGGGCGACGCAACCGAGTGGAATGGGCGAACCGTTCGCTCGATGCTCCATTTCGGCAGTCCCTATCACAAGGTGGCGGTGCTTTTCCGTGCGCCCAGGCTCGCAGCGTCAGCCGCGGCTGGAATGCTCACGCTTGAAGTCGACTACGGCGCGGACATCGAGGTCGAGCTGAAGGTGCGCGCCTTCTTCAACGGTCGGCCGCTTTCCGAGCACGTACTTCCGCCGTCGCCGTCGCAATGGTCTTCGCACGTCGAGCGATTGACGCCGGGGACGATGTCGCAAGGGTCGGAACTGTTCAATACGCCGGAGATTGGCACCGGCGCTGTGCTCCTGCGGGAGGTTCGTCTATTCGGCGGAGCGGAGTTGAAGCCCACATTCGTGCTCGAGCACGGACAGCCGGCGCGGCTAGAAATCGACTGCGATGTGGCGGATCCGAGTTTGGCGGGCCGAGTCGAAATCGGAGTGTCCATCCTTCGTGCCGGCGTTGAAACCGCGTGTCGATTCTTCACCCGCGATCTCATCTTCGACGCTCGTGGCTGTCCGCATCCGACGGTGTCTCTCGAGCTCAGTGAAACCTGGCTCGGTGCCGGCACCTACACGATCACCGTGATGTTCATGCGCGATGGCTACGCGGCGCAGGACGCGCATCGTTTCTTCTCGACGAGTCCGGACGTCTTTATGTGCGTTCGCGATGTGGTCGAGTTCGAGGTGCGAGGCGGCAATCTATTCGCCCGTGGCACTCCAGTGCTCGCGCGCGGCAACTGGCGGATCCACGAGCGGGATGCCGCACCACGCCCGTCGGTCGGCAGCGATCCTGGCGGAAGGTCGCAATGACGACGGCATCGGCAGCCAACGAGATCCACGAGGTTCACACACCGGTCTGCTGCGCGCACCCGTACTACGGCTTCGTCTGCACGCCAAACGCCGTCATCGACTTCTCGGAGAAGGTGCCTGCGTCGTTTGGACATGCCGCGACGGCCGTCATCGATGCCAATGGCTTTCGAAACGACTCGTTGCCGGCGACGAAACCAGCGAACGAGCGCTGGATTGGCTTGTTCGGAGGAAGCGTTGCGTTCTCGGTCAGCGCGTCCGACAACGCGCACACGATTGCCGGGTGCCTCGAACGCGAGTTGAATACCGGTCGAGCGGCGAATCAGAAGCGTGTCCGCGTCGTCAACTTCGCGTTGCCCGGAGGACAACAGCCGCAGCAGTTGCTCGTCTTCTTACTGAACCGCCATCTTCTCGACGGTGTAGTTACATTCGACGGCGTCAACGAGATTGTCGTGCCGAGCTGCTACAACGCCGGCGCGATGCCCGCCCATTTTCCGTACAAGCCGTACTATCAATTGCTGTTTGGCCGTGCCATCAGCGACGAGCAGATCTGTGACGCCGTTCTTCTGGAGCGCCAGATCGCGCGATTCAACGCGCGTCCTGCGTGGCAGCAGCGGTTGCTCACGCCGCTTCATCAACGGAGTGTCCGCAGGAGTCGAGAGCGCCTCGCATCGCTGGACCAGCAGCCCGCATTTCGATCGCTGTTCAGCGACGGCATCGGCAGCGATCCCGCGACGCTCGCATCGCACGGCGCGTCGAACTGGGGTGAAAGCACGAGGATGATGTCGACGGTTTGTGACGCTCACGGCATAGAGGCGCTCTTCGTCGTACAGCCGATTCCTGACCGGGGAAAGACGCTAACGCGTGAGGAGCGGGAGTTTCTTTCTGTCTATCCCGAAATTGTCTCGCTCAGGACGAGCGGGTATGACGAGTTGCTGCGTACGGCTGAGATGCTTGGCCGCCAAGGGGTACCGGTTGTGTCGTTCACAGATGTCTTCGCTGCATGCCCGCAGAGCATCTACACCGATCTGATTCACTTCGAAGATGAAGGTTGTCGCCTCGTCGCCTCGAAGATAGCGGGCCTACTTCGTAGCCGCCGGTCCGGTGCGGATGCTGCGGAGGCGCAGTCGGAGCGTTACCACAATGGATAGATGTCCTTGGGTTTTTCGGGCGGGCGGCTACGGAAAAAACGCCGCAGCCTCAGCCAGATTCGTTTGATCCACATCAGAAACTCTCGATCAAGGTACGACAGTTCGGGCGTAATGCAAAGAGAGCGATGACCATTCATAACGAGGTACAGCGGTATTACGAAACGTCTGACAGCGAGCTTGCGCGGCGCTACATCAAGGATTTGCCTTTCCTCTCACGCGAGTACTGCAGCGCGGCGCTGCAGCATCGGTATGGGCTGTACCCGTTTATTCCCGAGTTCGCGGACTTCGGCGCCTGGAGAGGCAGGCGAGTTCTGGAAGTCGGATGCGGTCAGGGTGCCGATCTGTCGCAATTCGCGTTGGGTGGAGCGCAGACGTTCGGCTGCGATGCCACCACAAAACACTGTCTGATCTCGCGGCAGTTCGTCGAGACGATGGGTGCCCGCGCCTTTGTCGCACGCGCTGACGCCACCGTCCTGCCGTACGCCGACAACTCTTTCGACCTCGTCTACTCGTGCGGTGTGCTGTTGCTCCTCGAGAATCTCGACAAAGCGGTTGCAGAAATCCACCGCGTTCTCAAACCCGGCGGCACCGTGAACGTCCTGTTTTACAACCGCCAGAGCCTGCACTATTACGTGAAGACGCTCTATTACTACGGGATCGTGTGCGATCTGGAGCGATGGCTCGGACCTCGGCGCCTCGTCGATTGGTTCACGGATGGATTCGACTATCCGCACACGTATCATCAAAGCCCGGAATCCCTGCGAAAGGCCTTCGATCGCTTCGTGATCGACGACGTGATCGTTCGCAATCTGACCACAGAGCAACTTCCGCTGTTTCCGTTTGGGGAATATCCGCAGAGGTTCTGGACGTGGGTCGAAAGCCAGCTCGGCTTCTACCTCTTGTTGAAAGGCCGAAAGTGACGCCGGGCTTCACCCTGTGGGATCGCCTCGACCGGTGCGATGGGAACGCGCTGCTCGTCGTGAATTCGTTGTCGGACCGCGAGGCCGAAGTCGCCCGTGCATTCGCGGAAATGGACAGTCTCGCTGGCGGCACACTCCATGTGGTCTCGCCGATTCACTGGCGAGAATGGATATCCGCACACTCGACGATCGGCAACGACCGACTTCTCTTCGCAACCGACGAACAGGGCAGGGAACTCGAGCTGAACTACTTTCTCGAAACCGCAGCGTTCGAATGGATATCGTCAAGGCACTTCGCTGTGGTCGCCGGCAGCGCCCCGCATAGTCTCTACAACGACACGGTCCATGGGCTTTTCGAGCGGTGCGTCGCCCTGTTGCTCACCGATGGAGTATTCCTTGCGCATGCGCTTCCCGAGCGAGGTGTCTACGTATTCGATTTGCCGGCTCTGGTGCAGCGCTTCGGACGCGAGGTCAAAGTCAACACCTACCGTAGCTGGTGTCGCGCCTTGGTCGCGGATCTCCACCGCGAGTGGCTGGCACAAGGTCAGCCAGCATCGGTCGACAACAGTGACGGAGCCGCCGTTGGTCGCCTCCTCGCGAAGCACCTCGGCCCAGACGTAATCGAGTACGACGAGCAGGGACCGATTCCGTTCTCGCACGAGGACTCTCTTGCGATTCCGGTCGCGGAGTTCGTGAGGCACGTGCACGCGCTTATTCACGATCGCGATGTGTTTCTCTCCGCCGTACGCCGCGATAAGACGCCCATGGCCGGCGTGAACGAGCCCGATCGCGTTCAGACGAGACGCCGCCGATTTCTCCGTCGCCTCACGCGTCGGCCATAGGCATGTCAGACGAACTGTTTGCGAAATTGCGCACGGCGCTCGCGAGTGTCGCCCTGGAGGCCTCGGTCGAAGGGTTTCAAGCTACCGTTCCCGCGGTCTTTCCTCCGCCGTTCTCGACGATGGCCGTCTCTGATTGGCGGCGCGCGATCGAACTCTGGCGTGGGCACGCGGCTGACCTTCTCGGCCCGTTGCCGACGCGCCCGTGTCCGGCGTGCGGAGGCAGCGCCTCTCGATGGCTGTTTGAAAGCTACGATGCACACCCCTATCACGAATGCGCGACCTGCCGCACGTGGTTTGTCCCGAAAATCATCGAGTGGTCCGTCTTCGAACGGCTGTTCGAACGCAGTCCGGAAGCGCGGACACACGCGACGACGATGATGGCGCACCGCGACGAGGCGGAACTGCGTGAGGTCGACACATCGAGAATCGGCGGATATCTCGACGAACTGCTGCAGTTGCTTCCATCGCAAGGTGGTGCTGGAACCATCTCGTATCTCGACGCTGGCTGTGGCGTCGGACACTCGTTGCGCGCGGCTGCGTCGAGAGGTCTCGTCGCACAAGGCGTCGACGTCGACGACGCGGCTGTCGGTATTGCGCGCGCTAACGGCTTGCGAGTTGCTTATTCGCGCGAAATGGGCGCCATCGTCGGTCCGTACGATCTCGTCTCGTTCTGGGAAACGCTGGAGCACATCGCGACTCCACTCGAGACCCTGCGGGAATTTGCGTCACGGCTCGCGGATGACGGGTTGATTGCGATCACCGTACCGAATCGAAATGCGCCGGCGATTCGCGCGATGCGTGAGGCGTCTCCGTTCGTCCACGGAGGATACAACACCCCCGGTCATGTCAACTTGTTTCATCCTGGCGCTCTTGAACGGCTACTTGCGCGCGCCGGATTGACGATGCTGGACGCCGACGGCCGGTACGGCGGAAATCCGGTGGAGCTGGCAGCGTACTTCCTCGGTGAGACAGGCGGCGCGTTCGATTTTCTCGGCGACCCTGCGATCGACGGATCGATTCCTCAATCGCTCGCTCAGGCGTTGACGAGCGTGTTGCCGTCGCTGCTGCTGTTCGAACGGATGGCACTGCTGTCACCGATCCTGTTTGTCGTCGCCTGCCGACAGGGCCGCGAACGTGTGTTTCGCGATGCCATCGAAGCGCGGCGGACTCGACGCCGCGAGCAGCTCGCTGCGGAGGCTCGAACGATCATCGCCGGAGACGAAGCGGCCGAACGTCGGTTGCAGGACGAAATCAATCGTCGCGACGAGCTCCTTGGCGTCGAGATCGGCAAGCGCGACCAGCTCCTTCGGGATCAGGAACGTCACCTTCAGGGTGAGATTCAGCGGAGGGATCGGTTGTTGGCGGAGGCTCAAGAAAGATGGGACAGCCGGCTGACGGTGCGCATCCGCGAAAAAATTGGGCGGATGTTGGGGATGTCGTGAGATCGAGGCGCATCGGCAGCCGATTGATTCTCACGTTGGCCGGCGTTGTCATCGATCTCCGCTGGGCGCCCGTGGATTGGACGATGTGCGGCATCGTCGGTCGCTTTCATTCGCTCCGAAAGACAACGTCATCTGATGTGTTCGCGCGGATGCGCAACGGCGAGATCGGACAATGACGCGGGCGATGGTTCGAGGCGCTCTGTTGCTGGCGAGCGTGGCCGCCGCGCTTTGTACTCTGGAAGTTCTTTTGCACCTGACCTTCCATCGTCTTCCCACCGCCTTTCTCATTTACGCGCATCGCGATCTCAAGGATGCACATCCGAAGGCCTGGGTTGAACTCCGCAGGCCGTTGCCGTTTCTCACGGCCCGGCAAGAGGACCCCGATGTCGGATGGACCCAGGTGCCCCGTGCGCGCCTGACGGGAGCGAACGAAGACGGCGAGACGTTCGATGTCACGGCGTCCGCCGAAGGCTTTTGTACGCCGTCCGTTCCGGACAAGCACGTCCCGCAGCTCGTGACGCTGGGCGACAGTTTTCTGTCGACGTATTACGTTCGTCGTCCGCTCGCGTGGGTCCTCCAGAGCGAGCTGGGACTTCCGGTCTACAATCTCGCAGTCGGCGGGTGGGGCCCTGAAAGCTATCTCGCCGCTTACCGCAAGTTCGCCGCCGATCGCACGCACCGCCGGGTCGTCGTCTTCACCTTCCTCAACGACATCACCGACGTCCTCAGCTGGAATGAATGGAAGAACGAAGAACCTGCGCGCGAGTCGTTTCTCACGTGGATCCAGCGAACGAATGCGAAGCAGGTGGTGAATGTCGACGGTTCGTGGCTCGATCGTTTCAGCGTGCTATGGAACTACCTGAAGTTCGTGAGGCGAGCACACAACGACCATGCACCGGTCGACCGCCCACTGGCGAACGGAAGCGACAGTACACAAGTTCATCGTGAGACGTTCACCGTCAACAATCACGCGCTCTCCTTTCAGTTTTCCACTGGGTATCCGTTCGAGGAACTCGATCGCCAGGGCTTCGAGCCTGGTGGCAACTACTACCCGTACCTGCAGGCATATTTCGAATCGCTTGAGCGGTTGAAAGACGCGATCGCAAGCGAACATGCTCAGATGATCCTCGTCTGGATCCCCTCGAGGGAGCGCGTTTACCTGCCGCTGCTGCCGCACGACCGCTACGTCCGCTACGTGACGAATTCAAGCGGAACGCTTGACGGCCTCGAACGGATCATGGCCGCATACGCTGCCCAAAGCGGAATCACGTTTCTCGATTTGACACCCGCACTCCACGAGCATGCACGTGCGGGCGAGCAGCTCTACTTCACCGTCGATGGGCATCTGAATAGCGCCGGCAATGAGCTTGCGGGCCGACTCGTTGCGCAGTTCCTAAGAAACGCGCCCGACTCCGCGGAATCCGTTCGCGTCTCGCCCCGGCTGATCTATCGCCATGGCCCGACGCAGTTGACTGCTCGCCTTCACGACAGCGATGTGACCTACCGTACGCCGCTTGTCTCAAACCGCGGAGCAGGCTGGCATGTACGGGGCCATGCAGCCGGTCCACACAACGATGCGCTCCGCTGGCCGGCTCGACCTGTGAACGCCCCGCTGTTCCTCGTGATCAGGGGCGTCGTGCGCGAGGGGGGGGTGAGAATAGGGTTGCGAGAAGAGGACAAGTGGGTGATCCAATCCAACGTCGCGTCGGGGCGGTTCGACCTTGCGATTCCGGTGCTGCACTCCGGCAATTACAGCGTAGTTCTAGCCTACGACCTGCCGAAGACAGCCCTCGACACGGACATCGAAATCGACGATCTCGGCTGGGCGCAGGTGGACTGAGACATGTGCGGCATCGTCGGTAGCTTTCATCCACTCGGAAAGACGACCTCCGCTGATGTCGTGGCGCGCATGCGCGATCGCATGGCGCATCGCGGCCCCGACGGGTGCGGCCTGTGGACGTCGGCCGATCGGCGCTGCGTGCTCGGCCACCGGCGGCTGTCCATCATCGACCTCTCGGATCTCGCGGCTCAGCCGATGTCGAACGCGCAAGGGACCGTGACGCTGACCTTCAACGGCGAGATCTACAACCACGCCGACGTTCGCCACGAGCTCGAGGCGCTCCGCAAGTACCAGTGGAAGACCGATCACTCCGATACCGAAATGATCCTCCACGCGTATGAGGAGTGGGGCGTCGACTGCGTCAAGAAGTTCTACGGGATGTTCGCCATCGGCATCTTCGACAGCAGGGAGCCTGGACGTCCGGCGCTGCACTTGCTTCGCGATCGCGTCGGCATCAAGCCCATCTACTTCACGAAAACAGGGCAGGGCGAATGGTTGTTCGCGTCCGAGATTCGCGCGCTCACAGCCCATCCCGACGTCACGCCCGACATGGATCGCACGGCGTTCTGGCATTACCTCACCTTCATCGTGACGCCCGCGCCGCTCACGCTCTTCAGGGGCATCTTCAAGCTGCCGGCGGGGCACATCCTGACGATCGACTCCGACGGCAACGCCAAAGCGATTCAATACTGGGACTGCAAACCGGACACGTCGAGCACCTTTCGCGAAACCGATCTGAGCGAGGGCGAGGCGGTCGCCGAGCTGACGCGGCTGCTGAAGAAGTCGATTGCCCGGCGCATGGTCGCCGACGTGCCGTTCGGCGTCCTGCTGTCGGGCGGTGTGGATTCGTCGATGAACGTGGCGCTCATGAGCGAGCTCATGTCGCGGCCGGTAACGACGTTCACGATCGGCTACAAAGGCAAAGAGGATTACAACGAGTTCCAGTTCGCGCGCCGGATCAGCGAGCGCTACAAGACAGATCATCACGAGGTTCTGATCGACCGCGGTGAAATGCAGGACTTCTTGCCGCTGCTGGTGCAGCTGCAGGACGAGCCGATCGCCGACAACGTCTGCATCCCGCTCTACTTCCTCGCGAAGCTGGTGAAGGACAGTGGCACGACCGTCGTGCAGGTGGGAGAAGGCGCCGACGAAAACCTGCTCGGGTACTGGTGGGTCGAACATTATCGACGGCTGTACGAATCGGTCTACCAGCCCGCGCGTCAAGGTGGACGCTGGTGGAGGCGGATCACCTCCGCGCTGCAGCAGCCACGAACGGCGCTGTCCGGCGAAGGTCTCGAAGTGCAGCAGCGTGCTGAACGCGGCGACGAGTTGTTTTGGGGCGGGGCCGCGTGCTGGTGGGGCGAGCGGCGCGCGGAGCTGACGCCGCGATTCGAGCCGTTCCGTTCGGAGATCGATTGTCCGGTTCCGGGCCTGCTTCCGGACAGCCATCGCCAGCTCGACAGCCACGCCGTCGTCTCGCACTACGTCGGCGGGCTCACTGGACACCTGGTCGAGCCTGAAGTGCTGCAGAAGATTCCGTATCTCGAAATGAAGCTGCGGCTGCCCGAACATCTCTTGATGCGCGTCGACAAGCTGACGATGGCGCATGCCGTCGAGGCCCGCGTGCCTTTTCTCGATCACGAGCTCGTCGAGTGGATGACCCGCGTGCCGCCAGCCTACAAATTGAAGGATAGCATCGGCAAATCGATCCTGAAGAAGGCCGCCGAGCCGTATCTGGATCACGACATGATCTATCGCCGAAAGCAGGGCTTCGGCGCGCCGATGGAGGAGTGGTTCGCCGAGGGCGATTTCGGCAAGCGTTGTCTGGCGGCGTTCGACAAGTCCGCGCTCGTCCGTGAGGGTTACTTCGACAACGAGTACTTCCGCGGCTTGTTGAAACAGCAGATGAACGGGTCGGGCGGTCACAGCTTCCAGCTGTGGACCGTGTTAAACGCCGTGCTCTGGCACGCGTCGTGGATTGAAGGCCGGACGGACTGCCTCTGAGCCCGTGGTTCACGAGCTCCTCCTCTGGCGGCTCGATCGTCCGTTGCCGTGGCCCCGCGTCGCCGCGTACTCCGCGGCAATCATGCTGGTCGTCGCGGTGACGACGTCGTCCGCGTTCTCGACGCAGGCGCCGCGAATCGTGGACGACGATCACGAAATCCTTTCGTTGAGCCTCGCGGTGAATCGAGCGCTGTGCGGCACGCCGTCGAGTCTCTCGACCGGAGAGCAGATCGGCCGGATCCTTTTTAGTGATCCAGATGCGAGCCGGAAACCGATACGACAGGTGATTACGGAGCGCTGGGGATCGGTGGAGGGGTACTGCGGCAGCGTGACGTCTCCCGTGATCAACAACGAGAACTCGCTCATGTTGCTCGAGGCGTGGGCGTGGCGCGTGGTTCCGAGTCTGTCGGTCGTCGGCGTCGGACGCGTGCTGTTGGCGGTCAGAGCGGCGATGCTGCTGTTTTTTTGCGTCGTCTGTCTGCGGCTCGGGGCGAGCGTCCTGTTGTGTTTCGTGATGGTCGATGCGGCGTTCGCGGTGCTCGGACGTTTGCAGCCTGACTTCGGCTATTCGGCGTACTCCTTTCTGCTGTGCAGCGCCGCCGTCACGGTGGCGCTCTATCCGCTGATGCTGAGCCTGCCGGCGCCGAGCCCTGCGCGTCGGATCGTGTGGCCCGCCGTCATCGGCGTCTGGTCCGCCTTTGTTGTCAACATGCGAACAAGCTATCTGCCGCTGTGCGCCGGCCTCGCGCTGCTCTACGTCGCCGCGGTCGCGCTGGGACCGAGTCACGTAGGCAGGCAGGGCGTACGGCAGCTTCAACGGATGGCCGTCGCGATCGCTCTCGTTGCTGGCGGGTACGCGCTGTTCGAGTACGCGTTCATCCCACGCGGGGAAGGCGGCGAGACGCTTGCGCGTCACACGGTGTTCCATCCCTTGGTGTTGTCGGTCGGTCTGCCTACGAACGCATTCTCTGAGAGTCAGGGCATCGAGTGGGACGATGCGGTCGGCCTGACGCTCGCGCATCGCGTAGATCCGTCGGCGCGGTACCTCTCGCGAGAATATGATCGCGCGCTGGCGACGTACTACGTCGATCTTTGGAAGCGGTACCCGCGCGAGATGTCCGGCGTGTACCTCCACAAGGCGGCGCTCGCCGGCACCGAGATGGTCGCTGGAACCGACGTGCCGCAGTGGTCGGTGAAACTCGGCCGAGCCATCTTGAGCGTACTTCGCAATGGAGTGCTGCTCCTGTCGCTTCCTCTCGTGATGTCGGTCGTCGGCATGCGCCTGTATCTGCGGAGAGGTGCGCCGGGACTGCTGCTGGTGACGACGCTCGGCGCTGCCGCGGCGATGCTGATGCTCGAGAGCATGCTGATCGTGCCTCGATACTTCCTGAAATATCACTCCGCCTTGTTGTGGATGTATTGCGCGGTGGCATTCGTGCTGGTCCAGGCCGCTGTGAATCTCTGGAGACGTCCCGGACCCGCCACCTCCTAAACCGTGCCCGACTCCTCTCCGCAGCTCGACGTGGTGGTGCCGTGCTACAACGAGGCCGACGGGATTCGCGCGTTCAAGGCCGAGGTCTCTCGCGTACTGGACCGGCTCGATTTGCCGTGGCAGCTGTTCTTCATCGACGACGGCAGCACCGACGGCACGCTTCAGGAACTGAACGCCATGGCGGCTGACGATCAACGCGTGCGCGTGTACTCGCTCTCGCGGAACTTCGGACATCAGATCGCGTTGTCGGCCGGGCTCGACGTGACGGGCGATTCGCTCGTGCTGCTGATGGACGCGGACCTCCAGCATCCGCCCGAGATCATTCCGAAGCTGATCGCCGAGTGGCGGAGCGGGTCGGACGTCATCTCGACGATCCGCGAGCGCACCGAAGACGCGGGCTGGTTCAAGCGGACGACAGCGGCGGCGTTTTACTGGCTCATCAACCGCATGACCGAGACGCCCATCATTCCGGCGGCGGCCGATTTCTGTCTGCTCTCGCCGCGGGCGCACCGGGCGCTCTGCTCGATGCCCGAGCGCCACCGGTTTCTGCGAGGCATGATTTCGTGGATCGGTTTCAAACGATCGCTGGTCCCCTTCGACGCGCCGAAGCGCCGCACGGGCCGGTCGAAGTACAGCCCGTTCAAGATGCTGGTGCTGGCGTTCGACGCGATTTTCTCCTTCTCGGCCGCGCCGATGCGATTGGCGACGCGTCTTGGCTTCGTTCTGGTAGTGCCTGGCGCGGTGTACTTCATATACATCGTCTCGCACTACTTTGTGACGAATGACTTCGTCCGTGGATGGGGGTCGCTCATCGGCACGATGTTGATCGTGGGCGGAATCCAGCTGATCTTCATCGGCATGACGGGTGAATATCTCGCCCGCATTTTCGAAGAGTCGAAGCGCCGGCCGTTGTATTTCTTCAAACAACGGCCGGACGATCGGTGAGACGTCGGTGCGCTGTGTGCGGATCCGACGACACGTCCGTGCGGTTCGTCAAACAAGCCGTCGACTACTCCGACTGCCGCGCGTGCGGCTTTCGGTTCTCATCGCCGAACGTGAATCCGAATCTCGCCAACACCCTCGACGACTACGAAGCCGCGTATTTGCAGTACCTGGCTCCGGAGCCTGCCGACGACGCGAACTTCAGCGGGCTGCGTGCGTGGATAGAACAGCGATCGCCGCTCGGCGGAGCGAAGGTGCTGGACGTCGGGGCCGGCAGCGGCAAGTGGGTGCGCCATCTGCGAGCCCGCGGCATCGACGCGCGCGGCGTGGAGCCGTCGCGCGCGTTGTTCGATCGGTTTCTCTCGGTCGACGGCGCCTTCGTGTGCGACGTCCTCGGCAACTATGTACGGGCCACGTCGGAACGATTCGACGTCGTGACGGCGTTCGACGTCATCGAACACGTGAAGGAGCCGATGGAGTTCCTCGAGCAGGTGGCGGCGCTACTGAAGCCCGGAGGCGCCTTTTTTGTGTCGACGCCCGACGTGAGTAGTCTTGCCGCGAGGATCTTTGGCAAGCGCTGGCACTTCTACTATCCGTATCATCTGTCGTACTTTTCACCGGCGACTCTCACGCGCGCCGCGAGGCAGTGCGGCCTGCTTGGTCTCGACGTACGTCATCCCGGCAAACGGCGGTCGCTCGGGTACGTCGTTCGTTATGCAACGGAGTTCATCGGCGGTCGATCGGCGCCGCGATGGGCGCGCGCGTTCGATTCCTGGTATCTGCCGATCAACCTGTTCGACGTCATGCATCTCTGCTTCAGGCGCGAGAGCGCTTAACGATTGGTGATGGCACCCCTGACGAGCACGTTTGGCGAGACGCTGGCCCGGGAAGGCTGGGCGCTCGCGCCGGCTGTCGTGGACGCCGCGTTGCTGCAGCGCCTGCGGGAGCAGTTGCAGTCTGCGTACGAAGAGCAGCGCGCCATTCAAATGGCCAACGGAGTCGGCGACGGCACCGACGGCACTGTTCACCATCTTCCGCTCGCTGGCGGCGCGTTTCTCGAGCTGCTCGAGGTCGACGCGCTGACCACGCTTCTCGACGACTTCTTCGGTGGGCCCTACATCGTCAACACGTACGGCGGCGTGCTCAATCTGCCGAGCAACGTCTCCTATGTCGGGCGCATCCATCGCGATCTCAGAAGCTTTTCCGGTGATCTCAGGCTCATGGCACAGTGGCTGGTGATGCTCGACGAGTTCACGGAAGACAACGGCGCGACGTATCTGCTGAGCGGATCGCACCGCTCACCGCAGCCGCCCGACGAGAAGGCATTCTTCGCCGCGGCAGCGCGTGCCGTGGGGCCCGCAGGGTCGATCGTGGTGTTCAACTCGAACTTGTGGCACGCCGCCGGCGTCAACGCGTCGACACAGCCGCGGCGCGCGCTCACGATCGCGTTCACGCGGCCGTTCATGAAGCAGCAGCTCGATTACCCGCGGGCGCTGGGCTACGTGCGCGCGGACAGCTTTTCGCCCGGCCTGCGACAGCTGCTCGGCTACAACGCGCGCGTGCCGTCGTCGCTCGACGAGTGGTATCAACCTCCAGAGCGCCGGCTCTACAAACGCGACCAGGGTTGAAGAACGTGCGCGACTACAACCAGGAATACCGCGACGGCGACAGAAAGTACGCGTACGACTTCGACACGATCCTGCGCGGCTACATGATGCGCACGCTCGATCCGTTTCTGCGGCCGGGCCGGGCGCTCGAACTGGGCTGCTATACGGGCGATGTGACCGAGCTGATCGCGCAGCGCTACGACGATCTCACCGTCGTCGACGCGTCGGACGAGCTAATTGCCGCCACGCGCCGAAGGCTCGGCGGCCGCGCTGTGTTCGTGCACTCGACGTTCGAACGCGCGGCGCTCGACGGGGTGTTCGACGCGGTATTTTTCATGCACACGCTCGAGCATCTCGACGACCCGACAATCGTGCTTCGCCGCATCGGCGCGTGGCTCTCGGACACCGGACGGCTGTTCGTCGTCGTCCCGAACGCCAATGCGCCGTCACGGCAAATCGCGGTGCAGATGGGGATCATCCCGTTCAACAGCGCCATCACCGACGGCGAGCGGGCGCATGGACATCGCAAGACGTACAGCCTCGATACGCTCGAGCGCGAGGTCGTCGACGCCGGGCTGCACATCGTGCATCGCGGCGGCATCTTCTTCAAACCGCTCGCGAACTATCAGTTCGACAAGCTCCTGGGCGGAGACGTCGTCACGTCGGAATATCTCGAAGGCTGCTATCGCCTCGGCATGCACTACCCGGATCTCTGCGCGAGCATCTACGTCGTGTGTGAAAAGGCATCGCTGCGCGCGTGAAGCTCGCCATCATGCAGCCGTATCTGTTTCCGTACATCGGCTACTTTCAATTGATTCACGCCGTAAATCGCTTCGTCGTCTACGACGACGTCGCCTACATCAAGCAAGGTTGGATCAACCGTAACCGGCTGCTGATCAACGGAGAGCCGTCGTTCTTCACCGTCCCCATCAAGCACGCCAGCTCGTTCGCATTGATCCGCGACACGCTGATAGACGACGACCGGCAGCATGCGCGGTGGGTGGAGAAGCTGCTGAAGACATTCGACAACGCCTATCGGCGCGCGCCCGAATTCAGCCGTGTGTTTCCGATTGTCGAGCGCGTCTTCGGACTGCAGACGACGCGCATCGCCGACCTCGCCGTCGCCAGCGTCAAAGCCGTGTCGTCTCTCCTCGAGATCCGGACGACGTTCGTCGACAGCTCGTCGACGTACGGCAACGCGCATCTCAACGGCGAGGAGCGCGTGCTGTCGATCTGCGAGGCGGAGCGCGCGACGCAGTACATCAACGTGTCAGGAGGACGCGAGTTGTATTCGCGCGAGCGGTTCGAAGCGCGTGGGATCCGACTCTCCTTCGTCCATCCCCAGTCCGTCGAGTACCGGCAGTTCAGCGGGCCCTTCGTCCCATGGCTGTCCATTCTTGACGTCCTGATGTTCAACCCCCTCGAGACCGTTCGTCGTCATCTCGAGACGTACGAGCTGGCGTGATGGCGATTGGCGGATTCTTCGAGCTGGAATTGCCGGGCGCCGGCGAGCCGTACCACTCGCGCGCGCTCGCGCTGTCGAGCGGGCGCGCGTGTTTGCGCCGGATTCTCGAGTGTCTGAAGCCGGCGCGTGTCTGGGTTCCGTTCTATGTCTGCGACGCCGTGCTGCCGGCTATCGTGCACGCGGGCGCTGACGTCGAGTTCTATCCGATCGACGAGGCGCTCGACCCGATACTGCCGAGCGGGCAGCCGTCGGACCGCGACGTCGTGATGTACGTGAACTACTTCGGGATCAAGTCGGCCACAGCGTCCAGGCTGGCGTCGTCGCTCGGCATCCGCGCCGTCATCGACGACACGCAGGCGTTCTTCCAGCGCGGCTACTCGGGCTCGTCGTCGTTCAATTCCGCCAGGAAGTTCTTTGGCGTCCCCGACGGCGGGTACGCGTATGCCGAAGGTCTGCACGCAGATGTGTCCGCGGATCCGCCGACGAATGTGCGGTACGACCACCTGGTCGTCGGTGTGCTCGGCGATCGGGAGCGCGCGTTTCAGCTGTACCGTGAGAGCGAAGCGTGCGTCAACGACGAGCCTCAGGCGATGTCTGCGCTGTCGAGGCGGGTGCTTGCAGGCATCGACTACGAGCGGACGCGCTGTGCGCGCGAACAGAATTTTGCGCGCCTGCACGCGAGACTCGGATCGAAGAACCGCCTTC
>Ga0073909_10000311_pt1 | contig 16740 bp, 12 predicted proteins | sample Coa_R1_6_FD_66439 | JGI IMG/M metagenome (GOLD analysis project Ga0073909, IMG submission 66439) | Surface soil microbial communities from Centralia Pennsylvania, which are recovering from an underground coalmine fire. - Coalmine... | ecosystem: Environmental > Terrestrial > Soil > Unclassified... | reverse complement strand
CCGCGCTCGAGATCGAGGGCTCGCTCGACCGCCGCGGCGAGGGCCTCTACGACAAGATGAACGGCATCGGTGCCCACGAGGTGGTGATCGAGACGTCGGACCCGGCGCTCCAGTTCGCTGACCTGCCCCCGGAGCAGATCCGGCGCGTGTTGGTGGCGTGGAAGGAACGGATGCTGGATCTCAAGAGGGACACGCGCTTCCGCTACGTGCTCGTGTTCAAGAACCACGGCGCCGGCGCCGGCGCCACGCTCGAGCACTCGCACAGCCAGATCATCGCCACGCCCATCATCCCCAAGATGGTGCAGGAGGAGCTGGACGGGGCGCGTCGCTACTTCGAGCTCAAGGAGCGCCCGGTGTTCTCCGACATCATCGACCAGGAGACGGGCGAGGGGCAGGGCCGGCGCGTGATCCTTCGCACCGGGCGCTACATCGTGCTGGCGCCGTTCGCGCCGCGGTTCCCGTTCGAGACCTGGATCCTGCCGGTGGCGCGCCGGGCCGCGTTCCACACCATCGAGGACCCGGACGAGATGCTCGAGCTGGCGACCACGCTCAAGGAGACGCTCGGGCGCCTGAACGCGGCGCTGGATTCGCCGCCCTACAACCTGGTGCTGCACACGGCGCCGCTCGCCGAGCCGGACGTGCCCTACTTCCACTGGCACCTGGAGATCATGCCCAAGCTCACCCGCGTCGCCGGTTTCGAGATCGGCTCGGGCTTCTACATCAACCCCACGCCGCCCGAGGACGCCGCGCAGTTCCTGCGCGACGTGGGCGTGCGCGCCTGATCCCACCCGGAGCGTGAAGCCGCGCTATGCGGTGGTCCATCTCGCGAGCGAGATGGCCGCGTTCGCGAAGGTGGGAGGGTTGGGCGACGTGGTGGGTGCGCTCTCCGCCGAGCAGGTGCGGCGCGGGCATCGCGTCGTGGTCGCGATCCCCCACTGGCGCGACCTCGTGGTGCCGCGCGGCTGGCGGCTCAACGACCTCTCCGGGACGCTCGTGCCCTGGGGCATGGGGCACGAGCCGGCGAAGTTCACGGTGGCCGACGGCCCGAGTGACCAGCCGAGCGTGCTGCTCGTGGACCACGCCGGCGACCGGCGCTTCTTCCACCGCCCGGGCTTCTACGACGACCCCTCCACGCACGAGGGCTATCCCGACAACGCCGAGCGTTTTCTCTTCTTCACCCGCGCGGCGATCGAGGCGGTGAAGGGCTTCGGCGAGACGTTCGACGTGGTGCACGCGCACGACCAGCAGGCGGCATGGGCGCCGTGCTTCGTGCGCACGCACGACGCCGAGGAGAGCGCGTTCGCGCACACCGCCACCGTGTTCACGATCCACAACCTCGGCTACCAGGGCATCGTCGACCCGTGGGCGCTCGGGCTCGCCGGCTTCCCGCGCAACACGTTCTTCCCGCACAGCCCGTTCGAGTACCACGGACGCGTGAACTTCATGAAGGTCGGCATCCTGTTCGCCGACATGGTGTCCACGGTGAGCCCGACGTACGCGCGCGAGATCCAGTCCACCGGCGAGTACGGCTTCGGCCTGGAGGGCGTGCTGCGCCGGCGCACGGGCGATCTGCGCGGCATCCTGAACGGCATCGACGACCGCGAGTGGGACCCGGCGAGCGATCCCCACCTGCCCGCGCACTTCACGCGCGGCGAGATGGACGGCAAACGAGCCTGCAAGCACGCACTCGCCCTCGCCTGCGGGTTCCCGCTCGAGCCGGACTGGCCGCTGATCGGCATCGTGTCGCGGCTCGCGGAGCAGAAGGGGTTCGAGTTGATCGAAGAGGCCGAGCCGGAGCTGTTCGACCTCCCTGCGCGGTTCGTGATCCTGGGCCAGGGCTCGCCGCGTTACACCGACTACTTCCACCGCCTCGCCGATGAGCGCCCCTGGCAGTGGTGGATCGACACCTCCCATGACGAGGCGCTCGCGCACCGGATCGAGGCCGGCGCCGACCTGTTCCTGATGCCGTCGCGCTACGAGCCGTGCGGCCTGAACCAGATGTACTCGCTCCGCTACGGCACCGTGCCGGTGGTGCGGGCCACGGGCGGGCTCGCCGACACGGTGCGCGAGTTCGACCCGATCACGGGCGAGGGGAACGGCTTTGCGTTCGGGCCGTACACGGCGGACGCCATGGTGATGGCGTTGCGCCGGGCGCTCGCCACTCACGGCGACGCCCCGCTGTGGGCGCGCGTGCAGCGGAACGGCATGGCGCGCGACTCGAGCTGGCGCGTGGCCGCCGACGGCTACGACCGGCTCTACGCGGAAGCGCTCGATCGCGTGGCCGCGGGGCGCGTGCCGACGCTGGAGAGCGTGCGCGACACGTTCTAGGGCCTGCCGCGCGCGGGCGGCAGGTGTTCAGTTCAGGTGCACCTCTGCCAGCATCCCCTCACTCTCCATCACCAGCGTGCCCGCGGGATGTGCCGGGTCACCGGTGTCCAGGACGTCCTCCGTGTGGACGCGGTAGCCGGCATAGCCCACGTCGGCGTACCAGAACTCGAGTTGGTCCCCGGCGCCGAAGTACGACGGCACGCTCTGCACCCGCCACACGACGAGAGCCCCCGCCGGCGTGATCAATCGCATCCGCCCGATGACCTGTCGGGTCTCGACGGGCGTCGACCCCACGTCCCACGAACGGGCGGGCGTGAGCGGATAGCGCAGGAGCGTCAACTCGCCGGGTGCTGCGCCGTCCGCGGGCCGGAGCGCGCGGCGCGATCGCGCCACGAGCTCGAGAGTGCGATGGGCCAGCGTCGCCGCGCGCTCGGCGAGCCGCTCGGCGTCCGGGCGCCCTGCGAGCGCGCGCAGGAGTTCTTCCGGTCTCGGAGCCAGCGCCCTCGCGGGACGCGCTCCGCCCAGGGCCGCCGCCTCGGTGGGCACCAGTCGGTCGAAGAGCCCGGCGCCGTCCTGGCGGAACAGGACCTGGCTGCTGCCGGGAAACCCGTTGTCCACGTAGGCCGTGTGCAGGAAGAAGTAGTCGAGAGCGTCGACGGTCATGGTCCCCGTGATCTCGTCCTGCTGCGACGTGTCCCACGCCGAGATCGGATGCGTCCCCGACGCGTCGACCATCTGGATCGTGGAGTGCGCCTCGTAGCGCCAGCGATCGCCCACCGCGAGCGGGTAGATGAACGGTCCGGTGCCCGGCGGACGCGCGCCGATGTTGGTCACTGGCGCGGCCGGCGACGCGGGCGATCCGCGACCGCTGCCATCGTTCGACGAGCAGCCGACGATGACGAGCGCGAGGGCAAGGGTCGTGAACGTGATGATCGCGACGCGAGGTTCGGCGCGCGATGCAGGCGGGACAGGGTTGGCCATGGAGTGCCTCCTCCGAACGGCCCGGTCTCGATCCCGATCCACTGGGACGGACGCTACGTCCGCAAGCGGCCGAGGTCCAGCCCGAACTCGCGGGTGGAGGGCAGCGCGCCGCCGCTACTCGAGGAACGCCGCGTGCAGCGCGCGCACGGCGTCGCTCGCCTGCGGGTTGGCGACGCGGAACACCAGCGCGGACGGCGTCACGCGCAGCGCCACCAGCGGCACGCCGGCTTTCTCCAGCGCTCGTTCCGCTCGCGCGGCCTCTGCGGCGCCGAGCCCCAGCCCGACGAGCGACACGAACGCGGTGTCGTGCACCACGTCCAGCCGCCACTCGCCGCCAGGGCCGCGCACCTCGCGGAACTGCTTCTCCAGCGCCGCGACGTCGTCCCGGGCGCCCATCCACACGATGGCGCCGTGCGTCGCGTCGGCCTGCTCGTGCGCCACCAGCTCCAGCGCCGGGAACTGCTCCGCCACCGCCTCGACGATGCCGCGCGCCTCGCCCCGGCCGCCGGCGTTCCCCTCCGCGATCGCGAGCGAGACGTCGGCGCGATGCGTCACCGCTTCCACTTTCGGGGCTTCCACGCGGTCCTCCTCGATGTCCGTGCCGGGAGCTTCATGGAACGCCGAGCGCACGGCGATCGGCACGCGCTCGCGCGCGGCGAGATCGACGCAGCGCGCGTGCAGCACGCGTCCGCCGAGGTGCGCGAGCGCCGAGCACGCACGATACCCCATGCGCGGCACGAGCCGCGCCGCCGGCGCCACGCGCGGATCGGCGGTGTAGACGCCGTCCACGTCGGTCAGGATCTCGCAGCGCACGCGCCCGAGCGCCGCCGCGAGCGCCACCGCCGTGGTGTCGCTGCCGCCGCGGCCGAGCGTGGTGATCTCCTTCGTCTTGGGCGACACGCCCTGGAAGCCGGCCACGATCACCACCTGGCCGGCGTCGAGCGCGGCACGGATGCGATCCGGCTTCACGCCCACGATGCGCGCGCTCGCGTGGCGCTCGTCGGTCAAGATGCCGCTCTGCGAGCCGGTGAACGAGATGGCGTTCACCCCCAGGTCGTGGAGCGCCATGGCCACGAGCGCCATGGACACACGCTCGCCGGTTGTCACCAACATGTCCAGCTCGCGGCGCGACGGGTGTGGCGAGACCTGGTGGGCGAGCGCGATCAGCTCGTCGGTGGTGTCGCCCATGGCGCTCACCACCACGACCATCGCGTGACCCGCCGCGCGCGCGGCGGCGATGCGCGCGGCGACGGCGCGGATGCGATCGGGTCCGTTCACCGACGTGCCGCCGTATTTCTGGACGAGGATGTTCACGCGGGGGATGGATAGACGGATTTCACTTGAGCCGCAACTACGGGGTTCATGGGCGTTCGCTCGGGTCTTTGCCCGAGGAGCGGTGGTTTTGCTTCGGGAGTCGCATCCGCCGTGCTAGCGTTCCTTTCGTCAGGGCATGCTGGGTACGACCAACCTAAGGAGTATGTAATGCGTCGTCCCCTGATTCTTCCGCTCGTCATGGTTGCGCTTCTCGTCGCTGCGGTTGCATTCGCGGCGAAGCCCCAATCGGCCTCGGCAACGCTCACCTCGCTGGCGGCCTCTGGCGTCAACGGCAGCGCCGACTTCAAGATCGAGTCGAGCGGGAACGCGAGGATCCACGAGTCGCTCAGCGGTCTCACGCCCGGCGCCGAGTACACCTCGGTGGTCTATATCGGCAACGCGACGTGCGGCTCGGGCGCCGTGGCCGTGCAGATCATGACGTTCACGGCCAACAACGCAGGGAGGGCCAACTTCAACACCGTCCTCCCGCCACAGGCAGTCCCCGCGCTCGACGGCGGCGCTTCCATCTCCGTCCAGCAGGCCAGCACGCTCGTGGCCTGCGGAGAGATCGTCGTCCAGTAAGGCTTATCGCTCGACCGGGTTCCTTGCCGGCTGGCCGGTAGCAGACGGGGCGCCTCGATGAGGCGCCCCGTTCTGCTGTGTGCGCCCGGCAGGGCGCGATGACTGACCTAGTTCCCGGCGCCGAGCCCGGCCGTCGCGGCTCGGTCCTCCAGGTGGATAGCGGTCAGCGACACCTCGGTGTCGATCAAGACGCGTCCAACGGCATGGCCCGAGGTGTCGGTGGCCACGACCTCGTAGTGGTATCGCTCGTGAACCCATCCCACAGCCCCGTACCAGAGATACGCGCGATCCGCGGGCCCTGACAGATCGGACGTTTCGCGAACCCTCCATGCGGAAAACGCGCCCGGCGGAACCCGGATGCGCTCGCGACCCACGACGCTGCGGACGTATCCAGAGCCCTCGAACACCGACCATTGTGCGCCGACGGACAGCGGGAAGCGAAGCTCCGTACTCTCGCCGGGCTCCGCACCTTGAGCATTGGCGGACTCCACGCCGACCGTGGGCCGCCCCGCCGCGAGCTTCACCACCATCGAGGCGACCGCGCGCTGGAAGGCATCGCGCCGGCCCGGGTCGAGGACCGTGCGATCCACATAGGCACCGAGCTGGCGCGCGAACCGCGGGCCCACCGCGCCCGCGTCGGGAGAGCCCACGTACCCTCCCCCGCGCTGGAGCATGAACACCCCGCTCCGGTCCTCCCGCATGTAGACATACAACGAGTATGGCGAACCACTCTCTGGAAATGAGACCTCCCGCACGAAGTACTCGTGCTCCCCGAAGTGATCGGTCCCAACGATCTCCGCTCTCAGGGCCTCTACGACGGTCATGGGTGGCTGCGGGCCGGCATCGGTGATGACCTGGGAGGTGCCGCTCAGGCGATAGTCCCATCGGTTCCCCACCGCGAGTGGGTAGCGCGCGCGCGCGAAACCCGAGCCGTCTACGGTGGGTCGCGGGGCGAGCAGGTCGGTCGCTGCGCCGGTGGCGCCCAGGGTGGCGTCGTCTCCCGAGTCCTTGTGCGAGCAGCCTGCGAGGCCGGTCGCGAGCATGAGGAGCGCGGCCACGCCGGCCGCGTGTACGACGCGTAGGTCGTGTGAACGATACGGGATCGTTGGGGTCTCCGGCGCAACCGAGGCACTACTGCGGGCCCGGTTCTCAGGTGCGGAGTATACCCGGCGCGGAGCGCCGCGACGGGACTCCGATGGGGCCTCGGGCCCCACGGAGGCAAGTGGCAGCGCGCCTACCGCGTGATCGCCACTCGCGCGCGCGCCTCGGTGCCGCTCTGCCGCAGCCGGAGGAAATAGATCCCGGGACGAAGCGCGCCAGCGTCCAGCAACTCGAGCGCCCGGGCACCCGGCGACGGCAAAGCAACGCTCTGTGTTTCCAGAACGCGGCCGGCCACGTCCAGCAACTCCAGCCGGGCTGAACTGCCGTCGCGCAGCACGAACTCCACCGCGAGCCGGCCGTGCGCGGCAGGGTTGGGGCTGACCCTGCGGATCGCCAGGACGTGCGGCCCTTCGCCACGATCGCCCACGTCGGTCGTCGCTCCGATGCTGAGGGCGCCGCTCACGGCGAGGACCGCGTCGGCGACCTCGGCGTTCGCCCCATCGGGGGAGGTCGAGACCACGGCCAACCGGGCCCGGTCAGTGCGGATGTCCGGCACCACCCAGGCGAGGCTCCCGTTGTCGGAGGGCGAGCGTGCGACCTTGCTCCAGGTCCCGCCGCCGTCCGTCGAGAGCATGAGGGCTATCGACAGGACATGCGCTCCTGCCGGGCTCTCCCAGCTGACGGTCGCCGCGGACCCGGATGTCATCTGCACACCAGCGACCGGTGCCACGAAGCGTCCCCGGCGCACGCGCACGGTGTCGGTGCCCGCGAAGGTCATGGCGCCCGACTTGCATGTGGCGGTGACCGGGACTTCGTCGCTCTCGGGCAGCGTCAGCTCCAGCGCCGTGCGGTCGAACTTCACCATCAGCTCCTCGATTCCATCGCCGTCGTGATCTACAAGCGCCGCCGGAGCAGACGTGTCCGCGGGGACGGTGCCATTCAGCCGGATGGTCGCGATGTCGATGTCGCGCGCGGCGACCGGCGGGGTGGGCTCAAGGTAGCCTGTCACCCAGCGCCCCCGAAATGCGACGTTGAGCGTCTTGGGCGTCAGACTGAAGGCGATCGGCGTCGGCGCGGGGTCACATCCCTTGCCCAAAGCACCGATCAGACCGCAGCCGGGAGCGTTGAGGAGCGGCGAGTCGGACATGAGCTGCAGGTCGTCGCTCGCGATGTCGCAGAAGCGCGGGTCCACAGTGAGGTCACTGGGGGACGCCGGCGCGCCCGATGTGGCGCCAGCCTGATTCCCGAACCAGTCGTTGCAGGAAGCGGGAGCTGCGTCGCTGCCGGCGGTGAGAAGCCCATACCCGCGGTTTCGGAAAGCGATGTTGTTCGAGACCGACCCACCCGTCAGGCCCATCGCGACGATGCCGGACCCGGCGCACGCGTAGACCGTGTTGCGCTGCGCTTGGAAGACGGTTGGCGACCCATCCCATTCGGGCTGCAGGCGGATGCCGTCGCCACCGCAACGCCCGACCACGTTGCCCTCCACGAGTCCGATGTCCTCCAGTACGACGAGATCGAGGCCGTGGCCTCCGCAATCGAGTACCCGGTTTCCCCTCGCCAACGCGAGCCCGTGCGCGTAGATCCCCGTGCCCCCGCAGCGCGAGACCTGATTCCGCTCGACGCGAGAGTTGTTTCTCCAGTCATGCCAGACTCGGATCCCGATCCCCGCGCAACCCTCGACCCGGTTGTCCTCCACGAGGAGATCATTCTGATCGCCCGTCCTGACGTCGAAGCCGTTGATGCCACCGCGCACGACGTTTCGCGCGACATACGCGCGTTGATCAGCGAAAATGGAGGCTGCGAAGCCCGGGACGTTTTCAAACCGATTGTTTGTGACGACCGCGGCGTCCGCCGCGAGGTGGACAAGCGGCCCGTAAACCGTGCACGAGTCCACGACCGTCTCTACTGCGCACAGCACGACTCTTCCGAACAGCGTGCAGTGCCGCATGACGACCGACGCGAGATCCGGGTAGTAGCCGTACCCGTCCATCCCGGCGTCGAATCGGCAGGACTCGTAGTTGACGTTGTCCGGGCCGCTCGAGGGGGCCGTCAGAGCCGGGCCTGCGACGTGGATGCCGATGACATCGATCGTCGACCCGTCCGACGGAGGTTGGACTTTGAGCGCGTCGATCCGCGTCAGTGGTTCTACGCTTCCCGGTGCAGGAACACCCTGGAGGCGGACGGCCTCATGGATCACTACTCGCTCCGGGTAGTTTCCGGCCTGCACGAGCACGGTGTCCCCGGCGTAGAACTGCGCGAGGTAGTCCACGGCCGCCTGGATGGTCGAGAAGTCCTCCGGCACCCTCGCCGTCCGTGCGAGCGCGGGGACCGTGACCGCGAGCAAGAGCCCGATCGCCAAGAACAGCGTGCGTACACGGTCGCGCCCCTCCGATCGGGAGGGGCGAAGCGAATCGGCGCCGGTCGGGCTCGCGGCGCGTGCGAGCGCGTGGGGGCGAGGGCAGGCCAGAAGCAACCTCAATTGGAGAACGCGAGATCGCGTACCTCCAAGTCTAGGGAGTGCCCGAGCGCGTGGACATGGGTGATTTCACCTGAGCGCGGCCATGACAGTCACGCTGTACAACGTCTGCCTGTCTCACTCCCGGCCGCTACGACGCATGCGCCGCAACTGCTCTTCGCCGCTCGACTGCAGGAAACCGCGTGGCCTTGACGCTTTTTCCCCAGCCGCTTAGAGTCCCCGCCGCTCTTGTTCGCGGAAGTAGCTCAGCCCGGTAGAGCATCACCTTGCCAAGGTGAGGGTCGGGGGTTCGAATCCCCTCTTCCGCTCCATCTGCACGGGCCGGCTCGCGCCGGCCCGTCGCGTTTACAGCCTTCCCGCCTGGCCCGCGCTCGGGGGTCGCATGCCCAGTCCCGCCCGAAAAAGCGCGCCGCTCACCGCCATGGACGTGGCGGCCGCGCGCCGTGCGATCGCCGATCTGATCCGCGCCCTGGGGCTGGACCCGAGCGCGGAGCCCGAGCTGGCGGAGACGCCCGAGCGCGTGGCGGAGATGTACCGCGAGATGCTCTCGGGGCTCGAGCCGGCGAACGACCCCGACCTCGCCACGTTCCCGCACGAGGGGCAGGGCGACCTCGTCATCGTGCGCGACATGCCGTTTCATTCCCTTTGCATCCACCACTTCGTGCCGTTCTTCGGTCGCGCGCTCGTCGCCTACCTGCCCGGCCAGACACTCGTGGGCATCAGCGGCGCGGCGCGACTGCTCGAGCACTACGCGAGGCGGCCGCAGCTCCAGGAGCGGCTCGGGCAACAGATCGCGGACCACCTCGAGCGGCTGATCCAGCCGCGGGGCGTGGCGGTGGTGCTGGAAGCGCGCCACCTGTGCATGGAGATGCGCGGCGTCCGGAAGCCCGGGCTCGTGGAGACGCGCGCGGTGCGCGGCGAGCTGGCCGACGCGCGCTGGGCGGACACGCTGCGGCTCGCGCCGGAGCGCTGACCTCGGGCCGCGTGCGGCGCGTACTCGCGGTACCCACGGTCAGCGTGATCGTCGTCACGCGCGACCGGCCGCGCTTCCTCGCCGACGCGCTCGCGAGCGTGGTGGCGCAGGAGCGCTCGCCACTCGAGGTCCGCCTCGGCGACGACGGCGGCGGGAACGCCGCCGCGGTCGTGGAGCGGATGCCGCTGCTCGAGCTGACGCTGCTGCCGCTGGCACTGGGGCATGCCGGGGCCGCACGCAACGCGGCCGCAGTCGGGGCGCGCGGCGAGGTGCTTGCGTTCCTCGATGACGACGATCTCTGGCAGCCGCAGCACCTCGCCGGGCTCGCGCAGGCGTTCGCGGATCCCGAGGTGGGGTTGGCCTGGCGCGACTGTGACGTGGTGCGCGAACGCGTGACCGAAGACGGCACGCGCGTGGCGCTCGAGCGCCGCACGCTCGCACGCGAATGGGACGACCGCCTCATGCGCAGCGACGACTACCTGCCGCCGAGCGCGTTCGCGATCCGGCGATCGTTGTTCGAGTCCCTGGGCGGCTTCGACGTCTCGTTCCAGTTCAGCGAGGACTGGGACCTGCTGTTGCGGGCGGCGGCCGCGGCGCGCGTGAGCCGGGTGCCGGGCGTGACCGCCGAGGTGCGCATCCGCGTACCTGGCGGCGCCGAGAGCCACGCGAACGCGTCGGCATCGTTCGGCCCTGAGCGCCGCGCGTGCCTGCAGCGACTCGCGGAACGGCACGGATTCGACACCCCCGAGCCCAAGACGTTCTGGGAGGTCGCACTGGAGCTGGGGAGCGAGTGACCGCGCACGAACTGGTGATCGTGGGCGCGGGGCCCGCGGGCATCTCGGCGGCGCTGTGGGCGCGCTCGCACGAGATGCCCGCGCTCGTGCTCGAGCCGGAGGTGGGTCCCGGCGGCCAGCTCCTGCACGTCTACTTCGAGCCTCGCGACCTCGCCGGCATGCCCCCGGGCGACGGGGCCGCGATCGCGACGCGCTACCAGAAGCAGCTCGCCGAGAGCGGCGTCACCGTGCGCTACGGGGCCTGGGTGCAGTCGCTCGCCGTCGCACCGCGGCTGCTGCTCACCCTCGCGGGCGGCGAGGAGATCGCGCCGCGCGCGCTGTTGATCGCCACCGGCGCGAGGCGGCGGCGGCTCGGCGTGCCTGGCGAGCGCGAGTTGGAGGACCGCGGCGTCACGTTCTCGGCGACGCGCGATCGCGAGCGGCTGGCGGGCCGCGCGGTGGCGGTGGTGGGGGGCGGCGATGCGGCGGCGGAGAACGCGCTGATGCTCGCCCAGGCCGGCTGCGACGTGACGCTGATCGCGCGCGGCGCGCTCCGTGCCCGGCCCGCCTTCCGCGAGCGCGTCGCGGCCGAACCGCGCGTGCGCGTGCTCGTACACACACGGGTGGTGCGCGTGCTCGGCGAAAGCCAAGTGACGGGGCTCGAGCTGCAGTCGCCCACCGGCAGCTCCCGGCTCGCCTGTGACGGCGTGGTGATCAAGGTGGGCGTGGTGCCCAACACGGAGTGGTGCCGCGAGGTGCTGCCGCACGATGAAGACGGCTACCTGCGCGTGGACGCGGAGTACGCGACCGGCGTCCCGGGCGTGTGGGCGGCGGGCGACGTCATCCGCCCCGCGGTCCTGAGCGCGGCCGTGGCCGTGGGGCAGGGCGTGCTCGCCGCTTCTGCCATTCGGCGGGCCCTGCGGTAGCGGGTTCAAGCCCCGCGGTCGCGGCGCCGAAGACTCGAACGGACCACCCCCCGAGGTGCCATGGAGCCGTTCGAGTCCCGTCCCACCCCTGCCGTCGACCGTGAGGCACCGCTGGCCCGTGGCCACTGGTGCTGGCCCGCGCTGCTGCCCGCATGGGCGCTGGCGCTGGACGCCGCATGGCCGCTCCCGGCGCCCAAGCCGGGGCTGGGGGTGACGTGGCTCGACGTGACGGCGTTCCTCTGCCTCGCCTGGGCGGCGCTCCCTCGCGGTCGAGCGCGGCGCGACGAGTGGAGCACGCCGGTCGACGGTCGCGTGCTCGCGGGGCTGCTGCTCGCGGTGCTCCACATCGTGCGCACGCAGGGCGCGCTCGAGCCGATCCTGTGGCTGCGCCAGATCACCGCCTCGGGGCTCTGCTTCTACGCGCTCTCCGCCCGCCTGCGGCGTGACCCACGAGCGCCGGACGCGATCTGGCCCGCGTTCGCGTTCGTGGTGCTCGCGCTCTCCGCGTACGTGCTCGCATTCGCGACCCAGGGCGTCGCAGCACTCGTGGCGGCGACGAGCGCCGTGGACGAGCGCTGGGCGAGCCACTTCGGGCTCACGAAGGCTTTGCTGATCGGCACCGTGCTGTGCGCGGGCCGGGCGAGCGAGTCGGGTGCCTCGGCGTTGTGGCGCGTCACCGCGCTCGTGGGCGCCGTCGCCTGCGCGGTGTGCGCGTTCGCCGGCGGCGCGGGCCTGGGGACGGGCTCGCTCCAGAGCCTCGATGAGCCGTTCTACTTCGCCACCACGATCGTGACGTTCACATTCCTGGCCGGGCTCATGCGCATGGCGTGGGCGCTGGTCCGCGACCGCGCCGGCGAGGCCGGCCGCTGGCGTGCCGCCGCGCTCACGTTCCCGCTGATCGGGGCACTGCTCGTGTTCGGTGGCACGACGGGCGGCGAGGGGCTGCGCGCGCTCGCGGCGCTCGCGGGTGCCGCCGTGATCGCGACGCGCATCGCGCCGGCGATCGCCCGGGAGACCCTGCCGCCCCGGAGCGCGGTCGAGGACCCGGCTGCACGCCGCGCGGCGTAGCTTTCGGGTCCGGCGCGCTCGGGGTAACGTGCTCGCGGTGAGTCGCCCGACCGCAGCGCACGCCCGCAGGGACGCCGGACGATGAGCACGCCGGCGCTCCGCGATCCCGCAGACCTGGCGCAACTCGCCGAGCGCGGCATCACGCCCGCCGAGGCCGAGCGCCAGCTGGCGCTGCTCGCGCGCCCGGCCGGCCACGCCGAGCTGGTGCGGCCGTGCACGGTCGGCGACGGCATCGAGCGCCTGGACCAGCCCCGCGTCGACGAGTTGCTCGCGCGCCACGCGGACGCCGCCGCGCGCGGTCGTGTGAGCGCGTTCGTACCCGCCTCGGGGGCGGCGACCCGCATGTTCCGCGAGCTGCTCGCCGCGCGCGAGCTTCAGGGGCCGCTCGAGCCCAAGGCGGTGCGCGCGAGCGCCGATCCCAGCGCGCGCGCGCTGGCGTCGTTCATCGACGAGCTGCCGCGGTTCGCGTTCGCGGACGCGCTGGCCGCGGTGTTCGCGAACAGCAAGCCACCGTTCGAGAAGCTCCGGCGTGATGGCCCATGGCGGCCGGTGCTGGAGATGTTCCTCGATGCTCCCGGGCTCGATGCCGCGCGCGCGCCGAAGGGCCTGCTGCTGTTCCACCGCGAACACGGCGAAGCGCGCACGGCGTTCGAGGAGCACCTGATCGAGGCGTGCGCGCTCGCGAGCGACAAGTCCGGCACGCGAACGCTCGACGTCACCGTCTCACCCGAGCATCGCGCCGGGTTCGAGCGAGTGCTCGCCGAACGCACGCCGCCGCTCACGAAGCGCCACGGCGGGCGGTGGCAGGTGGCGTTCAGCGAGCAGCACCCGAGCACGGACACGCTCGCCGCCGACCCGAAGGGCGGGCCGTTCCGCGACGAGCGCGGCCGGCTCCTGTTCCGGCCGGCCGGCCATGGCGCGCTGATCGCGAACCTCGCCGAGTCGGGCCGCGACCTCGTATTCCTCAAGAACATCGACAACGTCGCGGTGTCCAGGCTCAAAGACGAGACCGAGCGCTGGAGCCGCGCGCTGGTGGGGCTCGCCGCGGAGCTGGCTCAAGGTATCGAGGGCTGGTGCGCGCGGCTCGTCCTCGGCGGGGACGGCGCGCTGGACGGGGCACGCGCGTTCGCGGCGGCCGAGCTTGGGCTCGAGCTGCCGGCGGGCGTGGACGTCGCACGCGCCCGCGCGCTCCTCGACCGGCCGGTTCGCGTGTGCGGCATGGTCGCGAACACGGGCGAGCCGGGGGGCGGACCGTTCTGGGTGCGCGACGCGGTGGGCGTGTCGCGGCAGATCGTGGAGTCCGCGCAGGTGGATCCGGGCTCACCAGCGCAGCAGGCGATCCTCGAGAGCGCGACCCACTTCAACCCGGTGTTCCTCGCCGCTTCGCTGCGCAACGCCGGCGGCCGCGTGCACGACCTGTCGCGTTTCGTGGACGACCAGGCCGTCATCATCACGCGGAAGTCGTACGGCGGCCGCGAGCTGCTGGCGCTCGAGCGCCCCGGGCTCTGGAACGGCGCCATGGCGCGCTGGCACACGCGCTTCGTCGAGGTGCCGCTCGCCGTGTTCAACCCGGTGAAGACGGTGTTCGATCTACTGCGGCCGGAACACCAGGGCTAGCGCTCGACCACGAGCACCAGCGCACGCCCCTCGACACGTCGCGTCCATTGGTCGGCGAGCGGCGTGCTGTCGGCGAACGACGTGAGATCTCCGGGCGACGGCGCCGCGGTGTCCACGAGCAGGTGCCAGCGCTTCCCCCGCAGGGGCACGGGAAGCGCGAAATCCGCGGCGTCCGCCTCGCCGTTCACGAGCAGCGTGAACGCGATGTGGCGCGACTTCTTTGCGGTGAGCGCGGCACGGCGGCCGCTGGGGACCGTCGCGCTCTTCTTGAGAGCCGCCGCGCCCCATTCCCCATGCCGCAACGACGCGTGCTCGCGGCGCAGCGCCATCAGCCCGCGCACGAACCGCGTGAACGATGCCTCGCGCTCCGCGGCGTCCCAATCCAGCCACCATTCCGGGCCGTCCTGGCACCAGGGGTTGTTGTTGCCACGCTGCGTGCGCAGGGATTCGTCGCCCCAGAGCCAGAGCTTCGCCCCACGCGAGAGCAGCAGCAGCGTGGCCGCGTTCCGTGCCTGTCGTGCGCGCAGCGTGAGCACGTTCGTGTCCTTCGTCGCGCCCTCGGCGCCGCAGTTCCAGGTCCGACTGTCGTTGCCGCCGTCGCGGTTCTCCTCGCCGTTCTCGAGGTTGTGCTTGTGCTCGTAGCTCACCAGGTCGGCGAGCGTGTAGCCGTCGTGCGAGGTGAGGAAGTTGACGTTGCGCCGATCGACCGCGTCGCCGTAGAGATCGCGCGAGCCGTTCAGCCGCTCCGCGACACCGCCGGCGTCGTGTGCCGCGCCGCGGAGCCAGTCGCGGAGGTCGTCGCGAGCGCGGCCGTTCAGCTCCGAGAAGCGCCCCGGCTCGGGGAAGCGACCGACGTGGTAGAGCCCCATGTCCCACGGCTCGGCGATCAGCTTGCACTGGGCGAGCGCGGGATCGGTGGCGATGTCGTGGATCAACGGCGGCTGCTCGAGCGGCTCGCCGCGCGCGCCGCGTGTGAGCGACGATGCGAGGTCGAAGCGGAACCCGTCCACGTGCATGTCGTTCGCCCAGAAGCGGAGCGCATCGAGGACGAGCCGCCGCGCCACGGGCGATGCGGCGGAGAACGTGTGCCCGGTGCCGGTGTGGTCGATGTCGTGCCCGTGATCGCCGAGGACGAAGTAGCCGGGACGGTCGAGCCCGCGCCAGGAGACGGGTCGGCGCCGCTGGCCGCCCTCGCCGGTGTGGTTGAAGACGACGTCGAGGATCAGCTCGAGCCCGGCGGCATGGAGTGCCGCCACCATGGCGCGGAACTCGCGCAGCGCGCCGGCGGCCGTGGGCTCGGAAGCGTACGAGCGCTTGGGCGCCATGAACGCGAGCGGCGAGTAGCCCCAGGTGTTGAAGAGCGGCTCGCCCGAGCCGGGTTTGACGCGCGGGTTGTCGGTCTCGTCGAACTCGGCGACCGGCATCAACTGCACCGCGGTGACTCCGAGCGAGCGCAGCCACGGGATGCGCTCGATCAGCCCCGCGTACGTGCCCGGAGCGCGCACGCGTGCGCTCGGATGGCGGGTGAAGAGCCGCACGTGGGTCTCGTAGAGGACGCTCTGGGCGAGCGGGGTCGCGGGCCGTCGTTCGTTCCCGCGGCGGTGAGAGAGATCGCAGACCACGGCGCGCAGCGGGCGGCCGCCGGGCACCCGCTCACCCCAGCGCTCCATGCCCGCGACGCCCTTCGCGTACGGGTCCAGGAGCTGCGCGTCGGCGTCGAACTCCTGGCCCTGCTCGCGCGTGTCGGAGTCCGCGATCCACGCGTACTCGGCGCCGGCGCGCACGCGGGGCACGAACACGTGCCACACCCCCTCCGTGCGATGGCGCGCGGGATCCAGTGCCTGCTCGCCGCGCGGCAGGCCGCCGGGGGCGAACAGCGCCAGCGTCATGCGCGTCGCGGCCGGGGCGTGGATCGCGAAGTTCGTCCCGCGTCGCGAAACCGTCGAGCCGAGCGGAGAGGGCACGCCCGGCTCGATGGTCTTCGCCCATCCTGTCGTCACCGTGTCGCGGGCATCCATGCCGGCGGGGTTTCTCCTCTATCGAGCGGGCTGGAACGCCAGCGCCGCGGAGTTGATGCAGTAGCGAAGGCCGGTGGGCTTGGGCCCGTCGTCGAAGACGTGGCCGAGGTGGCCGCCGCAGCGCGCACACGTCACTGCGACGCGCACCATACCGAAAGACTCGTCGCTCGTCTCGGTGACGTAGTTCTTGTACGCCGGACGCCAGAAGCTCGGCCAGCCCGTTCCCGAGTCGAACTTGGTGTCGGAGCCGAACAGCGGCAGCCCGCAGCCGGCGCACACGTACGTGCCCTTCCGGTGCTCGTTCCAGTAGGCGCCGGTGAACGCGATCTCCGTGCCCTCCTCGCGCAGCACGTGGAACGCCTCGGCCGAGAGCACCTTCTTCCACTCGTCCGGCGTCTTCGTCACCTTCTTGATCGCCGCGCCCACCGGGGCGACCACGGGTACGGCAGCAGCCGTCGCTGCAGCCTTGGCGTGGGCGAGCGCGGGGCGGGAGAGGATCGCGGCGGCGGCGAGCATCAGGAGCGCGAACAGCGCGGGCGTGGGCTTCATGGGCGAGGCCTTTCTGGAACCCGCCCGGCCC
>Ga0073909_10000308_pt1 | contig 16855 bp, 30 predicted proteins | sample Coa_R1_6_FD_66439 | JGI IMG/M metagenome (GOLD analysis project Ga0073909, IMG submission 66439) | Surface soil microbial communities from Centralia Pennsylvania, which are recovering from an underground coalmine fire. - Coalmine... | ecosystem: Environmental > Terrestrial > Soil > Unclassified... | reverse complement strand
GATCCCAAACTGGACCTCATTCACGAGATTGAGGATGCGTATCGTAAGATCATGCCGGAGACCGACTTGTTGCTGGACCGCGCTTCGCATTTGGCCAAGTCCAAGTGCGATGACTTTTGCAAGCGCGGAGACATGCTCCATAACGAATATGAACATCGCGGCTACGTCAAGACGCTCATGGGCCGTCGCTCTCGATTCCCGACGAATTTCAAGACCTACATCGGCCTGAACCGGGTGTTGCAGGGCACCGGTGCGGATATCTTGAAAAAGAAGTCCGTGGAATTGCACAAAGAGAGAAAGAACACCGGGTTTGTGATGCGGTTGACGGTTCATGATGCGTTTGGTGGTGATGCCACGATGCATGAAACACAGGGGAGGGTCAATGAGATATTAAACCATCAGTCGTTTCCGGAGCTAAAAGTTCCGATTTTGTGGAATGTGAGTACGGGTGAAAACTGGGCGGCGTGCAAGTGAAATGACATTCAACAAAGACTGGAGTGAGTGGAGTAAAAGACGCCCCAAGAGGCTTCAATGAACCAAGAGTCACAAGAATCGCCAAGGTAAAGAAGTGCGCCATTGACAGGAACAACCTCAATAGATCCAAGCGAGCCATTTCACGCAAGGAAACCAAAAAAGCGAAGCGGGTCACGTCCAGCAACAATCTCAATGTAGGAAAACATCATGAAACCACAATTACCACCTCGTACGATGAGCGTCCTACAAGACTGGGTGATGGCACTGCCACTGCGCGAGCAGGGCACGTTATTGACCGCTGTACGCGGCTGTGATGACGAACCCAAAACGTGGACGTCGCGAGGAGTCGCCGACTCGCCCGGTCGTCGATTGACGGCGTTCATCCGTTGGTGTTTCATGAATCCCGCCGACCCGCGTGAGATAGACGTACCGGGCGCGTTTTTTCAGAGTGCACCTCCAGATCCGTTCAAGCCATCGGAGTTTGGCCATCTGCCGCAGCACTGGTATGCGCACGTGTTGCACGCCCTCGAAGTCATCGCGTACCGGCATCCGAGCAGAACGGTGCAAGCGGTGACATCAAACCTCTATATCGCAATGGCGCACAACCTGCACTTGAATCCAGAAACGTACGATCAGTTTTGGCAGCGTCTCAACGAAGATCGCATGGCCACCGGGGAGGTGGTCTCATGATTCATAAGCCGAAACCTGGCTGGGAAATCTTGTGTGCGCACGCAAACGAGGTGCCGCTTGTTTGTCCATGTCCGCCAACATGCGGCTGTCGTTATTATCATTGTCGTGAGTCAAAGGAGCGAGCGTCCATGACTGAGCCCAATTTCAAGATGACCCGCAAAGAACACCTGATGATCCGCGCGATGGAGGAGTGTGCCGAACTGTCGCAGCGATTTTCCAAGGCGTTGGTCTTCGGCCTGGATCAAATTCAGGAGGACGCCAATGATAAACCAGAGGAAAACCCTCTTGGACTGACGAACCGTGAGCGCATCGTCAATGAGTTTAACGACCTTGTTGCGGTGATGGCCATGTGCGGCTTTCACTACGTCAAGATCGTTGACGCGAACAAGTTCGCGGCCAAGATGGATAAAGTGGAACGGTATCTGGAGCGTTCCCGGCGCTGCGGCACGTTGGTTTAGGGGAAAAGGCCAAGGAAATTGGCCCTTGCTTTTGCTTTAAGGGCATGCTAAAGTTGAAAAAGTCACGCGTGTGGTAATTGCCAAGCGCGAAGCGGCGTTGAAGTCGCGATTAGTACAGACGATCAAGCTGCGGCTCCCCTCGTTTGTGCTGTTTCGACACGAAGACGTCCGGACGGCAGGCATTCCGGACATCAGTTTGACGGGCAACAAGTTTGATAGTTGGTGGGAATGCAAGCACGGCACGCCGAACTTTCCGAGCACACATCTGCAGGAGCTGCGGATGAAGCAATTGGCGGTGCAAGGGTTCGCGCGCTACGTGATTTGGATGGAGGAGGCAGACGGGTCGTTGAAGCGCACGCTGATCGTCGAGCCGAAACATCTCTACGACTTGACGCCGGAGTACGAGTGCAATGGGTTTAGCATCGAGTTCGTGGTTGAGTACATGAAACAAGTTCACCGATGAGTGTCGACTGGGAACAGCGCACGCCCTACGACGGAAAACCCTTTTACTGCGCCGAATGCGGCCTCGGCCTCGGCGAGTATCTGGCGTGTGAGTTGCCATTTTGTAAGTTGGAGTCCGACGTGAAAGCGAACGCGCGTCGTCAGCAGCATCGACGGCGGTTGGTGGTGCAGCGGGCGGCGCGGAAAAGGAGAACGAAGAGGGCGCGATGAATAGAGGTGCAATCCGACGCAGGTTTGGTTACATGATAGCGTAGATGGTTAACGCAACGGCCTTCGGAGCCGTATGTCGTGGGTTCGAGTCCCACTCATACTCCCGAAAGGGAACCAGATCGACCTGTCGGATTGTTTTTGTGAGTTTGGCGAGTTTCGGCGACTTCGAGCGTGGTTACATGTTGAGTGACAATCAACCCAAAAACCCACACTTACCTGTCGCCGGAGTAAAGGTTCAGCGATCACGATGTGGCTACATGCGATTCCTACCATTCAAGGCTTCGCAGCCAACCCCACATCAACCTGTCGCTGACGTGTGTGAGCGTGCGATGCAGGGATGTGTACATGCGCAGACTTAGGTCTGCACCCGGCTACCTCCGCCCGGAATAGAGACGACACTCTGTCGTCTCTATTCCGGGCGGCACCGGCAGCCGGTGTCGCCCAGTTCAACATCTCGACCTTGTCGCACGCGCTTTTTGTGACCGTCTCGGTTGGGGAGGGGGATGCTTCCGGGCATCCCTCTGGCCCGGTGGGTTCAACTCCCATCACGGTCGCGCACAGTTTGGCGTCGCATTGCGCGGTTACATGCCCATGGAGGCCGAGGTCGCTGGTTCGAATCCAGCCAGCCGCCCTTTCACGATGGCGGCTGTAGCTCAGTTTGGTTAGAGCGCGACAATACCACGCTCACCTGACGCCAATTTATTCGACGACGACGAACCACGAAGGAGGACGCATGGAGACGCAAGAACGAGAGTTGGTCGTGCTCGATCACACCGGCGACACGCGGATCATCTGGAACGCAGACAAGGCCGACGAAGTCGAGAACGCGAAGGAGACGTTCAAACGGATGAAGGCCAAAGGCTACATCGCCTACTCCGTCAACCGCGCAGGCGACAAAGGCACCGTGCTGAAAGACTTCGATCCTGAGGCCGAGAAGATGATTCTCGCCCCACAGACGGTGGGCGGCTAGGGCGATGGCGACGTACTGTAGAACAACGATCGATGTCACGACTCAGAGTGATTGTATCACCAACATCATCTGGGTTGGTTGGATCGACCAGACCAACGCCACGTGCTCAGCGTCGATCTGGAACTCGTGGAACTCGGCGTCTACCGCGCTCACGACATACTTGGGGAGTAATGAGCCCTACGTCGATGCGCGCACACCGGAACAGCGAGCGGCCGACAATGCGCGTATGGCGCGTGAGCAGGAAGTGTTTCGACAGCAGGCTGCAGCGAGCGAGGCCCTCCGAAAAGAAGCCGCACTCAAGGCGCGGCAGCTGTTGCTCTCGATGCTCGTGCAAGAGCAACGCGAGCAGCTGGAGAAGCACAAGTACTTCGAGGTCATCGCACGTGGTTCGCGACGACGCTATCGCATCAAGCAGGGCACGCACGGCAACGTCAAGCTGCTGAATGATAAAGGCCAAGAGGTGGTCTCGTATTGCGGGCAACCGACAGGCGTGCCGACCGAAGACTCGATGTTGGCGCAGAAGTTACAGATCGAGCACGACGAAGCCACGTTTCTTCGTCTGGCCAACGCAACGCAAACGCGGGTGGCGTAGAAAGGTTTCACGGACGCCGATGCGGTTACATGTTATTCACAGGTTCGAATCCTGTATTCTCCGTTTTGGAGAATTGGCCGAGTGGTTCAAGGCAACAGCCTCGAAAGCTGTACATAGCGACAAACCCGCGTTAACCTGTCCGTGAATTGTTGGGGGAAAGAGTCATCGACGCTGTGAAGGTTACATGTTATTCGCACCTTAGCTCAGTGGTCAGAGCATCTGGGTTCAGCCCAGAAGGTCGCAGGTTCGAATCCTGTAGATGCTACCAACGCATTGCCCTTCGCGACCTGTCGATGACATTTTGATGGCGTATCTTACGCACAACGGAGACTGACGATGACCGAAAAGACGTTCGATCCGAAACAGGCAATTGCGGAACTGACCAAGTCCGTGCACGGTGATTTGGATGCTTATATGCCGGTCGGGTTCAAAGCTACGCTGGCCGATCCAGACTTCTTCGCGCACCTCGTGGCGTGGAATCATCTTCATGGTAAAGTCCGTGACGCCAAGATTGCGCTGCCGGTCATCGCACTCTCAAGTTTTCATAGTCGTGTACAGCCCGGCATCGATTTTGATCCGTACATCGAGAATGCCCTCGCGCACTTGGCCGACCTGCGCCCGCGCGAACTGGCGCGTGTGCTCTTGATCACGTCGCGGTCGCAGAAGATGGACGTGACGACGCAGACGGACAAAAAGAAGAGGGCCACGACGTTCTCCGTGCCCGTGCCGCCGTTCGCCAAGACAGCCGGAGCGCCGACGCGCATTTTGCGCCGGTTGCTGACGCGCTATCTGCGCGACTTAGAGAGTGACCGACGCTCGTTCGAGTACGTCGCGGTACAGCATCGGCACGTGCTGCACAACCTCTACGCGCGTCACCACATTGCACGTCCGGGATGGGTGGGCGAGATCTTGTTCCACGGCGAGAAGGGGATGCCGACATTGCCACCGGGCATTTTCAGCATCATCCGTCGGCTCTCGACGATGCCAGTGACTGAAGCGGCAGGCATGATCGTGAAGTACAAGATCCCGTTCTTGATCGCGCGTGGCGCGTTGGGCAAGAAGGCGTCTGATTCGGACACGGTGCTGGCACTGATCAAGGCCATGTCGCCGACCGAGTTGACGACGAACATGGGCTGGCTCGAAAAGTTGGGCGTCAAGACGAACCCGGCACTACGTGCGGCACTCGAAGAGGCGCTGGGCAAAGCGGCGACGTCAACCAAAGCCACGCTGAAGACCTCGCGCGCCGCCGAAGCGCTGGCTGATGACGAACAGTTGTCGAGCAAGCTGAAGGCGGTGCAAGAGAAGCAGCTGAAAGTGCTGGGCGGCATCGACGGCGACTGGCTGGTGTTCGCCGACAAGAGCGGGTCGATGGAGCGGTCGATTGACGTCGGCCGTCAGGTCACCGCGATCTTGGCGCGCATGGTCAAGGGCAGCGTACATCTCGTGTTCTTCGACACGATGCCGCGCTATTTCAACGCGACCGGCAAGTCGTATGACGAGATCCAGGCGCTGACGCGAAGCATTGCCGCAACCGGTGGCACGCGCATGGCGTGTGGCGTCGACTACGCGACCGCCAACGGCCTGCACGCTGATGGGATGGTGTTCATCGGTGATGGCGCGAACAACTACGGCATGCCGCCGGTGCTGACAGCGTATCGGAACTACGTCAAGAAGCTGGGCGTCGAGCCGACGCTCTACTTCTACGAACTCGATGGCGAGGCCGACAACTTCACGCACGAGTTTGAAGGACAGCCGGAGGAGCTGACGACGTTTGAATTGCGCGGCAAGAAGATTGATTACAACTCGTTGCCGAACCTCGTCGCCACGATGCGTGTCAATCGCTATGCCCTCTTGGACGAGATCATGGCGACGCCGTTGCAGACGGTCGACGCAGTGCTCGACAAGACGATCGGCATGCAGATTCTGGCGGCAAAGGAAAAGGTGACCGCGTAACACAAAGAGGGGTGTACGATGGCGAAAGCCAATCGCGGATTTGCGGCGATGGACCCCGAGAAGCAACGCGCGATTGCCAAGAAAGGTGGCAAGGTCGCGCACGAGAAGAAAGTCGCGCACGAATGGACCGTGGATGAAGCACGAGTGGCAGGCAGAAAAGGCGGCGTGGCCGTGCACAGCAATCGACCGCACAGGAGGACCGTATGACGCGCGCGTTCGATATTAACGACGAACTGAGGGTTGTGATCATCGAGGATGAGCCCGCGCGGGAGTGTGAACTGTGTCATACGGTGGCGGAATGTCGACCCTACGGACCACGCGGTGAGCAGATTTGCTACGAGTGCGCGATGAAAAACAAGGAGACGACCGACCGACAGATGGCCAGGCTCTTGTACGGCGAAGAGACGCACTAGGCGATGCCTCTTCGTCCTGACGATCCGTTGGCAGAGATCTATCAACGGTTTTTTGAAGGTGCCGATTGGATGCTAAGTTCAATCAACCAGACGGGCCACGGACCGTATCTGGAACTAGAGGTCAAGTTTCGCGGACTTGGGGCAGCGAATATGAACGGAAAATACACGCAGAAGAAGGAGACGCACATGACCGGTTTGATTCGTACGTTGAAGGCCCTTGCACAGAACCCGACCGTTGACTTGGACGACGCCATCGAGTTGTCAATCAACGCCGAGCTATTGCGCGATGGTTACAAGAGGCACCAGCTGTCTTCGCCCGTGTGGCTCGACGACGCCATCCGGATTCTCGACCGCTTCATCGGCGATCAGACGCGCGATCGTATGGAAATGGAACTCCGCGAGATTGCTCAGGCGGACGCCGCCGACATGACGTCGCAGGAGCGCCGTGATGCGCGTGCCAAGCGGAAGGCCGAGATCGAGGCCCGTCTGCACAAGCCGACCGAAGCCAAGGCGTAATCATTTATCGGTGCGGTGTGCGCACAATGGAGATAAGAAACCCAGCAGTTCCAATGCGCACATCGCACTGGTAATTTTTATGTCTGACTTCTGCGACGTTGCCCTCGGCGATTATGACTGTGAACCACAACGGTTTTATCACGAGGAGCGTCGCAGGGCTCGTAAAGCACATACGTGTGGCGAGTGCCGCGAAACAATTCAGAAAGGGCAGATGTACCGCCACGCCGCTGGCAAAGACGAAGACACTATTTGGACGTTCAAAAGCTGCGAGGCGTGCTGGGAGATTCTCAAAGAGTTCTCGGAGTCGAGCTGGTGTTTCGGCGTGGTCTGGGACACGTTCACGAGTGAGTGGGCCAACGGCGCGTCGTTGCAAGGCTGCTTGAATCGCTTGACCAGCGTCGAGGCCAAGATGCTGATGCGGCGCAAGTGGATGCAGTGGAAGGGGTTGAGCGCGTGATTGTCACCGTTAATTCACAACAGTTGCTGGTTGAACTACGTTTGATCAGCAAAGTCGTGCCGACGAAACATGCGATCCAGATTCTGACGCACGTGCTGTTGACTGCAGACGGTAATGCGCTGAAACTGTTCGCCACGGATACCGAGGTGGGATTGTTTACGGCCTGCTCCGGCGAGGTGCAAGCAGCAGGTACCATCACAGTGCCAGCGGGCAAGTTTCTCGCCATGGTGGAGCAATTTCCAGACCTGCCCGTCAAGCTGACGCTCGATAGACAACTCGTAGTGCAATGCGGCGGGTTCACCTCGCGCATGCAGGCGCAGGCCGCAACAGACTATTCCGCCACACCTCCTACCATCGAGGGCACCTCACGACATCTTGCCGCTGAACAACTGAAACAATTGATCGCCCGGACACGCTATGCCGTCAACGCAGAGCATTCTAAGTCCATTCTACGTGGAGCTCTCTTAACGTGTTTGGATGATAAAACCATCATGGCCTCGGTCGATGGACGACGCTTGGCGGTCGCCTATGCAAAGAGCGAGAACACAGACAACCAGTCGTATGAGGCCATCATACCAGCAAAAATTCTTGACATCCTTGACGGGATGCTGGAAAAAGGGCCAATCGAGATTATCAACGGAGCCCAGCATTTATTTTTCACTCTAAAAAACCGAGTCTTTTTCTCCCGCGTGCTCGACGGCGCCTACCCGAACTACCAACAAATCATTCCACACGACAACGACAAACAAGTAGTGCTGAACCGTAATCAGTTTGCCTCTATTATGCGTCGAGTGCTGGTGGCTGCTGAGGATAGTGGGTCGGTCTATTTCAGTATTAGTCAGGGAGCCTTGCAGATCTCGTCGATTAGTGCCGAGTTCGGGACCGCTGACGAGATCATGCCGATCATGTACGACGGTCTTCCGTTGAAAGTCTGTATCAATGGTAAACATGTACTCAACTTTCTTGACTCCACAGCACACGAGGCGGTGACCATGGCTCTAAGAGACGCCGATCGTAACCCCGCACTCTTCATGGCTGGAGACGATCATATCGGCGTTGTCATTTTGATGCGGGGATAGCGTGGGACCTAGCATGGGAAGAAGGTCTCTGGTAGCAGTATGAGGAATCTCGAGCGTGACGCAGAAATTTGCCGTTTGTATACCGAGGGGGAAACCCTCCAATGGTGTGCGGATCAGTTTAAGATCAGTCGTGAACGGATCCGTCAAATTCTAATCGCCGCTAAAGTCTATAGACCAACCCGTGACGTTGGAGATCGACAGGCATATCTCGGTGTTGAACTGCGAGCCAGCGTGAAGGAGGCGTTGCAGAAGAAAGCCAAAGAAGACGGTGTGTCAATGTCCCGTTTTGTTTCTGATCTCGTGGAAGGTGAAATCGGGGGCGCCCATGAGGATGACGGTCGAGGAAGTGATCAAGGAGCTACAGGAGTGTGATCCTAAGACGCCCGTGCGCGTGCAGATCTATTACAACGGGTACGAACTGAACGGCATCTTGCGCATCGACAAGCTGCTGGGCAAGACGCTGATCGTGGTGCAAGACGAAATAAATTGATAGCGGAGGACGAGCATGGGCGAAGTACGCGAGCCACCACCGATTTTCTGGGCCGTCTTACTGGCAGTCGGTGCGCTGACGCTCTGGGCGGCGTTCACATTTTTGAAGCCATAGGAGGGTGGGCAACATCGCCTGTCCGAAGTGTGGCGACAAACGTTGGTGGTGGCGCGACGAAACCGGCTGCTCACAGTGCGTCAAACCTGAGGACGATATGGTTCTTGAAGACTCGTCAAACGAAACGTGGTCGTTGACTTGTGAGAAACCTGGTGGTGGCAAAGCCACGATTGTGTTTGCCGCTGCTGACGCCCAAAAGGTCTTCGAGACGGCGTTTCCAAAGAAAGAATCACCAACGCCAGATCTACTGGCCCACATGCGCTGTGCACGCCCGTCGTGTCGCCACACACTCGCGACGCACAGCGTGAAAACCCAGGCCTGCCAACTGCAGGACTGCGAGTGTCAATCGTATGTCGCGCCTACAGTAACGCGAGAGGAAGCGTCAGAATGACCGACCGGCATATCGGCTACATCGTGACGCTCGCAGAAGACTTGCGGAGCGATGATGCGGAGCAGACGATCATTGCGCTCAAGCAAATCAAAGGCGTGGTGAGTGTCACGCCGATCGTCGGTGATGCTAGTTCAGCCATGATGCTGGAGCGGGCACGGATGGATCTCCGACAAAAACTCTGGAGCGCCTTAAAGGATGACTATGATTTATATCTTTCTCGGTAACCTGGGACGTCGCCTCGCAGAGTGGGCCGACCAGCAGGCAGAGAAGAAAGAAGCCAACACGAAGCACGTCATCGATTTGGTACGCACGGCGTGGCTAGGCAACGAACGCGCACCGGTGGAGTGGTACGGGTCGTGACGATTCCGCTGACGTTGCTCGTCATTCACTTCGTGGCCGACTTCCTGCTGCAGAATGACTGGATGGCGACGAACAAAAGCACGAGGGCAAAACGCTCCCGATGCTTTACCCCGGTGAGCGCGCCACGCCCACTAACATCTTGGTGACGGAGACCGACGATGGCGGCTATCATGTCGTCCCCGTTGACTGGGTCGTCGAGCCGATGCCCGGTTGGTACGGCTGGTGGTTGCGTTTTGATTTTCAATTTCTCTCGTGGGTGCCGTTCCGACATCGTGAACCCAAAATTGACGCCACCGTCTCCATCGCGCCACAAGAACAGGTCGACCACGATGACTAAGCCGATGACGACAGACCGAGCGGGGCTGATCGCGAAATTGGAATTGACAGACTCGTTGGTTCAACAACTGGAAGCGGCGGAAGGCGTCGTCGCCGGGCTGCGGGCCTTGATCGACGTCCGCCGAGGGCACGTGGGTGATGTGCAAGAACCCTAATGGTAAAGAGGTGCGGCCGGTCTATATCGAGCCGCGTGTCATTGTGTCACCGTTCAAACTGCCATGACGCATCAAATTTTTCACACGCTCTGGACGAAAGCCGTCGGCACGACCGGCTACAACAAACGCGAGTGGCTACAACTCGAAGCGGAGATTATCGCGCTTCATTCCGCGCTCGAAGAATGTCGAAACATTATTCGCATGCGCGATGTGCGCGCGGGTGAGGACCATGCAGCGACGATGGCGCTTCTCGACCGCGCCGACAAAGCGCTGCAAGCAGTCGAGAGCCGATGAAATACGCTGGACTCATTGTCGTCATCCTCTGTTTGATCTGGATGATCGGAAATTGGCGAAGACCATGATTCACAAAGTGTGTCAAGCGATTGTCAAAGTCACGAAAGTGACCACTGAGAAGGAGGGTACGCCCGACACAAAAGAGCTGTTTATCTGGTGTCCGAAGTGCAAGATGTATGTGGGCGAGCGAGAATGTGCTGAACCTGAACCCGAACCACCATCGCAGTAAAACTGGAGCGTCGTCATGTCCGTCGTCGTTGAGTTTACCGAAGAGGAATTTGCCGCGCTGTACGCCGCCTTCTCGAACGCCGAGAGGATCAACTGGAAGGCGTACGACGCGGCGCGCGAACGTGTGTTGAATCTTGGTGGCCAAGTGCCGCCGAACCCACGGTTGGTGTTCAGTCGTCGTGAACCGGGAGAGGTACGCTAAACGAAGAACGAAGAAGGAGCAGCCCGTATGACACAGCACTTCTCGCGTCGAGACCTTCTCACAAAGATTGGCTTGGGGTCGCTCGTCATGGTTCCGTCGTTGCGTGTGCTCGCGGAGGAGCACACGCACGGCGCACCGAAAGATGTCGTGCTCGATCATCTCGGGCATGAGTTCGCACGGCTGGTAAACGAGGGCAAGACGTACGGCATTGGTCCTGAGATCTTCCACACACTCGCAGCGAATACGCGATTGATGGTGGCCTACGCCGGTTCGACCATCGATCAGGGATTTGCCACACTGGATCGTGCGGCGTTAATGACAGGCACACCGAATCGCGTGCAGCAGGCGCGCGAAGCCCAGAAGTTTGGCCTCGACGTCAGTGGTTGGCCGATTCGTGATCTGAGTCCAACACTACGGGCGGAGTATGCGGGACAAATCATCACGCAAGGCGCCGCACGTAGCTGGAGCGAATTGGCCACGCACGCGGAACGCTACGCAGAAGACTTCGAGGAGGTGTTTCAACAGCAGCGTCGTTTTATAAGTTGTCAGACCGCCATGGTCGCCCTCAACATGTCACAGATGTTGATGGACTCGGCGTGCGCGGCGTCTATCTTCGCGCCAGAAATCTTTGGACCCTTCTGCGCGATTCAAGTCGCCGGGTACTGGAGCTTTTACTGGGCGATGTACTGGGCCTGCTGAAAAAGGAGTACGTGATGTTCTACCGAATCTTGCAGTACGTGGTGCCCGTCGCCGTGCTGCTCGCGGCGCTCATGACCGCGATCAACATGCCGAACGCACTCGGGCTGCTATTAGGAATCGCCGGTGTGGCGGTCTCGGTCGGGCTCATTCTCCGCAGCCCGTATAAGGAACTGTAAGACGAACGACGACGAAGGAGCAGACACATGCCGAATGAAGGAAGAGACCGCGATTTAGTACTCGCACCGGGTGAGTACGCGTATATTCTCGACACCACAAAGGGTCTGGTCAACACGATTGTCGGCCCGAACAAAGTCTCGATGTCGAACACCGACCAGCCGGTCATCTGGGACAAAGAGAAACGTAAGTTTGGCCGCGTCGACGCCGAGAAAGCTATTTGTACGGATTCCATCGCCCCGGAAGGGTTCTACATCGCGCTCTACAATCCGTCCGACAAACCGCCGTCCGCCGGAATGAACGCCGCTGCGCCGCAATTGCGTATCGGCCATCGCGTCAACATCCCCGGTCCGGTGAACTTCGCGCTCTGGCCCGGTCAGATGGCCGACGTCATTCGTGGTCATCACTTGCGCTCGAATCAGTATCTGCTGGCGCAGGTCTACAACGACATCGAGGCCAGCGCGAACTGGAGCGCCGCCGTCGTCAAGCCGCAAGCGCCAGTACTACAGACAGGCGGCGGTCCCGCTGGTAATGAGCCTGCGACACCACTGCCAATCACGCCGCGCAGTTTCACGCCCGGTCAGTTGCTGATTATCAAAGGCACCGACGTCGCGTTCTTCATTCCACCGACCGGCGTCAAGGTCGTGCCCGAGTCCGACGAGATGATCGGCATGACCTTCGTGCGCGAAGCCGTGACGCTCGAACGGCTCGAATACTGCATCTTGCTCGACGAAGACGGCAACAAGCGCTTCGTGCAGGGTCCGGCCGCGGTGTTTCCTGAGCCGACCGAAACGTTCATCGAGAGTCGCACGGAACCGGGCCAGCGCAAGTTCCGGGCGATTGAGTTGAACGAGACAACGGGCATCTACGTCAAGGTCATCGCCGACTACAAGGAGGGCGACAAAGAGTACAAGGCGGGCGACGAGCTGTTCATCACAGGCAAAGAGCAGGCGATCTACTTCCAACGCGAAGAACACAGCGTCATCCGCTACGGCGATCAGACAAAGCACTACGCCGTGGCGATCCCCTCTGGCGAAGGCCGCTACGTGCTGAATCGCGTGAGTGGCGTCGTCGAACTGGTCCGAGGGCCAAAGATGTTGCTGTGCGACCCGCGCTACGAAGTGATCTTGCGGCGCGTCCTCGCCGAAAACACCGTCAAGCTCTGGTATCCGAACAACCCGAGGGTCATCGAGATCAACAACTTGTTGGCGAACGCTGCCGCAGCGGTGGCGGACGTGGCGGCATACGAGCCGGGTCGTGTCACGCCGACGTCGAGTTTTCAGGGAGCTGGCGGAAGCCTGAGTGCGAGCGGAGGTAGCGGTGGCGGCGCGAGCGGTGGTGGCAGCGGCGCGAGCGGTGGTGGTCCAAGTGCTAGCTACATGATGTCATCGACCATCGGCGGCAGTCGCACGATGGCGATGCTGAACGCGAGCGACGAAGCGGCGTTGAAAAGTTCGCGTCAGATTCATGGCGACTCGTTCACGCGCGGACAAACGTTCACGCCACCGCGCACCATCACGCTCGACACGAAGTACGAAGGCGCGGTCAGTATCAACGTCTGGACCGGCTATGCCGTGCTGATTGTCAACAAGACCGGTGGCCGTCGTGTCGTCGTCGGACCGCAGAACATCTTGCTCGAATACGACGAGACACTGGCGCCGCTGGAATTGTCGACCGGCAAACCCAAGGCGACGACCAACCTACTGCGCACGGTCTACCTGCGTGTGCACAACAACAAGATCTCGGATCAGATCGTCGTCGAGACGAAAGATCTCGTCCAAGTCAATCTGTCGCTCTCGTATCGCGTCAACTTCGAAGGCAACGACCACGAGAAGTGGTTTGCGGTTGAGAACTACGTCAAGCTGCTCTGCGACCATCTGCGCTCGATGATCCGCAACATTGTCAAGCGCAAGGGCATCGAAGAGTTCTACGGCGGCGCTATTGACATCATCCGGGACGCCGTGCTCGGTGCCGCAGTCGAAGGCAAGCGTGTCGGTCGGCTGTTCACTGAGAACAACATGCGCGTCTACGACATTGAGGTGATCGACGCGAAGATTACTACCGCTGACGTGGCCACGCTGCTGAACAACGCGCAACGCACGGCACTAAAGTCGGCGATTCAGATCACCGAGGAAGAACGACTCTTAGAGGTGACCAAGCGGTCCGAAGCGCTCAAGCAAGAGACCGCGACCGTCAAGACCGCAACAGCGATGCACGTCTCGACTGAGACCCAGAAAGAACTCGAAGCGCTGCTCGCCGTGTCAATGGCGCGTATCACCTCTGAAGCGAACGCCGAAGTCGAGCGGCTGCGGCGTGAAGAGGAAAAGTCCAACCACATGACGCTGCTCACGACCGAAGAGTTGAATCGGACGAAGCAGATCAACGAAGTCGAAATGGCACGCAAAGAGGACGAGGTCGCCCTCGAACTGAAACGCATTCAGGGAGAAACCGAAGAGATCGTCAAGCGGACCGAGTCCATTGATACCAACTTGGCCACCGCGCTGACGACGTTCGCCGATACGGCGTTGGTCGAGAAGATGACCATCGCGCTGGCGCCGATGGCGGCGATGAGCGGCACCAGTGTCGCCGAGATCATGTCACAACTGTTCAGAGGGACGCCGTTCGAGGGCGTGATGAAGACGCTCGGTACCCGATCCCGGATGCCGATCGCGGCCACGAAAGAAGGAGAGTAGCCATGCGAGACCCAGCGACGGGCCATTTCTGGATCAACGAGCGGTGTCAGTACTGCGGCATTCCGAACGACTCGGTGCACGCGCAGACACATTGTCCGGGCACAAAACACGAATCGGTCGAAGACGACTGGTCGCCGAGTGTGTTCACACTTCCGGTCTTCGAGTCGACCGTGCCGATCATGGACACGGTGGCGGAGACGGCAGTGCTCTCGGAAATCGCCAACGACACGCCCGCCGTGGTCGATACACCGGCGACTGACTTTGCCGGTGGTGATTCGGGAGGTGGTGGCGGAGGTGGCGCGTTCTAAGAGCCAAAGTCTCAAAGAGGCCCAAAGCGCCTAAGCGCATGACTTACGTCAAGTACAAAGGTACGTCGATCCCCGAAGCGCCAATCCTTGAGGGGCGCTTCGGGCGGGCGTGGCGCGTGAACTTGCCGCCACCTGGTCAGCGCGGGAAGAAAGATCTCGACGCCACTGTTGATGCGTTTCTTCTCAATGCCTATCAGGCACACCCTCTGTGGGATTACTGGTTGGTCTCCATGGTGGCGCTGCGGCCCATCGAGGGAGTAAAAAAGGCGTTCATCAGAAAGGAAGGTGCCACGCATGAATTGATGATTGCGTCACTCAATCCTGAAGAGGCTCTGCCGTCTCTCACCTGGAACGAACACTGGAACGCGGCGTGGATGACGCCCCTTGATGTCACAGAGCAATTCCACGTCGAGAATGACGCACAAGCGGCAGAAATCTTAGAAATGGCCATCCGCGCGATGTGCGAAGGCCGGATCAGCCCGGATCAAGACTACCGACCGATGTGGAAACTCTTCATTCAAGCCTGCGAGAAAGGTCTACGCCCAGCCGACTGGACGACTGGTAGCGGCAAGTCAGGAGTCATGTGATGCAAGAGGGCAATCCGTTTTACAAGGTGACAGTTGGGGTTCTCGGTATCGCGCTCTTTATCGCCATCCAAATAGCACTGCTCATTATCACGGTGGTGGCGTCCGTCACGTGGAAGGCGTGGTGGCTGTTTCCAGCGTGGGCGTGGTATCTCGTCCCGCTTGGTCTCCCGCAGATTTCCTTCTGGCATTTTACCGCGCTGTTCTTTCTGGTCGATACGCTCACGCGCCATATGGACATCAAGAAAGACACGCGTCCGTTCGACTGGTCGACCGCGATCTTTGGCACGATGCTATGGCCGATGCTGGCGTGGTTGATTCTGCGGTGGATGCGATGAACTGCTGGTCGGACAACGTCATTCTCATTACGCTCGTCGGTGTCGGCATCGGCTTTTTCCTGCGCGTGCTCGACGAACGGAGGGAAAAATGAATGAAGAAGTTTGTCCGGAATGTGGCGGCGAACTTGAACACGACGAGGTGGATATCGGCGTTGGTACTGAGCAAGGTCCACCCTATTGCACAGACTGTGGATGGACGCCGGACGCGGCCGACGAACTGGAAGACGAAGACGTCGATGAAGACGAGGAGGACCAAGCGAGCTAATGCCTCTGGATTTTTCGCGTTGTAAGCTGACTCCATTTCAGCACCAGCGCGAAGACACAGAACGGGCACTGGAGCTCCCGTTCTTTTTTATTGCGTCGGAGATGAGGACTGGGAAGTCGTTCATCGTCGTGATGACGGCTCAGTTTCTCTTCGAGCAGGACACTATCGACAAAGTGGTTATCGTTGCGCCCGCACCAGTGCGCGACGTGTGGTATGACCCGAAGCTTGGAGAGATTGCCAAGCATTCCTGGGAGGACGGACCGCCAACGTCGATCCTAGAATTTTCCTCGCGCGTGCGCGCGTGGTTCAAAGGCGATCCGAAGGCCGGACACAAACTGGAATACTACATTACCAACTATGAACTGCTTCGGTCAAAACAGCGCCTCGCCCAATTGTTGCCCGCCTGTGGCCCACGAACGCTATTGGTCTTGGATGAATCCAGCTATATCAAGAACCACAAGTCCGCGCAGACAAAAGCCTGCCTACAACTACGTCGCGCCAGCGGGCGGGTCATCTTGTTGAACGGCACGCCGATCTTTCACAGCCCGTTGGACTTGTTCAGTCAAGGCAACATGCTGAGTCCAGACATCCTGGACTGCAAATACGTCACCCAGTTCAAAGCACGCTATGCTACGCAAACGCCGATCAGAAAAGCTGGTGGCGGCGTGCTCTTGGACAAGTGGAACCGGCCGATCTTGAAGATCGAGAAATGGAGCGAGGAGGGCCTCAAGGATCTACAGCGTCGTTTTGCTCCCTATACTGTGCGTCGACTACAGCGCGAATGTCTCGACATGCCACCGAAACTGGACCCGGTGACATTGACAGCCACGCTGACACCTGAGACGTGGAGTTCGTATTTGGAGATGCGCGACGAGTTAATGATCTGGTTACAGAGTGGAAACGTCTCGACGAGCACCACGGCCGCAATCAAAGCACTCAGACTCTCTCAG
>Ga0073909_10000300_pt1 | contig 17144 bp, 13 predicted proteins | sample Coa_R1_6_FD_66439 | JGI IMG/M metagenome (GOLD analysis project Ga0073909, IMG submission 66439) | Surface soil microbial communities from Centralia Pennsylvania, which are recovering from an underground coalmine fire. - Coalmine... | ecosystem: Environmental > Terrestrial > Soil > Unclassified... | reverse complement strand
CGCCCGGACCCGGCGCTTCTTGAGCAGGTCCACATTGACCGCGGCCAGGGCGCGGCGGACCCGGCGGCCCAACGGCCCGACCGGGTCACCGGCCAGGTGTCCCGGGCTGACCCGGTCCAGGACCTCCTCGCAGATCTCGGCGGGGCATTCGGTGAGCTCTTCAGCGATCCGGGTGGCCCGGTACAGGTCCAGCTCCCCGGCGGCCATCGCTTCGACCAGCCGCGGCAGCCGGGTGACCAGGTCCACCGCGGCCGCCACCCGGCGCCCGGCGCCGGCGTCGGACTGGGCCAGCTGGGCCGAGACCAGGGCCGGGGCGTCGAGCCGTTGGTGACCCAACCCGATGAACGCCTCGACCACGGAGCCGTCCCGGTCATCGACGACGTCGTCGGTGGCGGCCACCCGGGCCAACGCCACCGTCTGGGTGGCTTCCAGGACCCGGATCGCGGCCTGGCAGTCACCGGCCAGGTCGGCCCAGTCCGCGGCGGTCAGGTCCGCGACCGCGGCATACGGACCGACCGCGGCGAAGAGCTGCTTCGCGGCGGTGACCGGTGCGGTCGTATCGATCCTGGACATATGTCCATCGTACACCTGTCGGATACCCCTGCCAAGCCCTTACAGGCCACGAATTCGCAAACACCACAACAAAATTGGGGACCAGCGACCGACAATCGCAGGGCATCTTCCGGTGAGGCGTCGGTCGGCTTTAGTGGGCTCAGGGGGCTCCGCGCGTCACTGGCTCAACGGGGAGAGACAGGGTGAACCGGCAGCCGCCTCCGACATTGGCCACCTCGGCCGATCCACCGTGCGCGTCGGCCACACCCCGGACGATAGCGAGGCCAAGACCAGAGCCGGCGCCCACGCCGGGGGTGCGCGCCGTACTCCCCCGCCAGCCGGTCTCGAAGACGCGCGGGAGCGCCTCGTCCGGGATGCCCCCGCACTCGTCCTGGACGGTCACCACGACCGACCCCGGCGCCCGGGCGACGGTCGTCACGACCTCCCCACCGGGCGGGGTGTGCCGGATCGCGTTGGCGAGCAGGTTGCCCACAGCGCGCTGCACCTCCCCCGCCGCGACGACGGCCCGGACCCCTGGGTCGGCCGCCCCGCTGAGCCGGACCTCGCCGGCGTCGGCGATCGGCACCAGGCCGGCGACCGCGTCCGAGACGAGGTCGCCGACGTCGACCTCGCGCATCTGCAGGGTCGGGCCGCCGGACTGCAGTCTGGACAGGGCGAGCAGGTCGTCGACGAGGTCGCCCATCCGCCCGACCGAGTCACGGACCTGGCGCATGGCCGCCGGGATGTCGGTGGCCACGCCGTCCTCGACGGCCTCACTGATCGCCCGTATGCCGGCCAGCGGCGTCCGGAGGTCGTGCGAGACCCAGGCGACCAGCTCGCGCCGGTCCGCCTCGGCGCGGGCCTCCTGCTCCCGGGCCATCCGCTCGGCCGCCGCACGGCGGTCGGCTGCCATCACCCGGCGCCCGACGAGGGCACCGAGGACGGCAGCGACGGGCACCGCGGCCAGCAGCACGAGCAGGACGGTGTCGGAGTCCGCACGCTGGAGGAACATCGCCCGGGAGCTCGCATAGACCCCCGCCCCGACGGCCAGGACCACGACGACCGGAGAGGCGATCGCGGCCGTGCTGACGGACCGCCGCGAGAGCCACATCACGAGGCCGACGCCGAGCAGCCCGACGGCGAGCGCGACGGCGGCAGAGAGGCCGACGGCCTGCAGATGAAGGGTCATCAGCCCGCGTCCGGCGGCTGGGCGTCCCAGCGGTACCCCACGCCGAAGACGGTGACCAGCCGGTGTGGCGCCGAGGGTTCGGTCTCGACCTTCTCCCGGAGTCGGCGCACGTGGACGGTCACCGTCGACTCGTCCCCGAACTCCCAGCCCCACACGGCCCGCATGAGCTCGTCCCGGCGATGGGCGACGCCGGGGTGGGTCAGGAACCAGTCGAGGAGCGCGAACTCCCTTGCGGTGAGCGCCAGTTCGGAACCCGCCCGGGTGACGACGTGGGCGCGGCGGTCGAGCACGAGGTCGCCGTCGCGGCTCACGGGCGCCGGCGTACCACCGTTACCGGGTCGGCCGCCCGGCCCGCCATCTGCGCCTGGTCCGAGGGCCCGACGCAGGACCGCCTGCACCCGCAGGACCAGCTCTCGCGGGCTGAACGGCTTGGTGACGTAGTCATCGGCACCGACCTCCAACCCGAGGATCCGGTCGGCCTCCTCGCCGAGCGCTGTCAGCATGACCACGGGCAGCTCGGGCCGGTCGCGGCGGAGCCGACGGCACACCTCGAGCCCGTCGATCCCGGGAAGCATCAGGTCGAGGACGACCACGTCGGGTGAGACCTTGCCCGCGAGATGGAGCGCGGTGGCCCCGTCGCCGGCCCGGAACACCTCGAAGCCGGCTCGCTCCAGATAGGCACCCACGACGTCACCCACCGTGGGGTCGTCATCGACAACGAGGGCGCGGGACATGACCCGAGAATAGGTCCAGCGCGGGGGTGCGAGCCGGCCCCGCAGCACCCGTCATCACCCCGTAAGCCCGCCGGGTCGTGCGGTCCGACATCGGGGTCGACGGCGCCCTACTCGCAGATGACGAGCGGGATCTCCCGGTCGGTCTTGGCCTGGTACGCGGCATACCCCCTGTAGGTCGCGACCACTCGTGGCCAGAGCAGCGCCCGTTCGTCCGGCATCGCGGTCCGCGCGGTCATGGTCCGCCTTCGGCCAGCACCGACGACGACCACACGCGGGTCGGCGAGCAGGTTCCGGTACCACTGCGGATGCGCCGGCGAGCCGCCGTACGAGGCGACGAAGACGACCCGGCCGCCCTCAACGATGGGCGAGGTGAGCATCGTGACCTTCGGCTCGCCGGTCTTGCGGCCGGTCGTCGTCACCTCGAAGACCGGCATACCGACCATCGACCCCAGCAGCCGACCACGGGTGACGTCGAAGACGGCACGGTGCAGTCCGGTGACGCACCTCATCTTCCAGGTCTGCAGGGACGCCAACTCCGTTGTCCGGTCAGGCGATTCGGTCGATGATGAGCGGCAGCAGGTCGGGCCGGGAACCCTCCGGAGCGATCGTGTAGCCACCCTTGAGTGCCTCCAGCGCCCGCTCGAACCGGTCGGGCGTGTCCGTGTGCAGGGTCATGAGCACCTCACCACCTCGCACCGAAGCACCCGGCTTGGTGTGCAGCTCGATGCCCGCCCCAGCCTGCACCGGGTCCTCCTTGCGGGCCCGTCCGGCGCCCAGCCGCCAGGCGGCAACGCCCACGGCATACGCGTCGAGCTGGGTGAGGACTCCGTCGGCGGGCGCGAGCACCTCGTGAGTCTCGCGGGCGGTGGGCAGTGGTGCGTCGGGGTCGCCACCCTGGGCGCGGATCATCCGCTTCCAGGCATCCATCGCCCGCCCGTCGGCGAGGGCCGGCGCGACGTCGACGTCGCCCTTGCCGGCGCAGGCGAGCATCTCGCGCGCGAGGGCGACGGTGAGCTCGACGACGTCCTCGGGTCCTCCGCCGGCGAGCACCTCGACCGACTCGCGGACCTCGAGCGCGTTGCCGGCGGTGAGGCCTAGCGGGGTCTGCATGTTGGTGAGCAGCGCGACGGTCTTGACCCCGGCATCAGTGCCGAGCTCGACCATGGTGCGCGCGAGCTCCGTTGCGGCATCACGGTTCTTCATGAACGCACCGCTGCCGACCTTGACGTCCAGGACGAGCGCACCGGTGCCCTCGGCGATCTTCTTGCTCATGATCGAGGAGGCGATGAGCGGGATCGCCTCGACGGTGCCGGTGACGTCGCGCAGCGCGTAGAGCTTCTTGTCGGCAGGGGCCAGCCCCGAACCCGCCGCGCAGATGACGGCACCCACGTCGTCGAGCTGGGCCAGCATCGCCTCGTTGGACAGGGCCGCCTGCCAGCCGCGGATCGACTCCAGCTTGTCGAGGGTGCCGCCGGTGTGGCCGAGCCCCCGCCCGGAGAGCTGCGGCACCGCGACGCCGAACACCGCGACGAGCGGCGCGAGCGGCAGGGTGATCTTGTCCCCGACACCACCGGTGGAGTGCTTGTCGGCGGTCGGCCGGGACAGCGAGGAGAAGTCCATCCGCTCGCCGCTGGCGATCATCGCGGCGGTCCAGCGGGCGATCTCGCGCCGGTTCATGCCGTTGAGCAGGATCGCCATATTGAGCGAGCTCATCTGCTCCTCGGCGACCGCCCCCCTCGTGTACGCGTCGATGACCCAGTCGATCTGGGCGTCGCTCAGCTCGCCCTTGTCGCGCTTGGTGATGATGACGTCGACGGCATCGAAGGCTTCGCTCATGCCGCCCATGATGTCGTATGCCGCGGGCCGGGGTCAGCGGCCGTGCGCATCCAGGTCGGGCGCGCCGAACGCCTGCGGCAGGACGTCGGCCATGGTCAGCGTGCCCTCCGGGGTGACGATGAGGCAGTCAGCGCCGCCGTTCTCCCAGAGCAGCTGCCGGCACCGACCGCATGGCATGAGCGGCGCGCCGTCACCGCCGACGCAGTGGACTGCCACGAGCCGCCCACCCCCGCTCGCGTGCAGCTGGGAGACCATGCCGCACTCGGCGCACAGGGTCACGCCGTAGGCGGCGTTCTCGACGTTGCAGCCCGACACGATCCGCCCGTCGTCGACGAGGCCGGCCACCCCGACCGGGAACCGGGAGTACGGCGCATAGGCGCAGCCCATGACGCGCACCGCTTCAGCGCGCAGGGCCTCCCAGTCGATCAACGGAGCATCAGCCATGGCGCGATGCTATGCCGAGCATCCGGCATACGGATCTCACATCGTGGGTGTCGACGCCTTGACCCGCTCGGCGACGACGGCGCTGGCGAGGAGCCGGGCCCCGAAGCCGATGGCATCCTCGTCGATGACGAGGTCTCCCTGGTGGAGGTCGTATGCCGGTCCGCCGGGTGTGCGGGTGCCGAGCCGGGCCATCGCGCCGGGGACGTTCTGGAGGTACCAGGCGAAGTCCTCGCCGCCGAGGCTCTGGCTCGTCGTCGTCGCGACGAGGCCGGCCAGGGTGGCCGCCTCGCGGTAGGCGTCGATGGCCTCAGGGTGGTTGACGACCGGTGGGACGCCCTTGACCCGCTCGAGGTGGGCGGTGACGCCATAGGGTGCGACGACTCCGGCGACGATCTCGTCGAGGACCGGACCGACGTGCTCCCAGGTGCCGGCATCGAGCATCCGGAGGGTTCCGATGCACTCGCCGGAGGCCGGGATGACGTTGGCTGCGTGGCCGGCGTTGATGGCGCCCCAGACCAGGGCGACGCCGGCGCGGGGGTCGAGCCGGCGGGACAGTGCCGCCGGGACCTCGGTGACGACCTTGGCCAGGGCGTAGGTGAGGTCCTCGGACAGGTGCGGCCGCGAGGTGTGCCCACCGCGGCCGCTGAGCCGGACGGTGATCCGGTCGCAGGCGGCGGTGATGGCTCCGTCGCGCAGGCCGACCCGGCCCACCTCGAGGCTGGGGTCGCAGTGCAGGGCGAACACGGCGTCGACGTCGGCCAGGGCGCCGGCGGCGATGAGGCCGAGGGCACCGCCGGGGATGACCTCCTCGGCCGGCTGGAAGAGCAGTCGCACGCCGATGCCGCGCTCGCGCAGCTCCTCGTCGTGGGCGCGCAGCGCGAGGCCGGCTCCGAGGAGCGCCGCGGTGTGCACGTCGTGGCCACAGGCGTGACAGACCCCGCCGCGCTCGCTGGCCCACGGGACACCGCTCCGCTCGGCCACCGGGAGGGCGTCGAGGTCGGCGCGCAGGGCCACGCGGTATGCCGCCTGCTCGGCTCCGAGGTCGGCGATCAGTCCGGTGCCCGGCAACGGCCGCACCCGGATGTCGGCCTCGGCGAGCCGCTTGGCGACGAGCGCCGTGGTCCGCGTCTCCTCCCCCGACAGCTCGGGGTGGGTGTGCAGGTCACGCCGGATCTCGACGAGCTCGGGTTCGAGCGTGGCGATCGTGTCGCCGAGGGCAGCGGCGAGCCCGGAGGCTTCGGGGATGGTCATGGTGCGCCGATTCTACGGGCCGTAGCCACCGCTTCTGGACGCTCGACAAGGAGAGGCCGGGCCCAGGTCCCCTTGCGTCTGCGGATTCGAGGGCCCTGACCCTCAGATCCGCAGACGCACGCGCAGGAGCTCAGAACGCGTCGCGCGGGACGTAGAGGCCCCACACCTCACGCAGCGCATGGGCGACCTCACCGCCCGTCGCCCGGAGCCGGAGCGCGTCGCGCATCGGGTACAGCACGTTGTCGGTCCCCCGCGCGGCCACCCGGACGGCCTCCAGCGCCGTCTCGACGGCGGCCTGGTCGCGGCCCGCCCGCAGCGCGGCGAGCCGCTGCCGCTGGTCGACCTCGATCTGCGGGTCGACACGCAACGGCTCGTAGGGCTCCTCCTCGTCGAGGGTGTACTTGTTCACTCCGACGACGACCCGCTCACCGCCGTCGATCTCCAGCTGGGTCGCGTATGCCGACCGCTCGATCTCGCTCTTCTGGAACCCCTGCTCGATGGCCGCAACCGCGCCACCCCGGTCCTCGACGGCCTGCATCAGCTCCAGCGCCGCGGCCTCGACGTCGTCGGTCATCGACTCCATGACATAGGACCCGGCGAACGGGTCCACCGTCTTGGTCACGTCGGTCTCGAAGGCGATGATCTGCTGGGTCCGCAGCGCGAGCCGAGCGGCCTTGGCGGTGGGCAGCGCGATCGCCTCGTCGTAGGAGTTCGTGTGCAGCGACTGGGTTCCGCCGAGGACGGCGCCGAGGCCTTGCAGCGCCACTCGGACGAGGTTGACCTCCGGCTGCTGGGCGGTCAGCTGGACGCCGGCGGTCTGGGTGTGGAAGCGCAGCATCAGCGACTTGGGGTTCGTCGCGCCGAACTCGTCGCGCATGATCTTGGCCCAGATCCGCCGGGCGGCGCGAAACTTGGCGATCTCCTCCAGGAGCGTCGTCCGGGCGACGAAGAAGAACGACAGCCGGGGCGCGAAGTCGTCGACGTCGAGCCCGGCCGCCAGCGCGGCCCGCACGTACTCGCGTGCGTTGGCCAGGGTGAACGCCACCTCCTGCACGGGCGTAGCCCCCGCCTCGGCCATGTGGTAGCCCGAGATGGAGATCGTGTTCCAGCGCGGAATCTCCTTGTGGCAGTAGGCAAAGATGTCGGAGATGAGGCGCAGCGAGTGCTTGGGCGGGTAGATGTACGTCCCCCGGGCGATGTACTCCTTGAGCACGTCGTTCTGGATCGTCCCGGTCAGCTGGTCGGCCGGGACGCCCTGCTCCTCGGCGACCAGCTGGTACATGAGCAGCAGCATCGCGGCGGGGGCGTTGATCGTCATCGACGTCGAGATCTCGCCGAGCGGCAGGTCGTTGAAGAGCACGCGCATGTCGTCGACCGAGTCGATGGCGACGCCGACCTTGCCGACCTCACCACTGGCGATCGGCTCGTCGGAGTCGTAGCCCATCTGGGTCGGCAGGTCGAACGCGACGGACAGCCCACCGGTCCCGTTGCGCACCAGCTCCAGGTAGCGCTCGTTGCTCTCGTTGGCCGTCCCGAACCCGGCATACTGCCGCATCGTCCACGGCCGTCCGGTGTACATGTTCGGGTAGACGCCCCGCGTGAACGGGTACCTCCCGGGCTCCCCCAACCGCTCGACCGGGTCGAACCCGGCCAGGTCGTCTGCGGCATACACCGCCTTGATGGGCAGGTCGGACTCGGAGCGCGCAATGACGTCGGGCATGAGCCACAACATAGGCCGTGCGTATGCCGCCCGCTCCGGTCCCGTGGTCAACCTCACCGAGCGCTCAGGGGGCGCTCACCCGGCGCCCCACCGCGTCCTGGAGGACGGTCCCGATCGCGCGGGGGTCCTTGGCGGCATACACGGCACCACCGGTGGCGGCGGTGATCTGGCGCAGGGACGCGAGGTCGGCGGACGGGCCGTACGCGATGGCGAAGACGGTGACCGGGCGGTGGGCGTCGCGTTCGGCGGTCAAGGTGCGCAGGAGCGTCGTGATGCTGATCCCGTGCGGGTCGTCGTTGGCGCCGTCGGTGACCAGGACGACGGAATTGACCCGCGTCGGGTCCCAGGTGGCGCGCATGGTTCGCACGGCGGCGAGGACGGTGTCGTAGAGGCCGGTGTCACCGTTGGGCTTGACCCGGACGCCGGCGAGGGCCTGGGCCAGCCGGGCTCGTCCACTCGTCCCATCGGGACCGATCCCGAGGGGGACGGGTCGGACGAGCGTGCGGTAGTCGGTGGTCCGGGTGAGGTTCGTTGAGAACGTCCACAGCCCAGCCACCGTGCTGTCCGGATAGACGGCGAGACCGGTCGTCAGCGCCATGAGCGCGAGGTCGATCCTCGTCGCCCCCTGCACGCCGGGGACCGGCAGGGCCATCGAGCCCGACACGTCCAGGACGGCGAGCAGCCGGGAGCCGCGCCGGACGGTGGCCAGGGCGTTCGTGGCGCGCGAGACCGCGACAGCGTCCGGCTTCTGCGGAGTGACGGGAGCGTGGTCGAAGCCCTTCTGCGCGGTGAGGACAGCAGCGGGTATGCCGCGTACGTCACGGAACCCCTGGGCGGCCAGCAGCCGCCGGCCCGTGTCGCCGGTGAGCGAGGAGAGCAGCGCGGAGGCCTGCTGGCGCTTGGCGCGGTCGGTGGTCAGGGTGACGAACGGGTAGTCGGCAACGAAGGAGGTGCGGTCGCCGTAGGCCACGGCCACCGGCGAGGCGGCGTTGTCCCGGTTGTGCAGATAGGCCTGTTGCTCCGTCGTCGGGACGATGGTGGGGACCGTCTTGGTCCGGGCAAGGGCGTCCTCGAGCCCGGTCCCGACGTCCACGTTGGCGGTGCGGACGAGGGCGGCAAGGGAGACGGCAGCGGTCGGCGAGCCCGACAGGTCGGTGAGCAGTGCGCTGACCGCCGCGGCCGAGCTCACCGACTTCGCAGGGTCGGGGAAGGCCCAGCGCAAGGGAGCACTGCCCGAGCTGGGGGGCAGAAGCTCGGCCAGCCGCAGCAGCGTGCTGGGCGGGTGGAGCGCCACCGCCGACCGCTGCGGCACGGCAAGGACGTACGGCGAGGTCGCGAGCGAGCGCCCCTGCACCGGGGCGGCGTTCTTCGGTGCGGTCATCCGGGCGATCCATGCGGAGGAGTCAGGGATCCACACGTCCGGACGGCTCACCGTGTTTCCGGTCAGGAGGGCCAGGGTGTCGGTCAGGTCGGCTGGGCGCACGACGGGCGCGGGACAGGCCGCTCCGTCGGTCGCTCTGGCCCTCCCGACATCGAGTGTCTGCTCCACGACCTGGCTCACGACAGGAGCGATCTCCGGACTGGCCATGATGGTGAGGGGCGAGCTCCAGGACGGGCACTCCGAGCTGCCGGTGACCGCCGCGCTCGTGGCAGCGGTCCGCGTCCCGGGCAGGACGACCGCGGTGACGACGGCTGCGGCCACGAGTCCCGTACCCAGAGCGCCTGCCACGAACGCCGCGACCGGGGGTCGACCGTCTCGATCGCGGGTGATGTGTCTCGGTCCAGATCGGATGGGTCGGAACACGACGGCTCCTCGGCTCGGGGTGGGTGCTGCGGTCCTCACCTGGTACAGACGCTGCCCGGGCCGCTCAGATACCTCCTCGAGCGATAAATCTGGAGGTTGGCTGCCGTCAGCACATGTGGACAGGCTGCTTTGTCTGCTCGAGCACGCTCATCCACAGGTCCCCGTCGGGTGCGACCTGGTTGCGCTCGGAGGTGACGAGCGAGATCGGCACGTGGATGGCCCGGTTGTGCCGTCGGCCGACGACCATGTCGGTCCGCCCCGCCATCCCCGCGTGCACGGCAGCCTGGGCCAGCCGCAGGCAGCAGACTGCGTCGTGCGGCTCGGCCCGCACCGACCGGATCGAGTAGCTCGGTTCGATGTACTTCAGAGTCAGGGGGCTGCCCATCGCGACGAAATGCCGGCCGATCGCCTCGCGGAGGTGGAGGCCGACGTCGGCGAACCGCATGTTCCCGGACTCGTCGGTCTCAGTGCTCCCCTCGAGGAGACCCTGGCCGGCACCCTCGGCGACGACGACCACGGCGCTGCCGCGCTCCTTGACCCGCTGGTGCAAGGAGGCGAGCAGACCGCTCGGCCCATCGAGCTGGAACGGAACCTCGGGGATGAGGACGAAGTCGGCGTCCTGGTTGGCCAGCGCGGCGTAGCACGCGATGAAGCCGGAGTGCCGCCCCATCAGCTTGACGAGCCCCACACCGCCGATCGAGGACTTCGCCTCGACCATGGCGACGCTGATCGCCTTGGCTGCCTGGCTGAACGCCGTGACGAACCCGAAGCTCTGGCCGATGAACGGGATGTCGTTGTCGATCGTCTTCGGTACCCCGATGACACCGATCTCCAGCCCCCGTCGCGCGATCTCCTCGACCAGCCCGGAGGCCCCCCGCATCGAGCCGTCGCCCCCGATGACCAGGAGGATGTCGATCCCCAGCTCGACGAGCCGGTCGACCATCAGGACGGGGTCCTGCGACCCGCGGGAGCTGCCGAGCACGGTTCCGCCGTGCTGGTTGATGTGGTCGACGGACTCCGGGGTCAAGGTCGCCGGTTCCGGGCCGGAGGCGGTCAGCCCCAGGTAGCCGTTGCGGAAGCCGGTCACCGTGGGGATCCCGTAGTGGAGCGCAAGCTCCATGACGATGCCCCGGATGACGTCGTTCAGCCCTGGGCACAACCCGCCGCAAGTGACCACCCCGACCGTCGTCGCACCCGGCTCGAAGAAGAGCCGGCGCCGGGGTCCGCCCGGCTCGAAGCTCGGCCAGGCCGGCGCCGTGCCGTCGAGCCCGGCCAGCTCGGACACCGTGTCGTGGTAGAGGACACGGTCGTCCTCGCTGACGTAGTGCTCGTTGGTCCGGCGCCCCCCGATGAAGCCGGCGAGCGGGGAGTCAAAGCGCGGGTCACCGAGCCGGGAGACCCGCAGGTCCTGGAGATCAGCCATGACCATCAGCGTCACACCCTCGCGTGACAGCCGTGTATCGCCCGTGCAACAGAGCCGTGCACACCGCCCAGCCCAGATCAGCTGCGCGCTTGGCTGGCGTCCCAGCGCTCGGCGATGCCGGCCATCTCCTTGATGATGAACTGGAGGAACTCCACCGAGGTCCGGACCCGACGCCCGGCCGGGCTGTCCGGACCGCCCACCGCACCGATCCCGTCAGCGAAGGCACTCGCGAGACGCCCATAGACCTCATCGGTGCTCAGCAGGGTGTCGTGCCACTGGTCGTCGGCGATGACATAGACGTCCTTGCGGGTGCCTGCCTCGCGCTCGCGGTGGATCATCCGCACCTGGGTGAGGTATCGGACCGCGCTGGAGATCGATGCCGGGCTAAGGCGCAATGCGACGGCGAGCTCGGCCGACGTCATCCGGCCGTCCTCGTCGGCCATGAGCGCCGCGAAGACCCGAGCCGGAACACGTTGCATGCCCAGGGCCGTCAGGGTTGACCCGAGTCGCTCGACGAAGCCTGCGGCGGCGGCCTCGTCTCGAGCGGGTGGGGCGGCGGCCGGGGGTCGGGCGTCAGGATGCGTCATGTCGGATACTTTAGAACATTCAGCATTTTCTGAATAGTGTGTATGCTGCGAAACATGGCACTCGCGATCACGGCCACCGGCCTTCGCAAGACGTTCGGCACCACCACCGCCCTCGACGGGCTCGACCTCACCGTCGAGGAGGGCGAGGTCCACGGCTTCCTCGGCCCCAACGGCTCGGGCAAGTCCACCACGATCCGCATCCTGCTCGGGCTGCTCCGCAAGGACGGCGGCGAGGTCACCCTCCTCGGCCGCGACCCGTGGACCGACGCGCCCGACGTCCACTGCCGGCTGGCCTACGTGCCGGGCGACGTCGTCCTCTGGCCCAACCTCACCGGGGGCGAGGTCATCGACCTGCTCGGCCGGCTCCGGGGCGGCCTGGACGCGACCAAGCGCGCCAAGCTGCTCGAACGCTTCGACCTCGATCCCACCAAGAAGGGCCGGTCGTACTCCAAGGGCAACCGGCAGAAGGTCGCTCTCGTCGCGGCCCTCGCCTCCGACGTGCCGCTCCTGCTCCTCGACGAACCGACATCCGGCCTCGACCCGCTCATGGAGAAGGTGTTCCAGGACTGCCTGCGTGAGGTGCGGGCCGAGGGACGGACCGTCCTGCTCTCCAGCCACATCCTCAGCGAGGTCGAGGCCGTCGCCGAGCGGGTCAGCATCGTCCGCAAGGGCGTCGTCGTCGATACCGGGTCCCTCGCCGACCTCCGCAGCCTGACCAGGTCCACGGTCGTCGCGACCCTCGGGACGCCGCTCGACCTTTCCGCCACGCGTGCCTGGCCCGGGGTCCACGCCGCCGACCTCGACCCGACGAACGCCCAGCGGGTCACGCTCTGGATCGACACCGACCACGTCGGCGAGGTGCTGCGCTCACTCGGCGAGCACGGCATACGGGCTCTCACCTGTCAGCCCCCGAGCCTGGAGGAGCTGTTCCTCTCCCAGTACAAGGACGACCTCGCCGAGGTGTCGCCATGACGGAGCTGGACGGCACCGGACCGCTGCTGCAGCTCGCCTGGCGCCGCGACAGCTGGGTCGTCATCGCCAGTGTCCTCGCCATCGTGCTGCTCGCCTACAGCTCGATGGCCGCGACCCTGAGCCTCTACTCCACCGACGCCGAGGCCCGCGCGGCCGCGGCTCTGATGAGCGCCACCTCCTCGGTGAAGGCCATGTACGGCCCGCTCCCCGCCCTGACCGCCGAAGGCGTCGGCGTGATCAAGACGATCACGATGGGCGGCCTCGGTGCGGCCTTCCTCGCCCACGCCCTCGTCCGGCGGCACACCCGCACCGAGGAAGAGGAAGGCCGTCTCGAGCTGGTCGCTGCCGGGGTCGTCGGCCGGCGGGCGCCCCTCGCCGCTGCCGTCATCCTGGCCGCCTCCGCGGTCCTCTCGACCGGCCTGCTCTGCGCCTTATCTCTCATGTCGCTCAAGGTCAGCCCGGCCGGCTCACTGGCCCTCGGCGTCGTCGTCGCTGTGGCCGGCCTGGTCATGACCGGCGTCAGCGCCGTGGCTGCACAGCTCACGACCACGACGCGCGGAGCAGGTGGAATCGCCCTCGCCCTCCTCGGCCTGGCCTTCATCCTCCGCGCCGTGGCCGACACCTCCGGCATCCCCGTGCTCGGCTGGCTGTCCTTCCTCGGCTGGGCCGAACGAGTCTCCCCGTTCGGCGCCAACCGGCTCTGGATCCTCGCGCCGGCGGTCGTCGCGCTCGCCGTCCTGCTCGCCGTCGCCGATCGGCTCCTCCACCGACGCGACCTCGGCTCCGGCCTCTGGGCGGACCGCCCCGGACCTGCCACTGCCTCCCCCCGCCTGGGGACGCCGCTCGGCCTGGCCTGGCGTCTTCAGCGCGGCGCCCTGGCCGGCTGGGCGATCGGGTATGCCGTGCTCGGCCTTGTCGTCGGCAGCCTCGCCGGGTCGGCCGGTGCGATCGCCTCGGATCCCAAGACGGCGGAGATGCTGCGCAAGATGAGCGGCGGACACGGGTCCGCGACGGACGTCTTCTTCGGGACCGAGCTGCGCTTCGCTGCTCTGGGCGCCGCGGCATACGGGATGTCGGCGGCGCTCCGGCTGCGCTCGGAAGAGGCTCCGGGCCGGGCCGAGATCGTCCTCGCGACCGCGACCACCCGGTGGCGATGGCTGCTCAGTCATGCGCTCGTGGCTCTCGGGGGCGCGACGCTGCTCATGGCCGTCGTGGGAACCGCAGCCGGGGTCAGTGCAGCCAGATCGGGCGTGATCGGCGTGGGTGCCCTGCTCGGGGCCGCGGCATCGACGCTGCCGGCCGTGTGGGTGTCCACGGCCGTCGCCCTCCTTCTCTTCGGACTTCTGCCCCGGCGTTCGGCAATGACGTGGGCCGTCCTTGCCGGGTTCCTCCTCCTGGGGGAGCTCGGCGCGCTGCTGAAGCTGCCCGACTGGGTCCAGGGCATCTCGCCGTTCGCCCACCTCGGCAGCCTGCCCGGCGGCCCCGCGGACCTCGCCGGAGCGGTCGTCCTCGTCGTGATCGCCGGCGGGCTGGCGGCATACGGCGGGGTGGCGTTCGGGCGTCGTGACCTGGTGAGCTGACCGTCCAGGGCGCTTGGGCATCGGCGACCTGGAGCTGTCGAGACGTCGCGATCAACGCCGAAAGATGGGTCCGAGAACTGGGACCAGCGTGCGCCGGACAGGTCAAGGACGCCTCAGCTTGTTAAAGCGCGCGTAAATCTTTCCTGCAAAAGATTAAAGGGATTGTAAAAGTTTGGCCGTTCGCAGGGCCCAACCGACCATGAGTTTCACTCTGCCCGGGCGGCCGTGAGGCCCGGATGTCCTCAGGTGCCGAGCCGCCAGCTTTGAGTCCAACTCAGCGAATCCCATTGATATCTAACACGATTGGCGTCACCCTCGACCGCGAGCCCAGGGTGGCCGAGATGCCCCCTGCCGCTTGGGCCGAGCGCCCGGCCAGCGCTGGCGCTTCCTCCCCGACGGCCCCTTCCTTCGAGGCAGGATTTCCGAGAACTCATGGTGGACCCGGAAGGTGGCTGCTACGGTTCGCGCAGAGGCACTAAAGACGGATTCGGGGCGTCCGTCAATTGCCGACACTCAGGGGCACGCATTAGGGGAGGTCGTGTCATGACGTCGTTGGCGGCACTGGCGAAAGCCAGTCGCGCAGTGAGCCTTCGGGTGCTCCTGCGTCTTGCCGTCATCGTCGCCGCCGCCTTCGTCGGTCTCCTGTTCACCGCCTTCAGCGCCTCTGCCCACGGCCAGCCCCATGGGGCGGCCGGACTCGGGCAGAGCATCGCCCCTGTGACCAACCTGCTCGGGCAGACAACGACGCAGGCGACCAAGGACGTCGTCGCCCCTGTGACGAAGACCGTCACCAACATCGTCGCCCCGGTGGCACCGGTCGCCGCTCCCGTCGCCAAGGTCGCCGCTCCCGTCGCCAAGGTCGCCGCTCCCGTCGCCAAGGTCGCCGCTCCGGTCGCCAAGGTCGCCGCTCCCGTCGCCAAGGTCGCCGCTCCCGTCGCCAAGGTCGCCGCTCCCGTCGCCAAGGTCGCCGCTCCCGTCGCCAAGGTCGCCGCTCCCGTCGCCAAGGTCGCCGCTCCGGTCGCCGCGCCTGCGACCGCTCCGCTGGTCGCCACCACCACGTCGGCCCTGTCCGACAGCGTGGCAAAGACGGTGGGCGCAGTCACAGCTGCAGCCACGAGCACCCTCAGCGCAACTCCGGCCAAGCCGGTCGTCCAGGTGGTTTCACCGATCCTCACGAGTACCGCGAGCGTCGTCGTCGCGACAACCACGAGTGTGACGAACGCGATCGGCGCGGCCGCAAGCCCGGTCCTTGGTGGCGTCGACAGTGGCGTCCTCGCCCCCGTCGAAGTGGTCACCAACCCCGTGACGGGGGTTCTCGCACCGATCGGCAGCGTCATCACTCCCGTGACCGGCGTGATCGCACCCATCGGTGGCGTCATCGACCCCGTCACCGGCGTGATCGCACCCATCGGCAGCGTCGTCGCACCCATCACAGGTGGCGACACGGGTGGCCTGACCAACTTCCCGGCCCCGGGCACCCAGCCCGTGGCGCCTCCCACCGCGACGGTCGGCGGCAGCTTCGTGCCGGGGGTCGGCAGCCTGTCTGCAGCGACTCCCGCGGCGACTGCGGCACTCACGACACCGGCCACGGCCGGGTTCCTTCGGACGACCCTCCGCGCTCCCCAGGTCCTGATCACCACGGCCCGGGCGACTGCGTCGACGGGGTTCTACGGAACCCCCGGTGCGCCTGCCCTGCCCGGCTCTCCACTCCTGCCTGAGGCCCTGGGTGCCGCGGGCGGCACCTCCGCGGGGACCGGCTCCAACTACTTCGGCGGCTCGCCGGCCACCACGGCATACGGCTTCCGCCTCCCACTTCCGCAGGTCTCCGCCGCTCTGGCGATGACGACCTCTGCACTCCTCGGCGCGGACGACCCGCGCCCAGGGAACCGCCCCGACTGATTCTCCCAAGGCGGACAAGCACAGCCCTCTGCTGAGCGGCTGGCTGGTCCGCAGACGCATCCACTCATGGACGTCCATGCCCCATGCCCGGGGCTCTGCTTAGGGAGATTTCGATGAAACACGTAGTCAGACATGGCCTATGGGCCATCGCGCTGGCGGGAGGGGCCATGGCCCTTGGGGTGTCCTCCGCGTCGGCGGAAGAACACCCGGCACCGCCGGTCCTCAGGTCGTTGACGAGCCTTGTCGGCACTGTCACGACCGACGCGACGCAGACCGCTGGTGCGGCCTTCGGACTGGTTCCGGGGACGGCGCCGCACCCGACGGCTGCACCTACCGGCCAGACCCGTCCGGCGTCGGGGGCCAGTGCCTCCGGCGGTGGAACCGCGGGTGCCTCAGGCGCCCCGAAGACCCCCACCCCCGCACGGGTGGGTGCCACTGCCCGCCCAGCCCCGGCCAAGACCACCGCACCGGCCAAGACTGCTGCCGGTACAACTGCCACCACGTCCGCCGGCGGCCGCGCCCCTGCAAAGGCAAAGGTTCGGGCCAGCTCGGCAACCACACCGCGTGCCACTCAGGCGAGCGGCGCCGCTGCGACGCACACCTCCGTGACGCCGGTTGTCCCACCGCGTACCGCAGCCAGCATTGCTCGTTCGAGCGACGCTGCTGTGAGCCACATGACAGGTGTGGCGGCCGCGGGAACTGCCTCCGATCACCTGGCACCCGTGGCGATCCCGGTCACCCCGCCTGCACACCCGGTTCGTCCAATCCTGCCGGTGCTGCCGGGCCTGCCGGGGCTTCCCGAGCTGCCTGGTGCACTCGAGGGAATCGATACGCCCGTGCTACCGGTCCGACCGGGGCAGCCCGGTCTCGAGGTGCCCGGTATGCCGGTTGCGCCGACTCTCCCGGTGGTGCCCACCCACCCGACGCTCCCTGCTCTGCCTGGTGCTCCCGAGGGAATCGACACCCCTGCGCTACCGGTCCCGGGGCTCGAGGCGCCCGGAACGCCAGTGCTTTCGCCGCCGATCGTCGTTCGGTCCGGTTCGGTCCCGTTGCCCGGTGTCGGTGAGGTCCACTGGGGAGTCACCCCCCAAGGCGCCACCATCGGCAAGCACCTACAGGTCGGACCGGTCGACGACACCGCCGACCTGACCCT
>Ga0073909_10000298_pt1 | contig 17298 bp, 21 predicted proteins | sample Coa_R1_6_FD_66439 | JGI IMG/M metagenome (GOLD analysis project Ga0073909, IMG submission 66439) | Surface soil microbial communities from Centralia Pennsylvania, which are recovering from an underground coalmine fire. - Coalmine... | ecosystem: Environmental > Terrestrial > Soil > Unclassified... | reverse complement strand
CTAGTACCAATCAGTCAGCAGCCAATACCAAGTGCCTGGCAGTTCTGGGATTGCCGGAACTCTAGGACTGCTGGAATGCAGGATTCCTGGCCTGGAGCACTAGAAAAGCCCTCCGAAGAGGGCCTTGCTGAGATCAGAACGCTGGCTCTAGATCATCCGAGAGTGGCTCGAAGTCCGGAGCCTGCTTCGGTGCAGGGATCCGGGAGAGCCTGAACCCTAGACTAAGAGCCAGTGCCTTCAGAGTCTCGACAGGGTCTGCCACAGGCTCCGGCGCAGGAGCTGAGGCAACAGACACAGTACCCAACGCAGAGGGTCTGGCACCGTCACGGCGCTCGGCCTTGCGGACGTAGCTGACCTCCGAGTCGCCAGTGCCATAGAAGACACGGTACTGATTGCGATGACCGTGCTCAGCGCAGGCGATAGCCAGGCTACGCCCCGCCCAGATGAGATTGCAACGCTGGTCAGTCGTAGCGATCCTGCCGTCACAGCGCCAGAGATCGAACGTACGCACAGTGCCATCATCACGGGTCTGTGTCACAGAACCAGGGACAGCGGACGTGGGGTTGAAGGGACGAGAAGCTTGCATAGTCATGAGAACTGCCATGACCTTTCGAAAGAGAGATACCCATCCTGGCGAAGCCAGTAACTCGTGTGTGTAAGCAGCCAGTGAGCCTAGCCGTGAGCCAGGCAGAGATACCCGGGGGCATGGCACTACAGGGGGTGTATTAGTCATAAAGGTCTTGGCAGAGGTGAGTACTACCCCTCTCGCACAAAACGTCACCCAGAGCACGAGGGGTTTACCAAGACCCCCGGGGGTTTGCGTCACCCCGCCGGGTGACAAAGAGGGTGACGCCCAAGTACCGTCACCCCTATGCCACTAAGCCACGCTGAGAGACAGAAGGCGTACAAGGCCCGGCGTAGATTGCAGCTCAGGGTCGAGGACCCCCTGGACCAGCCGGCTTCAGGAGAGCTGCCTGAACCACAGGGCAAGGATCTGGAACAGCTACAGACCGAGTACCTTGCCCGGCTCGAACGATTCAGGGCCATGGTCCGGGCACTTCAGAAGCAGCTCAAGCTCCGGCTCGATCCTGACGAATATCAGCAAGCTCTAGCCGAGGTCGTCTTCGCTGCTGACGCTATACACCCGCCCTTTGCTCACGGGCTACTGGGACTCAGTCCTGAACCGGCGGCTCCCACCCAGCCCGGCGCTGACGTTTGAGTTGCTTGGCACACTCCCAGCACGGTTGTGCTCCCCAGTGCTCGAAGGCCCGGACCTGAAGTCTGAGGCCACACATCTCACACACCTTGACTGCTCGGACCCAGACCTGATGCTGGTAGGCCTCTGACTTCTCTCTCCAAGAAAGCTTTAGTTTCACTAAACACGCCCCCGTGGCCGGGGAGTTTAGCTGCTGCTTAGCGTCCCTGGAGCAGGGCCTGAATGTTCTGTCCCTGGTTGATATTCACGAGCAACAGGCCAGCAATCGTGATCCAGATGAGAATAATCTGCACCCTGATCTCCCGGGGCACATCGCTCTTGCCCCGAGAGGCCAGCATGATCACGGCCTGGGCCAAGACTCCCCCGATGAACCCGGCAAACAATGGACTGCTTTCGGCCACCAGCCATGACAGGAGGCCAAGCAGCGCATTGCTCACGGACCGTTAGCGAGCCATTGCCGAATGATCTCAAGCTGTTCTTCAGGAGAAACTTCTATCTCCCCGGTCAGTATCTGGAGCCGGGTGACTAAGTGATCGTTCTCGCGCTCTAGCTCCAGGTTACGGACATCGAGATAGTCCCGGGCCGAGGCCGTCTCCCGGAGTTCTTCTAAGAGACTGCCACATCTCCAAGACACTCTCTGACCGGAAACGATTTCCGACACAGACGCATCACAATGCGACTGAATGATCTCTAAGAGCTTGTCCTCAAGGGGAGTCAAGGAACTTACCGGCCCGGTCACGGAACATCTTGACCTCTGAGAGCAAGGCCGGTGCGACTATCAGCACCACGGTCTTGAGCGCGTCTTCGTCGCCAAGCTGAGCCCGCTGGATCCACTCTTGAGCGTCGAGAACTAAGTCAGGCTTCCAGTCCATCCGTCGGTCACGTGGGATCGGGCCAGGTCCCGGGCCCTGGCCTGGCCTGAGACTAGCTAGATCCCGGGGATCCGAGATACCGGGATTGGTCTGATTCGGGCCCGAGAAGCTCACCGATGCAGACGATACCCGATAGCGAGCCACAGCCCCAGCACTTGAAGCCGACCCACAGTCTTCTGCCGGCCCACCACGACACAGAGCTGCCTGAGTTCATGTGCAGCCGATGGGCCAGTCTATGTAGAAGATCGCTAACGAATGACGCTGACACGGCTGACTCTTCCACTACCTGAGGTCCTCACGGGCCTGACAGCAATCGGTTCAGCCGTGACGCGCTCCCCGATGTGGGAAGGGCAGTCACCGTAGTTCGAGACATGGAACGGGCACGTCTTGCAGCGCCACGTCTCTGATCCTTCGAGAGGCGGGGCTTGCACGTTGTCGTCGTACAGCGCCATGTACGGCTGGATGCGACGTCTCATCTCCTGTTCCAGCCACGGGAAGTCAAACAGCGGGTAGTCCTGCTTGATCTGCTTGGTGCTGTCTCTATAGATGATCTGGCCTCGGATAATTTCTAGAGGCTGAGGATGAGAGTCCACGCCCTGCGGGCCGACGGTGTACGTGGGCTCTGCCCACGCCCAGGCACCGACCGACAGTTGAAAGGTGTACTCGGCGTTGATATCAGGCGGCAGCGCTTCGCCGTCGCGCACGGGCAGATAGCCCCGGGTCTTGTCGTCGTGTATGAGCCCGTGTTGCGGGTAGACTTTGTCCGGGCGCACGCTGACCGGAATTTTCAAAGTCTGTTGCTTCCAAGAGATCTCCAGATGGCGAACCACGGTGACTTCTGCGAGGATGTCAGGGTGGGGAACTTCTAAGGCAGCGTGCGTTCGCGTGCCCCTGACCATCGCGTGGCGCGTGGCCGGGTCGACGGGGTACTCGGTGTTGATGCGGTACCAGTGTTCTCGCGGACAGCCCAGCATCTTTGACGGATTGAACGAGGCGTACGCCGCGTCCCTGTCCAGGCGCAGGGTCAGATCCGCGTAGTCCCAATTGCAAGACCTGTTTGGACGCTTCACCGAACAGTCGAGGCACTCCTGGATCGGGACCTGATTGGTGACCATGCCGTCATCAGCCACGCTCCACATGACTTCGTCAGGGCAGACGAACGAGACTTGTGGCATCAGTTTGGCGAGACCTCACTCAGGCCTACTTCGTTGAGCCACCGCTGGTACATCATGTCGCTCGCCATCATCAGCACGGCGTCCTGGCGATTCTCGTCCCACCACGTGACGACGTGCCCGATGCCACCATCAGGCAGCTTCTGCCTGGATACGGGATAGATCTGCCGTCCGTCATGCAGGACAAACGACTGCCAGTCTTTGACTTGCTTGTCGAACAAGCGCCTGCGCTCTTCAGGCGGGGGAACTTTCACAGGTCCGCGCTCTCTGGCATACGGTCTTCGGCTTCGTGCACACGCCCCACGCGGGGTTGCCTGCCCATCTCGCCGTGCTCGACCTGTTGCCAGGGCGCGAGATACAGCTTGAGGGCCTCTTCGCACTGACGGATGTACGAGGGCGGCATCATCAGGTTCCTCAAGATGCTGCCCGCACGCGCTCCGACGCTGGGCGCGGCGCGTTCTTGCCAGTCTTTACGGGCCTGGATGAACGCTGCCCAGGCTTCGGCTTCGTATTGCTGATCCATTTCTGATCCTGGACTTTCTCACGCTGCATCATCAGCAAGTACGCGCCCCAGGTCGTGTTCGTGCCTAGCTTGCGCCGGGCGCTGTCGAGCTGGTTCTTGACCGTCGAGTAGCTTTTGTTCCGGGCAATGGCGACGGCGTCATAGCTGGCAGCCGTGGGGTCGTGCGCCACGAGTTTGCCGTAGCACATCAGCGATGCGCGTTCCTCGATGCCAAGGTTGTGCGGGAACCCGATGTAGTCTGGGACCCTGATGCGAGCCAAAGGTGTTGCCTCCCTACAGATGGTTCATGAATGCTGCAAGCGACCAGCGTTGCAGGAACTCGGTGACGTCTTTGCCTAAAACTTCGGGCCAGGTCACCATCCTGGCTCCGGTCATGCGAGCGATGCGTTGGGCTGCCCGTCTACCCTCGGCATCCTGGTCGTAGAGGATCTTGAAGTTCTGAGATTTGAAGATCTCGGCGTGCTCTGGCCGGAAGGCACGGCAGCCGTTGGTCAGCGACCAGGCCCGGATGCCTTCTTGAGCCAGTCGCAGGGCGTCTAGCTCGCCCTCACACAGATACACGTACTCGGATTTCAGGCTGGCCCAGTCCGGGACGCGGGGTTTGTAGAGCGTCACGGCATTGCGACCCGGCAAACCCCAGTACTTGGGCGAAGACTCGGTATCTAGATCGTCTTGCCACACGTCGTCTCTGCGAAAGCGCAGCGCCTGGACCTCTTCACCGTCCAGGATCGGGATGACGAACGCCGATCCGTCGTAGCCCAGCCGATTCAGATTGATCGCGTCCTCTAATCTCAGGCCTCGGGCGAACAGCCACTCCAATCGCTTGGCATAGTGCGTGTTCAACCACGTGTTGTACGTGGTCACCATCGCCATGGGGATGTATCTATCGGGTTTCAGGCGCTTGTGCGGGATGGCCTGAGTAACCAGGGGTCTCTCGCCCAGTTCTCTGAGGAACTGGTCCGGCCACCAGAACGAGCCGCAGCCGAAGCAGTACGCATGGTCTTCGGAAATAATCAGAGACGGCGTCAAGTCACGATGACCGGCCCGAATGCAGCGGGCTTTGAGCGAGCCCTCGGCTCCGGGACAGAACACGGCCCGCAGATCCTGGTTCTTCTGGGCCAGAACGTCCAGAGCTAGGAACTCGTGTCTCTGTAGCTGGGTAGTTGTCATCGGAGCCCCAATCTCCGTGAACAGTTCGGCCATGCCCCCCAGCCCTGCGCGTGCTGACCAGCAATGGCGACGGTGATCTGCTGTAGACGAGTAGCCAGGTCGGGTCGAGAGGCAAACTGCATGCCGCCGTACCGCCGCCAGAAGGTCATATCTTCTTGAAGACCGCCATAATACCCATTGCCGGTGTTGCGTGACCAGATGCCACTCGCTTCGCACATGGCTAGCCTGTCCCACACGCCCGAAACGGACGGGGCAGGCTCTGGGCTTGGTAGCTCGCCGGTTGAGCGTAGGTAGACCATCGGGGGTAGCCCGGTTGAGTTGACCGCGCCTTGCAGATCGACGCTGTCCACGCCCGCCTGAGAAGCCAGCGCTTCGAGGTCTTCGCTCTGTGCCACGGTGATCAGTGCCAGTGCGCTCAGGATCAATGTCGCCACGTGCTATGCGCTCCCACCTTGAGGTCACAGGGCACGTGCTTGATCCACTGTCGATAGGCAGCTGTCATGTGGTGTCTGACCACGACGACTCCCTTGGGTGCATACGCCGCCTCACACTCGGCCATGATCTCGTCGTGGACGGTGTTGATCAGGACCCCCTTCCAGCCGGTGCGGTGCCAGGCACGCTGGATCTGGACCTCGGCTAGCTTGGTAATGTCGGCGCTGGTGCCCTGGATAGGCTGATTGCCTGCCTTGCGCTCGATCTCGGAACGCTTGGCGTGGTACTCAGCGTCGGTTCTGGCAGGGACGTCGAAGTACCTCCGTCGGCCCGACATGGTCGTCGTGTAGCCCGCTTGCATCGCCTGCCTGCGCCAGTCAGCAAGGCACGCCATGATGGTCGGATTCAGGGATCTGAATGTCTCCAGCAAGGTTTTGGCGTTTTTTACGTCTTGTTCTGTAAGAGCCTCGATGTAATCAGGATCCTGGGCCAGAATCATCTCGTGAATCCTGACAGCCAGAGTCTTGGCAGCAATCCCGAACAGGGCGCTGAAGTTCGTCGTCTTGCCCGCCCAGCGCTGCTTGATCGCGCTTTCGTCACCAGCACTGACACGAGCCTGGAGATCGTCGACGTCGAGACCAAAAGCGATGGCTGCCATTTCGGCGTGCGGATCCGCTCCATCCCGGAAAGCACGGATCAGGGCGTCCTGGGCTTGCGGGTTCTTCTGAAGGGCAAACTCAGCCGCTACCCGCAGTTCAATCTGCGAATAGTCACCGATGATGAACTTTCTGCCACTCAGGGGCTGGACGAGAGCCCGAGACGGAGCCGGAAAGTTCTGGAGATTAGCGCCTTTGGCGAGATCTCTCGCATCGTCGTGGAATTTGGAACTCGCCCGACGCCCGGTGTCGACGATCTGGGTGAAGCGACATCGGAGCCGGTCATCTGGGTCCATGCTCTCCAGCATGGCCCGGCCGTAGGTCCCGAGTTGCTTGTCGAGCCGGGACCACTGAGCTAGCTGGTTGAGCAGCGCCTGGATCTCGATGCCCTGGCCGACCTTGGCCCGCAGGATCGTGGTGCGTTGCTTGTTGGGCAACGCGATGCCGAGTTCTCGGAGCGCTTGCTGGACCTGAGACGGTGAGCCAAGGTTGATAGGCTCGTTGTCAGCCTTGGGCCTTAGCGGCCTGGGGTGCCCTTCGGCTCGCCACTCCCGGTCATAGTCTTGTAACGCCTTGCGGCGCTCAGCCCGAGTTGCGTCTGGGTGGATGTGATCGAATTCTTTCTCCCAGGCTTCCCAGGCAGTGTCGTGTTCGGCCTGCCAGGCTTCGAAGACAGATCCCATCTGCTCGGTCCTGCGCCGGTGCACTTCGAGGATGGCCGGCGTGAGCGCTGCCGAGAGACTATTCTCCAGATCCTCGAAGTCTGACTCCCAGGTCTCGACAGCCTTGAGGTACTCGGGTTTGTTCAGCGGGATGCCCTGGATCTGCATCTGAGCAATGACTTGAGTCGCGGCGTTCTCGATGCGCCAGATATCCATCAAGCCCTGCTGGCAGATGCGGTCTTCGATCCAGTCGCTCAGGCGCTGGAGATACGCCGTGTCGCTGCACACGTACTTGATCTGATCCACGCTGGGGATCCACAGGCGCGGGTCCATGCCCACGAAGCTCATCTGCATGGCGTGCTTGTCGGGCGGCAGGCTGATGCCCAGGCAGGCGTGCAGCAGGTTCTCTAGCGAGAAGGTGCCGCTGGGCGTCTTCAGCCCGCACTTGAGCAGGATGGCCCCGATCATCGGGTCGAACACGCGATACGGCAGCATGCCCTGCTTCTGAAGGAACATGCCGTCGAACGCGGCGTTGAAGATCACCTTGGGTATGTCATTGCTCTCGATGAGCGGTTTGAGGGGACTCAGATCGAGCGAGCCAAGGATCGCAAACTCGTCGATGCCCACCAGCAGGATCTCGTCTTTGAGCGGGTCAAGCCCCGTGGTCTCAAGATCGAGCGAAACCCTGGGACGCTTCAGTAGCTGTTGTGCTGCTATCCGAAGCGGCTCGTCCCTGGAGATGAAGGTAGCCACGCGGGGAGTATAGCTAGACTAGGTATTCAATAGGTAGTATTGTGATGCCCATGCGAGCACAGTCTACTGTTGAGTACGGGCTACTCATCGCCACTATCGCGATTGCCACACTGCTGGCCGCGCTGTCGTTCGGAGAATCTCTGAGGCGCTGGCTGGAAACGCTGAGTCTCCGGGTCATGCACTAGACGTGCGGCCTTGCCATTGTTCCCGAGTCTGGTATGTCTTCCTGGCCCGGAGTCTTTTGGTCAGCCAGTTGGCTTTCTCTGACGAATAGATATTTTTCTGGGGCACGCCGTTGACCCACAGCGTCAGGCCTAAGAGTCTTTCGCGTCCGTCCGGGAGACGCTCCATGATCAGCTCGGGCTTGACTTCCCGGGGCTCGTCGTTGAAGAGATCGGCTTCCCCGTTCTGTTCGAGAATAGCCAGGGCCCGGACGATCTCTGCTTGCTGGTCTTCCAAGCTAAGCTCTCGCGTCTTGGCCCGGAAACGCTTGAGCCGGGGATATCCCAGAAACGTCATCTGGCTCTGATCGAAGCCGAGTGCCTGCATCCAGGAGAACAAGTCGATCAGATCGAGAAGCTTGCCACTGGAGATGTCTAAGCACACACCCCCAGTGAGCTGCCCAGTTCTCAGGCGTTGCGAGAAGTCGTCCACGAACGTATCGAACGTCGACGGGTGCGTCGAATTGATCGTGCGCCATGCCTTCCAGCTTTCCGCGTCCCGGTGATTGCGGGCCATCTCGGCTATCTGCCACTCGCCCCCGGCCACGGCCAGGCCAAACTGCGCGATGTTCTGCACTAAGACGTCGTCGATCATGGTGACCTCCAGATTTCCAGCACCAGGACATAGACGGTCATCAAGGTCAAGGCAACCATCATGATGACGATCACAACTTTTTCACTCACCCATCCAGACGGCTGCGTCCGTCACGGTGGGTCAAGAACATGGCAGCCATGGCAAAGACCAGCACGATGCCGGAGACCAGGCCCATCAAATAACTAATCACGTCCACGGTGTATGTCGGCATCAAAGCGTCTGACGCGCAATGCTGGCGAGTTCCGCTGCCGAGAGTCGCTGACCATAGCCAGCTTCGATCTTTTCTAGCGCCGCCCGCAGCCGCTCGACCTCGGCCTCTAAACGCGTGATGCGCTGTACTAGCTCGGCGTGGACTTCGTAGGGGTTCCGGTCGGACAGGCTAATCACCCCGGTGCCAGCGGGCCATGAGAGACACAAACTGGTCATAGTCCATGACCACGACCTTGTAGTCGTGACCCTTGGGCTGCATGACTAAGATGGCCGGCTTGCCCAGCGCCTTGGCCTGTTCCATCACGCCCTCCGGGCCATACAGCCACTGGAGCCGCAACGGGATCGTCTTCGAACCTCGCAACGGGATAGGCGTGTAGCTCTTGGCTTCGGCTAAGAACTCAGAAGCCTGGACGTCACCGTCCTGACCGATGCCCTTGTACGCGCCGGAAGCCAGGGAGCGCTTGGCTCCCGGGTCTCCGGCCTTGCGAAAGTCTTCTTCTAAGCGCTTCTCCATGGCATACGCCCGTTGCTTGCCACGCCGGACCTTGGTCCTGGTCGAGATCGGCTTGGGGACGGGCACCCCTTCGATGCGGTCTGCCATCAGATTCCTTTCGGGAGCGTGCCGTTGCTGGCTTCGATGCGCGGGTAGTCTGGCACGAACGTCACCATGGCCGACCCCATGCCCGTGTTGCGACCCTTGGCGACGATGATCTCCATGGGCGCAGAGCCGACTTCCTGCCCATTCGCCATGGCTTCGTAGTACGCCTTGCGATACAGCAGCAGAGCCGTCTCAGCCTTCTCTTCGATCTTGCCCGAATCCCGAAAGTCCGACAGATAGGGACGCTTGCCCTCGCGGTCTTCGACTTTGCGAGACAACTGCGCGGCTGCCAGGACCGGCACGCCCAGCGCATCCGCCGCGTCGGCCAGCATCGTCGCGATCTCGTTCGCGGCTCGGTACTCGCTATACGAGCCAGGGCTGGTGATCTCGCCCAGATGGTCAACGACGATCAGACTGAGCGTCTCGCCAGCCTCTTCGTACCAGCGTCGGAACGTCTCGACGACGTACTCCACGGTGGGCGATCTTCTGTCTTCGATGAGCAGCGGCCACTGCTCCATGGCATCCGAGGCCTTGTGCAAAGCCACGATGTCGGCTTGAGACAGATGCCCGAGATCCAGGTCTTCGGCACGGATGCCGGAGGTCATACACAGCCAGCGCCTGGCGAGATCGTCTCGGTTCATCTCGGCTGACAGAAAGCCCACGGTCCTGGGCACGCCCGTCAGCAGGCTCTCTTCACACACGTTCTTGATAATCGTCTGGAGCAAGGTCGTCTTGCCCATCGAGGGCCTGGCTCCGCACAGGATGAGTCCCTTCATCCCGCGCAGACGCCGGTCCAGTGCGTAGATGCCCGTCAACAGGCCATGCAACTGACCAGGGTGCTTGCGGGCCTGCTCGGCCTGCGTGATGACCCTGGCGAATGACGGGCGCAGGCTCATGCTGGTGTCATCTGGCGTTTTCTCCGTTGGTACTCACGAGAGCGGCGGCGATATTCAGGTTGCTTGTAGCGAATGCGAACACACAGCAGGCACATGCGACCTGTGCCATCGGGACGCCAGTAGCTGTTAGCGTCAGTCTTTTCATGCCCGCGCTTGCAGTGCGTCTGGCGGGCGTACACAGCACAGATGCCCTTGCCGCGCAAGCTATTCACTTGCTGTGTCACAGGTTCGAGATGCTCTGGCTCCCGACACAGCGGCTGCCGACACAGGTGATCGAGAACTAACCCGGCTGGAACAGGACCATTGACCGCTTCCCAGGCCAGGATGTGTGTGTAGCGGACCTTGTCGCCCACCTTACGGGTGCCGTACCCCCGCGATGTTGAACCAGTCCAGATCTGACACGGCAGGTCCAGGTTCACACTGGAGCCTTCTTACCGAAATAATGCGCCTTACATAGGATCTGCCCATATTTAGAGAGCCCTTGCTGGACAAGGTAGTCGATGGGCCAGGTGTTGCCCTTCTTGAACGCGACCTCGGTCAGCGGATTGCCACACACCGCGCACGTAGGCCCGCGTGTGACCTCTTTGCCATTCGACGTGTACTGCACGGCGGGCGGGGCTGTCGTCTGGGCAACAGGCTGGCCCTCGTAGACGTACGCCTCCCAGATGCGTGCAATCTCGATGATCTCTTCGGGTGTCTTCGGGTCGTTTTGCTGAAGACGTGTGGCAGAGCTGATCAGGCTCTGGCGCACAATGCGGCGCGACTCTGCTGGATCGTTGCTGGCATAGGCCACTGCGATGCCCTCCTTGAGGCAGCCATAGTACTACCCATCGAGTACCCATTGCACAAGATATTCTGACGGGTTGTGACACGACTGTAATGGGCCTGAGTCTTGACACGCTAGCGCCAGGCTTCTTAGTCTCTGGGAGGGGGAAGCTAAAGGGGGTGGGTACGCAGGTTCTCAGGTACACGACGGAGTGGATATGCCCCTCATATAGAGGGGCCCTGGTTAACCAGTACTAGTACAGGGCGGGGAAAGAAACGAAAGGGTAGACTAGGGTTTACTCGACATCTCTAGCAGACGGAGTTGTGCCTGTCTGTGAGAGATCTCAGAGTTCCCGGTACCTAGTACCGGTTCCAGGGCTCGTTCAGTGACACGCCGGAATCTGGGTAGCCATGCACTCCCCGGCGTGTTACTGTGAGCCCGGGATGGCAGAGCTACTCGACCTAGCTCGTCAGGCCATGGACAAGGCCCGGTTGTTCGGGACTTCTGCACTCGGAGACTTCGAGCAACAGAGACAAGAGTCCATGGACTGGTCAGACCCAGTCGCCGCGATTATCCGTGGACTGTCTTCTCCGGTCGGGGGTGGTGCTCCGTCTATCGAGCAGTCTGTCTCGACCGGGCTTGGCTCTGTCGGGGTACCCGGCGGCCAGGACAAGGGCTTGTGGATCCCGGGTACGCCGTTAGGCGATATCTCTCTGGGACCCAGAGAAGGCCTGGGTCTGATTGCCGGGCTCGCCATGCCGGGTGGGCCAGGCGGCAAGGCCGAAGGCGCTGCGTCCAAGGCCGGGCAGAACATTGCCAAGTCTGTCGCGAAGTCCGTGCCCAGGATCGTCGAGCGCATGGGTCCTGGCGGCCAGCGCCTGGCCGAGGCTGCCGCAGCCCGGGCCGCGTCCAAAGCCGAGCCCGTTGTCGAGCAGACTCTTGAGAAGGCTGTCCCGAAAGTCGAACAGGCAGCTGCCGGAGAGGTACCGCCAGGCCACACCCGTCTGTATCGCGGCGAGCGAGCGCCCGGTACCCAGACGCCGGGCGATGAAACAAGCGGACGCTGGTTCACGGACAACCCTGACTACGCGGCCGAGTTCGCGGCTTCGCACGGCGAAGACGATGCGCCGAGCAGGGTACGCGCGATAGACGTCCCGACTGACGTAGCCAAGCAGTACTTCCTGGCCGGGACCGGGGAGAACGGGGTTATTCCCCAGTACTTGCTACCTCGTGAGCTGGCAGACCAGCCGGGTACTGTGCACGCTCGCTATGACCGGCCCACGCCCGTGGACGCCTTTGATCTGTTTGACACCGAGCCCCCCAAAGTCGAGGCCAAGGGCATCACCAAGGCCGAGGCTGCCAGGCAGAACGCCGAGTTCAGGGACAGGTACCGGGCCGAGAACCCACCTCGGGGCGACACCGGAACAACCGGGGACGTGTACCGAACCAACGTCGGGAGAACCACGCCCGAAGAACTCGTCGACGCCCTGTACGGACCCGAGGTCGGCATGGACGCAGCCAGTCTTCAGCCAAACGTCGCGCCAGCCACCAGGCTTGCGGACACGCCGGCGAAGCAATCCATTGAGGGCTCAAAGCGGGCCCTGGCAAAGACCAAGTACGAGTCCGGCCTGGAAGAAGTCACGTCGTTGGTCGAGAACAACCAGGACCCGACCTTGCCGGCGGGCTACACGGCTCCGTCGTTCGAGGGCGTCTTGCCCGAAGAGGCTATGCTCGCGGGCGACAAGCGCTCTGCCTGGCGTCCAGTGCTGGCCCAGCGAGCCGACGCAGAGGGCAACCCGATCAGCCTCAAAGGCGGCGCGACACTTACGCCTGCCGACGTCGAAGAGTGGCAGAACGAGATCGGTCAGCCACGCTCAGGCTCGCGGGAAGCCTCGGGTCTGGAAGGCGCACGTTACGCACGCATGAACGATGCGCGTGCCGAGCAGTTCTACCAGGACATGCTCGACGAAGCCGGCGGCAATCCCCTGCGCTCACACGCCTATCGCGACTACCTGCACAACATGGCCTATGGCTCGCAGTCCAAGCGCGGCAAGGGCGGGGATGTGATCTGGAAGCGCGATGCTCAGGGCCAGGTCGTGACCGACGACAAGGGCGTCAAGCAACCTGCCCGGGTGTATGAGTCGTTCGTCAAGCGCGTCAACGACGCCGGCTACGAGTACCGGCCCCAGCAAGAAGGCCGCGTCGAGTGGCCCTGGATCAACGCCCCCGAGGGGACCCAGGGTCCAGGCTGGGAGCACACGCCCCAGGGCCGCAAGTTCCTGGCCCGTGAAGTCCTGGCCTCACTCAAGAAAGGCAGCAAGGACGTCGAGGCCGAGTCCCAGTTCCGGGGCATGTCGGATCGCCAGATAGCCGAGAGGATCATGCGCGACAAGGCCCAGTCCATGGCGAACGCGGCCAATCCCGATAATCCGTTGTCGGTCACGTCGCGCCGCTCTGACGTGCTCAAGGCCGGCAAGATGGACGCCGCGACGGACTTCTCTGACGCCGAGGGCCTGGCGAGCGAGGGCACTCCGGCCCGTGGCTTGACCGACCTGTCGGGCCAGAGCATTCAGCAAGAAGACTTAGCCCATAGCTTCCAGGGCAATGACCCGTTTCAGCCTGAGGCCAGAAGCCGGCAGCTAGACGAGATCTCCCGGGACGAGTCATCGAGAGGCGGCTACGAGTTTGCCGACGACGAGACCCAGCAGCGCTTCTACAAGCTTCGGGGCGAGAACAGCCGGCTCAACGACTTCTTGCAGGACAAGGCCAAGCGCAAGAACACCACGCCCGACGACGAACGTCGCATCCAGGCCGCGCTCGACAAGGTCCACGCCAACGAAGCCGAGATGGCCGACATGCTGGATGTCTCGTCCGTGCATGCCGAAGAGCGGGCCGGGGGCATGGACACGCCGTCGACGACGGACCCGACGTACCCCGTCGATACTCGGGATGTCTTCCCCCAGCGCCGGCCAGGCAGGTTCTTGCCCGGGCACTCGGTGACGGTGGGCAAGGACGGCACGTCCGTGAACGATGCCGTGACCGGCACCATCTGGCAGGGCAAAGAGCTTCCGCCTGGCGTCGAGGGCCCGGTTGCGCGACGTGAGTTCACAAGCACCTTCGGCACTCAGATGCCGTCGATTGGGCTCCAGACCAAGCGCGTGAACCCCAAGACCGGCAAGCTCGAAGACCCGCGCATGATTGACGAGAAGCTCAAGCGGGACTTTCTCGAAGGTGCCGACTTGCCCGAGACTGCCCGGGTCAAGGCCGCGAAGCTCTTAGAGACGCCACCCCAGGGCAAGACCCTGCCGGACTACGTCAAAGAAGGCAAGACGGCTGTCAGTCCGGACTTCACCAGCGATCCAGCACTCAAGGCCGAGCGCGAGGCGCGTCCCCAGATCGAGCCCACCAAGCCAGGCTATAACCCGTTCTCGTCCAAAGAACTCAATGACTTCGTCGAGAACTACCTCAAGAGCGTGGGCGAGCAAGTCCACGGACCTCCGAGCCCGTCGCGAGAAGCTCGCTATGGTCGCGCCACCAGTACGCCGCCGGACGAACTCACCCAGTTGCTGCGCCAGCAAAGAACGTCCGGGCCACAAGGCAGTGCCGCGCCGATGATTCCGAATATCATCTGGCGGTTGATGGGACTTGCTGCCTGATGGCGGTCATGGGTCGTCCGACCCGCAAGATGCAGCTCTCCCGCAAGGGAACGCAGGCCATCGACAAGATCCGCGACAACCTGCCGCGCATCGTCGACGAACTCTTGGAAGTCGGCTTCAAGTCGGACCACAGCCTGGCGTGTCCCAGGTGCAATCACAAGTTCACCATTCAGGTCGCTGACCCCAAGACGCTTCAGTGGCTGTGGGAACGTGCCGAGGGCAAGGTGCCGGAGCAACAGACGGACACCGGTCTGGACAAGCTCTCTAGGCTTTTCGAGAACATGGCGAAAGCCGGCCTGACCGTCGAGGCCCTGCCGGCTCCCGCTCACCGGGAGTACGTGGATGCCAGTACTGGCCCCGAACCAGACGACGAAGAAGAACCTGCGTGAGCAGATTCGGCAGACGTTTGGTCCCAAGCCGCTAGACGTTCAGCGCCAGTACCTGTTCGATGCCGTCGGCTATGAGCCGTCGCCCGAGCAGCAGCACTTTCACTTTCTCAAGGATGAGCACCATGGCACGCCGCGCTTCAAGCTGGCAGTCGGTGGCGAGCAGGCTGGCAAGAGCTTCTCGGCGGCCATGGAGTTGTTCTCGTACCTGCCGTGGGGCGAGCTGTTCTGGATCGTGGGGCCTGACTACGCCCAGACGCACAATGAGTTCAACTACATCTGGGAAGCGCTGGAGCACATCGAGGGCCTGGACTCGTACCCGTCGATGCCTGAAAAGGGTTCATGGACACTGCGTACCGTCTGGGGTGCCGAGATCGTCACCAAGTCCTCTGACGACCCGGCCAAGATTGCTGGACGCGCCCCAGACGGCATCCTCCTGGTCGAGGCGGCGCAGTGTCCGGAGACAGTCTTTCTCAGATGCATGGGGCGTGCCGCCCCGAAGCGAGGCTGGGTATGCGTCAACGGCACATTCGAGAACGAGAAATACGCCTGGTACCGACTCAAGTATTTAGAGTGGCGTGGCTCGAACATCGATGGTGGGCGTTCTTGCTCACTGCCCACCTGGTCCAACCGGAAGCTCTACCCAGGTGGTCGGCTCGACCCAGAAATCAAACGCCTCGAAAGATTGAAAGGACCCGACTGGTTCAAGGAGCGCTTCGCCGGCGAGCCTGTACCGCCACGCGGCCTGGTCTTTCGGGAGTTCAGGCCCGAGACACACATGCGTGAGATCGAGCGAACTTCCAGGGAAGAGTTCGAGATGTACCCGTCGACTGACCGGGTGCTCTTACCCGAGGACACTGACGATGAACTCTGGATTGATCCTGGCTATACCGGCGGCTATAGCGTCCTGTTTGTGTCTGTGGTTGGGGATACGGCGTTTGTCTATGACGAGATCTACAAGCAGGGCTGGACCGGCGAAGAGATGGCCTCGGCAGCGGCGAGGCATCCGAGGTGGAAGAAGGTCAAGAAGATCGTCATGGACGTGGCGGGACGTCAGCACCAGGCTGGGAAGTCCCAGGTAGAAACCTGGTACGACATCACCGGTCTCCGGGCCCGGGGGACCAAATTAGATATCTTGGACGGGATACAGAGAACCCGGATTAGTCTCAGACCACATCCGGAGACAGGCGTTCCGGGCCTTATACTCGGGCCGAGCTGCGTCCGAACAATGGAAGAATTCTGCGAAGGGTACAGATACCCAGTCGACGTCAAGTCCCAGATCGGCAGCTCCACGCTCGACGTCGTGGTCAACGAGAAACCCATCGACGCGCACAATCACAGTGCCAAGGCCATCGCGTATGGCCTGATCGATAACTTCGGCCCGGTCAGACGCCGACGTCGGGGTTCGCTTGCCAAACTGCCGCGACGCACTACAGGCTGGGACTATTTTGGCTAGGCCATGTACCTGACCAAGGACCGCATGCAGACGTTCGCCGGCGAGGATCCCGGCGTATGGACCGCCCGCAATCAAAATATCTGGCGCTGGCGTCGAAGCTACTCTCTGAGAAAGCCACCCAAAAACAAGCTGCGCCCGGGGCAGATCTACGAGATCACCAACGACCCCAAGGTCATTGTCCGCAAGACGGCGGCCATGATCTCCAACCACCCGCCGGCCATCGATGTTCCGTTTCGAAACGATGCGAACAGGGCCGCAGCCCAGCGGGCCGAAGAATATCTACGGTACTACCGGGAGCAGGAATCGCTGAAGTTCGGTGAGGGCCCGAACGGAGATAGAGCCTACACCGAGGCGCTGAAGCTGGTCCGCGACGGCATGCTGGTGGACATCACCGTCTTCGACGACTCGGACCCCAGCTTCCCGTTCTATTCGTGCCTGCCCGACGTGACCCGGGTCTTCCCCATCTACGCGGGCGACACGCGCATCAGGACGACGTACATCTACGACACGACCGTGGCCGAGATCAGGATGATGATGGACCAGTACTCGGACGTCCTGGACCGGGTCACCGACAAGTGGATGAACGCCAAGGACAACGAGCTGGTCAAGGTCACCAAGTGTTTCACAGGCAACCTCAAGCAGGGCTACGAGATGGGCGTCATGGCTGATGACGTCATCTTGTTTCTGGGCGAGCTGGGCTTTGATCCGGTGACGATCACCTACGTCATTGGCGACACGGACACCGCCCCTGATGAATCTCTAGAGCCAGGCGAGACGACACGCCCAACGCTCTCCGGCGTCAAAGCCAACGAGTCCGTCGGGCTAGGCATCCTGGACCAGATCGAAGAGCCGATCAAATCCAAGAACCGGGACCTGTCGATGCTCACCGAGATGCTCGCCCGCGAGGCCAACCCACCCAAGGTCCTGTTTACGAATGACGAGGGCAAAGCTGACCAGATCGACCTGGACGCCGGAAGCTCGATGGTCTTCTGGGCCGAAGATAAATTCCAGCTCGTCAACACCACGCCGGACTTCAACAAGTTTGAAGCCAAGCTGCG
>Ga0073909_10000293_pt1 | contig 17447 bp, 24 predicted proteins | sample Coa_R1_6_FD_66439 | JGI IMG/M metagenome (GOLD analysis project Ga0073909, IMG submission 66439) | Surface soil microbial communities from Centralia Pennsylvania, which are recovering from an underground coalmine fire. - Coalmine... | ecosystem: Environmental > Terrestrial > Soil > Unclassified... | reverse complement strand
CGAGGCCGGTGTCGACCTGGTTCACCTGGCCCGCCTGGCCGGCGTAGAGGTTGTCCCCGAGCATCTCCAGCGCGTAGGTGTTCCAGCTGGAGCTCTTGAGTCCGTAGGTCGACCAGGCGCCCGAGAGCGTGTTCTGCACCCACAGGAAGCTGGTGCCGAGCGTATTGCTCGTCGGGTTCTGCAGCAGGATCTTCGTGCCGAACGGGTACAGCTGCAGCTGCCACCCCTGGGCGTTGCCGTAGATCTGGATCTGCTCGGACACCCCCAGGCGGATCTTATCGGTCACCGCCTGGCGCGTGCTGGAGCGGTCGGTGAGCATCGCCTGGCTGATGAGCACGACCCCGTCGACCGTGAGCAGCAGCGCGTCGGCGCCGACCTTCGTCCAGCCCTTGCGCCCGGGGGCGAGGAGCCGCCCCATGACGAAGTGCGCGGCGATCGACCAGGTGTTCACGCTCGCCGGGTCGTAGCCCTGGTAGACCACGACCTCGCCCATCGAGGAGCAGAACGCCATGAAGTCCTGCAGGCCAGCGGTGTTGTCCACCGACACCGTCACCATCGCGATGAGGTAGCCGCCGAGCTTGAAGTCCGCGGCGATGTTCAGATTCGTGAGCGCACCGGTCGCCTGCAGCTGCGGCAGGTACCACACCTGGAACGTGCCGCCCTGGAGGAACCACAGGCGCTGCTTGTAGACCGCGACCTGGCTCAGCGTCTTCAGGCCCGCATCCGTGCCACCCGCCGGCCCCGCGGTGAGCTGGTACGTGCCGCCCGAGCTCGCGACGGCGTTCCACGTGGAACCGTCGAACAGCGCCGGCAGGTCCTGGCCGCTCGCGTTGAGCGCCCAGAGGAACTCCTGGCTGCCGCTGCCGAATTGGTTGTAGTCGAAGTACGCCGAGTGCAGCGCCTGCAGCGTGTTGCCCGGGCCGCCCATCACCGCAGCTCCGGGTGAGCCGCCCCCGGCGTTGTCGACGCGATAGATCCCATACGTGCCGCCATTGTTGATCGCGGCGAAGAGGAACTGGCCGACGGTCTTGATGCCCGAGTAGCCCATCACCGTCTCAGCGTTGCCGGTGAAGGTGGCGAGCACGTTCTCGCCCTTGCGGAACTCCACCCAGGTGGGCTGGCAGAACCAATTGTCGAGGATGATCGCGTCCTTCTCGTCCATGTTGGCGAGCGCGTCGCGCGCGTTGAGGCCACCGATGGGCGAGGGGAGCTGGTAGGGCGTCGCCTTGTTCTGGCTGCGCTGCCCGGGCGCGTCGACTCTCACGTGCCGAAGCCGGTATCCGGGACCTGCTGCGAGTTAAGCAGCCGCAGCTGCCCAGCGCGCGCATTGAGCGGGAGGTTCCGCGGCACGGTCTCGCGCCCCGTGCGGCGGTTCATCGCACGTTGGTACTCCTCGAACTCCTCCGCGTAGCTGTTGCCGATCGCCCGCAACATGCGCCACTTGAGCGACAACGTGATGAGATCCTCGGGGAATGCGACGCAAACGTCGGTGTCCGCCTGGAAGAGCTGCTGGCTCGCCACCGTCGGGGTTGACACGGGCGCCACCCAGTTGATGCCCGCGTACTCCATCACGATGAGGTCGGTCACCGGGGCAATGTTGCCGGTCTGGATGAAGGGCGAGGGGTTCAGGTAGATCTGCCCGGCCATGAGGCGGTAGCGGATGCGCGGCCCCACCGGGGAGATCCCGGACTTGAGCACCTGCCACTCCTGCGCGTTCACCGGCCCCAAGAGCTGCCAGCGGAAGTTGCGGTCCCAGTCGGTCGAGGGGATGAAGTAGTTGAGGTCGCTCGGGAGCGGGTAGGCCTCCTGGCCGAACGCGAGCGCGGTGTCGACCGCCGTGGTGAAGATCGAGCCGTTGAGCGTGTTGGCGTTCTGATTCATGAGCGCGGTGCCGGCGCCCACATTGACCGAGACGATCGCCGTGTCCGGCAGCACGTACTGCGAGCTCACCTGCCAGCCCGGCTGCACCGCCGACAGGCCCGCCCCGGCACCGGTGAAGACGATGCCAGTGATCGTGGGCGAGCCGTAGTTGAAGGTCCCCGTGAAGGGCCCCTGGCCGGCCAGGTTGAACAGGAATTGCTTGCGGATCACCGGCCAGTAGTCGGCCGCATCGGTCGCGTCGCGCAGCTCGATGCCGGCGCGGTTGGCGAGCGCGAGGCCCTTGACCACGTTCTCGTCCCCGTTGCCGACCACCTGGGACACCGCGCCCAGGCCGATCTCGGAGAACGCCTGGTTGACCAACGTCTGCAGTGACATGGAACCTCCGTCGTTACGCGGCCGCCTCGTCCTCGCGCGGCTCCGCGGCCACCTGGGCGCGCGCGGCGGCGCGGGCCTTGAGCTGCTTGCCCTTCTGCACGGACAGCTTCTTCAGCTGCGGCGCCACCTGGGCGGCGCGCGTGCGCGTGTCGTGCGTGAGCGCGTCATCGTGATCGACGCCGCCGCGGTCGCGCTCCACGGTCAGCTTGTCGACCATGAGCTGCAGCGCCTCGACCTTCTTGGTGAGCTCCTCGGCGCGCTCCTCGGCCCGGCGGGCGTTCTCCTGCTCGCGCGACACGAGGCGGTTGCGCTCGCGCTCGGAGAGCGCGGCCTTCGCCAGGTCGCGGTACTTGATGCCGCCCATGATGTTTTGGGCGTTCACATCCGACAGCCCGGCGAGCATCTCCACCGTGTGGATGTTCTGCGCCTTGAGCGAGAGCGCGTAGGTCTTCGTGACCACGCCCCACTCCTCGATCGGGAAGCCATCCATCGAGGCGGCGTTCTTGCGCATGAAGCGCGCCCAGGCCTTCGGGTACTTGGTGGGCTCCGGCACGTCCCCGTTCTCGCACTGCTCACGCACGGCCCAGGTGGTGTGGATCTCGCCGGACTCCGGGTCGACCGCCATCTCGTAGTCGAGGCCGGTGGTGGCGTGCACCCAGGTCGTCTTGGTGTTGCCCGGGGCGATCAGCGTGGTGCGGATCTCCGTGCGGTAGATCGGGTAGCCGGCGTCCTTGGACATCGCCTCCATGAAGAGCGCCGCCTCCTCGAACGTGACCATGAAGCCGGCGCCCTCATCGTCGGGCCCGTAGCTGACGGTGCCGACGCCGGAGGCGGGGATCTTGCCCTCGCGGATGTGGTGGGGAGTGGAGAAGCTGGGAATATCCATGGTCAGTCCCTCGTGAAGATGACGTCGCGGTGCGCGGTCCCGCGGATGGTGTAACCCCTGGCCTTCAGCCAGGCGATCGTGAAGTCGTCGGTGTAACCGTAGCGCGTGCCCAGGCCCTTGAGCTCCAGGACGATGACCGGGTGGTGGCGCTCGATCGTGGCCGCGGCGCCCTCCAGGGCGAGCTGCTCGTAGCCCTCGATGTCGAGCACCAGGAGGTCCAGGTGCGGCAGGTTGAGCGCGTCGATCGTGCGGATCGAGACCCCGCCCGCCTCGCGGATCACGTACGTGGCGCCGGGGTTGCCGATCGCCTGCTGCAGCTTCACCTGCTCGACCGCGGCGCCGAGCCCCTCCTGGAGCGCGACGATGTTCTCGCGCCCGGGCGAGAGCGCGAGGTTGCGGGTGAGGCACTCCCAGTTCTCCGGGTCCGGCTCGAACGTGTACACGCGCTCGAAGTGCGCGGCGAGCTCCAGGGGCCACACGCCGACATTGCCGCCGGCCTGGACACAGACGCGCCGGTGCTTGGGGAGCGTGGCGTAGAGCCGGCAGTCGGTGAGCGTGCTGAGCACCGCCTGGCGCGTCTCCAGGTCACGCGCCGGCCACCAGGTGCCGTCGATCTGGATGAAGCCCTCATCCGGCTCGCGCATCGAGGCGGCGATCCAGGGCACGAGGCCCTCGCCGAACACATAGAGCTCGGCGCCCTGGTTGAGCATGAGGGCGGCGAGCTCGCGGAACTCACTCGCCTGCTGCACCATCCAGGCGGCGCACTTGAAGTGCCGGCCGCGGTGGATCGCATCGAGCACGCGCTGCCCGTCGTTCTCCGGCTGCGGGTAGGCGTGGTGCTGCCCGTCCTGGTAGGACGAGTCGAAGCCGAAGAGCGCGAACTTGCGGAAACCCATCCCCCAGGCGAGCGCGATCGCGCGCATCCCGACCGTCGAGCCCCCGCCGACGAGCGGCACGCCCTCGGCCAGGATCGCCGGTGCCCCTTCCGTGAGCGGGTGCCACACGGTGAGCTCCGCGTCCGGGTCCGCCTGGGCGAGCTGCAGCAGTACCGGGTCGACCATCGAGGCGAAGAGCTTCTTGCCGCCGGGCTGGTAGAACCGCACGCACTCGGGCTTCGCGTCGCAGATCACCTGCGCGTCCTCGCGCATGCCGTGGGCACGCAGGAAGCCGGCCGTGGCGTTGGTGGCGAGGATGATCGCCCCATCGCGCTGCATGGCGAAGATCTGCGGCAACGACAGCTTCAGCGAGGGGCCGCCGCCGAGGATGACGACGAGCTGCTCGTGCGGCGGGCAGGTCTCCAGGAAGTCCAGCTCCGGGTTGGCGGCGCAGGACTTGATGCGCGCGAGGATCGTCTCCTGGGGCATGTTGGTGACCACCACGAGCTCCGCGGTGATCCCGCCGCCCACCTTCCACACCGCCGGCACCCAGCCATCCAGGACCTCGTGCGGGCGCGGGTGACCGTGGAAGTACACGACACTCGTGCCCTTGGGCGGATCCGCCACGCACTCGACCTTGTACGAGCGGCACACGCCCGGCAGCAGGTCCTGCAGGATCTCCGGCGGCCAACACTCGCCACCGATGCGCTGCGCGTTGTAGCCGCTGCGCGCGAAGAACTTCTCCAGGTACTCCTGGTCGCCCCCGGGCCAGTGCGCGGCCGGGTCCCACCGGTGCGCCTGGTCGGGCTGGAAGATCGGACCGATCACGCGCAGCTGGAACTCCTCCCAGATCGCGCTCGTGAGCTCGGTGTCCGCGGCGAAGGACATGACCGAGCTCTGGAACCCATCGTGCCGGTACGCATCGCGCAGGATCGCGAACGCGGGCCGGAGCGCGGCGAGCTTGTCGAGCGCGCCGCAGATCGCGGTGTCCAGGTCGAAGTAGAGCACCTGGTCACCCTGGTTGAACGTGCCGGGTGCGAACAGCGCGAGCTTGTTCCACCAGCCAGTGAGCCCGGCGGGGAGGAGCTGGGTCTCCACCCCCGCCAAGCCACGTAAGGCCTCGGGGTCGTCGGTGAGGCACACAAAGCGCCCCACCGTCCCATCGGCCAAATTGCGTCGCACCATGTCGTGCAGGCGCTCGACGTATTCCACGCCGAACGCCTTGCCCCAGCGAACACAGGCGACCTGGAGCATCGACTTACAGCCCTTCCAGGACCGGGCGACCGTTCAGGTAGATCAACGCGCACGACGTCGTCGAGGTGAGCGTCGTCACGTTCGCCTGGCGGCTGCCCAGGATCTGACCCTTGGTGGAGGGCGTGAAGTAGATGCGCCCGGCGGTGCCGGACACATACACGCCCACCGTACCCGGGGCCACCTGGACGGCGGTCTTCAACGCCTGGCACACGCCGCCACACTGGAACCAGGCGTACTGGACCTGCGTGGTGTTGCTGGTGATGCCAGCACCGGAGTTGTAGACCGTGGAGGCCACGCAGACCGCGAGCGGAACGCCCGTGCCCTGCGAGGTGCCCTTGGCCGGGACCGCCACGACCTGGTACTGATTGGCGCCCTGCAGCGTGTAGCTGACAACGGTGCCCAGTGGGATCGCGGTGGAGGTCGGGACGGCCAGGTAGATGAACTCGCCGGCACCGAGCGTGGGCTCAGTGGCAGCGCGCACCTGCCCGAGGAACGGCTCGAACACCGCCTTCGGGAGGACCGAGGTCGCCACGTTCTGCAGGCCGGTTGCGGCCGGACCGGGGCCTGGTGCATCGGTGCTGACGTAACCGATGTCCAGGAGGCCGATCGTGGGATCGGCGAAGCCCCAGTTGTACGTGGGTGCTGCGGGAACCTGTGCAGCCAGGAAGGAGACCTTACCCATGGTGGTGTTCTCCTTACGCGAGCAGAGCGCCCTGGAGGAATCGGTTCGAGGTGGTCAGGTTGCCGGCAAAGCCTACGAGCTTCACCATCGCATCCTGGTTCACCGCGAAGCGCTCATCGCCCAGGGGAGCCATGTTGCGGTCCGAGTGGGGGCGGAAGAACAGGTACTTGGTGTTCAGCATATACATGCTGTTCACCGGCGCACCGCCGCCGAAGCCGCCATCGAGCACCACGTCGCAGTTCATGTACTTGAGCGTCTGGAAGCCCAGCTGCGCAAGCTCATTCCCCTCGACGCGCTGGATCGCCTGGAGGGACTCCAGGTAATAGCGGTAGAAGTTGTTGTCCGCAACGATCAGATCCGGCGCGTCAGCACCGCGGACCAGCTGCAGATAGACCCGGTTCATGTAGGTCTGGATGTTCGCGGTCGAGGCCGCGGTGCCACCGTTCGTCACGGCGCTGAAGGCGACGTTGCGCCAGAAGGACCAGACCGACGGGTCGATGCCGCCCACGATGCCGGAGGTGGGCGTGGAGCTGACCAGGAGCTGGATGCCCCCGATCTGCCGTCCGCCGTCCGCCGTGCCGTTCGAGTAGGTGTCGAGGGCGATGTTGTTGGTGAGGGTCTGCTCGGCGTTCTCGATACGCGAGTCGAGCAGGTCGATGATCGCCTCCTCGCCGCTGTTCTGCAGCATCTCCAGTCCCGAGATCGAGACTGCGACCGCTGCCTGGGCGTAGTTGTACTCCGCGCCCGTGAACACGTCGGAAGGGCTGATGTTGAGCGTCTCGTACCCGGAGTAGCGCTTGTAGGTGCCGTTCTCCTGGTAGTTGAGCTCCTGCACGATGGTGCGACCGCCCGAGACAGGCTTGACACGGTTCTTGGAACGCAGCCGGTAGAGCAGGGCGTTGTTCTTCGTCACGTTGTCAGCGAGCTTCCCGGTGCGATTGCGCAGCGTGGTCGTCACGATCTCAGGGATCGTGGACGACGGGTTGGGCAATGCCATTGAGAGGTCTCCTGAAGTGGATAGGGGTTACATGCGGGCCCTGGCTTCCGCCATGTTGGCCGCGATCTCCTCCCTCAGCGTTCGGTCCTCGGGTGCCTTGGGCGTGGAGCTACCACTGCCGCCGCGCACCGAACCTCCGCGAGAGCGCGCCACGTTTGCTCGCTGGCGCCTATCGGCCTCGGCCCTCTGACCTTGCGTGCGCTCCTGGTCGAGGATCGCGCGGATGTCAGGGCGGGCGTGAATGGCCTGGTCGTACGCTTCCTCCAGGGTCGCCGCCAGACCTTGCGCGAGGAGAACCGTCATGTGGTCCCTCACGTGGTCAAAAAAGCGCGACTCGGGCTTCGACCGGAAGGCGTCGATCTCGGTCATCACCTGCTGCTCCATCTGCGCCTCGACCGCGCGCGCTTCCTGTTGCTGCCGAGCTGCCAGGGTCTCCTGTTGCTGGCGGAAGCTGCCCAACCACTGGGTGAGCTCGCGCAGTTCTGGAGGGATGACTGGCTGGGCTGGTGAAGCGCCAGGGGGAGTCGCGCCGTTGCCGGGCGCAGGAGAAGGCCCCGGCTGGACACCAGCCAGGGCGCGATAATCGATGCCCTGTCGAGCGGCGATCTGGCGAAGCATGCCGATGCGCTCAGACATGGGCGCGGTCTGCAGGAACCGCATCACCTGCAGCACGTCCTCGAAGTACTTGATCGGGTGCACGCCACCCTGGCCGATGACATCGCGGTACTGATTCGCGATGTGCACGAAGCCGCGGCCGACCTGGCGCTCGCCATCCTGCGCGGTGACGATGCGGTGGATGTCGGTCTCACGCCGGCTGATCTCGCCGCGGATCTCCGGCGGGAGCTTCGCCCACTGGGCCTTGGCGTTCTGGCTCCAGCCCTGCGGGGCTACATCGACCGCGGGCGGCGCCGCACCGGCGGCCGGCGGCTGCTGACCTTCGACGGGCGCGACCGGTGCCCCTGGCGCTCCAGGTCCGCCTGGAGGCGCCTGATCTTGCGGCTGAGCTCCTGCACCAGGCCCCGGCGATCGCGCTTGGAAACGACCACGTCCATCGCGGCCGGCGCCAGCATCCTCACGCGCGGGCGGCTCCCCGGCGCCGCGCTCGACCGGCTCTTCGCCCGCTCGTTCGAGGACTTCATCGCGCGCCTCCAGGAGGCTCTCGCGCACCGTTGGTTCATGTTCGGATTCTAGCTCCTCGTCCTCGATGACGGGGGCAGCGGCGGCTCGTGGCATGGGTCAGTCCCTCAAGTCGTTCGGCGAAGGGTCGCGAGCGGCACCCTCTGGCGCAGCACGCGGCGGATGGTCTCACGGCGCTCGACGACGTACTCACGCGTCTTCGGCGGCGGCACAAAGGGCAAGCGCCCGCTGGGCAGCTTCTTGTCGGCGGCCTCGTGCAAGCCGTTGCGCGCCAGGAACTCGCGGTGCTCGCGGCGCGATGTTATCGGTTGGCCCGCACGATCCCCCGCGACTGCGATGTACGGGCGGATGTCCGGCTGCCCCATCGGGGGCGTGAAGATGCCGCGCACCGCGATCGCACCGCACTTGCACTGCGCCGGGTCGTTGCGGTTGGCGATCGGGCGCACCTCATCGAAGCGGCGCCGGCACGCCGCGCACTCGAACTCGTACGTCGGCACTCAGCGCAGGCCCGTGTGCAGGCCGCCACCGGCGACGAAGTTATAGATCAGGATCAGGGCGAAGAGCCCGAGCAGCACCAGGACGACGGTCTTGATGGGCTCGGGCAGGCCCAGGCGGCCGATGCCCCACCAGGCGAGCGCGAAAGCGGCCAGGACGACGAAGATCAGGGCGAGCGTGGTCATGCGTGTGCTCCTTTACCGTTCTTGGGCTTCTGCTGCGCCTTGGAGTTGGCCACCAGGCGCGTGTTGGCGCGCTCGCTCGTGCCCTCGCGCGTGGCGTGGGTGAGCTCGCGGCTCTGCTGGGCGGCCTCGAAGTGTGACTTCAGCCGCAACATGCGCTCCTCGTGTGCCGCCTCGAACTCGGTCTTCTGCGCCTCGAACGACAGCTCCATCTCCTTGAGGTGCGTCTGCACCGCGGCATCCAGGCGCGCCTTCATGCTGGCGACGCGCTCATCGAGCGCGGCCTGCTCGCGGGCCTGCATCGCCTGGGCCTGCTGCTCGGCGGTGTTGCGCTGCGTCTCCGCGGCGATCTCCGCCTGGCGGCTCTGCGCCTCGATCTGGGACTGGCCGGCGGCGATCTTGAGCTTCGTGTCGGCTTCGAGCTGCGCCTTCTGTGCCTCCGGGTCGGGCTTGGGCTGCTTCGAGCTCTGCTCCAGGGCGTGCATCATGTCCTCGAACGTCTGCTCGACCGAGCGCGCGGTGGTGAAGCCGCGCACGACGAACATGAGGAGCTCGGCGAGCATCGGCACGATCGCCGGGTTCTGGGAGCCCGCCTCCATCGCCTGGGACATGTAGCCCCCGACCGCGGTCATGAGCTCGATGCGGCTCTGCTTCTCCGCGTCCTCGTCCATGCGGATGGTCGAGTCGGTCTCGATGTCGAGCTTGAACTCGCGGATCACCGGGTTCTTGAGCAGCGCCTCGACGTCCTCCCAGGTCGGCAGCTCCAGGAGCTGCATCTTGTCCGGGGAGAGCGGGGCCTGGCCGGCGGCCGGCGTCTGCGGCGTCGCGGGCGCGGCGGCGTTCATGCCGCCACCCATCGGCGGTGCTACCGGAGGCTGTCCAGGAGCGCCCGGAGGCGGCGCACCAGGCGACGGTGCTGGTGCCGCGCCAGGCGTGCCCGCAGCCGCGCCAGGGTGGGGAGCGGTGTCACCGGGGGCACCTGGAGCGCCTGGGGGCGCAGGCTGACCGGGAGGTCCGGGTGGCGGGGCAAGAGCTTGCTGCTGGGCGAGCTGGAACTGGAGCTGCTGCTTTTCGGCCGCCGTGAGGAGCTTGACACCGCTGATCGCCTTCAAGGTGTTGATGTCGTACTTGGCGACGATCTCGCCGATGATGTGCACCTCGTCGCGGCAGAACCGCTGCACGTCCTGCTGCGAGTCCTGGATGCGCAGCACCGAGAATCGGCCCTTGATCTGCTGCGCAGTCGCGGTCTCGTCCGGGTCGGTCATGCCGCGCACGATGTCGGCGATGCCGGTGAGCTGGTAGATGTCGTCGATCACGGCCGAGCGCTGATCGCGCAGGAAGCCCAGGGTCTCGGCGATCTCGCCCATCGGCAGGAGCTCAAAGCTGCCCTTCAGGCCGCCCTTCTCCTTGAGCGCCGCCCAGCCGTTGACCGGCACGAGCTGGTTCTCCGTGCCCTCCGCGAGCAACCGGTCCAGGCCCTCGGCCGAGGTGTCGCGCACACCGGCCACCTTGAGCGCCTTGGTGATGGAGGTGATGCGGCTGGAGAGCTCGTCGACCTCGTTCGCCTGGTCCTGGTAGTGGACGATGTTCGGAGTCGGGATGAGGTCATCGTTGGCCAGGTTCGCCAAGAGCGGCGCCGGGCACGGGAAGAAGTCCTTGAGCTTCTCATCGTCCCCGCGCTCATCGAGCACGCGCGGGTAGTTCTTCACCAGCCAGATGCGCTTGCGCTTGTGCTTGTCGTGGATCTCGTAGACGACCGCCTTCTTGCGCGTGATCGGGATCTTCGCGTCCGAGAGCTGACGGGGCGAGTAGTCGAGCGGGATCTGCATCACCTGGCTCTTGGTCAGGCGCCCGCCGGGCTTCATGAAGCGCTCCAGGAGCTCCTCGCGGTCGAGGTACACCTTGCGCCACACCCCATTCACCTCGTCCCAGGTGCGCGCCCAGGTGTGCCCGAAGTCCTCCCAGTTGACGAAGTCGATCTTCGTCTCTTCGTGCTCGATGAGGTCCTCGTCCCCCTCCGAGTCCGCGTCATTGGTGGTGCCGGCGCCCTGGGCCGCGAGCTCATCCGTGGGCGCGTGCGGGGCCTGGACGTCATCCGCGGTCGGGCCGCCCATCATTGGGCCGGAGCTCGTGTCGGAGGTGACGGAGCGATCGTCGCCGTCCTCGGGCGTGTCCTTCGCCGGCCGGTGCGCGAAGTGCGGCACGTAGCGGATCCAGGTGGTGCCGCGGCCGACGAGCTCGAAGTCGAGGATCGCCTGGCGGTTCAGCCGCATGGTGTCGTTGACCGCATCGAGCGTGTACTGGATCGCGCGCTCCAGGATCTCGGAGGTCACCCGGCCAATGGGGTCGCGGTCACGGAACCGGCGCTCGACGACCGCCTTGGGGTTGCGCGCGTAGAGCGCGGCCATGCGGATCTGCACGTTCGCCCAGAAGAGGTTGAAGCGGGTGATCGCCTCCTCGCGTGGCGTGCGCTCGTCCTTGTAGCGTTTCTTGATCTTGCGCCCGCGCCGGAGCCACTTGTCCGTGAGGCGCTCGTAGTCCTCGATCTCCGCCTTCCACTTGCGCACGGTGGGCTCTTCCAGCCCACCCATCATGCGGATCTGGTCAGCCATCAGACGACGACGAACGTGACCTGGGCGCCGACGTTCACCGAGAGCCCATTGACCAGGTCGACCGGGAAGGCGTTCCAGCCGACCGCGCACGCGCTCAGGCTGACGATCTGGTTCAGGCCGCCGGTCGTGCTGTCATCGTAGAGCACGATGGTCGTGGTGGCCGGGGCGTAGAAGCCCAGCAGCTGCCCCGAGCGCGGCAGCACGTTCTTGATCGAGCCCGTGGCCGGGGTAACCGGGCGGCCGACGGACAGGGCACCAGGTGCGGGCATTCACTTCTCCTTGGGCGGCGCGAGGAGCGCGTCCGCGGTGTGTCGAATCGTCCAGCCCTTGGGCAGCGCCTTCACGATCTGCCGGGCGCGCTTTAAGCCGAACACGGTCTGCGCGCCCTCACTGTGGCGCACGTAGGTGCCGTCGCGCGCGAAGCGCACGATCTGCCACTGCACCAGGTGCGGTTCAAAGCTAGCGGGCTCCGCCACGCTGGGCGGCCTCGTGCGCCGTGCCGGGGATCGCCTTGGCCGGCGGGACGTTGTTCTCGGGCAGGTGGCCGCCCTGGGCCTCGTTTACTCGTCGCATCTCTGCCTCCACCATCCCGGGGCGTGCCCAGGTCGGCTCGATTGGGTCATCGGTCACAGGCGCTCCAGGGCGCGTGGTTTCACGCCGCTATCGCTCGGGAAGAACACCTCGTCCGCCGTCACCTCGTGCAGGAACTTCGGCCGGGTCACCTTGGGCGCCTCGGCCGGCATGTCCCAGGACTGGCTCACGATCTCGTACGCATCGGCCGGGTGCGAGCTCCAGTCGTGGTGCGGCTTTTCCTTCAGCTGCCGCAGCTTCTCGTCCCACTCGTAGTGGTAGCTCTCCAGCGCTTCGATGCCGCGCGCGCACCGGACCGCATCGAACGTGCAGTACTCCAGGCTCTTGCGCGCGGTGGCGATCTGGTCGCGCTGATTCACCTGGCCCAGGACCTCCAGCGTGATGCCGAAGTCGTACATCTGGTCGCCGAAGCTGCGCCCGTTGGCCGCGATCGTGTGGTGCGCCGCATCGTGCGGGGCGAAGTGCCGACCATACACGTAGGCCTGCCGGTGCTCGTGCCCGGCGTAGTCCCCATCGAAGTCCCAGCGCTTGCTGCCGTCGCGCACCTTGATGCGCTTGCCGGTGAGGATCTCCGCGTAGTGCTGCGCGCCCTGGCCGCTCGTGGTGTAGAAGTCCACCAGGCGCACCTCCGGGCCCGGTAGCAGCTGGTACCACCAGATCGCCGTGTGGTCCGCGTAGCCGATGTCCCAGGCGGTGTGGATCTCGTACCCGGGCACCGGCGGGAAGGCGCCGATGCGCTGCGCGCGCTCCAGGGCGCGCATCCAGGGGGCGTAGATCGCACCGAGCACCGCGGCGTCAAAGCTGCAGTAGTACTCCTGCTGGATCCAGGCCGCCCCTAGATCCGGTCCGTACTCCGCCTGCTTCTCAGCCAGTTCGTTGGCAATCTCCTCCGCGGTGAAGACGCCGGTTTGCTCGACCGTGAGGAGCTCGTAGAACCAGGTCTCGGAGCGGGACTTGGCCAGGCGCGCGGTGTTGAACCCGTGGTTGCGCCCGCGCGGGGTGTACAGGAAGAGCGCCCAGCCGTCGTTCTCCAGGAGGATCGGGCTGATGTACGCCCAGCTGGCAGGGTCAGCGAGTGACCATTCGGAGAAGACCACACCCACCGGTGGAGAACCCACGAGGGCGTTGTAGTTGTCACTGCCCACCACCTGCCAGATCGAGCCGCACGCGAGCTCAATCATCATCTCGTTGTTGCGCGTGCGCTTGCGCATCCCCGGCGGGAACGCCTCGTCGATGCGGCGCTTGCCCGTGTGCGGGTTGACCGCCTCCCAGATCGCCTTCCTGGCCTGCTCCGCCTGCGGGAGCATGTGCCAGTAGTTGCCGATGCGCTTGTGCGCGGCCTTGCACGTCCAGCGCAGCGCGATGTCGTCCTTGCCGGCACGCCGGTGCCACACCGCACACGCCCGCTTGCCTCCGGCCTCCAGGTAGCGCCACAGGTTGTCCTGGTGCGGCTGGCAGTACCAGCTGCCGAAGGCGCGGACCTTAGTGCGCGGTCGGCGCGGGCGGCTTGCGCTCGTAGCCAGCCGGACGTTGGGTCGGGTCATCGAACGAGTACATCACGTCGCCCGTGACATCGTGCTCGATCTTGTCGCGCCACTCCTCGCGGCGCCGGTTCTTCAGCCAGAAGATCTGCGCGGTCACATCCGGCGGCACGTGCTCGGTGGTGGCCACGCGGGTCACCAGGCCGTCCTTGGAGCAGAAGATCTTCTCGCTCTCGAACGAGTAGCCCACGGCGCGCTCGTAGAGGCAGCGCTCCACCCGGTCATCCGCGACACTCGTGCCCGCGTTTAGGGCGTCTGAGAATGGCCGGTAGGCCAGTGTCCAGCGGTACAGGGTGTCGCGGCAGATCTGCAGCACCTCCGCGATCTCCGCCCGGGTCATGCCGCGCATGGCGCACTTGCGTGCGATCTTCGCGTACACCGGGTCGTACTTGGTCGGTCGTCCAGCCATCGACAGTCCCCTTTGCTCCCCACGTCTGAGGTGGGCGAAGCCGTAATCGAATCAGATCAGGCCGACAGGTCGGCGGCCCAGGTCTCCACACCCGCGACGATGCCCATGTACGTGAACTGGGCCTGTTTGTTGTTGGCCACGCTGAAGCCCACACCGGCACCGGCGCCCTGCACCTTGCCGGTGCTCGCGTTCGGGTAGACCAGGACTGCGTTGCCGCCCTGGTTGTTCACCTGGAAGGAGTCCCCGGGGCTGATGGTGCCGCCGGAGGCGTTGTCGATGCCGCGGGGCAGCACGTAGCCGGTGCCCGAGCCGACACTCGTGCCCGCGAGCAGCATCATGTCGGAGGGGATCGCCTTGGAGTTGGCCTGGGTGGTGCCGGACGGTGCGTTCGCATCCGTGCTCAGCGTGACGAGGATCGGCGTGCCCATGAGCGCGTTGGCCTGCTGGGCAGGCGTGCCGGCGGCCATGGCGGCGGAGCGGATTGGCATCGAGATCTCCTGAGGGTGAGGTGAGCGCGTGGGCGCTCAGTACATGTTCGACTTGCTGCCCTTGCGCTCCCCGAAGGCCTTGGCGGTCCCCGCGAGCTTCTCCATCTTGCCGGCGCCGCGCGTGAACCAGGCCGACCGCGGGCCCATCGTGCCGCCGCTGCTCTTGCCCTGGAGGCGCTTGGCGTTGTGCGCGTGCCCGCTGTTACCGATGTTGCGGTTACCGACGGGCTTGTTCGGCATCGCCTTGCCGCCCTTGATGCCACCCGTGCCGGATCCCATGGACGTGCGGATCGCGCCAGGCATGCCGGGCATCGTGCTGCCGGACTTGAGGTAGTTCGAGCGGGTGCGCGGTTCGGCGACCTTGCCCTTCTGAGCGGTGCGTGAGGTGGTTGCCATCGTGTCGCCACGGGTGAAACGGGCTGCCATTAGCGTGATCTCCTGAAGGTGCCGGCGCCGTAGCGCTCGTGGCGGGTTTTCGCTTTGCCCTTGAGCGACTCCATCTTGCCGGTCACCGGGGCACTCGGGTGAGCGGCGTTGTAGATCCGGGCGGCGTGGCTCTTCGCATCCTTGAGCGGCATGCCACCCGATGCGAGCTTGTCGCGGATCGCTTCGTACTGCTTGGGCATCTCACTTCCCCCGACTGGCGAGTTTCGCCTTGGCGCGCGCCACGATCGCCTCCATGGTGGTCGTGCTGATGTTGCCGGCGTTGCGGCTCTTGGGCGCCAGGCGTTCCGCGGCGATCGCGTGCGCCTTGTCCTCGATCGGGAAGCTGCGCCCGGGACCGGCGAACTTCGAGCTCGGGATCTTGGCGCGGGCTTTGGGTGTGAGGCGTGCCATAAATGCAAAAAGCCCGGGTTTTTAAGGCCCGGGCTGAGGTCTTGCTGTAGGAAGAAACGAAGCGAGCCGCCCTCGGGGGACAGCTCGACGCATGCGGAGGCTAGACGGTTTTAATGTTCACATCAACATCGAACCGCACCTCCAACACCGCGAGCGCGTGGCGGATCGAGTGCAGCGCGCGGTCGACGTTGCGCCGAAATGCGCTCTCACTCTGCCCGCAGTTGCGCGCCTTCATCTCCAGTGGCGCGTAGGTGAAGTACTGCTCGCAGAGCGCATCATGTTGCGGATGCTCCAGCTTGCCGACCAGGCGATCGATGAGCAGCACCCCGTCCGGGCAATCGATGTTCGAGCGCAGCGAGGTATAGCTCTCGGGGGCGACGCCGATGCGGTGCCACTCGATGAGCTTCTGCGACATCGACTTGCCGTGCCCGAGGCGCTCCAGCTCCCCGCGGCTCCAGGCCGCCCAGCGATCGAGCAACGCGTCGACCATCCGCATCGTGGGCGCCAGGCGCCGCCGTGACTCACTCGGCATCGAACTTCTCCTTGCGCACCACGCGCAGCACGGGCGCGAGCTGGTACGGGCAGCGGACACAGAACTGCGTGAACCAGTACGTGCGGTGGGTGGGGGTCTCGCGGATCACCGGACTGCACAGGTGCGACATGCGGTGCCCGAGGAGCCAGCAGAGCGCCCTCATACCCACGCCTCCGGCGGCTTGCCGCCGCTCGTGAGCACCGGCCAGGGCGAGTCGCGCAGGTAGCGCTCGACCGCCACCCGTGCCTCCTCCCAGCCCCTGGCGATCCGTGCGGCGTAGCCCAGGTGCGACATGCGCAGCAGCCACACCGCCTGCTCATCGGACGTGCGCCCGCCCTTCACCCGCTTGAGCTCGATCCAAAGTCCCGCGGCGCCGCCGTTGCCGACCTGGCCGATCGGGATCGGCAGGAAGTAGTCGCTCACGCCGACCTGGAAGCCCTGGCGCTTGAGCCGCACCATCGCGAAGTTGCGCTGCCGCTCGGTGCCCCCGAGCTTCTGCCCGTTCGGGATCATGACGAGGATCTGCGACAGCGGAATGCCGTTCCACCGGGTCAGCGTGCACCAGGTGAAGAACGCGACCGCCTCGGCCTCCTCCAGCGGCACGGGGCGCGGCTTCGGCACCGCCCAGGAGCTCACGGGTCCTCCGTGACGTCGATGCGCCACTGGCCCTCGCCCTCGACCGTCACCATCCATTGCCCTGCAGGCTGGTCAGATGCCAGGCGCGGCAGGCGCACTTGTACGGTCGCAGCATGGGCGTCTTGGGGTTGCGGGCCTGCTGCCGGGCGGCGACCATCAACGCGAAGCGTCGATTCGGGTAGGCGCGTTTCAACGGAAACGGACACCCGACGTGTGCTCGGTTGACTACGCCCAGACCCACCTCCCATCCCCGCGATCACAGCTGATACAGACGCTGCACGAGCGTCCGCAGGCCGCGGTGGGTCAGGGTCTCCAGGCGATTGAGCGCGTCCTCGATGCGGCGGATGTGCGAGCTGTCCTGGGGGACCTTGTGCAGCGCGCGCAAATCGTTCGCGCCCTCGATGGGGCCGGCGTTCTCCGGCGGACCGGCGAACACATCGATGCGTGTGTGCCCAGCCATGAGCATCTTCTCCAGCTCATCGACGAGCGCGGTGACGCGATTGGCGGCGCGCTCCAGGCGCGGGACCTCGACGGCACGCCCGGTGTCAGCGGTGCCCAGGTTGCTCGCAGCGGCGTGCATGCCGTGTCCGGTGTTGAAATCTTGCATATTGGCAGTCCTCTTCGGTGGTTACGGGGTGAACAGGTGAACGAGCGCGAACGCCCACAGGCTACCGGCGGCGAGCGCGACGAGGAGCACGAGCGGCAGGCGCAGGTGCTCCCACAGGATCAGGGTGCGCAGGGCGCGGGCTTGCGCGTCCTCGCTCCAGGCGGTTGGCGATGATGCGGGCGTGGGTGAGCCCGCGGGCGGCGAAGGCGGCGTAGCTGCGGTAGATGGCGAGGTCGAGTCGCTCGCGCCCGTCATCGTGCACAACCAGCAGGGGCAGCTCGTCATGGGGGCTCTCCTCGCTCACGTGGTGGGTTTGCCGATCCCGGTCATCAGCGCCGCCAGGCGCTCCAGGTTCTTCGCTCTTTTCCCGTACCGTCGCCTTTTGGCGGTCGGGGCCCCCTCGTCTGAGGGGGTTGGGGGAGTCTTAAAT